>Ga0335083_10005046_pt1 | contig 16709 bp, 14 predicted proteins | sample Lox_Sample_42_FD_206716 | JGI IMG/M metagenome (GOLD analysis project Ga0335083, IMG submission 206716) | Soil microbial communities from Loxahatchee National Wildlife Refuge, Florida, United States - Lox_Sample_4.2 | ecosystem: Environmental > Terrestrial > Soil > Wetlands | place: USA... | reverse complement strand
AACCGGAGTGCCGTCCTTGAGTTTCCACTCCCAAACATACTGGCTCGGATACGGACGGATCGTGGGACGCGGGAGCTGCTCACTTGCCAGCGTGGAATCGTGCACGACCACCCGCGCGTCGAGTGCAAGCAGTTGCTCCGGCGTCGCCAGCAGGGGATTGATATCGATCTCTTTAATCCACGGCTGCTCCATCAAGAGCTGGCTGAAGCGAACCAACAGGGCTTCGAGAGCGTGCATGTTCACAGCCTTGCGCCCGCGCACTCCTTTGAGAGCGGCAAAGATTTTGGTCTGCTCCATCAAGCGGTGCGCCAACGTCGTGTTGAGCGGCGGCAAGCCCAGCGCGCGATCGCGATAGACTTCCACCATCACTCCACCCGAACCGAACAGAATCACAGGGCCAAACTGCGCATCCACGCTGCTGCCCAGGATGAGTTCGCAGCCATCACGCCTCACCATCGGCTGCACTGTGACTCCGCCAAAATGTCCGGGCCCCGCTTTTTCGATGACAGAAGCCTGAATCGCGCGGTATGCGCCCCGCACTTGTTCTTCGTTCTGCAACCTTAGGCGAACGCCATCCACATCGGTTTTATGCGCGATGGTATTCGACAGTAGCTTCAGCACGACCGGATATCGGATCTCCGAAGCGTAGCGAACCGCTTGCTCTTCGCTCTCGGCCGCACGCGTTTCCACCACCGGAATTCCGTAGCTGGCAAGAAGCTGTTTCGCTTCGAATTCATTCAGCATGGTGCAGCCGTTCTGCCGCGCGCGCTGCACAATCTCATGGACCTGCTCGCGCGCCGCCGCCGCAGGCTCCGCTCCCTCGACCAGGGACGGAGTCTCATAGAGTCCGCGCAGGTTGTACGTATAACGCCACATGTAAGTGAAAGCCCGCGCTGCTGTATCGGGATAGGAAAACGTAGGAATACCCGCGGTGTTGAGAATTGCCGTTCCCGCAGCCACGCCATCGCCGCCCATCCAGCTCGCCAGCAGCGGTTTTCCCGAAGAATGCGCGAGAGACTTCATCTGCACCGCCGCCTGTGTCGGATTTGCCAGCCCCTGCGGCGCGATGATCGCCAGCAATCCGTCGCTGCCCGGATCCTTCGATGCGATGCCCACCGCTTTCACGAAAAGGTCTGCGCCGGAGTCCGCCAGCACGTCGATAGGATTGTTGCGACTCCAATGTAGGGGAAGAAAGCTGTCGAGTTCGCGCAGAGAATCGGTCGACAGCACAGTCAGTTCGCCGCCCGTTGCGATGAGGGCATCCGTGGCGAGAACTCCTGGGCCGCCGGCGTTAGTCACAATCGTCAGGCGCGGACCGCGCGGGCGCGGCTGCTTGCTCAAAACCTCCGCCATATAGAAAAGGTCGGCGATGTTCTGCACGCGCAGCACTCCACAACGGCGGAACGCCGCGTCAAACACGTCGTCGCTTCCTGTGAGTGCTCCCGTGTGCGACGCGGCTGCGCGGGAAGCCGCCTCCGAGCGTCCCGCTTTGATCACGATAATCGGTTTCGTCAGCGCGATTTCCCGCGCTGCGGAAAGAAACGATCGCGCATCGCCGACCGATTCCATGTACAGCAGAATGCTCTTGGTGTGGGGATCGTCGCCGAAGTAATTGATGAGGTCGCCCCAGCCAACATCGAGCATCGAGCCCGTCGAAACGATTGCGCTGAAGCCCACATGTTCGCGCTCGCTCCAGTCGAGGATTGCCGTCTGCAGCGCGCCGCTCTGGCTCAGAAACGCGACGCTGCCTTTTTGCGGCATGGACTTTGCGAACGTCGCATTCAGGCCAATTGTCGGATTCATAAACCCCATGCAATTCGGCCCGATCAACCGCAGAGTTCCTTGCGGCGACCCGCGGCGCAGATGTTTCAGAATTTCCTCTTCCAAAAGCGCGCCCTCTTGCCCTTGCTCGCGGAATCCCGCCGAGATCACCACTGCCGAACGGACGCCCGCGTCCACGCATTCCCCGACGATTTGAGGCACGGTCTGTGCCGGTGTCACCACCAGCGCGAGGTCGACTCCCCCCGCTATCTCTCCCACATGCTTGTGCGATTTGATGCCGAGAACTTCGTTGTGGCTGGGATTCACCGCATAGACTTTGAGGGGAAACTTGCTCTCCAACAGATTCGAAACCACGCTGCGGCCCACCGTGCCCGGCCGATCGGTGGCACCGATTACTGCGGCCGAGCGCGGACGAAACAATGACTCCAGTGCAGCCCTCGGCTGTGGAGCGGCAACTTCGGGCGCATCGGCTAGCGGCATGGGGCGACGTACCTCATTTACAGAATCCTCCGCCAACGCGGATCCATCTATTTTTTCACAAACCTGGCCTGAGTCAGGCGCGTGCCCTCTTCCCACTCTAGTTTTCTATCGGCGGGCCGTTAACCCCATACGCCTCGGATCACAACCGGCTGTGATGCTGGTCACACCCGAAAACGCGGCACTCCCTTTTAATTCAAAGGGAGGTGCATCATGCGCGCCCCTTACGGACTTAATATTCTTGATAATTGCCTCACCTGTTCGGTGAGGGAAGAACATTTATTCTGCAATCTTTCGGTTCAAGCCGCCCAGCGCCTCAACGAGATCAAGTCCACTGCCGTCTATCCCAAGGGCGCCATGCTTTTCATCGAAGGGCAGCAACCCCGTGGTGTATTCGTCCTCTGCGCGGGAAAAGCGAAACTTTCCACTTCGTCTCGTGAAGGCAAAACCATCATCACAAAAATTTCGGATTCCGGAGACGTCCTGGGCCTGAACGCCGTCGTCTCCAACCGTCCCTACGAAGTCACCGCCGAGATGATGGAGCCCGGTCAGGCTAACTTCATTCCCCGCGAGTCGTTGCTGCAGTTCCTCAAAGATCACGGAGAAGTAGCCCTCCGCGTCGCCGAACAATTGAGCCGCAACTACTACACCGCTTACGAAGAGATCCGCACGCTTGGTCTGAGCACCTCGCCGTCAGAAAAGTTCGCCAAGCTGCTGCTGTCGTGGTCGACCAAAGGCGCTCAGGGCGACGGAAGTTCGCAAGTCAAGCTTACGCTCACTCATGAGGAGATCGCCGAGATCATCGGGACGACCCGCGAAACTGTCAGCCGCCTGTTTTCCGAATTCAAGAAAAAGCAGCTGGTCCAGTTGAAAGGATCGACTCTGGTGATCCGCAATCGCACTGCCCTGGAAAAAATCGTCCAGTCTTAATTATGTGGCAGCCGCGCTGGGCGGCTTCGAAAAAACATTCGCAGCGTCGGTCACGCCTCCTATCCTGCCACCGTCAACACCGGGCACGGCGCTTCCCGTATGACTTCATGCACGGCCGCCCAGGGAATGTGTGCGGCGGCGCGCGCGGAGCCTGTCCGGTTTGCACCCATCACGATCAGATCGACTTGATACTTCATGACCGCGGTTAGAATTCCCTCGGGCAAGAAGTCCGTACCAACCACGAACTCCGGTTCCTGTTGCAGCCCGGTCTCTGCGGGCAGACATTCTTTCAGTTGTCGGAGCGCGCGCTTTCGGTTTGATCCCTCCCATTCCTCGAACTCGTCTGCCGCGGCACCGGCCGGAGCATACGCCGACAGGCTCCCGGTGGTCCCTGGCATGGGCGAGAACATGTGCAGCAGAATCAGCTTCGCTTGCTGGGCCCGGGCCAGCGTCAACGCAAGGGGCAGAGCTTTCGCCGACGCCTTGCCGAATTCCGTGGCAAACAAAATCCTGTGAAACGCCGCTCGATGCGCAACCTTCGGCAGGCCGGCCTTGGGACCAATGGTCAGCACCGGACACGGCACTACACGTAGTAGTTCTTCCGCAACCGATCCCAGCGCCAGCTTCTGCAGACCGCCGCGCCCTCTCGTGCCAAGGACCAGCAGGTCGATCCCTTCCTTCTCGATCAGCGACGACACCATGGCTGCCACCGGTCCGTGTTTCAACAGAGTGGTGTTGACCTTGTCTCCCGGGCCGCATTCGCCCACAATTTTCTTGAACTGTTCTTCGGCGGTCATCCGTTGAAGGTCGAGTTCGGGAGGGCACTCGAAAGTCGCGTATTGACGGTCCGGCTGCATCACATGAACGACGAGCACCCGCGAGTCGTATTCCGCCCCCAGCGCCAGCGCGATTCCGAGCGCCCGCCAGGAGGCATCCGAAAAATCGGTTGCGACCAGGATGTGGCCGAATATCACTTCGGTCTTGAGTGCAGTTGATGAAGTCTGTAATTCTGCAACTGTCATAAAGCCTCCTCTCCTCATCCATCTCCACGGCCGGCGGATGCGGCTCGCCCCCGCGGCCGACCTCTCCAACTATGTGTCGCCGGCGCAAGAGGCTGCAGGGGTACTTCCTTTGGCTCGCGCTGAATCGGATCCTGCACAAGCTTGACTTTGTTTCCCGTCCAGACCAACGTCATTTCCTTAGAGCACCGGTCGCAAAGCCAGAACCGTTCATTCAGGCTCGCCCGCTGACTTCCGGCGGCGATTTCGACTTCCGGCGTGGGAGCCAGGTAGAAAATCTTTCCCTCGTGGAGATATCCGAAGATCTCGGAACACTCAGGATTGGCGCATTTCGACAGCATGGCGCGCTCCTGCCATCCTTACGGTCAGAATGTTATTCCCATTCCGCTCAGGAATGAGGTGACCGCAGATACCAAATCGGGTGACTTTCATCACTCCTGCCCGGGCTGCGCCATCAGCGAGGCTCAGTCTTTCCCGTGATTTACAATCGCTTCGGAGACCATCATGAGCAGAGCAGTTCTGGGGGCAGTCGCCGCCATTTGTCTCTTCGCGGCGTTCCTTCCGGCGGTTGCAGCGCAAACAGGCCAGACAAATGCCAGGCCGCAGACGTCAACGATCCCACCGCCAGTTGCATCTGGCGTTGCCTCCGCAAATGATGCTGAGATGGCTGAACGCGTCCGCCAGGAATTTCTCCACGCATGGAATGGCTACAAGAAATACGCCTGGGGGCACGATGCGCTCAAGCCTCTAAGCAAGACTCCGCACGACTGGTACGCTGCACCTCTGCTCATGACTCCCGTCGACGCCCTCGACACAATGATCTTGATGGGAATGAATGACGAAGCGACCAAGACCCGCGAGTACATCGATCAGAATTTGTCGTTCGACCACGACATCTACGTCAAGAATTTCGAAATCACCATCCGCATGTTGGGCGGGCTGCTCAGTAGCTATCAACTCCCCGACCGGAATGCCCTACGTGTTCGTCAATCTGAAGACTGGTGCGGTTCGCGGCGAAGGGACCAATCCCGCCGAAGTCGGCACTCTTCTGCTCGAGTTCGGCACGCTCAGTAGATTGACCGGTAAACCGATTTATTACGAAAAAGCAAAACGGGCTCTAGTCGAAGTCTATAATCGCCGCTCGCCCATCGGCCTGGTAGGTTCGAGCATCAACATCAAAACCGGGCAGTGGATCGATCCCGTCAGCCACATCAGCGGAGGCATCGACTCGTACTACGAATACCTGCTCAAGGCGTGGCTCCTGTTCGACGACAAAGATTGCGAGCGCATGTGGAAGTCGAGCATCGAAGCCGTGAACAAGTATCTTGCCGATCAGGAACCGACCGGATTCTGGTACGGTCAGGCCAACATGAATACCGGTGCTCGCGCCGGTACGGACTTTGGCGCACTGGACGCATTCTTCCCCGGCACGCTCGCTCTTTCCGGCGATCTTGACCGCGCAAAGAAGCTGGAAGATTCCGCCTACAAAATGTGGACCACCTTCGGCATCGAGCCGGAGGAGATGAACTACCTCACGATGAAGATCGACTACGACGGATACGAACTGCGACCGGAGATCATCGAGTCAGCTTATTACCTTCACCACTTTACCAACGATCCGCGTTACCTTGAAATGGGGAAGACGTTCTTCACCAGCCTGACGAAATATTGCAGCACCGACGTCGCCTACGCGGCGCTCAGCAACGTGGAGAAGAAAACAAAGAAAGATGAAATGGAAAGCTTCTTCTTCGCCGAGACTCTTAAATACCTGTTTCTGCTTTATGCTCCGCCCGACACCGTCGACCTGTCCAAAGTCGTCTTCAACACGGAAGCGCACCCGATTCGCAGGACATGGTAGCCACGACAGACTTCACAGAGAAGACTCATAAATCAAGATGATCGAACTTCATTGCGCCGCACTCCTCTTCGACATGGACGGAGTCCTCATCAACTCCACTCCCGCCGTCGCGCGCGTCTGGCGGCAGTGGGCGATCGAACATGGATTCAATCCCGACGAAGTCGTCGCCCGCGCCCATGGTCGCCCCAGCCTTACGACCGTCAGCGAATATCTCCCCAACGCCGACCACGAGGCCGAGAATCGCGAAGTTGAGCGCCGCGAGATTGAAGATCTTGAAGGCGTGATTCCTCTTCCCGGCGCCCTCGAACTTCTCGCCAGCCTTCCCTCCGATCGCTGGACCATCGTCACTTCCTGCACGCGTCCGCTGGCTGAGGTTCGCATCAAAGCCGCAGGTCTGCCTCTGCCGAAGAGATTCATCACATCCAACGACATCATCCACGGCAAACCGAATCCGGATCCTTATCAAAAAGGGGCGGCCGTTCTCGGCTTTCCGCCTGCCGAATGTGTCGTCCTCGAAGATGTGCCCGCGGGAATTCGCTCAGGCAAGGCCGCGGGTGCCAGAGTCATCGCATTCACGACCACGACGAAGGAATCTGCCCTGCGTGCGGCCGGCGCCGATTTTGTCCTGAAGGACTGCGCCGGAATCCGGTTGCTATCCGCCGATGAGGGTTTGAATCTGGTACTCGGGGTTTAGCCCGATTGGTCTCTCATTCGCGTTAGGAGTAAACTTCTCCGAGCCACCCCGGAATTCAGCACAATCAAGGAGGAAAACTGCTATGAAACCCAGGCTGCTTATCCCCTTCGCAAGTCTGCTGCTGCTTGCTGCGCTGGGCTTCGCCCAGGATGCTCAACGCGATCAACCCTCTGCCAAAGCCGAGCAGCGCATCACCAAAGAGGTTCGCCACGAACTGCTGATGCTCCCCTATCTCGGCGTCTTCGACTACATCGCCTACAAAGTGGACGGCTACAACGTGACCTTGCTTGGTCAAGTCGTGCGCCCCGTCCTCAAGTCCGATGCCGAGAATGCCGTGAAGCACATTGAAGGCGTCGAGAAAGTCGACAACCAGATCGAGGTTCTTCCGCCTTCGTCTCAGGACGATGCCATTCGTCGGCGCCTGTTCCGTGCCATCTACCAGTACCCGGCGCTGCAAAGGTACGAACTGGGGGTGCAGAAGCCCATTCGCATCATCGTCAAGAACGGCCGCGTTACTCTGGAAGGTGTCGTCGACAGCGACGCGGACAAGAATCTCGTTGGCCTGCGTGCCAACGGTGTTTCGGGTATCTTTTCTGTCACCAACAATCTGAACGTTGCGAAGCCGTAAGAGTGATGGTGCGTTTGCTCAGGGGTGCGATGCCTCGCGCCCCTTTCCTTTTTCGGGCAGAGAGATCGCCGTGCCTCCGCTGAAATATCGTTTTTCTCTCTCATTGAGGGCCGCTGTCCCGCGTATAATTCTCACGGATTCGACTCCCACCCCATTAGGAGCAATCGGAGGAATTTCATCATGAGTCTTCATGCCATGAACCGCCGCACCTTTCTCGAAACCGCAGGCACCGTCACCGCCGCCACCCTGCTGAGCAGCCGCCTTGGTTGGGCAGCCGCCGATCACAGAGTCGGTCGGATCGGTGTGCAACTCTACACCGTTCGCGACCTGATGAAGGAAGACTTCGAAGGCACCATCGCCAAAGTTGCCGCCATCGGTTATAAGGAAGTCGAGTTCGCCGGATACTTCGATCACACCCCACAGCAGGTGCGCGCCGTGCTCGACAAGAACGGACTCAAGGCGCCCTCCACTCACGTTCAATACGACGAACTCGACGCGAAGTTTCCTTCCGTCATTGAAGATTCGAAAACGATCGGCCTGAGCTACATTGTTTGCCCGTGGATTCCCGAAGAACTCCGCAAGTCTCCCGACATTTGGAAGCAGGCTTCGGAGAAATTCAATCGCTGCGGCGAACAGTGCAAGAAGGCCGGCCTGGAGTTTGCCTATCACAATCACTGGTTTGAGTTTCTTTCCGTCAACAATGAACTACCCTACGACGTGTTGCTGAAGCAGTGCGACCCGGACCTGGTGAAAATGGAAATGGACATCTGTTGGATTACCGCCGCCGGCGCCGATCCGATCAAGTACTTCAACGAGTATCCTGGCCGGTTCCCGCTGGTTCACGTGAAGGACTTGAAGCAGCTTCCGAAGATCACCACTGGAGGGCCGCAGAACTTCGGCGACACCGTCGACCTGACCGAAGTCGGCAGTGGCATCATCAACTGGAAGAGACTGTTCGCGCACGCAGGCAAGGCGGGCATCAAGGTCTACATCGTCGAGCACGATCATCCGAAGGCGCCGCTTGCCAGCATCAAGACCAGCTACGAGTATCTTGAAACGCTGCGGTTCTAATCGGTAGATTGAGGACATGGGCCGCCGCGTGGGCGGCGGCCCATTCCATCGAATCAAACTCTACGGGCCGAACTCGGGGAGATTCATGCAAGTCAAGCGCACGCCCAAAACCTATGACGTTTGCATCATCGGCTCTGGTGCATCAGGGGGCACCGCCGCCAAGGTCCTCGCCGAAGGCGGGCTGAGCGTCGCGCTGCTCGAGGCCGGGCCGCCACTGGTTCCCGCCCGCGATTTCAAGGAGCACGTGTGGCCCTACGAGTTGCCGCATCGCGGCGCCGGGGTCGGAGGGCGGGCGCGACAGGGACTCGAAGACGAGTTCCTTGCTCCCAACGGCGCGTGGGAGATCGACGGCGAACCGTACGTCTCCGCTCCCGGATCGAAGTTTCGCTGGTTTCGTTCGCGCATCGTGGGTGGTCGCACCAATCACTGGGGACGCATCGCTCTGCGCATGGCTCCGGTGGACTTCAAAATTCGCTCGCGCGACGGCATGGGCGACGATTGGCCCATCAGCTACGACGACGTTGCGCCTTACTACGACAAGGTCGAGTCGTACATCGGAGTCTTCGGAACGAAAGAGAACATTCCCAGCGCGCCTGATGGAATCTTCCTTCCACCGCCAAAGCCGCGCTGCACCGAGACCATTATCAAGAAGGCGTGCGACCATCTGAACATTCTCTGCATACCTTCGCGGCTCGCGATCCTGACGCAGCCGCACAACGGGCGCCCGGCATGTCACTACTGCGCACAGTGCGGACGCGGCTGCATTACCGCGTCGAACTTCAGTTCGAGCCAGGTGATGATTCCACCTGCGGAGAAGACTGGACGCTTCACGCTGATCACCGGGGCGATGGCGCGCGAACTCATTGTCGGAAAAGATGGCAAGGTCGCCGCTGTGTCCTACATCGACAAAGCGACGCGCAGCGAGCAGCGCATTCGCGCGAAGGCCTTCATCGTTGCTGCGAGCGCGTGTGAGTCCGCGCGACTGCTGCTGAATTCGAAATCGACGATGTTCCCCGACGGCCTCGGGAACTCCTCCGGCGTCGTTGGCCGCAATCTAATGGACACTGTGGGCAGCGACGGCGGCGGATACTTCGAGGTGCTGGAGAAGATGCCCCCGCACAATCACGACGGTGTGGGAGGCATGCATTTGTACCTGCCGTGGTGGAAGTACGATCGCAAGAACGACTTCCTGCGCGGCTACCACACCGAATTCGGCGGTGGACGCGGCATGCCGGGAGTCGGCGACTGGGATGAACTCTGCGACGACTTCGAAGGCTACGGCGCGGCGCTGAAGCAGGAGTGCAAGAAGAAGTACGGAACCTACATCGGCTTCGCGGGCCGCGGCGAGATGATCCCCAACGAGAACTGCTATTGCGAGATCGATCCATCGGCCGTCGATCAGTGGGGCATTCCCGTGCTTCGCTTTCACTGGAAGTGGAGCGACAACGAGATCAAGATGGCGAAGGATATGCAGGAGACGTATCGCGCGATCGTCGAGGCGGCCGGCGGAGTCTATCTCACTTCGACAAGTCCCGACGGTCCGAATCCTTATGGGATTGCTGACGGTGGCGTCATCATTCACGAGGTCGGCACGGTGCGCATGGGAGAGCATCCTGCGACGTCGGCGCTGAACGGATACTGCCAGTCGCACGATGTGAAGAACCTGTTCGTGACCGACGGCGCGTCGTTCGTAACCAACGCCGACAAGAATCCGACGCTGACGATCATGGCGCTCACCTGGCGCGCGTCGGAGTATCTGCTCGATCAGGCGAAGAAAGGAAACCTGGGAGCATGACGATCTCACGACGGGACATCCTGAAGTCGCTCACGCTGACAGCCATCACGGGATCGGTGCTGCGCGTGATTCCGCTCGAAGCGGCTGAGTATGCACACCGCATGGTACGCGCAGAAAAGGCGGCTGCGGAGAACCAAGCGTACACGCCGAAGTTCTTCAGCGCACACGACTACAAGACGCTGCAGACGCTGTGCCAAACGATCATCCCGTCGGACGACAGCGCGAAGGGAGCGATTGAAGCGGGCGCGCCTGAGTTTATCGACCTGATCACCAGCGAGAACGAGGACTATCAGGTCGCTCTCGGCGGCGGAATCATGTGGCTCGACAACACTTGCCTCGATCGCTACGGCAAGGCGTATCTCGAGTGCGCGCCCGAGCAGCAGAAAGAGATCCTCGATCTCATTGCGTATAGCAAGAACTTCAAGAAAGATCCAAGCCTGGGGCAGGGAATCGAGTTCTTCGGCTTCCTGCGCAAGCTGACCGCAGACGGCTACTTCACCAGCGAAATCGGCATCGAGTATCTCGGCTACATCGGCAACACGTTCATGAAAGACTTCCCCGGTTGCCCGCCCGTACCCGAGGCGTAGCCAAACCCTTTAACCACGAAGGACACGAAGGACCACGAAGGAAGGGCCCGACGCTCCTTCGTGCGCGCGCGTGACTGCGATCAGGCTGCACCGAAGGGATCCTCAAGCGATTTGGTTTGCGGCGTGAACAACTCTGCGCCGTTCTCGGTGATGTGCATGTCGTCTTCGATGCGTACGCCGAATTCGCCGCGAATGTAGATGCCGGGCTCGTTGCTGGTCGTCATGTTCGCCTGCAGCTTGGTCGTGTTGCCGCGAACGAGATAGGGCCACTCGTGGCCGTCCATGCCCATGCCGTGGCCGAGGCGGTGCGTGAAGTACTTGTAATCGGGGCCGTATCCCGCGTCGGTGACGACTTTGCGGGCGGCGGCGTCGATGGAGCCGCACTGCACACCGGGACGCGCCGCGGCGAGGGCCGCCGATTGCGCGTGAAGCACGATGTCAAAGACACTCTTCATTTTGTCGGAGGCTTTGCCGAGCACATAAGTGCGCGTGATGTCGGATTGATATCCCTCAACGGTACAACCGCCATCCATCAGGATGATCGTGCCTTCATGGATGACCTGCGGCGTGACTGACCCGTGCGGGAACGCGGAGAACTCGCCGACCTGCACATCGGCCTCGCCGGAGAAGCCGAGTTGTTCGTGGGCCTGGCGAACGAGTTCTTCGAGTTGCGGTTGCGTCATGCCGTCTTTCACCGCGAGATATGCGGCCTCGTAGGCGGCGAGCGTGACGTGCGCGGCGAGGCGCATGAGCGCGACTTCGTTGGCGCTCTTGATCATGCGACATCCGGCGGTCACTGGAGTTGCGCTGGCGATCGTCGCCTGCGGCGCGGCTTTGGCGATGCCGTCGGCGAAGACGAAGCGCACGGTTTCTTCGATCCCGAGTTTGCCTGTGGAGATCGACCGTTCCTTGAGGCCTTGCGCGATGAGATGGTACGGGTTCTCGTCCTCTTGCCAAACGCGAACGTCGGCGTGGTCGGCGTCGGGAAATTTGAGAATCTGTTCACGTGCGCGTCCTTCTTCGAAGGCGGGGCAGACGTAGAAGGCGGAGCCCTTCGCCGGAAGAATGAGCGCGAAGGTGCGTTCGCCACCCCACCAGTGAATGCCGGTGAAATATCGGAGCGACGTTCCTTCCATCATCACGACCGCGTCGAGGGCGTTCTCGGCCATCAGCTGGCGAGCGCGCTCCAGGCGTTCGCGGCGCTCGTCGAGCGAGATCGGCGTGGCTTCGCTCTTGCGGGATTTCAATTTCGCCAGCGATGGTGGAAGGGAAGAGTCTGCATCTGCGGCGGCGGCCTTGCGCGATGCCAGGGACGCTGCTGCCGCTACGCTGCCCACTTCGAGAAATCGTCGGCGCGAGATCATGAACTCCTCCGGATGGAATTTCGGTCGGGACATTATAGGAGGAGATATGGATCACTGGTTGGGCCAAGGCTGAAAGTGGGCGCCCACGATTTTTTTTTGCACTCCTGGCCAAAATCCTGATTTCGTTGATGTTAAGGCTCGGGGATCTCGGGTATTCGCGGCAAAATCTTGAAAAGGAAGGAGTTGTAGGTAAAATATTGCGAAATAAGGAGTTAGGGGACGCGCTCGCGGTTTCACTTGAGTTTCGGAGCGCTTGCGTTGTGCCGCTGAGCTGAGGAACGCATCTGCCCGTGAGCGACTTTTGGATGTGGATTGCTCGCACGGGTCTAGTGTGCGCTTTTCGTATCCTGAGTAAAGGTTGTTCGTCACAGAAAATGGATTTATTTCGAGGATAGCTGTGGAAAACGGTTCACCACGGGGGACACGGGGGAGCACAGGGTTGGGCTGGCGCAGTGATTGACACTCGGCGTCAAGGTTTTTGGGCGATGCAGTATTCTCTGGGCACGGTGGAATCAGGATTTCAGTGCGCGGCTTGCGGAGAGTGGAATACGACTTCGGTCGATGAATCCGCAGGGCGGCGGCAGAGTTATGTGGAGGACTGCCAGGTTTGCTGCAAGCCGAATGTGCTGCGCGTGGAGTTCGATTTGGCGTCTGCAGAATTCTTTATTAGTGCTGAGTTGGAATAGGGAACGGCTTGACTACGGACCTCAGACTACGAATCTCAGACTTCAGACTTCTGCTCTGACTTTCTGACTTCGGACTTCGCGTCTGTGACTGCGCGCTACGCGGACATCGAAGTGATCCGCTCCTGCTCGGCTTCGCGCTATAGTTAGCTTGCTGCAGGGCATGCGAACTCAAGAAAGGACCGACCACGATGGCGACTGGGTACAGTGCTGGCAGGATGGTGGCGCACAATATGGTGACCACGCAGTTTGAACTTGACGGCTTCCGCGTGACACGCACTCTCGGAGTGGTGCGAGGGATTGTAGTGCGGTCGCGGTCGATCTTCGGAACGATTGGCGCAGGGCTGCAGACGCTGGTCGGGGGGAACATCACGCTGCTGACGAATTTGTGCGAGAAGACGCGGCAGGAAGCGTTCGATCTAATGCTGCAGCATGCGGCGGAGATCGGGGGGAATGCCGTGGTCGGGGCGCGTTACGACGCGACTGAAGTGATGCAGGGCGTCACCGAAGTCCTGGCTTATGGGACGGCGGTGTTTGTGGAACCGGCCGGCAGATAAACCAGAGACGACACAGAGGAAGGTGCAAGATATTTACGCCAGCAGCTTGGGCAGAATCTGCTGACGCTGCGCGAAGGTGTTTTGCATCTGGCGGCGGACAAAGATTGCGTTCGCGAGCTCACCTACGAATCCAAGACCAACTTCATAGTCAATCACGTCGCGGACGAGCGTTCCTTCGACGCCTGCGCGTGTCTCCGCCAGGAATTCGTGGCGATGATGCCAGCTCCTGAATGGACCTTTATCCTGCACGTCGGCGAAGTGGTGGTTCCATCCGAATTCTGTGATGCGAGCGATCCACCGGGCGCGAATCGGCAGAAAAGGAAAGATGCGGAATGAGGTGACGATGGTCGAACCAACCCCGGCTGCAGCGTCGTCTGGCTGGTCAGGCGGGGGTGGCGGCGTGGGTTTTCGGATGAGCTCCATCAGCTTTGTGGAACTGGACGCAGGCATGATGCGAGGGAGGTTCTCCGGATTGGAAAAGAAGGCGAAGACACGTGAACGGGGGAAAGGCACCCACTGCTCGAACAAGAGATGGCTGGACATGCAATCAGTTCAAGCTTATATCAATCGGTGAACGTGCCACGTGCTTCGAGAAGGTTCATTCACCACAGAGGACACGGAGGAACACAGGGGATTGCGCGGGCGGATTCGGAGAGAGCATCTTCATTTCTTTGCTCTCTTCTCTTTGCTCTCTTCTTTTTCAGGTAATCCGCCGCTACTTTTTTCCGGCTGCTGCTGCTTTGGCTAACTTTGCTGCCGTGACTGTTTTTTCGGAGAGCTGGCGGAGGAGTTGCGCCGAAGCTGGCGCGATCAGGAGATGCTCGAGGACTTTGTTTTTGCGCATGGAGATTCGACCGAGTTTGTCTTTGCGAATCGTTGTCAAGGTGAGGCTGAGCGTGTCCAATTGGCGGCATTGCGAGCAGCTATCCAGTTCCGCGACCAGATGATCGGCCTTCGGATTCGCGGGGCCGAGGCTCTCGAGGCAACGCAGGTCGTTGGCCTCGAGTTGTAGTTTGAGTTGAGATAAGTTCTGGGGCAGGCCCAGCGCGATCTTGGCTCCGCGAGAACACCATCGTTCGCATCGCTCACAGAAGGCATGAAGGCCCAGGATCGCGATCTGGATGCCCACTGCCACACCGATGACCATGGCGGCTTCGACGATCCAGACCGCCCACAATGTTGTTCCTTTCGTGACGGCGTCGTGGCCCAGACTCCAGGTTCCGTCTTGATTGATGGCGCAGATCAAGCCCCAGAGCATGCCGGGACGCGCGGCGAGTTTCATCCAATGGATGGTTCCAATTTGCTGGGTTTCCAGGGTGATCGATACCCAGACGGCCCAGCTTACGTACAGTGCGAACGCCGAGATCGCCGAAGTAAGCGCTGCGCCGACAGTCTGGTCGCGGACCTTGCCCCAGACGAGGCCATAACCTACAGCCACGCCTAACAGGGCTCCGAAGGCAATTGTGGCCAGCACCGCCATTCGTTCGTCGGTAATTAGAACGAGGCCGTGGGAATAGGAAAAGGCGAGAAGCAGCGCTGCCGCGATGCCGGCCGCCGCGGCCATGAGTAATCCGATGGGACTGAAATTCCCCGAAAGTTTGTAGTACATGCGAGCCACGCCCCAAAGCTTGCAGGAAGTGTGACCCGCGGGGCCGGGTGGTTGCAGGTTACAAAGGTGGGGTGGCCGGCGAAGGGCGATTTCACCAGAGAGGACACCGAGGACACAGAGGCATGGGCGTCTTGTTGTGCAGTCAACAACGCTCTTGGCCGCGTCGCATGTCCGTGACTGACGTTCGAATCTGAGTTGATTCGTGATTTTCCACAAGAAAATCCGCGCCAGTCGCGGAGATCAAGAGAAATCGTAGCGAAGGAATAGCGAAAGAACCTTGAGCGTAAACACAACCGCTTGTGGTCCCCTGATTGGTTAACCACAAGCCTTCGTATTTTCTGGATTGAGCGTCGGAGTGGGACTGCTACCTATCAGTTTCTTCTTGACAATAAACGACTTACGGCTAAGATGTGGTAGAAAGTGGTACAGAGTGGTCAAGACAGTTAGGGCCGTGGGATCTTGGAGCTGAAAACGAGGAGCCGGTGGGGAACCGACCCAAAAGCACGACAAACAGCCCGAACCTCCCGAGTTTGACCGAACTTTGCGTCACTTTTACCTCCCTCTCAACGATTGATCATGTTTCGCGGCAATCATCCAACCCGGGTCGACGAGAAGGGCCGATTGAAGGTTCCGGCCGAGTTCAAGCGGGTGATCGACGAGAAGTACGGGCAGCAATTCTACATCACCAGCCTGGATGGGGATGTTGCTCAAGTGTATCCCTTCGAGGAATGGGAGCGGATCGAGCAAAAGCTGGCAGCGCTCTCCACGTTCAATCCTACGAAGAAAAAGTTCTTAAGCAAGACGAATTACTGGGGGCAGCAGGTCGAAATGGATGGACAAGGCCGGCTGTTGTTGCCTCAGTTGCTGCGCGATGCGGCGCGGCTCAAGGGCGAGGTCGCGGTGACGGGTTACCAGACGTACCTGGAAGTGCGGAACCTCGAGGCCTATCAGCAGAAAGTGAAGGAAGAAAAGTTCACGCCTGACGATGAGAAGACGCTCGACGAACTGGGCATCTAGTGAACGATCGATCGGACGAGGGATCCACAAACACCCCTCAGGGGGTTGGGCATGGTGGTGGAAGGGAACTGAGCCATGTTCCGGTTCTTTTACAAGAAGCGATCGACTTTTTAGCCGTGCGGCGTGGCGGGATTTATATCGACGCAACGGTGGGCCTTGGCGGGCACAGTTACGAAATCGCAAAACGCCTCGGCGCACGGGGACATTTGATTGGGCTCGATAAGGATCCGGCGGCGCTGGAGATTGCAAGTGCGGTGTTGGGTGCTAGGTCTTCGGTCTCAGGTGAAATCGAAAGACCAGAGCCTAAGACCCAAGACCTAAGGCCCGATTGGCCGGAGATCACGCTGCTGAACCGATCCTTTGCGGAGATAGCTAAGGGGAACAAGGCAGCGACGGTCGACGGAATCCTGGCCGACATTGGCGTGAGCAGCCTGCAGTTGGATGATGCGGCGCGCGGATTTAGTTTTCAGGCGGATGGACCGCTGGACATGCGGATGGACCCGCATGGCGAGCGAACCGCCGAACAAGTGGTAAACCACCTCGACGAGCGACAGCTTGCCGATGTGATTTACGAATTCGGAGAGGAAAGGAGGTCGCGGAGAATCGCCAGAGCCATTTGCCGGTCGCGGCCGATACGA
>Ga0335083_10005044_pt1 | contig 16717 bp, 16 predicted proteins | sample Lox_Sample_42_FD_206716 | JGI IMG/M metagenome (GOLD analysis project Ga0335083, IMG submission 206716) | Soil microbial communities from Loxahatchee National Wildlife Refuge, Florida, United States - Lox_Sample_4.2 | ecosystem: Environmental > Terrestrial > Soil > Wetlands | place: USA... | reverse complement strand
TCTTTGAACAGAGCGACGGCGAGAGCGAGAAGAACTGAGACACGGATGACGTTGAAAAGTTTCTCCCGCTTCTCTCCGTACCCGATGGCAAACGTTGCACGTGGGAACAACTTGAGAATCCAATACTCAACGATGTACCCGCCGATGAGCGTGACCCCCGACAGATGCGAGTGCCAGTCACTTCCTTTGGGTGAGAAAACCGCTGCTACACGGCTTGCGAGAAAAATAGGAAACGCAAAAACACCGACAGCGAGTAGCAGTCCGAGATTTGAAGCGTAGAACGGTGAGTACCAGCGAGTGCAAGACGCAATCCAATTGTCCAGATTGTCTGCAAGGTTGAACACGTCACTCTGCATTCCTGTGACCGTGTATTCGACGGAAGGCTCCGGGTCGCCACGCATCCCCAGAAAAATCGAACGACCTTCGCCTTCAACACTGGTCATAACGCTGACGATGGACTTCGTTGCGTTGGGCTGGGCGATGACTTCCTCTACGTCACTGTATTTGATGGTCGAGCCGTCTGAGAATTTGACTCGATATTCGATGGGACTTTTTATTTCCGACAACAGTGTTTGCAAACTTCTCAGACTCGTCGGGTCGAGCAGGAAGGCAACTTTCAGCGGACGATTCTTAGAGGCTTCCTTTTCCATCACTGATAGTACGTCATCACGGCATTGACTCGAACTGACTTCTGGGCGAGAAGTGAGAATCGGTTGTTGAAAACGAGATAGTACGTTCCCGCGATTGCGGGGATGTTGACGTTGAGATTTCCCGTGGTCACTTTTCCGCTGCTGTAGAACGCCTTCGCGGGATGTCCGTTCCGCCAGTTCACTAAGTCGGTTTCAGAAAGGAAAAGAACTTCGATGTCATTTCCCAGACCCCCACTCGCCGTGAAATCGCCGTGAATTAGAACGCTGCTTGCTCCCTGCGGGACATCAAACTTGTAACTGTAGAAACTGAGCGGACCAACGACGAGAGCGGGATTTGCAGCAGTCTCCATGTGCTGTTGCTTGGTGAGTTGGTCAATCGTGCTGACGTTGGAGTTGGGATTCGAGTGTTGGCTGGCGTTGTATGCGTAAATCAGGAAGATGACGACTAGGACACCAAGGATTGCGAAGGGAGCACGGACGAGAGGCTTCTTCTTGGTCTCAGGTTTCAGAGGAGCGGAGGTTGGAGTCGTAGAGGCCGTACCGATTGTGTTTCCGCATTTTCGACAAAACTGCGAATCATCGGGGTGCTCAGTACCACACTTGGGACAGAACACACACGCCTCCTCCCCCTCAGCGGCAAAGTTAGACCCGCCCTGACGAACATGTCAAGAGATTGAAACCAATTAAGCACTAAGCAGAACATCTCACTCTGTTATACGATTCGGGATAGCCGAGACGACCGATGCCTTACGTTCACTATCTAATGAACTGTCGAACATGCTCACAGCCCATTGAACTCCCGCTTCCCAAGAATCAGGTATCGCCGGGATGCCCGATTATGGACCGTGTACCTCTGCAATAGACGCGGATGATTGCGGAGCGGTGACTTGTTCGTCTGCACTTTCGGGGAGTAGAGTAGTCTCGTCGCAAGCACCGCAATGTGGGGTTCTGGGTTCGCTCATGCGAACTGCTGAATTGAGGGGGAACAAGCCGCTGCGAGAATGATGGCAGCGGCTTTGTTCTTTACGAGGCTTTCTTTGCGTAGACTGAGGCGGCTGCGTAGAGCCGTTTCCGACAACGTGCCAGTTGCGGAAAGTTCAAAGTCTCCCCATCGGGGGAGTTCAAAGTCTCCCCGTCGGGGACGCCAACAAAATAAAGCACTTGCTGGAAACCCCGTTTTTCGTCGGGGACACAGCGGGGACAGCACAACTTTTAGCCTGACTTCTCTTCCTTCGTGGTGTCCCGCAGCATCGCCACTACTTGTCACTCATGAAGCTCGAGAGAGTGGTTGTGCTCTCCAGGAATGTTAGCCTCTCGGCAAAGAAACAATGCCTAAACGTGCCGCCATTTTCACCAGCGAAGCAACCGAGTCCGCGTTCATCTTGTGCATCACCTGACCGCGGTGCGCTTTGACAGTGATCTCGCTGATGCCGAGTTCGGCGCCAATTTGTTTGTTCAACAGGCCGGAAACGACCAACGCCATGACCTGCCGTTCGCGAGGAGTGAGCGACGCGTAGCATTTCCGGAGTTCTTCTATTTGCGCCTCCTCGCCTAGAGCTATCCGGCTACGTTCGAGAGCCTGGCGAATGGCGTTCAGCAGTACTTCATCATTAAAAGGTTTCGTCAGGAATTCGACAGCGCCGCCTTTCATGGCTCGCACCGTCATCGGTATATCACCATGCCCTGTGATGAAGATGATCGGCATGTCACTCCGTTCCGAGGCTACCTGCTGTTGCAAGTCAAGTCCGTTCAGGCCCGGAAGAGAGACATCGAGGATGAGGCAACTTGGAAGAGCAACTTGCGGGCGATCAAGGAATTCCCGTGCGGATGCAAAGGTTTCAGCCTGCCAGCCTTCGTTCTGAATCAACAACTCCAGCGACTCGCGCACTGAGATATCGTCGTCAACCACGAATACGATCGGTGGTGCGGGCGGCATCGGCGCTGATCCCAATTCTCCCCTAAGTACATGCGCGAGGGTCACAGTATATATCCCTCCATGACGCGAATGTGGCGCACTATTCAAATCGTCGCCATTGCCTCGTTCAGCGCCTCAAGCAAGGTTGTGTCGCTGAAAGGTTTGTACAGGAACCTTATGGCACCTTGCTTAAACGCCAGTTCGCGAATCGTTTCGTCCTTCTGACCGCTTATAAAGACCACAGGAATGTTGTGACCACGACGTCCCAACTCTAATTGAAGATCAAGGCCGGTCATCTCTGGCATCGCCACATCCAGAATCAAGCACTTGGTTTGGGTGACGCTGTTGGAAAAGAGGAATTCCCGCGCAGATGAGAAGGCGCGGGCGGCAAACCCAAGTTCATTAAGCAGATCAGGTAGTGACTCTCGCACGGATTCATCGTCATCAACTATGGATACAAGCCGAGGTTCACTCGCACTTTTTCCCTGATGGGTCCGCATGACAAAAACAATGCGCTAGTATGCGGGGGGCGTCCATTGTACCTTGGTATTGGCTTTAGCCCCTCTACGCTACAAGGCCCCGACTAGCCCCCCTGCCTGATTAGTCCTATGACACGACTTTCAGCGCTTGCTCGCACACGCGCTGGCATGGAGCAATTGGACGATAGGATTGCCCACAACTTCGATACTGCTTGAGACGCGCTCTGGGAGCTGATTGGACCGGGTCAGGCCGCCGTAGATGCCTTCGGATAGGTGCGTGACGCGAACCACGATATCAAAAGATTCTGCAGCACCTGAGGCTGGTGCGATGAAATCTGCTTGAGTAGTGTCGTCACGTCGAAATAGATACGGGCTGCGGTGATCTGCCGATTGACGGGGTCGAATTCGTAGACACCGCAACCCGGTAACTTCACAGCTGTACCGGTTGCAGGGGCACCAGCGAAAGCGCCTTTGTGGGCGGCTTCGAAGCTCCATTCGACGATCACGACATTCTCACCAAAGATCATGTTCTTCACGACGTGGCGATTTCCAGGAAAGCCGGCGACAAAGGGGCGAACAAATTGATCTCGGAGGGCAGCCTTTCCATTAATGAGTGTGCCCGGAATTTCCAACGAAACGGTTTCCGCGTAGTACGAGAGAATCCGATTTTCGTCGGTCCCTTCCCAAGCTTTGAAATACTCCTCGATGAATGCTCGTACATCACTGTCGGAAGCAATTACGCCAGCAGCCATAGCTCCCCCTTAGGCCAGACATCTTAACTCAAGCTGGTCATGCGATGTGTCACATGCTGCCCATCACGAGTTCCTTACTACGCAGCCGCATCCTTGGCGCTCTTTGGGCCACACGGGATAGAAAAAGAGAAGGTCGTACCTGGCCCGTCATTTGGCTCAGCCCAGAGGCGGCCATGATGTTTCTCGATAATCGAGCGGCTGACAGACAGACCGATACCCATGCCGCCGCTCTTAGTGGTGTAGAAGGCTTCGAACAGCCTCTCGAGATCCTGAGGGTTGACCCCAGCACCAACATCTTGCACGCTCAGACACACGCGATCATTTCCTTGCCTCCGCGTTCGGATCAGGAGTTCTCGTGGCCAGTCCTCAACGCTCACCATCGCTTCGGAAGCATTGCGGAGTAGGTTCAGAATGACTTGCTGTAGCTGAATCCGGTCTCCGAGAATGGCGGGGAGATCCTCGGCGAACTCCGAGCGCAGAACTGCACGATTCCTCTGCAGATCGCTCAGAGACAACGCAATTACTTCTCGGGTGGCTTCGTTCAGATCCAGCGGTTCTAGCGCGAATTCTTTCTTACTAAAGAGGGCGCGCAACCGCGTGATCACATCCGCGGCGCGGTTGCCGTCGCGGAGGGTCCGTCGCACAGTTTCGCGTGCGCCGTCGACGTTCGGTGGATCGCCGTTCAACATCCTAAGACATGTACCGGCATTGGTAATGATGCCCGAGAGCGGCTGGTTGATCTCGTGGGCGATCGAAGCGGTCAACTCGTTTAGCGTTGTGACACGCGCCACGTGCGCCAACTCCGAGCGGGCTCTGTCCAGCGCCTCCTCGGCAACTCTGCTTTCCGTCACATCCTGAAGAGCGCCGATGAACAAGGGATGACTCCCGGCTTGCGTCATCACACGGGCCAAGCCGCGTATATGTTTAACGGCGCCTCGAGAGGTCACAATCCGGAATACAAAATCGACATCCGTGCCCGTCATCCCGCGCGCGATTACAGCGTCGAACGTTGGCAGGTCGTCTGGGTGGACGAGACTCCGAACCATCTGCACCGTGATCTTGGTCGAGGGATCGACCTCAAAAATGCGGAACGCCTCCTCGGACCAGTCGTGCTCGTCGGCCAGCAAATCGGTGATGAAGCTGCCAGTCTTGCTCAGCCGCTGGGCCTCAGCCAGTCGAAGGTAGGCCTGCTCGACCCGCGCCTCGGCACGCTTCCTATCGTCTATATCTGTGTTGGTGCCATACCATTTGAGGATGTTGCCCGGCTCATCCCTTAGTGGATTAGCGCGAATCAGGAACCATCGATACTCACCATCGAAACGTCGAAGACGCGCCTCAATCTCTCCCGGTTCTCCGCTGTCCATGATCGATCGCCAGTAGTCTGTGAGACGGTTCAAGTCGTCCGGATGGATTGCTGCGGTCCATTTCCAACCCAGCGCCAATTCCGGGGAGAGTCCTGTGTAATCGAGCCATCGTTGGTTAAGGAAGTCGACAGAGCCGTCCGGATTCGTAGACCATGCAAACGTGGGAATCGTGTTGACGATCAGGCTTAAATTGCGCTGGGTAACTCTTTGAGCTTCCTCCGCCCGCTTTCGATCCTCAATGTCCGTGCTTGTACCGTACCACCTGACGATCTTGCCAGAGTCGTCACGGAAGGCCTGAGCGCGAATGAGAAACCAACGATAGACTCCGTCGTGGCGTCGGAGGCGGGCCTCGATTTCGTCTGATTCTCCTGAAGCCAACATTTTCCGCCACTTTTCCATTAGCGGCGGCAAATCCTCCGGATGAAACGCAACGTGCCAACCCCAACCATGCGATTCTTCAGGGGAAAGCCCGGTGTATTCATGCCAACCTTTGTTGAGGAACTCATTGGGACCGTCGGGCAAATTGCACCACGCCAACGTGGGGATGGCATCGATCACCTGACGCAGTTTTGCTTCGGACTTCTTGATTTCGTCCAAGGCCTTATGCAACGCGGCTTCGCTCTTCTTCAGCTTTTCGTTGGCGGTGGCAAGCCCTTCGGTTCGTTCCGCGACTTGTCTCTCAAGCTGATTGGCGGTTCGTTTCTGCTCGGAGAATAGCCACGCTTCCTTCAACCCAATCGATACCTGGTTCGCCGCCACGCTCAAAAGAAGACTCTCGGTCTGCCCGGGGAAATCGGTCCGTTGCGACCCGACTATGATCATTCCCGTCTCACCATGTATCCCCAGTGGCACCGGAAGGATTGATATGTGTTTGTCTCCAAACCGGTTCCGCATCGAAGCCAGCGATTCGTGGCTATCACCCTTAAACCAGTCCGAAAGGATGTCGGGGATCTCCTTTGCGTTCAGGGTGCACGAGGAAGCGACCCGGGCTACTTCAATGGGCGTGTCAGCGACTGGATTCTTGACACGAGCGCAAATGAAATCCAGCCGGAGCATCCGCAGGAGCACATCGAGAAGGATTTCGACTATTTGGAGGGGTTCACTGCCACTCCAGACCGCAGGCAGACCAAGCAAGGCAACTAGATCGTTATTACAGCGTTGAAGGCGACTAACCTCCTCAGCCGACGTGTTGAGTTGCAGATCCATATCCCCATAGTCCCGAGAGTTACTCAGTGGTTGTGAATTATCCCTTATTCGGGGTTTGCGTTACCACCTGATTGCACTTTAACCATTGGGGCCGGAAGGTTGCCTGATGACGTTTTCCCGAGAGCGGCCATGCTGTTCGCCTGAAATCCACGGAGAAGATTGAGAGTTGCGCGAGGTATTCATCCATCGATACCAAGGTCCAATAGACAGTGACAGGTCTCGCGAATATTGTTCACGAAAGACCGTAGTTCGCCCGAAGGCCGCTCGGAGGAAACCATGAGTGCATCAACCATTGCTTCCATCATGCAACATGAGCCTGAACTGCTCGGACAAACGGTTGTCGTAATCGGCGGGAGCGCCGGTATTGGCTTCGAGACGGCGCGTCGTGCGCGTGCGGAGGGAGCCAAAGTGATTCTCGCCGCGCGTAATCCCGAACGTCTCAAGCGTGCTGCAACCGAGATCGATGCATTGAGCACCGCGAGCTTCGATGCCGCGGATCCGGTTGCAATCGAGCGCTTTTTCCATGATCTGCCAACCATTGACCACGTGTTGGTGACAGCCGGTCGGCCGTACTACGAGCGCCTCATCGACATGAATTTCACGACGGTACGCGACATCTTCGGCCAGCACCTATTGCAGGCACTCTACGTGGCCCGCAACGCCACTGGCAAAGTGAGGCCGGGAGGCACTCTGATCTTTATGGGGGGCACCGGCGCCAGACGTCCAGCTGTGGGTCTGAGTATCGCTTCGGCAATGACAGCCGCGCTTCCGGCCTTGATCGCGAGCCTCGCGCTTGAGATCGCGCCCGTACGAGTCAACCTCATTGCCGCCGGCTTCGTCGACACGCCTTTGTCCGCCGAACTATTAGGCGATCAGCTAGAAAAGCGTCGTGACCAGCTTCGCAGTACTCTACCGATCGGACGCGTAGTTGGACCGGCCGACGTGGCCGCGCTCGCCGTTCACATCATGACCAATACCGCCTTGACGGGAGCAACCTACGACATTGATGGCGGACAGCAGTTCGTGGCCGCCTAGCAGTAGAACAGTAGTGACGACCGTGAGACGAGAGCCACAATCGCGGGTCCTCTGGAGAAGCGGAAGAGGCATTTAACTGAAGCCCTAGGAGCAAAAGAGATGTCGGAGCCAATTCTGGTTACTGGCGCCGCGGGCCGCATCGGGGCGGTAGGGCGCACGGTCACCGAACTGCTTTTGAAACAAGGTAAGGCGGTGCGCGCGATGGTGCGAACTGACGACGACCGCGCGCAAGCTTTGCGCGATCTTGGTGCGGAGGTGGTGGTCGGCGATCTGCTCGATCTCGATTCGCTGCACAAGTCGATCACGGGCTGCCAGACGATGTACTTCAGTATGTCAATCTCGGATGCTTACCTCGCCGCGACGGTCAATGCAGCGGCAGTAGCGAAATATCACGGCGTAAAGGCGTTCATCAATATGTCGCAGATGACGGTCTCTCAGATGAGTATTACCGAGACTACGCCTAGCCCGCAGCACAAGCTGCACTGGCTCGCCGAGCAGGTGCTGAACTGGTCCGGTCTGCCAGTTGTGCATGTACGGCCCACAGTGTTTCTCGAGGGCTTCTTCCTGACTTTGACTCCGGATTCCGTGAGGGTATCGGATCAAATCCGGCTGCCCTTCGGCGAGGGTAAGACGTCGCCCGTGGCAGCGGAAGACGTTGCACGTGCGATTTGCGCCCTTCTTGTCAATCCGCAGCCGCACGTCGGGAAGATATATCACCTGACCGGCCCACAATCAGAGAATATGCATTTTTTCGCGGAGGAGTATTCGAAGGCGCTCGGTCGCCGGATTACTTATCAGGACATTCCGGTCGGGCCATGGCGGGATGAACTACTCAAGCGCGGCTGGCCGGTTCACGTTGTGAATCATCTGGCTGCGTTGTGTGATCTGCATCGAGCAGGACGTTTCGACCGGACGTCGGACGACGTCCGCACATTGACGGGGCAAGCGCCGCTGAGTGTGCAGGAATTCATCCGAAAGAATGCTGCAACGTTTAATGCGGCGAAAGCAAAAGAGGCTCCTGTGTTTGCCGGTACCCGGACATAGGAAATCTGATCGATTTATGAGCTTCACAATCTATTAACAGCCCGAAAAAGGATCGCACATGGCCACACTCCATTTCCATCAGACAACCACTTTAACGCCCGAGCAGTACATCGCCGGGCTCACCGATTTCGGACCTGGGCGTTCGAAACTCTTTGGCAATAGTGCTGACGAGTACCTCAAGGTGCATAGCCAGACCCGGACGCAGGCCGACGTCACCGAAGGGTCCGGCGGCATCTGGGAACGCCTGCGTTACGATTGGTCCGATCCTAACCACGTCGTTCTGACGACGACGGATTCCAACACGTGGGGAGGCGCGTCCGGCCACACCTACAACTTCAAGCGCCGTCCGGACGGTTTGACTGACATTGACGTAGATGTCGTACGCGAGGGAAAGACCCTCAAGGGTCGATTCCTCGGTATCGTGCTCGGAACCGTCGGAAAGGGAGTTTTGGAGAAGGCGTTCAAAAACTCGGTCAAGGCGATCGAAGCGCGGAACAGCATGGCGAGACAGGTGGGCGCAGCGTGACCGTAGTCGCCTATCGGAAGACGCAGTATGGAGCGGTTCAGTACAGCCGAGTATAAGTGTTCAAAAAATTTTAGCTGTCGATTCAGGGGAATAGATAGGAAAGATTGTGGCAACTTTGAGTGCAATCGACAACCAAGCACGCAATGCCCCAGGCGCAGAGCGCGTGCAGATGAAATTAGAGGTGGTCGTCATCCCGGTCACCGATGTGGACCGCTCAAAGGCCTTCTACGCCAAGCTTGGCTGGCGGCTCGACGCCGACTACCCCTTCGACAACGGCTTTCGAATCGTGCAGTTCACGCCGCCAGGGTCGGGCTGCTCCGTACAGTTCGGCACGAAGGTGACGACAGCGTCGGCAGGCTCCGCCCAGGGACTTTACCTGATAGTTTCCGACGTTGAGGCTGCGCGAAAGGAACTCGTCGATCGCGGAATCGAGGTCAGTGAAGTTTTTCACACTTCAAGAGCCGGAGCGCAGTTCCGGCCCGACAGCAACGGCCGCGTCAGTGGGCTGGCGCCTGATCACCGCAGCTATTTTTCCTTTGCCACATTCAACGACCCTGACGGCAACACCTGGTTGTTTCAGGAGATCACCACTCGGTTGCCAGGACGGGGACTTAGCAATCCGGATGTCGCGACGCTGACAGAGCTTCTGCGCGAGACGGAGCAGCATCATGGCGAGTACGAACCGACGGCTCCCAAGCACCACTGGTCGGGCTGGTACGCTGCCTACATTGTCGCCCGCCAGAACGGAAAGACACCGGAAGAAGCAGCAAAAGCGGGCAGGCAGCAGATAGAAGGGACTCAGTGAGAGTCACCATGAACAAATAAAACGTAGTCAGCGATGGCGACAAAGCCTCGAACTCGAAGAGGAGTCCAACGATGCGTTCTGACATTAAGGCCGGAAGCGTATTTCCAGATTACCAGCTGCCCGATCACATGAACATTCCACGCAGGCTCAGTGAACTGCAGGGTGACGATCCGCTGATTCTGACGCTGGCTCGCGGCCATTACTGCCCCAAGGAGCACCAGCAACATCTGGAGCTCGCCGGGTTCTACCCGAAGATCGCCGTGGCCTACACGCAGATCGCGACGATCGCCACTGACGATCATCACACGCTCCAGGAGTTCCGAGCGTCCGTCGGCGCGCAGTGGACCTTCCTCTCCGACCCTGAACGAAAGGTGCAGAAGGACCTCGATATCCAGGAGTACACCGATCCCGAGCACAACCCGATGATCCCGCACACGCTCGTGCTCAAGCCAGGCCTGGTGGTCCACAGCGTCTACAACGGATATTGGTTCTGGGGCCGCCCGTCGATCGTGGAACTATGGCATGACCTCCGCGCGGTGACACGCGAGATTCGCCCTGACTGGGACTTGAGCACGCCTGGACTCCGTGACGCTTGGAACGCAGGTGAGTTATCGCACTTTCACGGCTGGAATAAGAAGCCCGGCGTAAAAGTAGCCTAGCCTTGAGAGAAGCTTGGGAGGAAACGGTGCGGGCACTTTTTTATTCGGTATTCGGGAAGTCAAAGACCGCAAATGCAGCAATACAGAGCACCGGTCGCAGGCTCGTGGAGAAGTTCGGAGCGCGTATCTCGTACGCGCCGGGGTTTTCGAAGTGGCTGAAGGAAACTATCAGCCGATCGCAAGGAATGTTCATCAACGCAAAATTTCGGAGGAGAAGTTATGGCCACTACAGCAGTCGCAGTTGGAACAATGAAAGCGGCGCAGGTCTCGAAGCCAGGAGCCGGTTTTCAGATTCTTGAGCGCGAAATTCCAGAGCCCGGAGCGGGACAGGTTCGTATCAGAGTCCGGGCCTGTGGCATCTGCCACAGCGACGTGCTCGTGAAAGAAGGCCTGTGGCCGGGCCTTCAGTATCCCCGCGTGCCAGGACACGAAGTCGCGGGCCTGGTTGATGGAGTTGGCGGGGGCGTGACAACGTGGAAGAAAGGTCAGCGGGTGGGCGTCGGCTGGCATGGCGGGCATGACGGTACCTGCCGCGAATGCCGGCGCGGCGATTTTCGTAATTGCCGCAACGTTAAGGTCACCGGCTTAAGTTATGACGGCGGATATCAACAATACATGGTCGCTCCTGTGGAAGCACTGGTGCCGATCCCGGATGGCCTTACTGACGTCGAAGCCGCGCCGCTCCTTGACGCTGGAATTACTACTTACAATGCTCTTCGTAACAGCGGCGCGATGCCCGGCGACCTCGTCGCCGTTCAGGGAATCGGCGGCCTGGGTCACCTGGGCATCCAATTTGCAAACAAGTTCGGATATAACGTCGCGGCGATCGGACGCGGCTCTGAAAACGCCGAGTTAGCGAAGAAGCTTGGGGCGCACGTGTACATCGACAGCCAAGCGGCGAATGCGGCGCAGGAGTTGCAAAAACTCGGTGGCGCACGCGTGATTCTCGCGACCGCCCCCAATTCCAAAGCCATGTCAGCCCTGATTGACGGTCTCGGGCCGAACGGCAAACTGGTTGTGGTGGGTGCCGCACCCGAACCGATTGAGGTTACGCCAGCGCAGCTTATTTTTGGCAGCAAAACGATCCAAGGATGGGCTGCAGGAACGCCGGCTGCTTCAGAAGACGCTCTAAATTTCTGCGTGCTGACCGGCGTGCGTCCTATGATCGAAACCTATCCGCTCGAAAGAACCGAGGAAGCGTATGCTCGCATGATGAGCGGGAATGCGCAGTTCCGCGTCGTCCTTACCATGTAAGTGAAAGAGAGGAAGGCTGACGAGCTTCAAATGGGCCAAGATGACGAATGCAGAATCTTTCGAGTAACGAATGAAAATGCGCGAGTCGTCGGTACTTCGTTAAAAAAGGACGGCTGGGCAGTTCTCTTTTCGTCTTGAAGAGAGAACTGCTTCATCTTAATCCGGCAGCGTATCCGCACAGATTTCCAATTTGATATCGCTCAACTGGACGAGGCTTACGATGACAACGATCCCAATCTCACCGCGAATTGACACACCCACAGTGACTGCCCGGCCGGCAGCAGCGAGCGGCCTCGCGATCGTAAGAGTAACGATTGGCGCGATGTTGGTATGGGTATTTTTTGAGAATCTTGGCAAAGGCTTATACAGCCCCGCCGGTTACGCAGGCCTTATCAATTTCTATATCAGTAAAAGTCACTCGCCGGCCGTGTGGAAAACGGTAATGGCCCTGGCGGCAAACCACGCGGCCATTGCGGCTCCTATGCAGGCCCTCACGGAGATCTCTCTCGGCATCCTGCTCGTCGTCGGTCTCTTTACCCGCCCGGCCGCATTTGTGGCCTTTCTGTATCTCGGCAGCCTTTGGATGTCGGAGTGGGGAACGGCGTGGATCTGGGAGCTGCTGGTTCCGGTGCTCGCATCGCTTGGGCTCGCTGTTGGAAGCGCGGGCCGGAGATGGGGTGTTGACGCGTGGCTAGCACAACGGTGGCCATCTTCTCCGTGGTGGTTGATTTAAGCTGATGTCCTGTGCGAGTGTCCGTCATCATTCCCACCCACAATGAAGCACAGGCCATTGGCCGTGTGCTTGCCGATCTGCCTTCCAGTCTCGTCACAGAAGTCATCGTTGTCGACAGCAACTCAACTGACGGGACGCCGGAAATCGCAGCGAGGATGGGAGCGCGCGTCCTTCGAGAACCTCTCCGGGGATATGGTCGAGCGTGTCTTACCGGTCTGGCCGCGGCAAATTCTCCTGACGTGGTTGTGTTCCTCGATGGCGACTACAGCGATCGGCCCGCTGAACTTCCGCTTCTATTGGCGCCAATCACTGAAGGGCGTGCCGACATCACTCTCGGGTCCCGCCTCCAAAAGAGGAGTTCCAGTGATGCCTTGCCATGGCATCAGGTGTTGGGGAATCGCCTTGCCGCCAGCCTGATCCGGCTCCTCTACAGAGTTGATATCACCGATCTCGGCCCCTTTCGCGCCGGCCGTGCCGATGTACTGCGCGCGCTTGCCCTCGAAGAGACCACCTATGGCTGGGCGGTCGAGATGATCCTCAAAGGTGCTCTGGCTAGATTCCGTGTAGTGGAAGTCCCGGTGAGCTATTATCCGCGTATCGGAAGATCAAAGATTAGCGGTACGCTGAAGGGGACTCTCGGTGCTGCCTGGTTCATTCTTACCTTGATAGTGCGCTATTATTTCCGACATCGAACAGCCGCGACACCGGGCCAAGCATAAGTTCTCATCAAGCATTTCTATGCAATCTTCAAGCAAGACGGCAGTGCATTCGTCCGGAAGTGACCGTGTGCTGGTGATCATGGCGAAAGCGCCAAGGCCCGGCGCAGTGAAGACACGTCTGGTGCCGGGCTTTTCCCTTGCGGCCGGCGCCGCCTTCTATCGCTGTCTCCTGGAGGATACGCTGGCGTTGGCGCGGTCCTTGAGCGATGTGGAGGTTGCCATTATGTGCCCGGAGTCGGATGTAAACGAGCTTGCCCATGTGGCAGGCAGCCAAGCTCGGGTACTTGCGCAAAAAGGTGAGGGTCTCGCTGCGGGTCTCACTTCGGTGTTCGCCCACTTCGCAGAAGGCCATCAAAGGCGAACCATTGCCTTCAACAGCGACAGCCCACACCTACCACGCGCTGTTCTCGAAGACTCGTTTGAAACACTGGCAGTACACGACGTGGTCGTGGGCCCAACGCACGATGGCGGCTACTATCTCGTTGGCGCCAAGGCTTCTCATCCTACGCTCTTCGCCCATGACGGAATGGGCACCAGCAGCGCTTTGGAGAGACTCCTATCACGCACCCGGGCTCTTGAGCTCTCCGTAGGTTTCGCAGTTCATTTTTACGACATCGATGTAGCTGACGACCTGACTCGGTTGGCATCGGAGTTGCGTGTGGCTCCGGCAAGAGCGCCACGCACAGCGCAATGGCTGCAAGAGTGGGAACTTGCGGCGGCACACCAGCGAACGGGTACTGGAAAGCTGTGAAGGTCACCCCGGAGAGGAGAGTGTACATACTCGGCGCCGCACTTTGCCCGGCGCTACTTGTCTGTTCACGATACTTCGACGATCGGGGTGGGCCGCACTTCATGGCAGCTTTGACCTTTGCGTGCATTTTGTACCTCCTCGCGATCCGCGAACTCTTTGCCAGACCAGAACTTCCGCGGCGCGTCGTCGTCATGGGACTCATTCTGGCTGCTGCGTGGCACGTTGCATTCTTGCGACTGCCTCCGGCCGCTGATGATGATATCCACCGTTATGTTTGGGACGGTCACCTACAGCGACTCGGCTATAACCCTTATGTCGTCGTCGCCAGCGATCCCGCCTTCAAGATGTTGCATACCCCTGAAACCCGCACGCTGAATAACCCGAATCTGCCGACCCCATATCCACCAGTGGCGGAGCTATTCTTCCGGGCGGTAGCTGCGATTCAGGAATCCACATTTGCATTGAAAGTAGCGTTTGCATTTTGCGAAGTCGCGATAGTCTTCGTGTTGCTGGATTTGCTGCGCGGGAATCACCGAGGCCCGCACCTGGTTCTGACGTTCGCCTGGAATCCACTGTTGGCTATTGAGGTTGCCGGAAGCGGTCATGTTGACATTGTCGGCGCAATGCTGTTGGTGATCTCTGTCGGCGCTCTCGCAAGACGTTGGCGGACCGTCGCGGCCGTCGCGTTCGGTATGGCTGTAGCGGTGAAATTTCTGCCGATAGTTTTACTGCCTCTTTATTGGAAACGCGTTCGTCTTCGCGACGCGACGCTCGCGGCTGTCGTGGTCGCGCTCCTGTACGTGCCATTCCTGGATCACGGCAGGATCCCGATCGGCTCGCTGGGTACATATGTGCGGACTTTTCGCTTTAATGGCCCAATGTTCGCCATATTCGATCGGGTTGCGCCTCCGCAGTTGCTCGTTGTGCTGGCAGTCCTGGCCGGATTATGTGCGGCGGTCTACGCGATAAGAAGGACGCCCGAGCGGCCTCCTGAAATGTTTGCCTGGCCAATGGCGGCGTCCCTTTTGTGCGCACCCGCAGTGTTCCCGTGGTATTTGCTCTGGCTTCTGCCCTTTCTGACGGCGGCCTCGACGACGCTCATCATTCTATGGACCGTAACTATTATTCCTACTTACGTCCAATGGCACTTGCGTACACTGGGGCATCCGTGGGGAGCGCTTCCCGGTTGGATCATGCTGCTCGAATACGGATGCTTGGCGATGGCTGCGATCATTCTTGCTTTTCGGCGGATGGGCCAATCGGCCGCTAAGGCGAACGCGGCGACGCCGCAACCCGACTCATACCAAGGCATCGACTAATACCATCGTCCAATACCGTCATTCTTCAACTTATGGCTTAATCGAAAGCTCGTGAGATTCTTTGCAATGCGAAACCTTGCGTGGTGGGCATAAGGAGAAAACTTCTATGGGAAAGTTGGCCAATTCAGCGACGATGCGCTGGCTGCTTCTTGGGATTCTGTTCTTTGCTGCAAATTCCCGGGCACAACAACGTGCGCCCATTCTCGAGAAGGTCGCCAAAACCTATGGTCTCGATTCGTGGGACAAGATCGAGGCGATTCGTTACACGTGGACCGGAGAGATCCCCGGAGTCTTCAAACTCTCTCGCACGTGGGAGTGGGAACCCAAAACTACCCAAGTCACCTACGAAGGGAAAGATAAGGACGGCAAGCCGGTCAAAGTGACCTACAAGCGCTCCGAACTCGGCAGCCAATCCGACATGGTAAAGAACGAAGTCGACCCCGGTTTTATCAACGACAATTACTGGGCCCTGTTCCCCTTGCACGCTTACTGGGATAAAAGCGCTTCGGTAATCGATCAGGGTGTGTTTAATCTACCGCAGGGCAGTGGCTCGGCCGAACTGGTTCCAGTTAAGTATCCCGCGGACAGCGGCTACACGCCAGGCGACACTTGGGATCTGTACGTGGGCAAGGACAGCCGTGTTGTTTACTTCGTTTACCATCGCGGCGGGGCCAAGCCGCCAAGCCGTGTTCTTGCAACTTGGGCTGGCTACAAAAAGGCTGGACCTTTGCTGTTCTCAACAGAACATCGTGGCAGCGCCGATGGCAGGCCCTTCCACCTCGTCATTTCTGACGTGGCAGTGAAGTTGACGGGTTCGGACACCTGGATAAAAGCGCAATAACGAACGGCTGCGCATTCGAGCTGTTGTTGTCGTTTGTGACGATAAGACTACCTGGCAGTCACGACCGTTGTGCAGGAACTGCTTACCTTCGGAAGGTCGCGATCAGCGGCCATCCGGATATTGAGCCGGGGGCGCTCGCCGCGAACGATTGGACAGTAACGGTCAGGTTCGAGTAATGCACCTTGCAGGCGCCTCCGGCCGGCGCATCCCCCATGGCACGAGTCGCGGAATTCGCAAGGCATACAGATTTCAGGAATCGCCCGAGCCTGTTCGAACGGCGTCGACGCCAGGATGTTGACGCCCGCGCAGATCAAATCCGAAAGCGGTTCTCCCGATCCTGGCCAATAGACGCAAGGTTGTGTCGTCGCTCGCGGCGTCAACCGTACCGTGCTTACGCCGCAACCCCCTTGCAGCGGGGGAAGCCCCCCGATGGCGCGAACCAGCGGCTCGGCAATCGCGATAACGTCAGTTTCCTCAAAGAGACGGCCGAAGCCCTCCCAATATTCTTCATAGCTGAGCGCATAAACATCAGATCGCACGGCCTGGTACACGTTCACTCGCAAGGGAGCATTAAACTTCTTTGCTACTCGTGCCACATCTGACAGCCGAAGGTAATTCGACTTCATCATCACGGCGATGATGGTTACGGGGATGCCAAGCCTTTT
>Ga0335083_10005043_pt1 | contig 16718 bp, 12 predicted proteins | sample Lox_Sample_42_FD_206716 | JGI IMG/M metagenome (GOLD analysis project Ga0335083, IMG submission 206716) | Soil microbial communities from Loxahatchee National Wildlife Refuge, Florida, United States - Lox_Sample_4.2 | ecosystem: Environmental > Terrestrial > Soil > Wetlands | place: USA... | reverse complement strand
GATTGCGGGCGGCGCCGACCGAGCCGCGCGATCCGGATTCGCGCAGTGGTGCGGCGGGATCGTGCCGTGCGGATCGGAAAGCGGGGGCGAGGCCAAAGAGAATTCCATTCAGGACGGCGACGACGATGGTGAATGCCAGCACGCTTCCATCGGCACGAGCGGCAGCCAAGCGTGGAATGCTCATGGGAGCGACCGCGGGCAGGAGCGTCCAAGCCAGCGCTGTAAGGGCATAACCCGCGAGGCCTCCGGCCAGCGCCAAGACGCAGCTTTCGGTAACGAGTTGGCGAGCGATGCGTTTCGGTCCGGCGCCGAGGGCGAGGCGGACCGCGATTTCTCGCTGCCGGGCGAGCGAGCGTGCCAGCAGCAAATTGGCCACGTTGGCGCAACCGATCAGCATGAATAGCACCGCCGCTCCCATCAGAAGCCAGAGTCCGGTTCGCGCGGTGCCCATGACTTGCGTCGGAAGCGGCGTGAAGTGAAGAACGTGTCCGGCGTTGGTGCGAGGGTAGAGACGCGCGAGCTCGGCACTGATGGCGTCGAGATCCTGTTGCACGCCGGCGAGCGAAACGCCGGGCTTCAGACGAGCGACCGCGCAGTACCCGCCGGTGCGGCCGAGCTTGGCTGGATCGACCGCTTCGGGGGCCCAAAAATCCATGTGCTGCGAGGGCGTTTTCATGGTGACGGCCTGGCGCAAGGGAAAATCGAAGTCCGCGGGCATGACGCCGATGATGATCCAGGGGTGGCCGTTAATTTCAATCGAGCGGCCGATCACACCGCGGTCGGAGGCGAACCGGCGCGTCCACAGGCCGTAGCTGAGGATGATCTCGCGGTCGCGTCCGATTTGTGTTTCGTCGGGCGAAATGTTGCGTCCGAGCATGGGCTTCACGCCGAGCATCGGGAACAACCCGGCGGAGACGTACAGCCCGTACAGAGCATCGGGTGGGTTGTTGGCGTTGCCAGTTAGATCGACAAGCGCGTAGTGGTAAGTTGCGAGCGACTCGAAGGAGTGATTGGCGCGCTGGAGGTCCTGCATGTCCGCCCACGAGACCCAGTCGAAGTGCGGACGGCTGCGGGTGTAGTCGGTGCGGAGCTGCACCAGGGCGCCGGCGTTTTTGTAAGGCAGGGGGTCGAGCAGGACGGATTTTATAGCCGCGAAAACGACGGCCGTGGCTCCGGTGGTGATGGCGATGGAGAGCAGCGCGATGGCGGTGAGTCCGGGGCTGCGGCGAAAAAGCCGGAGAGCCTGCCGAACGTCTTCGAGAAATAACAAGGCGCTGGGTCCCTGAAGCGGTGGAAAAAAATCAGGCGCCGGTTGGCTGCGCGGCTAGCGACCGGGCGGCCGAGAGGGCGGCATCGTAATTGGGATGGTCGGCGACTTCTTTCACGTATTCGACGTGCTTGATGATGTTGTCCTTGTCGACCACAAAAATGGCGCGGCTCTCGATGCGCAGATCCTTGATCAAGGTTCCGTAGCGCTCGCCGAAGGAGCCGGAGCGGTGGTCGGAAACCATTTTGACCTTGTCGACGCCGAAGGCGCCGCACCAGCGTTTTTGCGCAAACGGGAGGTCCATGCTGATGGTATAGAACTGAATGCCGGGGAGCTTGGCGGCCTCCTCGTTGAAGCGCTTGGTCTGCGCGTCGCAAACTGGAGTGTCCAGCGAAGGCACGACGCTGAAGATCCGAACGTCCTGGCCGGTGCCTGCCAGGTTGATGGGCTGAAGAGAATCGTTAACAGCGTCGAAATCGGGGGCTTTATCGCCGGGTTTCAATTCCGGCCCTACCAGAGTCAGCGGCCGTCCACGCATGGTAGTTGCTCCGGGTCTTTCCACGAATCCTCCTGATAATTGCGAATTTGATTTCGCCTTATTGTAGCAACTCGTCGAACTTGGAAAGCTCATTTGTCGGGAGCTGGCAGGCGTAATCCTGGCAGACGTATGCAGTGGGCCGGGAATTGATTTCAAGCATGTCCGCGGCGGTGGGGAAAAGCGCGGCGAGTTTGCTGCGGCTCTCGGCTGAATCGATCAGTAGCGTGATGGTGCGCGGGAGAAAGCGGGCGCGCAATGCGCCGAGGAAGGCTTGGGTGAGCGGAGCGTCACGCGGGCCGGCGATGACGACTTCACGGCGCGGCGAATCATAATAGTCGAGCGCGACCAGCATTTGCGGCGATGCTACGGGCTGAGCCGAGATCTTCGGGCCGAGGGATCGCAGGGCTCGTTCAGCGGGTTCGCGATAGTAGGCGCGATCGGTGAGATGCGCGAACCGGAGTAAATCGAGGATTGCCACTGAGTTTCCGGATGGCTCGGCGCCGTCGTAATCATCCTTGAGACGGAGGACCAGGCTGCTGTCGCCTTCGGCGGTGCTGAAGAAGGCGCCGGCTTGCGCATCCTCGAACAGATCGCGCATATGGTCAGCGAGAAACTGCGCTATATCGAGATGATTCGGGTCAAAATCGGATTCGTAAAGATCGAGCAGCGCTGCAATGAAGAACGCGTAGTCGTCCAAGAAACCATAAACTGCTGCTTCTCCCTCGCGGTAGCGCCGTAGCAGAGTGCTGGAATCGGGTTGATAGAGGTGTTTGAGTACGAACTGAGTAGCGCGCTGCGCGGCGGCGAGGTAGCGAGGCTCGTTCAGGATCTGCGCGGCCTTGGCGAAGGCGGAAATCATCAGGCCGTTCCAAGCCGTGAGGATTTTGTCGTCCAGGTGTGGGCGGACGCGGAGGGAGCGCAGTTCCAGAAGCTTCGCTTTGGCTTCTTGAAGCTGAGTGGCAAGGTAAGGATCGGGATTCTCGCGAAGATACAGGATATTCTTGCCCGTGAATTCGCCGTGCGGATCGTGATAGACGTTCCCGTTATCTTCGACGCCGTAATGCTTGGCGAACGGCGCGTAGAGAACCGATCCGAGCGCGTCCTGGAGCTCCTCGGCGGTCCAAACATAAAATGCGCCTTCGCCTTTCACTTCGGGATGCGCGGGATCGATCACGCTGTCGGCATCTTCGGCCGAATAGAATCCGCCCTCGGGATGAGTCATGTCGCGGAGCACGTAGTCCAGCGTGCCGCGGGCGATGTCGGCATAGAAGGAGTCGTGGGTGATCTGGAAGGCTTCCAGGTAGGAAATCGCAAGCTGCGCCTGGTCATAGAGCATTTTTTCGAAATGCGGGACAAACCAGCGTTCGTCCACCGAATAGCGATGAAAGCCGCCGCCGAGCTGATCGTGCATGCCGCCGTTAGCCATGGCACGCAGCGTTTCGAGCGTCATGTCCAGGGCTTCTTTCCGGTTGGTCCGGACGTAATAGCGCAGCAGGAAGTTGAACACAACTGGACGGGGGAACTTGGGCGCCTCGCCGAAGCCGCCATGTTCGGAGTCGAAGGTGCGGCGGAAGTATTGGAAGGTGGAATCGAAAACAGTTTTGTCAGGGAGGCCGGCCGCGCCGGGTGCGCCTTCGGCATAGCGCGCGAGCTGTGAAAGCGCTTCGGCACTCGACTCGAGGATGCGGTCGTGCTCGTTTTTCCAGGTCTCGGCCACACGCTCCAGCAGCGTGCCGAAACCAGGACGCCCATAGCGGGTGTCGGGAGCAAAATACGTACCGCCAAAAAATGGCTTGCGGTCCGGCGTCAGAAACACCGACATGGGCCATCCGCCGCTGCCTGTTGCGGCTTGCACGTAAGTCATGTAGATGCGGTCGACGTCGGGGCGCTCCTCGCGATCCACTTTGATGGGGACGAACAGGCGGTTCAAGAGCGCGGCGATGGCTTCGTTTTCAAAGGACTCGTGTTCCATGACGTGGCACCAGTGGCAGGTAGAGTAGCCGACGGAGAGGAAAATTGGCTTGTCCTCGGCGCGCGCTTTTGCGAAGGCCTGCTCGCCCCACGGGTACCAGTCCACTGGATTGTGGGCGTGTTGCTGGAGGTACGGGCTCTTCTCGGAAATGAGGCGATTGGGCACGCGCTACTTCGAACCTGCGATGTCGAGCACGGTGTACCAGAGGAACTGGACCATTTGGTAGATAGAGCTCTCGCGCACACGTTCCTGGTCGGAGTGCGCGCCGTGGAGGTCGCCCTCGGATTCGTCGGCGACAGGACCGAATCCATAAGCCTGCACGCCTTTGGTGCGGAGTTGCGCGTTATCGGTGGCGCCGGTGAGCATGGTGGGGATGGTGATGGCTTTCGGATACAGGCGTTGCTGGGTTCGCTCCAGCGCCTGAAACATTTCTGAATCGATGCGTGAAGGCGGAGCCGAGGGGCGGTTGCGCGACGGATCGGGGATCACTTCGACGGCCGGGTCGCTGATGACGCGGCGTATTTGATCGTAGAGCTGGTTCATGTCTTCGTCGGGAAGCGCGCGGATATCGAGCGTGGCTTCGGCCTGGGATGGGATTACATTGGTGCGGAAACCGCCTTGGATGACGGTAGGAACGATGGACGTGCGCAATACGGAATAATTGCCGGGATCGTTTTCGGCGAGGTAGCGCTGGATTTCCTCGGTGTGGGCGGGGTCGGCGATGTGGTTATAGCGGTAGGATTCGTCGGGAGGGCTGATGGTTGCGAGGCGCTCGAAATAGGTGCGAGTGGTGTCGTTCAAGCGCATGGGCGGCTGCCAGCTTTGGAATTTGGCGACGGCGCTGGCCAGATGGATGATGGCGTTGTCCTGGCGTGGGCGCGAGCCGTGGCCGGCGGTTCCGTGTGCTACCAGGCGAGTAGCGCGCGGGGTTTTCTCAGTGGTCGCGATGCCGACATAGAGCACCTGACCGTCGCGAGCTACGGTCTGGCCGCCTTCGGCGAGCGCGAATTCAGCGGCGATGTCGTTCCAATGCTGGTCCACCAGGTAGCCGATGCCAAAACGTGACGTGCCCTCCTCGCCGGCTTCAGCGATGAAGATGACGTCGCGGTCGAGCTGGACGTTCAGACGCTTGAGCAGCAGCATGGTCATGAGGCAGGAAACCACGTGGCTCTTGTCGTCGCTCGAGCCGCGGCCCCAGATGAAGCCGTCCTTGCGGAGAGCGGCGAAGGGATCCACCGGCCACTTGTCGCGCTGGACGCCGACCACGTCGGTGTGACCCATGATGATGATGGGACGCTTGGAGCCGTTACCTTTGATACGCGCGACAAGGTTGGCACGGTTGGTGTCGAGCGAGAAGACCTGGGTGGAGATGCCGGCACGGTCGAGAACGGGTTTGAGATAATTCACAGCCTTGGTCTCGTCGCCGGGAGGATTGCTGGTGTCGATGCGGATCAGGGAGGTGAAGTAGTCGAGGGTTTCGGACTGGAGCTTGGTCCAGTCGACTGGATAGCGGTCGGCCGCGGGCGCGAGTGGGGCGATCGAACAGAACGCGGCGAGGAGAGCGAGCGCAAATCTCATTCGCTCCAGCATAGCGTTACGGTGGGGACGGGACAACCGCCGGACAGCCGCGAATGGCCACGGCCGCGTCCGATTCATCGTTGTGATAAAGCAGTTGCAACTTCTGATGGCTAATGAACTCCTGGCTGGTCGGGAAAAATATGGCATAGGCGTCGCGATCTGGAGGCAACTCACCGCTGGTGGATCCGGAGAACTCCTTTAAAGAGTCCGTGCCATAATTCTCGCGGTAGAAATTCAGCGGAAGGTGATATCTCCAATCAATGCCGAATTTCTCGATGCCACAGCGCTGGTGAAGATCGGCCATGATCCAGTACAGGGTCTTGGTGTCGCTGTCGAATTTCCATTCTTTGAAATAGCCGAGCCTGAGACATCCGACGAAGTAGAACGCAGTAATAGCGAGAACCACGATGGCACATCGGCGCGGAATACCCACTATTCCGAGCCGAGTAAGGTAAGCCAGAGATCCAACCAGGGCTAACGTCCAAAGCGGAAGAAAGAAGAGGCCGGTGCGGTCTTTCGGCAGAGGAATGTGAACGATCTTGAAGGCGAGCCAGTGGAACAGCAGGGTTGCAGCAGAGATCAGAGCTACAAGACGAACAAAGTTACCCAGCGATTCTGCCTGGGGGCCGGGATTTTTGAAGCGGCTGACTTCCATGTTGGCGAAGAGAAACAACGCGGCCAATGCCACGATCCAGGGCCCCGCCGATTTAATAGGGTGCAATACGTGAAGCAGCATCGGATTTATCAGGTTTGGATTTAAGTCATCGAAACTGCCTTTCGCAAATCCGTCAAACATTTCCGACATGTGCTTCGATCCGAAATACAGTTCGCCTTTGGGCCAATTCAATACCATGGAGCCGCACAAGATGAAGCCTATCAGCAGTCCGGGCAAGTAAGTCGCAGCGGCCAGGCGTAGGTATCCGGCGCGACCGAAGCCGTGCCGGCGAACGGTCCATAGAAAGAAGATCGTGAGAGTGACAGCGTTCGCAATGGCGAATGATAGATTGGCAGAGCACGACAGCGCAAGCAAGACCGAAATCCAGGCAGATTTTCTAGAGAGGTTTGCGCCACCGCCGTTGTTCATCATCGCGCTCGCAATAACAGCTAAGGCGGCAAGAAAAAACCCGATGGCGAGACTATAGCCGCGAGCCGCGACCAGATAGTCGAGCAGCATGGGGTTGAAGACCAGGCAACTGAAGAGGAGCCACTGTAGAAGCCTGCGGTCGGTGATCAGCAGACAGAGATAGAAAGCTGAGCCGATGTATAACAGCGCGCCCAAAATAGCAGGCAAACGCACAGTCAGATTACTAACGCCAAAGATTGCGGCCGCCAGCCGCATTAAAAGCGAGTTCAAAACATGGTTGTCCGACACCGGCCACCAGTGTGAGGGCTGGGGGTTCCTGGCGTATTGGAGGAAGGAGTCGGCTTCATCTACGGTGATTGATTGCAGGCATGCGCGAATCACCACAATGCAGAGGGCGGCGATAGCCAAGCAAATCAGTGCCGCGCGATTGTGAAATAGGCGCGAACGCATTTCGAGCAAGGTTTATCTTATCCGGTTCAAGGAGGAAGCACGAAAGCGGCGGTTATTTATCGACAACGAAATTGCCGACGAATAACGCATCGATACCGGAGGAATAGAAGCTGCGCACGGCATCGCGCGGCGTGCAGACCAGCGGATCGGCGAACAAATTGAAGCTGGTGTTGTAGAGAACCGGAAGCCCCGTGGCTTTGCCGGCCGCGTGCAGAAGGCGGTGATAGAGCGGGTTGTCGGCAGCGGCGACGGTATGCACGCGAACCGCGTCCTTGCCCATCACGGCAGCTTCGAAAGTTTTGTGATGCTTCGCCCGGACGCGGCCTACTGTGGCCAGGTAGCGAGCGTTAGGTCCGGTTTCGAAATATTGGTCGGCCAGCTCGGCCGGGACGGAAGCCGCGAATTTTCGAAACGGCTCGCGATGCTTGATGTAGATATTCAGATTCTCGGTGGAGTAGGGATTCAGCGGCGACGCCAGAATGCTGCGGTTGCCGAGCGCGCGGGGACCGAATTCCATGCGGCCTTGCATCCAGGCGATGATTTTCTCGTCGTTGAGGCGGCGAACCGCATCGTCGATCAGCTCATCGGTGGTTAGCAGGTAGCGGAAGCGGAGCTTGCAATTTTCGATTACCTTTTTGATCTCTTCGCTCGAATAGCAAGGGCCGAGGCATAGATCGTTCAACGAGGCGCGCTTGGTTTGGCCGCACACGCTGTTCCAAGCGTAGAACACGGCCCCCAGCGCGGTTCCGGTATTTCCGGCAGCGGGCTGAACGAAGACTTCTTTGGAAGCTTCGAGCGAGCTGATGAGCAGCGCGTTGAGAGCCAGGCCTCCGGCGATGCAAAGCCTCTTCGATGGTCCGGCCATGCGGAGAACGGTGCGTTCGACCGCGCGCTGAAGACCGGCCGCGAGCGGGGCCTTGAGTTTCTCGGGAATATCTTCGCCGTCGGCGAGGCCCAGATGGCGGTAGAACTTGTCGCTGAAGCCGCCGTGGCTGAGGCGGTCCGCATCGAAGTAGCTGCGATTGATGGCGGGCCATTCCGAGTTGCCTAGAATTTCTTCAAACAGCGGCAAGTACGCGGCGCCGTCGTCGGCGGTGGAGAGCCATTGGACTTTATGCTCGTCGGCCTGGGCGGCGAAGCCCAGCAACTCGGTGACGCGGCCATAGAGATCGCCGAGCGAGTCCGGATAATACAGATCGCGCTCCAACTGCAGTTGATTGCCTGAGGCGCGCCAGCGGGCGGCGGATCGAAAATCGCCGTCGCGGTCGAGCGTGAGCACGGTGGCTTCGTCGAAACCGGAGGGGTAATAGGCGGAAGCCGCGTGCGCGGCGTGATGTTCCACCATGACGATCTGCGCGCTGGGAAACTGAGACCTCAGAGTGAGATGGGTATCGTGCGAAAAAGGGCGGACCAGCGCAATGCAGTTCACTTCGGACGCGGTGATGCCCGCCAGGCGCAGGGCGATGACCGTGGCTTGATCCGGTAGGCCGGACGGCTTCAGATTCCGCGCGACTTTGTTTTCCTCCACGGCCGCGAGCAGCGCGCCGTCCTTGAAGACCGCGCAAGCCGGATCGTTTGGAATACCACCGAGCCCGAGAATGATCATTTCATTTTCTTTTCGATCTTGGCCCAGGTGTCGCGCAGCGTCACGGTTCTGTTAAAGATCAACTTGTGGGGCGTGCTGTCGGAATCGGCGCAGAAGTAGCCGAGACGCTCGAACTGGTAACGGCTGCCGGGCGCGGCGGTTGCGAGACTGGGCTCCAGCTTGGCAGGCACGATTTCGAGCGAGTTGGGATTCAGGTTGGCCGTAAAATCCTGGCCTTCAGGCGCGTCGTTGGGATTTTCGACGGTGAACAGATTGTCGTACAGGCGGACCTCGGCGTCGACGGCATGCGCGGCTGATATCCAGTGAATGGTGGATTTCACCTTACGTCCGTCGGGCGCGTTGCCTCCGCGCGTGGCCGGATCGTAGGTGCAGTGAATCTCGGTAACGGCGCCGTTTGAGTCCTTCACCGCACTGGTGCAAGTGATGAAGTAGCCGTAGCGCAGCCGCACTTCCCGGCCTGGGGAGAGCCGGAAATATTGCTTGGGCGGGTCTTCGCGAAAATCGTCCTGCTCGATGTAGAGGACCTTTGAGAACGGGACGGTGCGCGTGCCGGCGCTCGCGTCTTCGGGATTGTTGACGGCCTCCATTTGCTCGATTTGATCTTCCGGATAATTATCGATCACCACGCGCAGCGGACGCAGCACGGCCATTCGACGCAGCGCGCGCTTGTTCAAGTCCTCGCGCAGGAAATATTCGAGCAGGCCCAGCTCGGTGGTTCCGTTGGTTTTTGAAACGCCCACACGGCGGCAGAAGTTGCGTATAGCCTCGGGCGAGTAACCGCGGCGGCGCAATCCGGAAATGGTGGGCATGCGCGGGTCGTCCCAGCCGTTTACGTGCTTTTGCTGGACCAGCTGCAGCAGCTTGCGCTTGCTCAACAGCGTGTAGGTCAGATTCAACCGGTCGAACTCGATCTGCTGCGGATGATAAATCCCGAGTTGCTCGACGTACCAGTCGTACAGCGGGCGATGGTCTTCGAACTCGAGCGTGCAGATGGAGTGCGTGATTCCTTCGATGGAATCGGACTGGCCGTGCGCGAAATCGTACATCGGGTAAATGCACCATTTGTTGCCGGTGCGATGATGTTCGGCGTGCAGGATGCGGTACATCACGGGGTCGCGCAGATTCAGGTTGGGCGACGCCATGTCGATTCTCGCGCGCAAGGTGCGGGCGCCGTCGGAAAATTCACCTGCCTTCATGCGCTCGAACAGATTCAGGTTCTCCTCGACAGTGCGGTTGCGATAAGGGCTTTCCTGGCCTGGTTCGGTCAAAGTGCCGCGCTGCTTGCGAACTTCATCGGCGGAGAGATCGCACACGTAGGCGTTGCCCGATTTGATGAGCTGCACGGCCCATTGATAAAGCTGGCCGAAATAATCGGAAGCGTAGAACAAACGATCGTCCCAATCGCCCCCCAGCCAGCGGACGTCCGCGATAATGGATTCGACATACTCGACTTCTTCCTTGGAAGGATTGGTGTCGTCGAAGCGCAGGTTGCACTTCCCGCCAAACTCCTGCGCGAATCCGAAATTAATGTTGATGGACTTGGCGTGGCCGATATGCAGGTAGCCATTCGGCTCGGGTGGGAAGCGCGTATGCACGCGGCCCCCGAATTTATTGGTCTTCAAATCGTCGAGAATGATCTCGCGGATGAAGTTGGAAGGGGCCGGCGCTCCATCTGGCATTGGAGCAGCGGGCACGGCCTCGGTCTCACTCTTAATCGGATTCATATTCGGTTACTTGTTCCGGAAGCTGATGGGCTTACCGCAGCATGGCTATGGCCCGGTCGATACGCTTGAGACAAGTTTCACGGCCCAGCACTTCTAGTGTCTCAAACAGCGGTGGGGCTGCCTTGCGGCCACAGACCGCCACGCGGATGGGTTGGAACATCTGGCCGGTCTTGATCTTCAATTCCACGGCGGCGGCCCGCAGCGCGGCATCCAAGGCGTCGTGCGAAAAGTCTACCGTTTCCAGGATTTCGCGGCCGCGCTGCAGTGCGGTAAGGGCCATGGCTGCGTCCCCTTTTTGTGGGATCAGCTCGGCGGGATCATATGGGGCGAGATCTTCTATAAAGAAAAAGTCGGCCACCGCGGTCACTTCGCTGAGCAGGCGGATGCGCTCGCGGATGAGATGCGTGACTTTCAGCATCTTGCCAGGCTCGACCTGGTAGCCGGCGGAGCAGACGAAGGGAAATAAAAGATCCGCCAGTTCCTCGATAGGCGCGGCCCGAATGTACTCGGCGTTCAGCCACAGGGCTTTGGGATCGAACGGCTCGGTCTCGCTGAAGTTGACGACGGCGTTGTCGCGATTGATGCCTTCAAACGTGAACGCCTGGACGAGTTCTTCGCGGCTCATTTTTTCGCGGTCGTCCTTCGGCGACCAGCCGAGCAGGCACAGAAAATTGATGTAGGCCTGCGGAAGAAAACCGGCGTCGCGATAGGTGGTGACGCTGACCACCGGGCCGTGCTTGCGCTTGGATAGCTTCGATCCATCGGGAGCGATCAGCAGCGGGAGGTGCGCGAACTGCGGAGGCTGCGCGCCGAGGGCCTCGAAGATTAGTACGTGCTTGAAGGTGTTGGTGAGGTGATCCTGGCCTCGGATGATGTGGCTGATATGCAGATCGACATCGTCGGCGCAGGAGGCCATGTGGTAAGTGGGGACGCCGTTGCTGCGCAGCAGAGCGAAGTCTTCGATGTCGGCGGTGGACTTGGATTGATGGGCGTAGACGCCGTCGCGGAAGTCGATGCCGCGGAGACGTTCGCGAGGGACGCGAAAGCGGAGCACGAATGGCTCGCCCGCGCCGGCGCGCCGCCGGCTTTCTTCGGCGCTGAGCTCGCGCATTCCGGGATTGAAAAGCCACGCGCCCTCGCCATGCGGTTTTTCTTCGGAGCCGGCGGTGGCAGGCGTGAAATCGCGATAGGCCAAGCCTTTTTCGAAAATTCCCCAGGCCATTTCGCGATGCAGCGCGCCGCGGTCGGATTGGCTGTACTGTTCGTCCCAGCCGAGGTCGAGCCACTTCAAGCCGTCGAAAATGGAGTCGAGCGAAGCCTGCGTGTTGCGATCGATATCGGTGTCGTCGATGCGCAGCACCATGGCACCGTGGTGGTGGCGCGCATACAGCCAATTGAAGATGAAAGTGCGGGCGCTGCCGATGTGCAGGAAGCCGGTGGGCGAGGGCGCGAAGCGGACACGAATCATGAATTTTAAGGATACACGGAGGTGCTACACATCGGCACGGCTATGTCGTCCGAAAACGGCGAGAAGACGGCGCGTATTCGCTAAAAGGTCTAGCTATGAACCAAACCAACAAAGATATCGTGGCGGCCACCTGGAGAACATTTGCAACGCGCGATGCGGCACGGATCAAAGCATGCTTCACTGAGGACGCGGTGTGGATCGCCCCGCGCCGTAACGGGACGGCAATAGCGTTCGGTCGTGCTGAGACGCACCGTATGAATCGCGACCAAATCGCCGATTTCATGGCACACGACTGGGGGCGCTTTTTCGTTGCCGACGTACAGGTTGAATTTATGGGAAGGTGAATGGCGAACGGATCTGCCAGATGCGCGAATACATGGATACGCTGGGGGGCTTCCGCCAAATCTTCGGAGAAGACGCCATTAAGCTAGTCGCAGCGGTTGTGGCCTAGGATAGAGAGGCTGGGCGGGAAAGCTGGCGGTACAGTTCATCGAGTTCTGGAATCGAGAGCTGCTCGGCGCGCTTTTTGGTGGCAGGAATTGAGTCCAGCAGCGCGCGGTCGTAATATGGCGCCAGGTTGTTGCGGATGGTCTTGCGCTTGTGGCGGAATGAGCGGCTGGCAAACTCTAAGAAAATGACGCGGTCCGGGGCGGGGAACTCGTGTCTTGGAATGAGGCGGACCACGGCGGAATCCACCTTGGGGCGCGGGCGGAAGGCGTCGGCTGGAACAGCGAACAGCAATTCCGGCGCGCTGAGAAGCTGGGTCTGAACACTCAAGAATCCCCAAGCGCGCGTGCCCGGCCGGGCGGTCAAGCGTTCGGCAACTTCTTTCTGAACCAGGAAGACGGCTTGCACCAGATTGTCACCGAGCGCTAGAGTTTTCTCGAGAATCGGCGAGGTGATGTAGTACGGCAAATTGCCGGTAACCGCCGCCCGGCCCCATTGCGCCAGGTCGGCCTTCAGGACGTCGGCCTCCAGGATGGTGAGGCGCGGCTCATCGCGAAATTCGGCGCGCAGATAGTGCACCAATACCGGGTCGATCTCGATGGCGATCACGCGGCCGGCTCGCGCCAGCAGATGCGTGGTGAGAGCGCCGCGCCCAGGTCCGATCTCGACCACCGTCTCAGTTGGCTCGGGACAAGCCGCCTGGGCAATCCGTTCCAGGACCGACTGGCGCGCGAGAAAATGCTGACCGAGCCTGCGTCCCAACCGTTACAGTTTCCCGCCGTTGGCGCGAATGTAGGCGTCCACCTGTTGCTCCAGCAGATCGAGCGGAACAGTGCCGGTGTTGAGGACTACGTCGTGGAACGCCCGCAAAGAAAACTTGTCGCCCAGCGCTTTTTTGGCCTTCTCGCGCAGCTCGACGATCTTCAACTGGCCGATCATGTAGGAGCAGGCTTGGCCCGGGTACACCGCGTAGCGTTCCACTTCGCTGGTTTCGATGCCGTAGTCGATGCCCTGCTGGCGAGTCCAATGCTGAGCGTGCATTCCCGTGTCGACCACCAGGCGGCGCGCTCGAAAGAGCAATGAATCCAGCTCGCCAACCTGCCCCTCGGGGTCGCCGTCGTACCAGCCTGATTCGGCGGCCAGACGTTCGGCGTAGAGTCCCCATCCTTCCACCAGCGCGGAAATTCCACCGAACGCGCCGATCTGTCGAAAGCGCGGGAGGTCCTTATTCTCCACTTGCAGCGCGATCTGGAAATGATGGCCGGGAACGGTTTCGTGATAGACCAAACTGCGCAGGCCGAATTTGGTCATGCGCTCCGGCCGCAGCGGGATCTGAAACACACCAGGGCGGGAGCCGTCCGGAGCTGGGGAATTGTAATTGGCCGCGGCGTTGGCCTCGCGAAACCGCGGGAACGGTTGGGCTACGACCGGAGACTTGGGGACTTTGTCGAACAGGGAATCGGAGCGCTTTTGCGCGTCGCGCAGAATCTGGTTCACGTCCGCCATGATCTGGACGCGTCCTTCTTCGGTCTTGGGATACCCGAGATCCTGTTTCAATTTCTCCACTCGATCCTTTACCGAGCCTTCCGTGCGGCCCAGGCGGCGCAGGATACCGTCCATTTCTTTTTCTATGCGGGCTACTTCGCGCAGGCCGATTTCGTGGATCTGGTCGGCGGTCAAGTGCGTCGTCGTGTAGCGATTCAGGAAATAGGCATAGGCGTCTGCTCCGCCTTTGAGCCGCCACAGGCCTGCGTCATCGGTGGAATGCGGAAGTTGAGATTCGAGCGCGGCGACACCTCGCTTCCAGGCCGGATAGACTTGGGTTTCGACAATCTTCGCAGCCTCGCCGCGGAGTTCCGTGCGGCGAGCGGGACTCAGGTCCTTGATCGCGTCCAGTTTCTGCGAGAAGATCGCCGCGAACGGATTTTGCGCCGCAGGCTGGTCGACGAAGCTGCTCATCTGCTTGATGGTGGCTTGCAGTATGAATTTCGGCGGGATCACGTTCTTGGCGGCCAGCCGTCTCGATTCCGCGGTGGCCTCGTCCATGCGTGTGCCCACTTGTCCGAGCGCGGCGAGGTAATTGACGGCGTCTTTTTCGCTCGCCAGCGGATGCCGCACGGTGAGCGCCTCCACCAGGTTGATGTTCGCGCCGCTCATTTGCTGCAACGGAAAGCTGTAGTCGAGGAACGGCTCCTCGCGGACGACGGTGTCGAGCTGCCACTGCATTAACTCAGTCGACACACGCTGGGTTTCGTTCAGCTTGGAGCGATCGAATTTCGCAAGTTCTGCCTGGCCTCTGCGGGCCAGCTCAATGCGCGAGCGCCGGTAGGCTAGCGTCTCCGGAGTCAATTGCCTTTCCAGGCGGTCTTGCTCTTCGCCGCTGAAATAACGCGAAGACGTGGCCAGATTGGGATTGCTGCGAACCCATTCGGCGGTGAAATTCCGGAAGAAATCGTCGATGTTCGTTTGCTGAGCGTGGACGAGCGGAGCAAGCAAAAGCAGGGCGGCAGCGGCCGCGGGAACGCGATTGTTCATTGCGCCTCGAATTCTAACTTAATTCATATCCATGATCGGCGATTTGCACCCAAAGCGTTTCGGACTGATGGCCGTGCAGCGCGAAGATTTGCCGCACCAGGTCGCAAACCTGTTCGCAGCCTTTTTCATAGAACACCAGGATAGACGGCCCTGCGCCGCTCAGCGCGCAGCCCAATAAACCGGGGGCGCGCAAGTTGACCATCTCTTCCAGGCCCGGTACGAGTGAATAGCGATAGGGTTGATGCAGGCGGTCCTCAAAAGCGATGGGAAACGCGCTGGTGGTTCCGGTGGCCAGTGCGGCTACCAACAGCGCGCTGCGCTGCACGTTGAAAATAGCGTCCTGCCGCGAGTAGCAGTCTGGCAAAACCTTGCGTGCTTGGCTGGTGGGCAGACAAAAATCCGGTACGACGACCGCTGCGCCGTAGCGGGCGGGCAGCTCCAGCCGCACGGCGCGCGCGACGCCGCCCGCATCGATGGCACTGGCAACGATCGAGCCCAGCACGCACGCCGCAACGTTGTCGGGATGGCCCTCGATGCGCGCCGCTTCGTCCAGAATCCGGTGCGGCTTCCAATGTAATTCCAGAAAGTGATCCGCGATCACGACGCCCGCGATGAGGGCGGCAGCACTCGAGCCGAGACCTTTTCCAATGGGGATGTCGTTGTCGATCTCAAGCGCGATGTTCGGCAGCTCGCCGCCGACGTCCCGGACCACCGCCAGCGCGGTCTGCCAGATCAGATTGTCCGCGCCGGTGGAGATTTGATGGGCATCGCGCCCGCGGACCTGGATCGACAACTCGGCCGATGGCTCAAAGCGGCAGGTGAGGTAGATCCCCAGCGCCAGACCGAGGGCGTCGAACCCGGGACCAAGGTTCGCGCTCGAGGCTGGAACGCGAACTGTCTTGACGGCGCTTCCCATTTAAATCCGCACCACCTGGCCGGTGCGGCAGGATTGATAAATGGAGAGAACGGTCTCTAAAGCGCGATAACCGTCTTCACCAGCCGAGAGCGGCTTCCGCCCGCGCGAAATCGCATCGGCGAAATCCAGAAACTGGCGCTCGAACGGCGCGATCGATGTGGCCCTGGGGTCCGATGCGCCGGAGGCGGGATCGCCGCCCAGCGGCGGGGGCGCGCCGGAATCTCCGTCCACATGCCAAGTGGTCAACTTGTCGCCGGAAATTACTGCTGTGCCCTTGCTGCCGTGGAACTCCAGACGTTCGTTGTAGCCCGGCCAGAACGCGGTCGCGGCTTGAATCACGCCTGTCGCACCGGACGAATATTTGATCAGCGCCGCCAGGACGTCCTCGGCTTCAATTTTGTGGACCGCGCCCAGACGCCAATAGCCGAACACCTCGGATATGCCGCCGGTGAGCCACAGCAGCAGATCGATTTGATGGATGGCCTGCGTGATTAGCGCGCCGCCGCCCTCGGTCGCCCAGCTTCCCTTGATGGGACGCGAATAGTATGCAGCCGAGCGGAACCACTTCACGTAAGCATCCGCCTGGACCAGCCTTCCGAGTCGTCCATCTTCCAATGCGTCGTGCAGGAACTGAATTGAATCGTCGAAGCGGTGTTGGCTGACGACGCCTAGCTGAATGCCGGCGTCGCGCGCGGTATCGATCATCTGGCGCGCAGTCTCCAGGCTGGTGGCCATTGGCTTCTGGACCTGGACGTGTTTCTTGGCTTCGGCGCAGGCTTGCACGGCTTGCAAGCGGAAATCGGGAAAGGTGCAAACGTCAACGTAATCCACGTTGGGGTGGCGGCACACTTCCTGGTAGCTGGGCGCGAACTCGCAGCCGTAGCGCTGGGCGAACGCTCGGCCGTTTTCAGGGTCGTTATTGGTGCAGACCACTAATTCGAAGCCGAGATTCGCATAGGCCTGCGCGTGTTTTTGCGCCACCGCTCCGGTGCCTATGATTCCGACGCGCACAATTGATTCCTGCAAATAATTCCTGGCTTTCGAGCGGGCGTCTGAACCTGCCGAGAGCCAATTGTCGCTATTGTCCCACGTCTTGCGTTAAGTTCCACGCAGGCGGCGAGAGCTTGATTGCT
>Ga0335083_10005042_pt1 | contig 16720 bp, 12 predicted proteins | sample Lox_Sample_42_FD_206716 | JGI IMG/M metagenome (GOLD analysis project Ga0335083, IMG submission 206716) | Soil microbial communities from Loxahatchee National Wildlife Refuge, Florida, United States - Lox_Sample_4.2 | ecosystem: Environmental > Terrestrial > Soil > Wetlands | place: USA... | reverse complement strand
GCCTGGAGGGCACCTCGCGCGACACCGAGCGCCAGGCGCGCGATGCGTATCTCGGCGTGACCAGCGACATCGTGCGCGTGCAGGCGCTGCGCCAGGCGCTGGAATCCAGCCAGACCGCGCTCGATGCGACCCAGGCCGGCGTGAACGTGGGCACCCGCACCGAGATCGACCTGCTGAACTCGCGCCAGCAGCTGGTGCTGGCGCAGACCAATTACTCGGCGGCCAAGTATTCGTATCTGAACGACCTGATTGCGCTGCGTCTGGCCGCCGGCAACCTCGACCGCGGCACGCTCGAGGAAATCAACCGCCTGCTGACGGTCACCACACCGCCGCCCGGCACGCCGGCCGCGGCGCCCGCGCCCGCGGCCACGCCGGCGCAATAGCGCTTCAGCGCGGCAGCAGCCGCTCGATCAGTTCCAGGGCGTGCGGAGAGGCCGGCGGATCGGCCGCCGCTGCCGTCCTGGCCTGCGCGCCGCGCAGGCGCGCGGCCACGGGATCGCGCAGCAGAGCATCCAGCGCGGCCGCCAGCTCGTCCGCGTCACGCACAATGGTCAGCCCGCTGCAGTCCCGCAGGCGGCGGGCGATTTCCGGCGCGCCGGCATCATGCGGACCGGCGAGCACGGGCTTGCCATGCATCGCGGGTTCCAGCAGGTTGTGGCCGCCCGCCGGCACCAGGCTCCCGCCGACAAACGCGGCATCTCCTGCGGCATACCAGACCGGCAATGCGCCCATCTCATCGATGAGCAACACATCAATCGTGGCGAGGTCGGACTGCGGCGGCTGCGTGCTGCGCGCGACGGCGAATCCGGCGGCGGCGGCTTCGCGCGCGACCGCATCGAAGCGCTGCGGATGTCGCGGCGCCAGTGCCAGCAGCGGCGGCGGGTCGCCGCGCCGGCGCGCGCCGATCAGCAATTGCCGCTGGGCGGCGAGGCAGATCGTTTCCTCGCCGGCGTGCGTGCTGCCGGCTATCCATAGCGGCCGGTGCGCCGCCCAATGGTCCCGCCAGGCAGCCGCCAGCTCGACCGTGCCGGCAGCCGGTCCGCCTTCCGACTTGAGGCTGCCGCCGACGCTCACCGCCTGCGGCGAGGCGCCCAACTGCAGCAGCCGCGCGCGATCCTGGCCGGTCTGCGCCGCAATCGCCCCGAAGGCGCGCACCGTGTCGCGCATCAGGCCGGGCGCCCAGTGCAGATAGCGGCTCAGGGACCGGGACGACAGTCGTGCGCTGACCAGCACCAGCGGTACTCCGGCGCGGCTCGCCGCCGCCAGCAGGTTGGGCCACAGTTCCGTCTCGACGAACACGCCGATGCGCGGCTGGCTGGCGCGCAGGAAACGGCGCACCGCACCAGGCAGATCCCATGGAGCGGCCTGCAGCACGAGTGCGCGCGCATCCGGTCCCGCAGAACCCATCCACCCGCCATACAGCTTGCGGGCCTGCGCCAGGCCGGTGGGCGTGCCGACCGTCAGCAGCAGCGGCAAACCGCGCTGCTGCAACATCTGCAGCAGCGGCGCGAGCGAACGCACTTCTCCCACGGAGGCGGCGTGCAGCCACAGCGGGTGGTCATCGCAGCGCGGGAGCCCCATGCCCAGCCGCGCAGCGAGGTTGCCGCGGGCGGCGCCCGCGTGCCGGCCCTTCCACAGGAACCACAGCAGCGCACCGGGCAGCGCGCAGTACAGCAGCAGCGAGTAGCAGCGACGTGCCAGCGACATGCGGCTTTCAGAGCCACGCCGCCAGCAGGCATTGCCATTCGGCTGCGCCGCAACGCCGGCTGCGCCGGGTGTCGTCGAGCGCATCCAGCGAGCGGCGCAGGCGCGCGAGATTCGCGTCGCGCCACAGGCCGGGACGGCGCCGGCGGGCGCGGTCGAAGTCCACCAGGAATACCTCCTCGTCGTTGCGCAGCAGGATATTGTGCGCATTGAGGTCGGCATGGCAGAGGCCATGGTCGTGGAAGCGCCGGATGCAGCGGCCCACGGCCTGCCATCCAGCCAGGCTCAGCTCGCCCTGATCCAGGCGCGCCGCCAGCGAATATGTGCCGGGCAGCTGCAGGGTGATGAGGTCGGCGCGGTACGTCGCTCCCGATCGCAGGTAGCGCGCGGCGACCGGCGCGGGCACCGGCAATCCGGCCGCGTGCAGCTCCAGCAACACGCGCAGCTCCGCCACCGGCCGGGCGCGGGATTCGCCCAGCCACAGATAGTCGTCATGGCTGAAGAACGCGGCGAGGCCGCCGCGGCGATAGTGCCGCAGCACGTAGCGCTGGCCCCGATGCTCGAATACCAGCGCCGTTCCGCGCCCGCCGTACTTGCCGACCACGGCGCCGCGACTGATCCAGTAACGCGGCTCGAACCACGGCGCGCCGACTTCACTCCCGAACGCCGCGGCGGTGAACCATGCGCCGTGGCCAGCCGGACCGCGCAGCGCGGTACGCCGCAGCTGCTCAGATCGCGGCCCGTCACGATTCAGCAAGGCCGCCATGCCGTGCAGGTGGACGCGGCCGGGATCAGCGGCGCAGCGTGTATTCGGCGCCGCAGTAAGGGCACTTGGCGCTGCCGGTTTCCTCGATGGGCAGATACACGCGTGGATGCGAGTTCCACAGGGTCATCTCCGGCATCGGGCAGGACAGCGGCAGATCCGCTTCCTCCACCTCGTAGGTCCTGGATGCATTGGCCTGCAACAGCGCGGATTGGGACATGGCCCGGATTATACGGGCTCCTCCATCGTGGCGTGCCAGATCGCCGCCACCGCGGCGCGGTCCGCCGCGTACTGCCCCGCCTCGACCGGTCCGTCCAGCCCCTCCAGCGCGCGTCGATGGGCCGTACGCCGGTAATACTGGTAGGCGCGCACCAGTACATCGACGGTTGCCTGCGGCACCAGCGCCGCGGATGCCACGGATTCGAGCTGGCGGATGGTATCCGGATAGTGCACGACCGGGGGATATTCGGCTGCCCAGCGCAACGCCCAGTACTGCGCCAGGAACTCGATGTCGGCGATGCCGCCGCGGTCGTGCTTGAGATCGAAGCGGCCCTCGCCGCCCTTCGCGAGCTCGCGCCGCTGGCGTTCACGCATGTCGCGGATCTGTTCGCGCAGGTCGGCGCGGCGCACCGCGTGCTCCAGCACCTCCACGCGCACCGCCTCGATGCGCGCCATCAGCGCCGCGTCACCCGCCACCGCGCGCGCATGCAGCAGCGCCTGGTGCTCCCAGGTCCAGGCTTCCCCGAACTGGTAACTGCGGAAGGCCGCGATGCTGGTGACCAGCATGCCGCCCTTGCCCGAGGGACGCAGCCGCACGTCGATCTCGTACACCCTGCCCGCGGCAGAGTGCACGGTCAGCAGGTGGATCAGCCGCTGCGCGTAACGCAGGAAGAACACCTGGTTGTCCACCGGCGTGGCGGCGTCGGTCTGCTGCCGCTCGCCGGTACTGTCGTGCAGGAACACCAGGTCGAGGTCCGAACCATAGCCGAGCTCGTAGCCGCCGAACTTGCCGTATCCCAGCGCCGCGATCGCCACCGCCCGCGGCCTGCCATCCTCTTCGCAGCGCGGACTGCCGTACTGCGCAGCGGTCTGGCGCAGTGCCAGCGCCATCGCCTTCCCGAGGATCACCCCGGCGATCTCCGTGAGCCGGTCGCTCACCTGCATCAGCGGCAGGCGCCCGAACAGGTCCGCCAGCGCAACGCGGAACACGGCTGCCTGCTTGAAACGCGCCAGCTGTTCCACTTCGCGCTCGACGTCGTCGGCGCCCACCTCTGCCAGGCGGGCGGCAAGTTCCGCCGTGAGCGCCGTGCGGCCCGGCAGCTCATCGAGCCAGCGCTCATCCAGCAGCTCATCCAGCAGCGCGGGATTGCGCGCCAGCTGTCCGGCGAGGAAATCCCCCTGCCGCGCGACCTCCAGCAGGCGTTCGCGCGCGCGCTGGTTTTCCACCAGCAGCGAGAAATACGCCGAGCGCAGGCCGATGGCTTCGAGGATGTCGCAGATCCGGCGCAGCGCATCGGAGTCGCGCGCAGCCTGGTGACCGGCCAGCAGCAGCTCCAGCAGCTGCTTCAGCCGCCGCCTGCCGATTTCGTCCAGCCGGCGCAGGCGCGGCCCACCGACCAGGGATTCCAGCCGCGCCAGCAGGGCCGGGCCATCCTGCGCCAGCTGCGCGAGCTGGTCGGCGAGCACCGCGCGGCCCAGTGCCGGTTCCCACAAGGGCGCGAGGTCAAGGGCCGCGCCGGGCCGTGAGCCGCCCTCGCCGAACAGCGCCGCGAAATGCGCCTCGACGCGCGCACGATGCAGGTGGAACTGTGCTTCCATCGCGGCGGCATCCGCAAAGCCCAGCGCCGCGGCAATGCGCGCGCGCGCGACCGGCTCCTGCGGCAGCTCGTGGGTCTGTGCATCGTCGAACATCTGTACGCGGTTCTCGAGCAGGCGCAGGAAATCGTAGGCGCACTGCAACTCCGCCACGGCGGCGGCCGGCAGCAGGCGGCTGCGCGCCAGGCGCGGCAGCACCGCCAGCAGCGAAGGCTCGCGCAGCGAGCCATCCTGCCCGCCGCGCACCAGCTGGAAGGCCTGCACGATGAACTCGATCTCGCGGATGCCGCCCGGCCCGAGCTTGATGCTGCCGGCGCGGTCGCGGCGCCGCACCTCGCGTCCGATCAGCGCCTTCATCTCGCGCAGCGACTCGAACACCCCGAAGTCCAGGTAGCGGCGGTACACGAAGGGCCGCAGCATCTGCTCGCGCAGCGCGTCGAAACGGTCCACCTCGGTAAGCGCGCGCGCCTTGATCCAGGCATAGCGCTCCCAGTCGCGGCCGTGCGCCTGCAGGTAGTCCTCGAGGAAGGCGAAACTCGCGACCAGCGGGCCGGATTCCCCGAAGGGCCGCAGGCGCATGTCGACGCGGAATGCGAAGCCGTCCTCCGTGACCTGGTCCAGCAGGCGGATCAGCAGCCTCCCCTGCCGCGTGTAGTACTCCTCCAGATCCAGCGGCGCGGGACCGTCGGTTTGCCCGCCGCGCGCGTACAGGAAAACAAGGTCAACGTCCGAAGAGAAATTCAGCTCCATGCCGCCCAGCTTGCCCATGGCGAGGATCATCAGCCGGCCGGCATCGGGCGGCGGCCGGCCGTGGCGCGGCGCCAGCAGCGCGGCGGCCGTGCGCGCTGCGCCGCAGATCATGGCGTCGGCCAGCCACGAGGTTTCGCGCAGCGTGTCATGCAGTCCGGCGATGCCCGCCAGATCGCGCCAGGCAAGCCGCAGCATCTCGCACTGGCGCAGGATGCGCAGCGCCCGCATCGCGTTGGCCTCGGTGTCCGCCTCCTCGGGCAGCAGGGTTTCCACCAGAAACCGATAGTCGGCCGCCGACCGGGCCTCCGTCAGCCTGCCCTGCTGCCACAGGGCGGCCAGCTCAACATCGTGGTGCCCCATCGCGCGCAAGGCGAAATCACTGCCGAGCAGCACGTGCCGCGCCTGTGCGGCCAGCACGGGCTGCTTGCCGAGCAGGGCCGCTAGCCGCGGTGCATGCGTGGCAAGCTGTGCCAGGCGTGACTCGACCAGCTCCGCCAGCGGCGGGCTAGGCTCGACCGGCTCCGTCATCGGCGGTGTGTCCGCGCAGCGTGAAGTCAGAGTTCAATGACGCCCCCGTCGACGAAGAGATCCACGCCGGTGATGAAGCTCGCCTCGGCGGACGCCAGGAACAGCACCGCGCGCGCGATTTCCTCCGGCGTGCCCATGCGCTTCATCGGGGTGTTGGCGATCATCATTTTGCGCAGGCCTGCCACCGCGTTCTCGTCCATGCCGGGGTTGCGGTAGAGGATGGGCGTTTCGGTCGCGCCCGGGCTGACCATGTTCACGCGGATGCCCTGCGGCAGCAGCTCGGAAGCCAGGTTGCGCGCCACCGCGCGCAGCCCCGCCTTGGCGGCCGCATAGGTGATGTTGCCGGGCGCGGCCAGCTGGCTGCCGATGGAACCGGTGAACACGATGGCGCCGCCCCGGCCCATCAGCGGCAGCGCCTTCTGCGCGGCGAAGAAGCAGCCGCGCAGGTTCACCGCATGCACGCCATCCCAGAACTCGGGTGTCACGGCGGCGGCGGGCACGAAGCCGCCGACGCCGGCGTTCACGAACAGCACGTCGATGCGGCCATGGCGCTCGCGCACCTGGCGGTACAGCTCATCCAGCGCGGCCAGGTCGGCGATGTCGGAGCGCAGCGCCAGCGTGCCCGCGCCGATGGCCCGCTCCGCCTCGGCGAGCGTGCGCGCGTTGCGTCCGGTGATGACCAGCTGCGCGCCTTCCGCGGCGAAATCGCGGGCGGCCGCGAGGCCGATGCCGCTCTTGCCGCCAAAGACCAGGACGACCCTGTTTTCGAAGCGCCGGCTCATTGCATGAACTCCCGTCAGAACATCGGCAGCGGGTTGACCTGCTTCGCCGGTACGTCCATCAGCACGTCCCAGTGCTCCACGATCATGTCGCCGGCGACGCGGAAGATGTCCACCACCGCCAGCCCCGGATCGCCGGGATGCCGGATCACGTGCACGTGGCAGACGACGTGCTGGCCGTCGACGAAGGCGCGCTTGATGTGCGTCTCGGCCTGCGGGGACTGCACGCGGATGAAATCCAGGAACTGCTTGAGCGACTCGCGGCCCGGCGGCGCCAGCGAGCTGTGCTGCACGTAGTCCGGGGAGATGTAGCGGTCCACTTTCGACGAATCGAACGGCACCAGCACTTGGTTGTACATCTCGAGCACCAGATCGAGATTGCGCTGCTCCTCACCCGTGCGTGCCATGCTCCGTCCCCACCGGAAATGGCGCGATTCTAGACGGATCGGCCGCCGGGCGCCGGACTTACGGCCGCAGCGGCAGGCCGAGCGCGCGGGCCACCGGCTCGCTGCGTATTTCCCCATCGGCCACGTTCAGCCCGCGCCGGAAATGTGGATCGGCAGTCAGCGCGGCGGCGATGCCCTTGTCCGCCAGCTGGCGGATGTAGGGCAGCGTCGCGTGCGTGAGCGCCGCGGTGGAAGTGCGCGACACCGCGCCCGGCATGTTGGTGACGCAGTAGTGCACCACGCCGCTTTCCACGAAGGTGGGCGCGTCGTGGCTGGTCGGCCGGCTGGTCTCGAAGCAGCCGCCCTGGTCGATGGCGATGTCCACGAGCACCGCTCCCGGGTGCATGCCGGCCACCATGGCGCGGGACACCAGACGCGGGGCAGCCTCGCCACGGATCAGCACCGAACCGATCACCACGTCGGCACCCAGCACCAGCTGTTCGACCGCGGCGCGGGTGGAGTATTCGGTTTTCAGCGCGGTGCCAAGCTCGGCCAGCTGGCGCAGGCGCGGCAGCGAGCGGTCCACCACGGTGACTTCGGCGCCCAGGCCCAGGGCCATGCGGGCGGCATGGCTGCCCGCCACGCCGCCTCCCAGTATCACGAACTTCGCCGGCGGCACGCCGGGCACGCCGCCCGGCAGCAGGCCCGCGCCACCCTGCGCCTTCATGAGGCAGTGTGCCGCCACGGGCACGGACATGCGGCCGGCGATCTCGCTCATCGGAGCCAGCAGCGGCAGGCTGCCGTCGGGCGCGGTGATGGTCTCGTACGCGATGGCCGTCACGCCGGAGGCCATCAGCGCCTCGGCCTGCGGACGGTCGGCCGCCAGATGCAGGTATGTGAAGAGCGCCTGTCCGGCACGCAGCCGACGGCATTCCTGCGGCTGGGGTTCCTTGACCTTCACGATGAGCTCGGCAGCGGCGAACAACTGCACGACATCCGCCTCGAGTCGTGCGCCCGCGCCGACGTAATCCGCATCGGCATGACCGGCGCCTTCGCCGGCACCGCACTCGACGCTGACCTCGTGGCCGGCGGCAACCAGTTCGCGCACGCCCGCCGGGGTCAGCGCGACCCGGTATTCACGATTCTTGATCTCGCGCGGAACTGCGATATGCATCGCCGGAAGCCTCGATAATTTCGATACGCTGCGTCCCGAACGGCCGCAGACGAAAAAAAGCCCCGCGTTGCGGCGGGGCCAAAATATAACGTGGAAACGGGGGGTCTTGTTCCACGACTATCGAGACGCATACGGCGAAAACACCGCTGGCCTCGGGTACGGACTATACACGAGCGCCGTCCGGCCCGAAATGACAATTTTGTTGCCGCAAGTCACAGACCGGCCAGCTGCGCGAGACTGTCGTCTCCAACCAACAGTCCCGGATGTCCAAGCCGCGCATGCTGCATCGCGATGGCTTCATCGTCCTTGCGGACGACCTGGCGGAGAAAGGCGAGCACCGGAGCCGCAGCAGGCACCTGCGCGCGGGATCTCATGACCATGATCCGGGATACCGGATCCAGGGGCGCGCCGCAGGGCAGCACCCGTCCCGCGCGCATGTGGGATGCCATCTCAATGTCGAAGAACATGCCGACACCGCGACCGGCCAGCAACATTTCCAGCAGATGATCCAGCGTCCGTGGACGGGGGGAGAGAATCTGGCGCGGAATGATTCCCCGGCGCACGAATTGTTCCATGGTCCACTGCGTTATGCGGAATTGCTCCGCCAGCAGCAGGAACGGCACTTCGTCCAGGATGCGCTGGCCCTGCAGCACCGGCCGTACCAGCGCCGGAGTTCCATAGAGCGAGCAACTGATGCGCGAGATGACTTCGGGGGTTTCACCGTCTATGCGCTCCAGCGGCGCTCCGGTGTACAGCATCAGGTCGGCTTCGCCGCGATGAAAGCCTTCTTCTGCAGGATCTCCCCAGGTAAAAGCCTGCACCTGCAAGTCGATGTGCGGGTTAGCCTGCCGGAAAGCGGCCAGTCCCGGCTCCACGCAACGCTCCAGCAGCAACGGGCCCACCAGAACCTTGAGCTGCAAGTGCGCGGTCGTGGACATGCCCTGTCGCACGGCTGCCAGCGCGTTCTGGGCGACGATCAGTTCGCGGGCCTGTGTGAGGAATTTCCTGCCTTCGACTGACAATACCGCCAGCGAGCCAGGACGTCTCTCGAAGAGCTGGTACCCCAGATAACGTTCCATCGACTTGATCTGGGTGCTGATGGACGGCTGGCTGACGCCCAAGTGCTCTGCTGCTTTGCGGAAGTTGCCCTGTTCCGCAACGGCAACGAACACTTCGACGCGACGAAATGTCAAAGCCATACCCCCCCCCGTTCCTGCGCCCTTGCGAATTGCCGGTTCTTTGCCGGATTCCCGCCGGGTCATCTTTTGAAGGATGGGTGACCCAGCAGGGGTTGGCAATAGATTGCCAGGATCAATAATCATCACATAAATGATCGTTTATGAGTTGCTTCCTTTCAGATATTATTTTATAAATAATTAATTATTAGCTCTCCATCCACGAACACCAGAAGGCCCGGACGGCCTGTTGGCGGCAGTCGCGTACCCCGCGATCGACTGCTGGCCGCGACCGCCGAGTTGCTGGTCGCTGGCGATGCATCCGGAATCACCATGCGACGCATTGCGCAGCGCGCCGGAGTAACCCCGGCGCTGCTGCACTATTACTTCGGTGGCCCGGACGGTCTGTTGGAGGCCTTGCTGGCGGAGCGCGTTGCGCCGCCCTTGAATGAGGCGATGGCTCATGCCCGGCTGCAGGCAGTCAGGCCCCAGCAGGCACTCACCCGCCTCATGCAACGCACCACTTGGCTGCTCGCCTCCGATCCGCTGCTGAGACGCGCATTGTGGCTGTCGCCGGCGCAAGGGCTGCGCGATGCGCTCCGTACCTGCCTGCGCGAACTGCTGGTGCGGGCGCAGGAAGCAGGCACGCTGCGTGTGGATCTGGATCCGGATTACCTTGCCGGCACGCTGCTGGGCCTGATGCTGTTCCCGTTCCTGGACGGGAATCCGCCGGCACTGGCCAGTGGCGCAGCGCAGCTGATGCTGCAGCACATCGCATTGCTGCGGGACGGTATCGTGCGCGCAGACAGCCCCGGCCGGCGGCGGCGGTAGCCGGATCAGCCGGAACCAGGGCCCCGGAGCCGCGCCACTCCGCCCGGAAACAACAGCCGCGCCACCACGGCCCCCGCGGCGATCACCGCCAGAAACCCCCGCCAGTTGCCGGCCTGCAGCAGCGGCTGCCAGATGAGCGGCGTTACGAAGGTCATCAGTGCCGCCAGCTGGCTCAGCAGTCCGGCCGCCGCCGCACCCTGCAGCGGATTCTCGACCACGCGGGGCAATGCCGCGACGACCACGGCGATCAAGGCGCCTTGCGTCACCATCCAGCCCAGCAGCGTCACCACGCGGCCGGCTTCCGCCAGCCCCGGAACGAACAGCGGCACGCTGATGATCACCGCCGCGAACAGCAGCGTGGTAAGCAGCACCGTGTCGCGCCGGCCGCGCGCCAGCAGCGCGCCGGCCGCGAAACCGCTCGGGATCATCAGCAGCGTGCACAGCGACAGGATGTTCGAGGCGTGGCCCACGGGCACGGCGTGCGCGCGCGCGAACCACTGCGGATAGATCGTGGTGACACCGAAGCCCATCACGATCAGCGTGGCAAAGGTCAGCGACAACCGCAGCGGACCGCGCTGGCCCCAGGCCGCGAACAGACCCGCGTGCCGCGCGGTCCCGGCATGCGCACGGGGCGCCCGCGGCAGCAGTGGACTGCTGGCTGCCAGCAGCGCGAAGAGCACCAGATGCACCCAGTAGCCGCCGCGCCATGTGTCCGTGCCGGCAAAGGAGCCGGACATCAGCAGCCCCAGCGAGACCCCCATCGGCGTGTAGGTGGACCACACCGCCATCGCGCGGCCGCGACGCGCCGCCGGAGTCGTGGCCATGATGAGCGCCGGCGCAGCGGCGTACGCGCCCACCGCGATCAGGCCCTCGAGCACGCGGATCGCCATGAAGGCGGACAGCGAATCCGTCGCCAGGTAGGCCCCATTCACGGCGACCCCGATGACCGCCACCAGCTGCAGTGCGCGCTGCGCGCCGAGCCGGTCGATGACCGAACCGGCCACGGAGGCCAGCAGCGCGGGCAGGACGGTCATCAGCGAGATCAGCAGGCCGAACCGCGCCGGCGGCGCGCCCAGATGCGCGCCCACATCGCCGAGGATGGGGATGATCTTGCTGAGGGAGGCGGTCGAGAACACCCCATAGAGGTAGATCATGCCGATCGATACCCAGCCACCGGGGGCCAGCAAAGGGCCCCTTTCCGCCTGCGCCATGACTCCCCCTGCGTCGTCGTGGCCGGATGGTACACAATGCCCGCGCCAACCAGAGGGGTCATCATGAGAATTCCGCTGCGCCGGGTCGGGCTGCTGCTGCTGCTCGCCGGCTGGACCGCCGCCGCCGGCGCCTACGAGAACTTCAAGGTCGCGGTGTACGCGCGCGCGCAGGAAGTGGCCCGCATGTCCGACCCGGCGTGGCTGGAACAGGAATGGCAGCGCATCTCCGCGGCCGTGCACGTGGACAAGGTGTATCTCGAGGTGCATCGCGACGGCATCATGCCGGACGACAAGACCATCGAGGCCGCCAAGGCATTCTTCGCGGCGCACGGCGTGCAGACCGCCGGCGGCATCACCTTCACCATCAACGAGGGCAACCGCTTCCAGACCTTCTCGTACGACACGCCGGCGGACCGCAAGCGCGTGCAGATGATCGCCGAGGCGGCCGCGCGGCATTTCGACGAGGTGATCCTCGATGATTTCTTCTTCACCAGCGCCAAGACCGAGCGCGACATCGAGGCGCGCGGCAACGAGAACTGGACCCAGCATCGACTGAAGCTGATGACCGAGGCGGGCCGCGACCTGGTGGTGGGTCCGGCAAAGCGCGTGAACCCGAAGGTGAAGGTCATCATCAAGTATCCGAACTGGTACGAGCACTTCCAGGCGCTGGGCTTCAACCTGGAGACCGGCCCGCAGATCTTCGACGGCATCTACACCGGCACGGAAACGCGCGATGCGGTGCGCACCGCGCAGCACCTGCAGCCGTATCACGGCTATTCGATCATGCGCTACTTCGAGAACGTCGCCCCGGGACGCAACGGCGGCGGCTGGGTGGATCCCTACGGCTCCAGCGGCTACGACCGCTATGCCGAGCAGCTCTGGCTGACGCTGTTCGCCAGGTCCGGCCCGCAGGTGACGCTGTTCGACTGGAGCAGCATCACCCGGCCGCTGGGACGCGCGGCGCCGGGAGTGCCCGCCGAATCGGCCGCGGCGGCGGCAAAGCGCGCCTTCGACGCCATCGATCCGGTGCTGGGCAAGCTCGGCAAGCCGCTGGCGCTGCGCAGCTACAAGCCCTTCCAGTCGGTGGGCGAGGATCACCTGCAGAGCTTCCTGGGCATGATCGGGCTGCCGATGGAAATCCTGCCGCGCTTTCCGGATGAGGACCCGCTGGCGCTGCTCACCGAAGAGGCCGCGGCCGACCCGAAGATCGTGGCAAAGATCGAACAGCACATCCGCGCCGGCAAGTCGGCGGTGATCACCTCCGGGCTGCTGCGCAAGCTGCAATCGCGCGGCATCGATCGCATCGCGGAGATCGAGGTCACCGACCGGGTGGCGCTGGTATCGCAATTCCTCGCCGGCCGTGGAGCCCTCGCGACCTCCGACAAGCCGGTGCTGATCCCGCAGCTGGCATACCGCACCAATGACTCATGGGAACTGGTGTCCGCCATCGACGGCGACAACGGCTGGCCGCTGCTGCACGACGCCGACTACGCCAAGGGCCACCTGTATGTGCTGGTGGTGCCGGAGAACTTCGCCGATTTCTACAACTATCCGGCGGCGGCGCTTAACGAAATCCGCCGGGTATTGAGCACATCGCTGCCAGTGCGGCTCGAGGCGCCTTCCAAGGTCAGCCTGTTCGCCTACGACAACGGCACTTTCGTGGTGCACAACTTCCGGGACGAGGCGGTGCAGGTGACCGCGGTGCGCGGCGCCGGCAACAACACTGCGCGAATCCCGGTTTCACTGCCGGCGCATGCCTGGCAGGCTTTCGGCGCGGACGGCAAGCCGCTGTGACTGCCACACGTTCCGGGCGCGGTGCATAATGCCCGCCTTCAACAACAGGGGGATCCTTCGATGAAGACCGCACGTGTTGCCAGCTTATTGGGCCTCGCGGCACTGCCCATGCTCGCCTCGGCCGTCCCGAACCCACCGGCCAAGACCGGTCCCTGCGACCGCGCCTGCCTGCAGGGCTTCGTCGACAAATACCTCGACGCCATGCAGGCGCATCAGGTTTCCGACGACCTGTTCGCGCGCAACGTGATCTTCACCGAGAACGGCATCCGCCTGCCCTTCGGCCACGAGGGCCTGTGGTACGACATGTCGGGCAAGGGCCAGTACAAGTTCTACGTGCCGGACATCGAGACCCAGCAGATCGCCTTCATCGGCACGGTGCGCTTCGGCGGCAAGACGGAGACCGACGGCACGCTGGCCGCGATCGCGCTGCGCCTGAAGATCGTGGACAACAAGATCACGCAGATCGAGCAGCTGGACATTCGCCCGGACAATACGGCCTCGGTGGGCGGCCCACGTCCCCCGGCCGGTGGCGCTGGCGGTGCCGCTCCGGGCGGCGCGCCTCGCCCGGCGGGGCCCCCGACCGCGGGGGGGGCCGCGCCAGCGGGCGCCGGCGCACCCCGTCCGGCCGCGCCTGCCGCTCGCCCGGGCACTGGCGACTCGGTGGACAGGCTGGGCAAGCCCGCCGACGTGTTCTTCGAGACGATCCCGGAGAACAAGCGCGCCACGCGCGAGGAGCTGATCAAGACCGCGAACTACTACTTCTCCGGCCTGTCGCACAACGACGGCAAGGGCTACTACCCCTTCACCGATGATTGCATGCGGCTGGAGAATGGCATGCAGACCACGGCGAAGGAGCCGGGCGCCTGCAAGAAGCAGTTCGAGACGGGCCTCAAGGGCATCGTCGATCGCGTGCGCGACCGGCGCTTCGTCGCGGTGGACCGCGAGCGCGGCATCGTGTTCGCGTTCGCGTTCTTCGACCACTACCGCATCAACTGGACCTGGCAGCTCGCCGAGCTGTTCAAGATCGAGGACGGCCAGATCCGTCGCATCGAGGCCGTGTTCCAGCGTGCGCCATTCGGCATCCCTTCCGGGTGGAGCACCTACGAGCAGAGCATTTCCGAGGAGCGGCAGGACGTTCGCTGATCCGCGGCTGATCCAAGGGGCGCCGGCGCGAGTCGCGCCGGCGCCTTTTTTATCGCCGCTATTTCGCCGCCGCGGCCTTGGCGAAGTCGCCCGCCTTCACGATGCTGAGCTTGGCCGGATCGATGTGCTTGCGCGCCGCGGCCAGCACCTCGGCCGGAGTGAGCGCCTGGATGCCGGCCTCGAATTTCTTGTCCCAGGCAAAGGTGCGGCCGGTGTCGATGTCCGCCAGCAACTCGCCAACCAGCTGGTCGTCCTGCGCACGCCCCTGCGCCAGCTGCTGTGCAATGCCGGACTTGGCCTTGGCGAGTTCCTCGGCGGTGGGTCCGTCCTTCAGGAAGCGCGCCAGCTCTTCCTTGAGCGTGCTCTCAACCCTGGCGACGTTCTGCGGCGCGGCGATGGCATAGCCCATCCAGTTGCCGTCGTTGTCGAAGACGCCCACGTCGATCTGCGAGCCCACCTGGTAGCTCAGGCCGTCCTTCACGCGGATGCTGGCGGTGAGCCGTGAATCGAAGCCCGCGCCGCCACCGAGGATGTAGTTGGCCACGTACAGGGCCGGATAGTCCGCGTCGTCCTCGTTGACCGGGGTGTTGACCCGCGCCAGGAAGATGGCGTTTTCCTTGTCCGGCGTCTCGATGGACTGGCTCACCGGCGCGATGTCGTGGTACTGGTCGGTGATGCGCGTCCACGGCGTGCCGCTCTTCCAGCCGGAGAAGGAATCGGTGATGGCCTTGACGACCTCCTGCTCGTCGAAGTCGCCGACCACGGCGATCTGCGCGCGCTCGGCGCCGTAGAAGGTCCTGTAGTAGCGCTTCACGTCGTCCAGCGTCACGGCCTTGATGTCGTCGAGCTGCTCCTGCAGCGTCGGCGAGTAGCGCGGATCGCCCTTGGGCCAGGTGTTGAAGTGCTGCGCCATGGCGGTCACGCCCAGCCGTGTCGGATCGCTGAGCTGGGATTCCAGCGAGGTGATCTGCTGTTTCTTCAGCTGCTCGAATTCGTCGGCCGGGAAGGACGGTTCCTTCAGCACGTGCGCCGCCAGGCGGATGGCCGCCGCGATGTTCGGCCGCGTGGTCTGGAAGCTCGCGCCGCGACCGGAGACCCCGCCGCTGACCTTCAGCTTCGAGAACTCATCGGCAAGCTGCTCGCGGTTGTAGCGCGTGGTGCCGCGCATCAGCATGGCCGCGGCGAGCTGCCCGACCGCGCGCTGGCCGAACAGCGACTTCGCGTCGCCGGATGGCAGGCTCATGTCGAAGAAGGCGGTCTCGCCGCGGTTCTTCTTGGACAGCAGCGCGATACGCATGCCGCCGACGGTCACGTGCCGCGTGCGCCGGTCGATGTTGTCGGGGCTCGGGTCGAAGGCCTCCGCCACCGAAGTGGTCGCCTGCGGATGGTAATCCTTCAGCAGCTCGGCCGCGGTGCCCACCGGCGGCATCACCGCGCGCTGCGGATTCTCCTCCGGTTCGAACACACCGACGGTGCGGTTGTCGCGCAGGAAGTATTTCGCCGCCGCGTCGCGCACCTGCTGGGCGGTCATCTTCTGCGTGCGGTCGCGCGACAGGAAGAACATGCGCCAGTCGCCCAGCGAGATGTACTCGGACAGCTCGCGGCCGATCTCCTCGGGGTCGCTCAGCAGCCGGTCGGCGGAGTTGGCGAAATCGATGCGCGCGCGCTCCATCTCCTCCTGCGTGGGCGGGTTGTCCCGGAAACCCTCCATCTGGCGGATGATCTCATCCTCCACCGGCTGCACCGGATCGCCCTTCTTCACCACGGCGCCGATGATGCCCAGCGTGCCGTCGAGGCCCGGCTCGATGTCGTACAGCACCTGCGCCGCCTTGCCGGTGGTCACCAGCGCCTTGTGCAGCCGGCCCGAGGGCGTGTCGGCCAGCGCGTAGAAGGCGTAGCCGAGCGCGTCCGTCTCGGCGTTCAGCGCGGAGGGCAGCTTGTAGCCCACGAACACCAGCTGGTAGTCGCCGACGCGGCGCACGTAGAAGCTGCGCTCGCCATCCTGGGTGGGCTCCACGGTCCACAGGTGCGGCAGCTTGCGGGTGGGCTTCGGGATCGCGCCCTCGTACTTGTTGATCAGCGCCAGCGCCTTTTTTGGATCGAACTTGCCGGCCACCAGCAGCACCGCGTTGTCCGGCTGGTAGTACAGGTGGTAGAAGGCCTGCAGGTTGGCGATTTCCACGTTCTCGATGTCGGAGCGGTTGCCGATGGTGTCGTGACCGTAGTTGTGCCAGTCGTAGGCGATGCTCTCGAAGCGCTTCTCCAGCACGTTCTCCGGATCGTTCTCGCCGCGCTCGTACTCGTTGCGCACCACCGTCATCTCGGTGTCCAGGTCCTTCTTGGCCACGCGCGAATTGACCATGCGGTCGGCTTCCATCGACAGCGCCCAGTCGAGATTGGCGTCGCTGGCCTCGAACAGCTCGAAGAAGTTGGTGCGGTCGCGCCAGGTGCTGCCGTTGAAGCGCATGCCGCGCGAGTTGAACTCCTTGGCGACGTCCTTGATCTTCTTCGTGCCCTTGAACAGCATGTGCTCCAGCAGGTGCGCCATGCCGGTCTCGCCGTAATTCTCGAAGCGGGATCCCACCAGGTAAGTCATGTTCACGATGACCGTCGGCTTGGACTGGTCCGGGAACAGCAGCACCCGCAGGCCGTTGGCCAGGCGGTACT
>Ga0335083_10005041_pt1 | contig 16721 bp, 10 predicted proteins | sample Lox_Sample_42_FD_206716 | JGI IMG/M metagenome (GOLD analysis project Ga0335083, IMG submission 206716) | Soil microbial communities from Loxahatchee National Wildlife Refuge, Florida, United States - Lox_Sample_4.2 | ecosystem: Environmental > Terrestrial > Soil > Wetlands | place: USA... | reverse complement strand
GATGTTCCCCAGCCAGGTTGCTACCAACCTTTGGCAGGCACCGAGTGGCGCAGGCAGTTATTATGGCGTCCCCACGCGCAATTGGGCCTTCGATACCAATTTCCTGACCGCCGCCGGCCTCCCGCCGCTCACACCGAACTTCCGCACCGTCGTCCGTAATTCCTGGCTGACCTACTGATTATATACCACGAAAATTCATGGTAGGGCCGCGCTGCGTCGCGGCCGCTTCTTCTAAATTTCTAACTTTTTGCCACGCCGCATAATTCCCGCCGTTTAAAATCTCCTGACACGACGCATTTTTGGCGCAAGTTTGTCACGGGGAATTTTCTTATTTGCCATTTTTCCCTATGGCATATAATTGTCGCAATGAAAGCGGCTATTTTTCATGGGAAGGAAAATATTCAAATTGAAGAGGTCGTTCCGCCGCCGCTCAAACCAGGTGAGGTGCGGGTTCAAATCGCCGTGGCTTTGACGTGCGGGACGGACCTGAAGGTCCTCAAGCGCGGCTATCATGCGAAAATGATCACGCCGCCGTCGCCGTTCGGCCATGAACTGGCCGGCACCATCTCTGAAGTCGCAGCCTCCCGTGGCGGCGCGCACACCTGGAAAGTGGGCGACCGCATCGTCGTGGCCAATTCCGCTCCGTGTGGCGATTGCTTTTACTGCAAGCATGCCCAGGAAAATCTTTGTGAAGATTTGATTTTTTTAAACGGCGCCTATGCCGAAGAAATTGCCGTGCCGGCCCGGTTCGTCCAAAAGAACATGGTCAAACTCAAGCCGCAGACCGATTTCCTGGACGCCGCATTGGCGGAGCCGCTGGCCTGTGTCGTGCAGGGGATTGATGATTTGGAACTGCAGTCAGGCCAAAGCGTTTTAGTCATCGGCACTGGCCCCATTGGCCTCATGTTTATCGCATTGGCAAAGAGCCTGGGCTGCAAAGTCAGCGCCGCTGGCCGCGGTCATAACCGGCTGCTCGCCGCCCATCGCCTGGGAGCCGATGAAGTCTTTGATGTTGGCAAGGCAGGCGATGTCCTGAAAGTCGTTCGGAAGCCAGAGACGAAATTAAACGGCCACGCTCCGGTTCCCGGCTTTGACGTGGTCATCGAAGCTGTGGGAAAACCTGAAACCTGGGAGGCTGCAGTGAAACTGGTGCGCAAAGGCGGCGCGATTAATTTTTTTGGAGGCTGCCCCAACGGAACCACAGTGTCCTTGGATACGCACACCATTCATTATTCCAATTTGAAACTGCTGGCCAGTTTTCACCACACGCCCAGGACTTTTCGTCGCGCCTTGCAATTCATCGAAGCCGGCACAATTCGGGCCGAGGATTTTGTGGACGGCCAATGGCCGCTCACGCAATTGCCGGAGCTGTTCAAGCAAATGGCCGCCGGCAACCGCGCCGTTAAGACGATGGTGAACGTCCGTGAATAGACCCCGTGAGCGGGTCAGTTGTTCGTGATAAATTTTTCCACGACCTTTTGCAATTTTACCAGGTCAGGATGATTGATGTACATCATGTGGCCGGCGTCAAATTGTTCGTAGAAAACGTTCGTGCGATAAGTCGGATCCAACGGCATGTGGTCAATCGCGTAATGCATTGTGTCCACCGGGCAAACGAGGTCGCACCGGCCGTTGAGCACGAGAATTTTCATGTAAGGATTCTGGTTCATCGTGCTCGCCAGCCGGTCTGAGGCGTTGGGATAGTTATTAGGCGACCCATAATTCCAGGGCTGCACCCCGGCGAGGATTTCGTAAGGCAAATCATCTTCAAACTTCAATTCATCACGCACATAAGCATTCATTGCCGCCGCAAAAGGGCCAAAAACAGCCGCATCCGAAGGGTCATAATCGGGATATTGCGAAGCCGGATCATCATCGCGCCCCGTGATGCGCGAATCATACGCGCCCAAAATCAGCCCCTGGTCATGCAATAGTTGCTTCCGGAAAATGCCTTCGTCAATGCGCAGGTTATTGTCCGAGATGACGTTTGTTTTCAGTCCCGTCAGGCGGGAAAGCTCGGTAATGACCTTTTCACGGTCGGCATTAGACAGCGATTGTCCCTGTTGCAACGCTGTTGTGTATTCGCCTTTCGCGAATTCACGGGACTCGGCTAATGCAGCATCGAGGTCGTTTTGCAAGTCCGGCGGCAGCTTGTTGTGAAAGCGCGCGGCAGCGGTATAAGCCGGCATGTAAAGCGGATAGGGCAAATCATTGCCCGGATCGTCGGCGATCGTCTGGAAATTTAAAACGCCGGAAAGAAGGATCAATCCGTTCAAGTACATCCCGTATCGGTCACGTAAATGATCAGCCAGCCCTGCCGCGCGAAAGACACCATAACTTTCGCCAAAGAGATATTTTGGCGAAAGCCACCGGTCATGTCGCGTAGTCCATAGCCGGATAAATTCACCCACGGAATCCAGGTCGCCGGAATCACCAAAGAACTGCTCTGGCTTTTCATCTTTGACCGGCCGGCTGAAACCCGTGGCTACCGGGTCAATGAAGACCAAATCACTGGCGTTCAATAGCGAATATTCATTATCCACCAATTCAAACGGTGGCGGCGGAAGCGTGCCGTCGGAATTCATCTTTACGCGGCGCGGCCCCAGAGCGCCCAGGTGCAGCCAGACGGATGATGAACCCGGGCCCCCGTTGAAGCAAAATGTTACCGGGCGCTTGGCGTGGTCTGTTTCGCCGGAACGGATATAAGCAATATAGAAAACGAACGCCGTCGTCCCGCCGTCTTTTTTGAGGACCGGAAGCATTCCTGTTTCTGCCACATAGGTGACACGTTCGCCGGCGATCGTGACCGTGTTGGTGATGCGCACGGGTTCATTCGTGGCGCTGGGGATGATGACAGTTTCCTGTTTCGTCGTCGGCGGATTAGTGTCTTCTTCCGATGAGGCGGATTTGGCGATAGCCATGCACCCCGACAGGGCAATAGCGAGCGGCAAAAGCAGGAGAATTTTTTTCATAGCGATTTTTACTTTTCGAAGAATGCCTTTTTTTTGTCCGAACGCAAACTGGAAACTGGAGTGAAAAATCGTTGGTATCATCTTTGCTATGGAACAACGATGCGGATAGTGATGTTGTGGAAACCTTTAAAAATGAGAAAATCGCTGCGCAACCTCGGGCGATTTTTTTCCACCCAGGACAATTTAAGGCAGCGAATTGAAAGAGACCGTAAACTATAGATTCAACGAGAATGTGGGATATAATCAGATTAGGAATGACTTGCGTCTGGCCGTTTTGCGGAAAGAAGCCGTTTTTACCAAAAATGTTTCCCAATTGTGACACACTTTTTAGGAACAAAAACGTTTCGGAAACGTCACATCAATCTGTGCTTTTTTGTGTATAATTACCCGCTCGAAGAAATGGATAAGAAGAAAAATTAGGGAGATAGCTGAAGAACAAATTAGGAAGTAACAACTTATGAAAATGACAAAATTAACCAGGACAATCATGCCATTGCTGTTCGTGATGGCCGCATTCGCTGTTAACGCAAATGTTTTGTTCGATGACTTCACGAATTACCCCTATAACAACGGACCCATTGAGGGCCAGGGCCCGTGGTACACCACATCCACGAATTCGGCCACTTCCCTTCCGGCCGATGACATTATGGTGACCAACAACGTCATCCTCCTCAATGCTACCAATTATGACTATCCCCAGGCGCCCACCAACGGCTGGAAAATTCCCCCGGTATATGACAATTATACCTACGCTAGTTTCCGGTTAATGGTTACCCAATTATCGCCCTTCAATACGACCAGCAATGGCGATATTGTTTGCGAGCTTATCAACACGAACGCTTATAGCGGCAATACCAATGGTGCTTCCGCCTGCCATCTTTTCATCGATCAAATCGGCACCACGCTGCCGGGCACCTACCATTTGGGCATTGCCAATTTCCAAACCGAATTCGCTGGCTTGGGCTATTTGGCTCCCCCGCACAACCACCCCATGGATTTGGCTACGGACGTCTGGTATACAGTAGTGCTTGCCTACGACAACAGCGGTGATGACCTGCAGGGGGCAACGCTTTGGATCAACCCATCCCTTAATGATTACACCAACTGGTACGATGGGCTTAATATTGTCAGCCCCGGCGTAGCCACGGACTATGCTTATGGAAATGACTACAACGGCAGTGAACAGCAGGAGAGCATCATTCCCCAGGACATCCGGTTTGAAGCGTCCACCTATGCCGGAAATTTTGGAATTAGCAATGTGCTGATTGCTACTGACGACAATGGCGATGAATACTCCGGCACAGGATTTAAAGAAGTATTGAGCACCAACCCGCCGGTGATTGGCGTCCAGCCGCAATCCGGCGCGGATTATTCCGGCAATCCCGCTACGTTCGCTACCTTGGCTTCCGGGGTGGACGTAACGTATCAATGGTACTCAACGACCTATGGTGCGCTCAGCGATGGTAGCGCTTATACCGGCTCGCAGAGCAATATCCTGACCGTGAACAGCCTTTCCGCCTCGGATACCTATTACTGCAAAGTGACTGATATTTATGGTAATGAGATCTCGAGTTCGAACGCGGTGGAAACAGTCAATACCACGCCCACCGCGCCGTTTTTCCAGGGTGAGATCGCGGTGACCAATACGCAGCCCCTGTTCACGTCTGCCACGTTCAGCAATCCTGCGCAAGGCACCGGGCCGTTAACCTATCAATGGTATTTCGCGACGACCAATCTGACGCATAACCCAACAGTCTACACGGCATTGAGCGGTCAGACCAGCCCGACTCTCAATTTGAACCTTGAGGATTTAACGTACCAGGGCACTTATTACGTAGTGGCCACGGGTGCTGATGGGGTGACTTATGGCCCGACCAATACCCTCGTGGAATCGCAAGCGGTATTTGCTACGCTGCTGCAACTCCACAACCTGGTGATTTCCTTCGTCAATACCCCGGGAAGCGCCTACGCGATTTCGCCCTCCAGCATTTTTACGCTCTTCACGAACGTCACTGTGAGTGGTTATGTTACTACCCGCACCGTGGCGCCCGGCGATGGCATGGGTAACAGCTATTCGGAATACTATATCGAAGATACGAATGGCTACGGCGCAGAAGTCTTCATCGCCAATGCTAACAATACCAATCAACCGCCTTTGGGAGCAAACATAACGGCCAGCGGTACCTTGGAGTTGTACCATAGCCAAATGGAGCTTTCACTCTCGGGGCTTAACAAGGTAGTCACGAATACGACCGCCCCCGCTGTAGCCATTGGCCCCATCCTTGCCAACTCCGAATTCAACACGCTGGCGGAAACCTCTGGAACGAACGCTACTGTTATTTTAACCGGCGAGTCACTCGTCACCTTCACCAATGTTTATATTTATGGCAGCCCGCAGGGTGATCCGATTGGCGGCAGCACCGCCGCCTGGCCCCATGACGGCATCAATGGCGTCTTCACCAATAACTATACCACCTTGTTTTTCACGGTCGGCAGCCCATACAACGCCACCCCGGGCCCGTCCTTTAACACCAACACGATGGAAATTTATGAGTTTTGCTATAATTATCCCTATACTGGCAACGGGACCGTTGTTCAATACTGCTCCTTCAATAATCAACCAGTCCCGACCCATTGCTCTCAAATAACAGGCGTATATGTCCCCTACGTCAGCAGTTCGAGCTTCGGGCCGGAAATTATCCCGTCAGTGTTGTCCGATTATGTCGTCAGTCCGCCTCCGGCGCCTGTCACCAGCGTATCGGCGAGCAATCATATCCCCACCATCACTTGGACGCCCCAGGTGGGTTCCACCTACAGTGTCTATGGCAGCACCAACCTGCTTGGTCCGTGGTCGCAAGTCGCCACTGGTTTGGCTTATTACCCGACCAACGGAGCTTTCACAGACACCACCAAAGCACCGGCGAAATTCTACCAGGTCACCAGCCCATAACTCGGGCTTGACCTTAGGCATAGATGGCGGTAACACAAAAGACAGAGGACAGAATTCAGTCGTGCGGCTTTAAAAGAGCCGCACGCTGCTTTGTTATCAGAAAACCTAAAAGCCTTTTATGATCAAAGATAACGAAACCAAACGGATCAGGGCATTCACGCTCATCGAATTGCTGGTCGTCATTGCCATCATCGCCATCCTTGCCTCGATTTTGCTGCCCGTCCTGGCCAAAGCTAAAGAACGCGCCCTGCGCGCCCAATGCCTCTCGAACTTGCATCAATGGGGCCTCGCCCAGCAGGTTTATGCCGCTGACAATAATAACGCTCTTCCTTGCGATGGCGATTATGACATGGCGGGTGCCGAGGGGGAGGGAAATTGGTGCGGTCCCGGCACTGACTGCGGCACGGTTTATGATCAGTACGCCTGGTTCAATGTCCTGCCGCCATCCATGGGTGAGCAGACACTGCAGGCTTATTATACCGCCATGACTCTTGCCCATGGTAACAATGCCGCGCTGATTGTTACCAAGTATATGCCATTTCCCGGCGGCAAGGGTAAGATTTGGGAATGTCCCAGCGCCCACATGGATGTGGCCACCATTTCCAAAGGCGTGGCCAACGGTGGTTTGGCGGTGCCTAGCAATCCGCCCCAATATTACCCCGGTCCCGGCGGGACCGGTTTTTTCAGTTATGCCATGAATTGTGACTTAAAAAGAACCGCAGCCAGCGGCGATCCGGATTTCAAGTCTTGGCCGTACATGCCTAAGCTCACCAGTTTCCGGCAGCCAGCGGCCACAGTGTTTATTTTTGACTGCGATTTCGATCCCGTCACCGAAGTGGTGAACGGACATCCCGAGTTTAACTCGGTGAACCCGGCCCTGCGCCAGCGCAGTTTTGCCTCCCGGCATGCGGGAGGAGGCAGTCTTGATTTTATTGATGGTCATGCCGCCTATTACAAATGTTCGTATGTAACCAACAACCCCTCTCCTTACGGCTATAACGAGCCTTTTGTGGCGGATATTATTTGGGACTCCCCTTATCGCAGTGCGAGCTTTGGGATGTAAGAAGGTATCTTTTTTTCGTGCAATCGGATAAATTGCGGTGCCCGCGTTTTGCCACCACAGCCTATTGTATAGTGAATAACTTTTTTGGAAAAACCTTGTCAAAATAAAGCGCCTGTGGCAAAACCTTCACTGAGCATTTGTGGACGCAAGTCTGCTAAAAATGAAGGGTTCGAGGGGTTAAAACGGTGCATGGCAACCGCTAAAACTCGCGGAAAATACGCAGGACATCGCTCCTGCGGAATTCTTTGGTGAACGAAATTTCTCACCCTTTATCAACCGCCATACAACAATTTGGAATGTGTCACCTAAATGTTACATAGCCTTGGGAACTAAAACGTTTCTCGAATGTCACACACAAAATGACAGTTTTGTAATAAAATAACCCTTTAATGATGATGAAAATGACGATGCTGGGTAGAAAGGCCTTCACCCTGATTGAATTGCTGGTAGTTATTGCAATTATTGCCATTCTGGCAGCCATTCTGATGCCGGTCCTAAGCTCAGCCAAGCAAAAGGCGGATCAGATTTATTGTTTGAATAACATGCACCAGTGGGGGTTGGCCTTCCACATGTATAGTGATGACAATCGGGATTATGTTCCTGAAGAAGGCAATGTCATGGCGGCGATTAACGATCCAGGCGGCCCCAGTTCTACCGACAATTATCATTTTGCCTGGTATAACATCATCCCTCCCGGCATCGGCATGCCCTCATTGGTCACCGTTTACGGTTTAAGCGCGGGTACTCCAAAAATTCCGCCGTTGCCCAGCACCCCCCATTCCCTTTTTTCATGCCCTTCCGCGGATCCTCCGCTGCTCAGCCTTGGCTATGCGAACCCCCTGAAAGTATCCCAGGCCTACTTTATGTATGCGGAAAACTCGCGCCTTTGCGTTAATTATAGCACGCGTTATAACTCCAGCGGCCAGCCCACGGGCATTCTGCAGACCAAATTAGTTAATATTGTAAAACCATCGCAGACGGTTTTTTTGGCTGAACAGGATGGCAACTCAACGCTTAACCTGCCTGTCCCGCCGGCTGATTCCGTCGTGACCGCCTATTATTCCATCGCCCGCCACATGAAAAAGAAACTCGGCAATCTTGTCATGTGCGATGGCAGCGCTATTTCCGCCCGGACCAATGATTTTTGGGAAACGCAAGGCATGGCCGATGGCACTCCCTACAATAATGGGTCCGTGGAATGGGCGGCCGGCCGTAATATCTATTGGTATCCCTCCCCCACGACGCCGAACTGAAACAATACGTAACGGTGATGTAACACCCGAAAGTTTTATCTGTAGTAAACTGCTAACAAGGTGAGAAAAAGAAAATCCGAAACTCAATAAGGTCTATGAAACGTAAATCCATCCTGTCTTCTGCGGCTATTTTGGCTGCTCCTGTAATTTCCATTTTGCTTAACGTGCAGGCCCATGCGGCGTCGTTCACTTACGGAAATATCGCTATCTTGCGGGAAGGCGACGGCGTGTCGCCCCTGAGCACTACGTCCGCTCCCATTGCCGTTTTAGAGATTACCCCTGCGGGCAGTGTGGTGCAGACCATTAATGTTCCCACGACGGGTGCTAATCGGCTGGTCCAATCGAGTTCCAGTGCCTCGGAAGGCTTCATCACCCGCTCTATCGACACTAACAATCTTACTTTTGTAGGATACGATGCGCCTGTTGGGATCACCAACATTCCCGCCTCGGGAGCCAACGGCACCAATCGCTGCTGGGGGCAAGTGGATCTGAATGGAAATTACACCCGCGGCGCAAGCGGCTCTTCTGCGGCATTTACGGGAATTAGCCCCTTTCTCGCTTCCGCGAATGTCCGCAGTTCCACTTCTGACGGCAGCAATTATTGGATGAGCGGCACTTCCGCGATGAATACAGATGAAGGCATCTGGTATTCATCCCTCGGGGGCCCTTGGATTCAAATAGTCACCACAGCGGTCAATTCCCGTGTGACCAGGATCTTCAACGGCAAGCTTTATTACGATACCTCCACCACCCTTTCTGGGTTTACCGGCCTTCCCAAGACCGCCACGGCGGCCACGGCCACGGGTATTATGGGTAGCAGCATTTATGATTTTGCCATTAATCCGGCGGGCAACGTGGCTTATGTTTGCGACGACACCTCGGCTGCCACGGCCATTTCCAAATGGACCAACAATGGTACTGTTTGGGCTAAAGCATTTACGTTTAATGCGACCAATGGTTTCACCGCCGGCGGCCGCGGCCTTGCGGTGGATTTCACCGGCCTAAATCCTGTGATTTACGCGACGACGGCTGATTCGGTGCCGAAAGTCATTGAGATTACGGACACCAGTGCTTTCTCGGCCGGCAGCGATACCAATGACCAGTTGATTGTTTTGGCTACTTCCGGCACTTACGCGATCCGCGGGGTGGCCCTTGCGCCGGCCGTTCCGACTTCCGGCCCGGCCACGATCACGGGCGTTTCACCTGCGATCCTGACCAACTATGCCAGCATCAGCTCCACCTTCGCTGTGACAGCCAATGGCACCCCGCCGTTTAATTATCAATGGTACAGCACCAATGGAAATGCCGCGCTGGCCAATCAGACCAATGAATTTTTGACCTTTGCCAACCCCTCGACCGGCAATTCTGGTTTTTATTATGCGGTCGTTTCCAATTCATTTTCACCGCCGGTCACCAGCTCAATTGTCCAATTGGTGATTGTTCCCGGCAACCCGAATACCCTGAGCGTTTCACCCTTGAGCACTAATGTCAGCGCCGGTTCCACCGTCACGTTTACCGCTACGGTTGCCGGCAGCCCGCCCTTTAGCTATCAATGGTATAATCAAACCAATGGCGGCGTCGCCACCAATTTGCTCGCCGGCCAGACCAACGCCACGTTGACCCTTTCAAATCTGTTGAACGGCAATACCGGAGGTTACTATGTTGTCGTCACTAATATATTCCAGCCGCCGGCCACCAGTTCTGTCGCAACTCTCACGGTTACAGGCGATCCCCATATTTCCGCGGAACCTTCCAGTACCTACGCATTATTGGGCGGACAAGTGCAATTTACCGTGGCCGCCAACGGCACCGCCCCATTCGCTTATCAATGGTATTTTGCTGATAACAGCGGAAACATGCAGGCCCCGGTGAGCAATGGCAGCGGCAAGCTGCCGAGCGGCCAGGCCGTAGTTTCGGGCGCCACGACGGCCACCTTGACGATTTCCAATTTGCAGTACGCTGATTTGACCAACTTTATCGTGGTGGTCACCAACATCTATGGCTCACTCACTAGTTCCGTGCCCGCCAGCCCGTCCAGCCCGGCAGTCTCGATTTTGGGAGTGCAACAATCAGGCGCCATCCTGGCCTTCTGGGACTTTAACGGGCCTGAATTTACCAACAACGTGATGAATCCCAATTGCCTCGCGCAGCCGGTTCCTTACCTTGGCGCGGGCGCCGCATTTACGGTGGGATTGGATAACGGTCCCTTCACGGCCACCACCACAGCCGACCCCAATGACGGACTTGGTTTCCAACTGATTCCGGGTGTAGACCATTTCCCCAATTTCTCATGGGGTACAGGAAATCCGGGTTACCCCGTCAGCGGTAGCAACAAACTGGCCGGAATTCAGTTCAACGTCAGCACCGTGGGCGCGAAGAACATCATCCTGAGCTATGATTCCCGCACCTCACCCACGGCGAGCAATTATGAACGGGTACAATACACCACCAACGGAACTGATTGGATTGACTATCCCTCCAGCGCCAGCTTCAACGGCGTTGCCGGCACCGGTGCCGGCGGCTGGGAAACGTTCACCAATTATGAACCTCCCGTCTTTGGTAACGCCAATTTCACTGGCTTCCCCAACGTTGCCAATAATCCCAACTTTGGTATCCGTATTGTCACGGAATTCCAAAGCACGGCTACGTACGGCGTTTCCACGGTGACTAATTACGTTGGCGTGGCTAATGCCTACGGTGGCAATACAGGCACTATCACATATGATTTGGTGGGTATCTACGGTGATGCTATTACCAACGGCAATATACCGCCGAGTGTCAATTTCACCACCTTGCCCTTTAGCCCCAGCCAATCGGCCATCAATACGACCAACACGCTGGATACGGCGCCCATTACGTTGCCATTCACCGTCAGTGGTGACGCCAATCCGGCCACGTTTACTTACACGGCTGTGTCGCTCAACCAGGCCACAGTCCATCCAAGTTTTGTTTTCACCAACAACTCCAGTGGCAATGACTCTCTGACGATTATCCCCAACCCCATTAGTCAAAGCATGGTCGCTGCTCCTATCTTAGTCACCGTGACCGATGCGCACGGGGATTCGACAGCCACGTGGTTCTATCTGACGTTAACGACCACGCATTTGCCGCCGACCAATACTCTGACGCAAATAACCGGGACCAATACTCTGGCCAATAAAGCCCTGTCCATTCCGTTCATGGTGGGCAGCCAGAGCAACGCTGTCAGTCAATTGACCTACTCCGCAAGCTCCGGTAACCAGACCGTGATTCCGAATGCGAATATTGCTGTTACGGGTCAGGGGACGGCCAATCCAACCCTCACAATCTTGCCGGGCAGCAATCAACTCGGAGTGGCGGTCGTCAATGTGACCGTCTTCGATAACAATAGCGAGGCGCCCAAGAGCACTACCGCCAGCATCCCGATTATGGTTCGTCCGAATACGAACGTTAACGCGGTGGATTATTTCAACTATGACACTGCCGGTGCGCTGGATATCGTTTCCGGCGGCTTCTGGCAGCATCTCAGTGGTATCTTCCACCAAATGCAGGTTGGCGGCGGTGTTGTCACCGTGGACACGCTGAACAATTCGGAAAACGTGCAGACTCCATTGCTCGGCGCGCCATACACCACCAATTACCTCTATTATAGTTTCGTGGTTAACATGAATCCCAATAACATGCCGCTGATCAACGGCACCTATTTTGCCGCCTTCAATGACGGTCAAAATATCACCGCCGACGTAAATGACTTGCTCGTCGCGGCCACCAACGGCGCTGCCTTGGGCTATTTCCGCCTCGGCATTGCCAACGATGTCGGCGCCACAGCGGCTACCTTGGATACTATAATGTTCCCGCAAGACCTCACGCCGGGTGTCAATTACGTCGTAGTTACCCGCTTGAATGTTGCCACGGGTGAATCTGCTCTTTGGGTTGCACCCAGCGACCAGTCTTCGCCCAACGTCGTCGCCCTTGTTGATGAAAACACCATTGTTTATCCCATCGCTGATTTTCAGTTCCGTGAATCCGGTGGCACCGGCGGCGCCATCAATGTCAGCTACCTGAAAGTCGGCACGACATTCGACTCGGTCTTCCCGTCATTGAATGTCACGCCGTCGGGAACTAATGTCATCGTCAACTGGTCTGACCCAACTCTGGGCATCCAGGAAACGACCAATCTGGTGACCACGCCCTTCACGGACATACCGTCGGCGCAGCCGCCTTATACCAATAACGCGACTACGAACTCGGTCATGTTCTTCCGGTTCGGTCGTTAATCATGCCGGATTGATAATCATTACAAGGGCGGCCGCAAGGCCGCCCTTTTTTGTTTCTTTTTCTGGACGATGACCGGAACGATTGACAAAGTGAAAACGTGATTCCCGAACCGGCCATCACCAAAGCCACGCCTAAAGCGCATGGCGGCTTCCTGGGAATTTTCCGCCCGGCGCCCGCGTTGCCGGTTTCTCTCACTGACCCGGCGCAAATTGCCACCTTGCTCCGCTCTTGGCAGATCCGCGTCTTGATTCTCTCCATCCTCGGCTATGCGACATTTTATTTCGTGCGCAATAATCTGCCTGTCGCCATGCCGTTCATGGAGAAAGACCTGGGTATCACCAAGGAAAAGCTCGGTATCTTCCTGACCTTGCAGGGAATCATCTATGGCATTTCCAAATTCTCCAACGGCTTTCTGGCCGACCGCGCGAATGCCGCCGTATTTATGTCCACGGCGTTGTTTGTCTCCGCCCTGCTGAATCTTGGTTTTGGGTTGAGCTCCACCGTGGTCGCCTTCGGCCTCTTCTGGATGTTCAATGGCTGGTTTCAGGGCATGGGATTTCCCCCCTGCGCCCGGCTGATGGCCAATTGGTTCCCCCCCAAACAATTCGCCACGAACTTTTCCATCTGGAACATGTCCCATAACCTCGGCAGCATCGGAATCGTCCTGCTTTGCGGATTTCTTGTCAGTGGCTCTCTTTTTGCCGCCAACTGGCGGTTCTGTTTTTTTGTGCCGGCCGTGATCGCCGTCATCATTGCCTTTGTCCTTTGGTTTATGCTGCCGGACACGCCGCCATCCGTGGGCCTGCCGGAATTTGAAGGCACGCATGTCGATCTGCCGGAAAAGAAATCGCACGAGGATTTCACTGGCTTCGTCCTGCACCAGGTATTTAGCAACCCCTATATCTGGATTCTTTCCTCGGCCAATTTCTTTGTGTACGCCATCCGCTACGCGGTCTTTAACTGGAGCCCGACCATGCTGCTGGAAGTCCGGCATATCAAAATCCTGCACGCAGCGTGGATGGTTGCGGGATTCGAAGCCTTTGGCGCGCTCGGGGCGCTCTTTGGCGGCTGGGTGACCGATCGCTTCCTCGGCGGACGCGCCGCGCGCGCGTGCGTGATCTACATGGCCCTTGCGGCCGTATCCGTTCTCCTTCTCTGGAAAATCCAAACCCAATCCGAACTTCTCATTACCGGTCTGCTTTGTGCCACGGGATTTTTTGTCTACGGCCCCCAATGCCTGCTCGCGGTCGCGTGCGTTAACCTGGCTACGAAACGCGCCGCCGCCACCGCCGTGGGCCTGACCAGCATCTTCGGCTACGCCAGCACCACTCTTTCCGGTTGGGGCCTCGGATTTCTCGTGGACCACTACGGCTGGAACGCCGCTTTTGCGGTCTTGGTAGCCTGTGCCGTAGCCGGAACAATTTTATTCATGATCGCCTGGCCCGCTAAAGCCCACGGTTACAAACAGCTCTAGCGAAAGTAGCTCGCAACGCTCTTTTGTGGCATTATGTCGTTTACAAATAATGGAACTGCACCTCGCGCCGTTTGACGTGCTCATATGAAAAGTGATGGTAGGGCCGCGCTGCGTCGCGGCCGTCCCTTAGAGTTTTTTGCAATTATTTGTTAACTGCATAATCCCACTCTTTTGCCCTCCTCAATCAATATCGCTCCCCAATGTAGCCACTTTAGTCCTTGGCTATCAACGGTGTAGCCACTTTTAAAAATTTGTAGCCAGTTGTGTAGCCACTTTAGTTGTTGATAATCAACACTGTAGCCAGTGTAGCCACTTTCCTGCGATATTACACTGCTGCGGCAATCGCCTCGCCCATCTCGCGCGTCCCCAGCTTTCGCGCATTCGTTTCGTTCGGATTGAAAATGTCCCCCGTCCGGTTTCCGCCTTCGATCGCCTTGCCCACGGCGCTTTCGATTGCCGCCGCCGCATCGTTCAATCCGAAGCTGTAACGCAGCATCAATGCCGCCGACAGGATTTGCGCAATGGGATTGGCCAAATTCTTTCCGGCGATGTCCGGCGCGGTGCCGCCCGCCGGCTCGTAAAATCCGAAAACCCTGTCCCCGCTGCCTGCCCCCAGGCTGGCGCTGGGCAGCATGCCGAGCGAACCGCCCAGGGCTGCCGCTTCATCGCTCAAAATGTCGCCGAACATATTTTCGCATAACATCACGTCGAATTGCGTTGGGCGCAGCACCAATTGCATCGCGGCGTTATCCACGAATTGGTGTTCCAGTTGCACGCCGGAATATTGCTTGCCGACCCGCGTCACGACGTCGCGCCACAGGACGCCGTTTTCCAGGACGTTTGCTTTATCAATGCTCGTCACTTTCTTGCGCCGCAATTGCGCGGCCTTGAAGGCCACATGCGCGATACGTTCGATCTCCGGCGTGGTATAAACCATGGTATCAATCGCGCGGGCTTGGCCGTTGCCAATATCTTCCGTCTTCTTGGGCTGGCCAAAATACATGCCGCCTGTCAATTCGCGCACGACCAGAATGTCAATGCCATCGCCCTGCCGCTCTTTTGCCAGCGGGCAGGCATGGGCCAGGGCCTTGGGCAATTTTACCGGCCGCAGATTGGCAAAGAGGCCAAACTCTTTGCGTATGCGCAACAGCGCGGCGCGTTCCGGGCGTTCTTCTTTGGGAATGGTCGGATCGCGGTCCGGCAACCCAACCGAACCAAAAAGAATCGAATCTGAACTTTTACAAAGAGCCAGCGTGGCGTCGGGCAACGCCTTGCCGCCGGCGTCAATCCCCGCCCAGCCGACCGGCGCTTCGGTAATTTCCAATTGAAATGCAAATTTCTTTTCCGCCGCGCGCAAGACCTGGATGGCTTCACGCATGACTTCCGGGCCAATGCCGTCACCGGCCAGCGCCGCAATCTTAAATATTTTCATCCCGAAGAATTTACGATATGCGATTTGCGATTTACGAGTCTTTTTCTAAAATTGTGGCGCGCGTAAATCCAAAATCGTAAATGTCATTGCCTTACAAAGTCGCCACACTGCTTTATTGCTTCAACGAACAGGACGACATTCTCCTGCTCGAGCGCAACCAGGAGCCTAATCGCGGCTTTTGGAGCCCCTGCGGCGGTAAATTGAAGATGGACATCGGCGAGTCCCCCTACGTTTGCGCCTGTCGCGAGGCTGAAGAGGAAATCTGCCAAAAGTTCGCGCCTTCTGATTTGCATCTGGCCGGCCTGGTGAGCGAGCACGGTTATCAGGGCCACACGCACTGGCTCATGTTTTTGTTTGAGATAAAAAAGAAACTGACAGCGCTGCCGCCCCCGTGCCGCGAAGGACGTTTTCAATTCTTTGCCCGCTCGGAGATTGGTTCAATCAAGATTCCGCAGACCGACCGTGAGCAAATCTGGCCCTGGTTCTGGAAATTTCGCGGCGGTTTTTTTGCCGCGCACTGTCATTGCCATCTCGATGGTAAAAACGATTGGACGCTGGAAGAATCGTTTGGGGCGCGTTAACTTGATGCCAGGCATGAAAGAAGAACCGGTCATCGACTTGCACAGCGACGATTTCTTTATGAGCGAAGCGTTGCGCCAGGCAGCGCGCGCTTATGAGGCGGAAGAAACGCCCATCGGTGCGGTGATCGTGCGCGAAGGCAGAATCATCGCGCGCGCCTACAACCAGGTGGAGTTGCTCAAGGATGCCACCGCGCACGCCGAAATGCTGGCGCTCACGCAGGCACAGAGCGCTGTCGGTGATTGGCGGTTGACCGATTGCACGCTTTACGTGACCAAGGAACCCTGCCCGATGTGCGCCGGCGCCATCGTTCATACTCGGATTGCTCGTGTCATTTTTGGCGCTGCCGATCCCAAGGCAGGCGCCGCGGGCGGTGCCCTGAATTTGCTGCAGTTTCCCACCCTGAATCATCGTTGCGACATTACGCAAGGGGTTCGCGAGGCCGAATGCCGTGCCCTCTTGAAAAACTTTTTCGCGGAGCAACGGGCAAAACGCTAAAACCAGCTGCTCCCCTAAGAAGCCTGTTCGGGCCGCTTTTTAGCCTTTTATCACCGCAAAGCCATGGTATAATTGATAGCCATGTATCGTACGCAGAATTTACATGTTAAAGAAATCGTCCGGCTCCTTTCGCCCAAGGAATTGAAGGCGCAGTTACCGTCAGACGAAGCCGCGTCGGCCACCGTCGCCCGCAGTCGCGAGCGCATTATCCGCATTTTGCGTCAGGAAGATCCCCGCCTGCTG
>Ga0335083_10005038_pt1 | contig 16724 bp, 16 predicted proteins | sample Lox_Sample_42_FD_206716 | JGI IMG/M metagenome (GOLD analysis project Ga0335083, IMG submission 206716) | Soil microbial communities from Loxahatchee National Wildlife Refuge, Florida, United States - Lox_Sample_4.2 | ecosystem: Environmental > Terrestrial > Soil > Wetlands | place: USA... | reverse complement strand
CACGTCTTCGGGCGCGTCTTCAGCCTTCGACCGCCCCGAGCGCGTGCACGCCAATGCCCGCTTCGTCGAGCGCCGCGCGAATGCGCCGCGCGAACGCGAGCGCATGCGGACCGTCCCCGTGCAGGCAGATCGTTTGCGCGTTGAGCGGCACCCAGGCGCCGTCCACGGCCTGCACGCGCTGCTCGCGGATCATCGCGAGCGTGCGCGCGAGCACGGCGTCCTCGTCGTCGAGCAATGCGCCGGGCTCGCTGCGCGGCACGAGCGAGCCGTCCGCGCGATAGCCGCGATCGGCGAACACTTCCTCCACGGCCACGAGCCCCGCGGCGCGCGCCGCGCTCACGAGCCCGCTGCCCGCGAGCGCGTACACGGTCACCGAAGGGTCGAAGTCGTGCACGGCGCTCACGATCGCCTCGGCGATCTGCGGGTCGCGCGCGGCCTGGTTGTAGAGCGCGCCGTGCGGCTTGACGTGGGCGATGCGCCCGCCCTCGGCCTGGGCGATCGCGGAGAGCGCGCCCAGTTGATAAAGCACGCCCGCGTAGATCTCGCCGGCCGGCAGGTTCATCTCCTTGCGGCCGAAGTTTTCGGGGTCGTTGAAGCTCGGATGCGCGCCGATCGACACGCCTTTCTGCACGGCCCAGCGCACGCATTCGCGCATGGCGTTCGCGCCGCCCGCGTGCCAGCCGCACGCAATGTTGGCCGAGCTCACGAGGTCGAGCAGCGCTTCGTCGGCGCCGCAGCCTTCGCCGAGGTCGGCATTCAGATCGATGGTGGTCATGATGTTCCTCTTGCTGCTTGTTCTGGAGTTGGTGCGAAAAATGTGAAGCGTCAGGCGTTGGCGGCCGCGCGCAGGCGCTGGCTCGCATAGCGCTCGTCGTGCATGGCGATCGCGGCATCGATTTGCCGCAAATACGCCCGTTCCTCCTGCAGCGCCGCGCGAGCGGTGGCCGGCGTCGATTCGACGAAGCGCACGCCGCCCGTCAGGCGCACCTGCGCGAGCTTCCACAGGTCGGCGCGGATCACCGAGCCGATCTTCGGGTAGCCGCCCGTGGTCTGCGCGTCGCTCATCAGCACGATGGGCTGGCCGTTCGGCGGCACCTGGATCGTGCCGGGCAGCACGGCGTGCGAGAGCAGGTCCTGCGCGTTCGTGCGCACGAGCGGCGTGCCCGTCAGGCGAAAGCCCATGCGGTTGCTGTTGGGCGTGAGCTGCCATTCGTCGGACCAGAACGCGCGCTGCGCCTCGGGCGTGAAGCTGTCGTACTCGGGGCCGCGCAGCACACGCACGGGCACGGCCCACGCGACGCCGTCCGCGTGCCGGCCACGCCGGTGATGCGGCTCGTCGAACAGCGCGAAGTTGCACCACACGGGCGCTTTCACGCCGAACGCGGGCGCCGCCGGATCGAGCGCGGCGCGCTCGCGGCCCGGCGCGAACGAGGCGCCGATGGCGAGGCGGTCGCCGTCCTTGAGCGCGCGGCCCGCGAGGCCGCCGAAGCCCGCCGCGAGGTCGGTGCTGCGCGAGCCGAGCATCGGCAGCACGTCGATGCCGCCCGCCACGCAGACGTAGGCGCGCATGCCGCGCTTGGCGCCGTTGAGCACGAGCTCCTCGCCGGCTGCCACGGGCAGGCTCCACCACGACCAGACGGGGCGGCCGCCCAGCGTGGCGCCGAAGTCGGTGCCGGTGATGGCGATACGCGTGGCGCGCGGGAAACGCAGCGCGACGGGGCCGAAGGTGATTTCGAGGCCGGCCGCGTCGGACCGGTTGCCGACGAGCCGGTTGCCCACTTCGAGCGAGAGCGCATCGAGCGCGCCGCCGGTGGCGACGCCCAGATGCCGGTAGCCGGGGCGGCCGAGATCCTGGACCGTGGTGAGCAGGCCCGCGCGCAAAACTTCAATCATGCGTGGAGCTCCGCGATGGTGAAGCGCACACGGTCGCCCGGCATGAGGAGCGTGGGCGGATTGCGTGCGGGGTCGAAAAGCTTGAGCGCGGTGCGGCCGATCAGTTGCCAGCCTCCCGGCGAACTGGCGGGATAGATCCCCGTCTGCTCGCCGCCGATGCCGACCGAACCGGCCGGGACGCTGAGGCGCGGCTCGCGGCGGCGCGGCGTGTGCAGGGCGGGCTCGAGGCCGCCGAGGTAGGCGAAGCCGGGCTGAAAGCCGAGGAAGAACACCGTGTAGACGCCCGCGGCGTGACGCGCGGCGACATCGGCGGGCGCCATGCCGCAATGCCCGGCCACCGCTTCGAGATCGGGACCGTCGGGGCCGCCGTAGACCACAGGAATCTCGACCTCACTGCCTGCCTCGGGGGCGTCTTCGGCGTCGCGCCAGGCGCTCCTGAGCGCGCCGGCGAGCGCCGCTGCGTCGGCGGCGAGCGGATCGAAGGTGATCGTCAGGTTGTTCATGCCGGGCACCACCTCGCGCACCGGCGCCCAGCCGTGCGCGAGCGCGGCGACGGCCCAGACGCGGCGCTGGACTTCGAGCGTGGCGGGCGGCGGCGCTTCGCAGACGAGCGCCTCGTCACCGAGAGGAAAAATGCGGGGTTCAGAATTCGGCATGTTGGATCAAGGGGCGGTTCGACCAGTCGAAATCATGGCTCGTCACACTGCGTGCGAGGGTTCCTGGGAGGGTTCCCGGAGCGGTCGGCGCCGTGACTTGCTAGCGTACATTGTCGATAAATTATCTACAAATTATCAATAAGCGTTTTTGCCAGGCGCGTTGCAGGGCGTGCTGCCACTACACTCACGCCACGCCCTCAAATCCTCTTCGACTTCCGACCACAGGTTTTAGCCATGTCGCGTCAGCCGACCAAGATCGTTTCGTCTGAACATCTCGTCTCCGAGTCGAGTGCCGAGCTTTCCGAATTCGAGTACGCGCTCATCATGGCGGGCAACGCGTTCAACCGCTGGATGGTGCGCTGCATGTCGGCGGCGGGCGTGAAGGACATGACGCCGATCGAGGTGTCGCTGCTTCATCACGTCGGCCATCGCGAGCGGCGCAAGAAACTCGCGGACATCTGCTTCGTGCTCAACATCGAGGACACGCACGTCGCCACGTATGCGTTGAAGAAGCTCGTCTCCAGAGGGTATGTAAAAAGCGAAAAGACCGGCAAGGAAGTCTTCTTTTCGGTGACGACCGAAGGGCGCGATCTGTGCCTGCGCTATCGCGACGTGCGCGAAAGCTGCCTCATCGCCACGCTCAAGGAAAGCGGCCTCACGAACCAGCAGATCGGCGAAGCCGCGCAGCTCATGCGCAACGCGTCGGGGCTCTATGACACGGCCGCGCGCGCGGCGGCTTCGCTCTAACGCGGCCGGCCGCGCACACGGCGGCCGTGACGCGCTTTTAGCGCGTGCGTAACCGCGAGGCGAGGTGCGTGGCGGCCTCGGTCACCACGGCGTCGAGCGGCAGGTCGTGCGCTTCGCGCGCGAGCACGCCGTCGTCGATATGGCACGCCTCCCAGGCAATGCCGAGCGTGACGGGCAAGGTCTCTCCGGGCCACGCGGCCAGCGTGCGGTCGTAGTAGCCGCCGCCGTAGCCGAGCCGGTAGCCGTCGCGGTCGAAGCCCACGCAGGGCACGAGCAGCAGATCGGGCACGATCGCCTCTTGCGAAGCCGGCTCGGGAATGCCGTGATGGCCGTCGCGCATCGGCGCGTCGGGCGTCCACGCATGAAAGGCGAGCGGCGCATGACGTTCGGCAATGACGGGGAGGGCGGCTCGCCGTGATGCATTCGCGGCGAGCCAGGCGCTCATCCAGGCGCGCGCATCGAACTCGCCGCGCAGGGGCCAATAGAAGCCGATCGAGCGCGGCGCAAATTGCGAGACGAGCGCATCGAGTCGGGCTGTCAGCGCACCATTGATTGCCACGTCGGAAGCCGCCTCGATTCGCCGAGGAAGGAGCCTTGCACGCCAGTCCTTTTTGGATTCCGCGGGGGGGTTGCGTGCTATCCTTGGGTTCACCTCGCGCTCCAGAAATAACGATGTCCAAACGCCTCGTCCGAGTATATCGCGTGCTCGGTCTCGTACTGACCGCCGCGGCACTCGTCGCATGTAGCACGGCGGATGCCGTGCGTCCCGTCGCCCTCCCCGTAGGTTCGGTACTCTCACCCGACGATCAGACCTTCATCCAGCTTCGTGAAGCCGCGCGCAACAACGACCCTGCGCGCGCCGCGCAACTCGCTGCGATGATTCCCGATTACCCGGCGCCGTCGTATCTCGAATACTTCACGCTCAAGCCGCAGCTCTTCGATTCGCAAGGCCACGCGCGCGTGGACGCGCCCGATGCGCCGGTGCTCTCGTTCCTGCAGCGCTACGACGGCCAGGCCATCGCCGACCGTCTGCGCAACGACTATCTGCTCGTGCTGGGCGCGCGCCACGACTGGGCGAACTTCGACCAGCAATATCCGCGCTTCGTGCTCAACGACGACACGCAGGTGAAGTGCTACGCGCTCGAGTCGCGTGCGGCGCGCGGCGAGAACGTCGCCGACGATGCACGCGCGCTGCTCGTCGAGCCGCGCTATTACGGCGATGGCTGCGTCGACCTCATCACGGCGCTCTCCATCAAAGGCCAGTTCTCGAGCGACGATGTCTGGCGGCAGATTCGCCTCGCCTACGAGCAGAACCAGACCTCCACCGGCGCGAAGCTGCTCGACGGCCTCGCGCAGCGTCCCGACCCGACGGCGTTCAGCCAGGCCGTGAGCACGCCGCCGCTCACGCTCGCGCAAGGCATTACCGCCGATCCGCAGTCGCACCAGCTCGCGCTGCTCGCCATCACCGTGATGGCGCGTAACGATCCGGCCATGGCCGCGGCCACCTTCGCGGCCGTCGCGCCTTCGCTCAGCTCGCCGGAACGCGCGATCGGCTGGGGCACGATTGGTTATCAGGGCGCGCAAAAGCGCCTGCCGGCCGCGCTCGACTGGTACCGGCTCTCGGCGAACGCGCCGCTCTCGAGCCCGGCTTACGAATGGCGCACTCGCGCCGCGCTGCTCGGCGGCGACTGGACCATGGTGCGCTGGTCGATCGAACAGATGCCGGCCGCGCTGCGCGCGCAACCGTCGTGGGTCTACTGGCACGCACGCGCGCTCAAGCAGGCGGGCGAGACGGCGCAGGCGAACCAGGAACTCGCTTCGATCTCGCAGGGCTACAACTTCTACGGCCAGCTCGCCACCGAGGAACTCGGGCAGAAAATCACGATTCCGCCCAAGACCACGGTAACCGACGCCGAGATCGCCCAGGTCGCGCAAACGCCCGGCTTCGCGCTCGCGCAGCGCTTCTACGCGCTGAACCTGCGGCTCGAGGGCAATCGCGAATGGAACTGGCCGTTGCGCAACATGAGCGATCGCCAGCTGATCGCCGCCGCCGAATACGCGAAGCGCATCCAGCTGCTCGACCGCACCGTCAACACCGCCGACCGCACGCAGACCGAGCACGACTTCTCGCTGCGCTATCTCGCGCCGTTCCGCGACGTGGTCGAGCGCGACGCGCAGACCAATGGTCTCGACGTGGAATGGGCGTATGGCCTGATCCGCCAGGAGTCGCGCTTCATCCTCAACGCGAAGTCGGGCGTGGGCGCGAGCGGCCTCATGCAGATCATGCCGGCCACGGCGCAAATGGTGGCGAAGAAGATCGGCCTCGGCCCGCTTTCCAAAGATCAGCTCAATGATCTCGACACCAATATCCTGCTCGGAACGAACTATCTGTCGATGATCTACAATCAGTTCGACGGTTCCGCCGTGCTCGCGACCGCGGGCTACAACGCCGGGCCGGGCCGCCCGCGCGCATGGCGCCAGTCGTTGCAGCGCGGCGTCGAGGGCGCCATCTTCGCGGAGACCATTCCGTTCCAGGAAACCCGCGACTACGTGAAAAACGTGTTATCGAACACGGTCTACTATGCGGCGCTGTTCGAGGGCCGTCCGCAATCGCTGAAGGCGCGTCTCGGTTATATCTCGCCGTCGCCGTAAGCGCTTCGCCGTCTAGCCGCGCCACGCCGCACCGCTCTCCGGATGGGCCGCGCGGCGGCGTGCGGCGCGTTCCGCTTCACGCGGGGCGCGCTGCGGGACGAACCGGACCTCGTACACGGGGGCGCCGCCTGCCCGAGGAGGTCGAAGATGAGACATCAAGCCATTGCGGTCATCGGCGGTTCGGGATTCATCGGCAGCCATCTCGTCAACGCGCTCGTCGAAGTGGGCAAGGACGTGCGGGTCGCCACCCGCCGCCGCTTCAACGCCCGCCACCTCACCCTGTTGCCCATCGACGTCGTCGAAACCGACGTGTCCGATCCCGTCGCGCTCGCCGCGTTCGTGGAGGGGGCGGATGCGGTCATCAATCTCGTCGGCACGCTCCACGGCGGGCGCGGCGATCCTTACGGGCCGGGCTTCGCGAAACTGCACGTGGAACTGCCCACGAAGATCGTGGCCGCCTGCGAGAGCAAGGGCGTGCATCGGCTCATCCACATGAGCGCGCTCGGCGCAGACTCGCGCGGGCCGAGCATGTACCTGCGCTCGAAGGGCGACGGCGAAAAAGCCGTCCATGCGGCCACAGGGCTCGCCACGACGATCTTCCGGTCTTCGGTCGTGTTCGGTCCCGAGGACACGTTCCTCAACCGCCTCGCGCTCCTGCAAAAGCTCTTTCCCGTGATCCCGCTCGCCATGCCCGATGCGAAGTTCCAGCCGGTCTTCGTGGGTGACGTGTCAAAGGCGATCGTCAATGTGCTCGATCTCGACGGCGCGAGCGGGCACACTTACGAGCTTGGCGGCCCGACGGTCTACACGCTCGAACAGTTGCTGCGGTACTGCGGCGAAGTGATGGGGCGCCATGCGCGCATCGTGCGGCTACCCGGTACGTTCGGGCGGCTCCAGGCGCTTTCGTTCGAAATGGCGCCGGGCGTCCCGGTGCTCACGCGCGATAATCTCGATTCGATGAAGGTGGACAGCGTGCTTTCGGGGCCGCTTGCGCCCGAGCTCGATATCGAGCCCGCCAGCATCGAGACGATCGCGCCGCTCTACCTCGCCGACGCCTCGCTGCGCTCGCGCCTGAACATCTTTCGCGCCAGCGCCGGCCGGTAGCCCGCTGCCAGCCGGCGCCCATTCCACTCACCACACTACGGTCATCTGGACAATGAAGCTCGTAATTGGAGACAAGAACTATTCGTCGTGGTCGATGCGCCCCTGGGTGCTGCTCACGCACTTCGGCATCCCGTTCGAGGAAGTGTTGATCGAGCTCGACGAGCCGGACACCAAATCCTCGATCCTCGCGTTCTCGGCCTCGGGCAAGGTACCGTGCCTCGTCGCCGGCGACGGCTTTGCCGTGTGGGATTCGCTCGCGATTGCCGAGACGCTCGCCGAGCGCTTCCCCCAGCACGCCATGTGGCCGCGCGAGGCCAATGCGCGTGCCCGTGCGCGCAGCGTGAGCGCCGAAATGCACTCGGGCTTCGGCGAGCTGCGCAACCACATGCCGATGAACATCCGCAAGGTGAAGCCGGGCGCGGGCGCGACGCCGGGCGCGCTCGCCGATGTCGCGCGCATCGACGCGCTCTGGCGCGAGTGCCTCGCTACGAGCGGCGGCCCGTTCCTGTTCGGCGAATTCACCATTGCCGACGCCATGTACGCGCCGGTCGTGATGCGCTTTAACAGCTATGCGCCGAAGCTCTCGCCCGAAGCCGCGGCTTACGCGCAGCGCGTGAGCGCGCTGCCCGCGGTGGCGAAATGGGTGGAGGCCGCGCGCGGCGAAACGCACATCGTCGCCGACGACGAACGCGACGACGAATGAAGATCTATGTCGTAGGCGGTGCGATCCGCGACGAAATGCTGGGGCTGCCCGTGCGCGATCGCGACTACGTCGTGGTTGGTGCGACGCCGGAGCAGATGGTCGCACAGGGCTATCGTCCGGTGGGCAAGGACTTTCCGGTATTTCTGCATCCCGAGACGCAAGAGGAGTACGCGCTCGCGCGCACCGAGCGCAAGACGGCTGCCGGCTATCACGGCTTTCAGTTCTACTACGCGCCCAACGTGACGCTAGAGGAAGACCTCGCGCGCCGTGATCTCACGATCAATGCGATGGCGCAGGAAGTGCAGCCGGGGGGCGTGCTCACCGGGCCGGTCATCGATCCGTTCGGCGGCGCGCATGATCTGCGCTCGCGCGTGTTTCGCCATGTGAGCGACGCGTTTCTCGAAGACCCCGTGCGCATCCTGCGCCTCGCGCGCTTCGCGGCCCGCTTCGCCGATTTCACCGTTGCGCCCGAAACACTCGCACTCATGCGCGCGATGGTCGAATCGGGCGAAGTCGACGCGCTCGTACCCGAGCGCGTCTGGCAGGAAATCGCGCGTGGTCTCATGGAAGTGAAGCCTTCGCGCATGTTCGCGATGTTGCGCGAGTGCGGTGCGCTTGCGCGCGTGCTGCCCGAGGTGGACAGCCTTTTCGGCGTGCCGCAGCGCGCCGACTATCACCCGGAAGTGGACACGGGCGTTCACGTGATGATGGTGATCGACCATGCGGCGGCGCAGGGCTATACGTTGCCGGTGCGTTTCGCGGCGCTCACGCACGATCTCGGCAAGGCGACCACGCCTGAAGACGTGCTGCCGCGCCACATCGGCCACGAGGGGCGCAGCGTCAGTCTGCTCAAGCCGCTGTGCGACCGGCTGCGCGTGCCCAACGAGTGCCGCGAGCTCGCGGTGCTCGTCGCGCGCGAGCACGGCAACATGCATCGCGTGATGGACATGGGCGCGGCGGCGCTCGTGCGCCTCATCGAACGCTGCGACGCGCTGCGCAAGCCCGCGCGCTTCGCCGAGGCGCTGCAGGCGTGCGAGTCGGACTTGCGCGGGCGCCTGAACTGGGAGAACGCGCCCTATCCGCAGGCCGAGCGGCTGCGCGTGGCGTCGATGCGGGGGCTGTCGCGCGCGCGATCGAAGGCGGCGGCGCGGAAAAGATCAAGGAAGCGGTGCACCGCGCGCGCATTGCGGCGGTGGAAGAGGCGCTTGCTTCGGCCTGAACCGGGCCGCTCGCTCGCGCGCGCGGTCAGAACGCGCGCACGAGCAGCGAAAGCACCATCGAAAGCACGAGCGTCGACATGAACGGCAGCGGATATTCGCGGCCGAAAATGCGTAGCGTGACGTCGCCGGGCAGCCGCCCGATGCCGAGCTTCCTGAGCCACGGCTGGGCGCCCGAGAGAATCGCGACGGCGATGAACGTAGTGAGGAACCAGCGGATCATGAGTGTTCCGGCGTGCACGCCTCAGAGTGTGTGGCTGCGATCGCCGCGCGCGAACGCCGCGATGGTTTCGTCGATGCCGCGCGAAAACGCGATCACCTTGAAGAGTTCGCCCATCTCCGCTTCGGAAACGAGTTTTTGCACCGCGTTCGCGGCGGGCAGGAAGCGTTGCGGGTCGCGCGGATCGATTTCTCCGAGTACCTCGGTAATGCCGGCGTTCATCAGAAAGCGCGCCTGCGAGGTATAGCCGAGCAGGTCCGCGCCCGCTTCGACGCCGGCCTCGGCAATGCCCGTGAATTCCACGTGCGCGGTGATGTCCTGCAGGCCGGGGTAGAGGAACGGGTCGCCGTGCGCGCGGTGCCGGTAGTGGCACATCAGCGTGCCCTGTGCGCGTTGCGCGTGATAGTACTCGTGGCGCGGAAATCCATAGTCGATGAAAAACGCTGCGCCGCGCGCGAGCATCGCACATACGGTGCGCGTGAACGCGAGCGCCGCCTCGTGCGTCTCGGTCACGTAGTTCTCGCTGCCTTCGATACCCGCGAGCGCACTCGCGGTGCTGCCGTTCAGCCTGCCGGCGTCGCGCCCGGAGTTTGCGGGTTGATCGGCGAAGACGAAGGCGCCTTCGGCGTTCACGCTCACGCCGCGCTCGTGCCATACCGCGTCCTTGCGGGCGAACAGGCGCACCGGCATGGCGTCGAGCACCTCGTTGCCGATCACGACACCTTCGAACTGCGCGGGCAGCGCGTCGAGCCAGCTCACGCGCTCGAGGAGCGCGGGCGCGAGCCGCGTGATCGTCTCGCGTTGGCGCTCGCGCAACTCGCCCGACAGATCGACAATCGCGTACGAGTCGAACGGCACGCCCGCGGCGTCGAGCGCGAGCATGACGCCCGCCGCGAGCCGGCCCGTGCCCGCGCCGAACTCCATCAGGCGCCGCGTGCCGCTCGCTGACAGCGCCTCGCCCACGGCGCGCGCGAGCGTGGCCGCGAAAAGCGGCGAAAGCTCGGGGGCGGTCACGAAGTCGCTGCCGTCGTCGGCGAGGAGGCCGAATTTGCGCGCGCCGCCGCCGTAGTAGCCGAGCCCCGGCGCATAGAGCGCGCGTTCCATATACCGGTCGAACGGTAGCCAGCCGCCCGCCGCGGCGATCTCGGCGCGCAGCGTGGCCGCGAGCGCCTCGGACTGCGCGAGCGCGATCGGCTCGGGAACAGGTAAACTATCGGGTTCGTGAGCTTTCGGATTCATCCCGGCATTGTAAATGAGCGCAACTTCCGGCATCCGCCCGGCTGACGCCGGCATGCGCGCCTCAGTCAACGCATCGCAGCCCGCATCGCACCCCAATTCAGACGCCGACACGCAGGCGCCCGTTGTGCTGGTGACGGGCGGCGCGCGACGCATCGGGCGCGAGCTGTCGCTGGGCTTTGCTGCGCGCGGCTGGGACGTCGCGGTGCATTACGGCGAGTCGCGTGCAGCGGCCGAGGAAGTCGTCGCGCAGATTGCGGCGCTGGGCCGCCGCGCGGTCGCGCTGCATGCGGACCTCGCGAATGAGGCCGAAGTGGCGCGCCTCGTGCCGGACTGTGCGGCGGCGCTCGGCCGGCCCGCGTGCGTGCTCAACAATGCCTCGCGCTTCGAGGAAGACACCGCGCGCGACGTCGGCTACGCGAAGCTGCTGCAGCTCATGTCGGTCAACGTGGGTGCGCCGCTCGTGCTGGCGCGCACGCTGTACGAAGCAACGCCCGACGCGGCGGTGAACGACGAGACGCTGCGCACGTGCGTCATCAACGTGCTCGACCAGAAGCTGTACAACATGAATCCCGACTACCTGTCGTACACGCTGACGAAGGCCGCGCTCGCGAACGCCACCGTCGCGCTCGCCCAGGCGCTCGCGCCGAAGGTGCGCGTGGTGGGGCTTGCGCCCGGCCTCACGTTGCAGTCGGGCGACCAGACGCCGGAAAGCTTCGCGGCTGCGCACCAGGTCACGCCGCTCAGGCGCGCGTCGCGACCCGCCGATCTCGTGGAAGCCGCGCTGTATCTGGCGAAGGCTTCGGGCGTGACCGGCACGACGCTCGTGGTCGATGGCGGCCAGCATCTCGTGCCGCTGCCGCGCGACGTGATGTTTCTGACTGGCGGTTGAAGCCGGCGCCGGGCGAATGCGCCGCGCGTCGCCCCGCTACCTGGCTGCAGGTGAAGTTGCACGCCAAACTTTGCAACTAAATGCATAGCCCGCTGCGCGCTGGTCCTCGAGCAAGCGGTGCTGACGAACACAAGGGAATGCGAGCCGCCGCGCACGAGCGGTTTTGCAGACCGACCGGATGACCCGCCGGGCGCACTGCGCCGGCACACGTGCGAGAGAACGCACGCTTTTATCGACTGGAACATACATGTCCACCGTTTTGCTTCACCCCCGGCTCGCCGACTGCCGCCGGCTTTTCCTGCGCAACTACGAAGTGCACATCAACATTGGCGTGCATGACTTCGAAAAGCGCGGCGAGCAGCGCGTCGTGATCAACGTCGACCTGTTCGTGCCGCTCGCGCTCACGACGCCGCACGAAGACAAGCTACGCGAAGTCGTCGACTACGACTTCATGCGCGCGACCGTCGCCGAGCGCGTGGGCAAAGGCCATATCCATCTGCAGGAAACGCTCTGCGACGATCTGGCGAAGGCGCTGCTCGCGCACGACCAGGTGCGCGCGGTGCGCGTCTCGACCGAGAAGCCCGACGTTTATCCGGACTGCGACGCGGTGGGCGTCGAGGTCTTTCGCATCAAAGAGGACTGATTCATGAACGCCCCCGAAACGCTGCCCGTCGGGCAGGACGCCGCGAACGAACTGGCCGCAGCCCCGGCGAACGAAGAAGCCGTGAGCGAGGAAGCGGAGCGCCGCACGCTCACGCGCCGCGAGCAGAAGGAAGCCTACGAGAACAACAAACTGTTCAAGCGCATCGTGCGTCAGGTCGGCCAGGCGATCGGCGACTACAACATGATCGAGAACGGCGACAAGGTGATGGTGTGCCTCTCGGGCGGCAAGGACAGCTATGCGATGCTCGACGTGCTCCTGCGCCTGCGCGAGCGCGCGCCGATCGACTTCGACATCGTCGCCGTGAACCTCGACCAGAAGCAGCCGGGCTTTCCCGAGCACGTGCTGCCCGAGTACCTCGCGAAGGTGGGCGTGCCGTTTCACATCGAGAATCAGGACACGTACAGCATCGTCAAGCGCCTCGTGCCCGAGGGCAAGACCACGTGCTCGCTGTGCTCGCGCCTGCGCCGCGGCATTCTGTACCGCGTGGCGGGCGAGCTGGGCGCGACGAAGATCGCGCTCGGCCACCATCGCGACGACATCCTCCAGACGCTGCTGCTGAACCTGTTCTACGGCGGCAAGCTGAAGGGCATGCCGCCCAAGCTGCAGTCGGACGACGGCAAGAACGTCGTGATCCGCCCGCTCGCCTACGTGAAGGAAACCGATCTCGAAAAGTACGCGCAACTGCGCGAATTCCCGATCATTCCGTGCAACCTGTGCGGCAGCCAGCCGAACCTGAAGCGCGCCGAGATGAAGGCGCTGATCCGCGAATGGGACAAGCGCTTCCCGGGCCGCGTCGAGAACATGTTCAACGCGCTCGGCAACGTCGTGCCCTCGCACCTCATGGATACGAAGCTGTTCGGCTTCGCGGGCCTGCGCGCGACGGGCGTGGCCGACCCGGCGGGCGACATCGCGTTCGACGAAGAACCGTGCTCGACCGACCCCGCACCGGCTGAAGGCGCGACGATCAGGTTCACGCCGTTCGACGACCTGTAAGCCACGCTGGAAGGTCGTATCTCACGCGCGCGACGCCAACGCGCCGCGCGCGTGAATCAAAACGCTCCGACCCCGCAAGCACATCTTGCGATCGCCGTGCGGCGGTTTGCGGCGACGACGTCAATCCAGACGTAAAGAATGATCAACCGGGCGGGAGAGGCCGGTGGGCCGCCGTCCTGGGGATACCCCCCATGCTAGAATCGACCGCTTCTTTCCTCATCTCGTCACCGATGCCATGAACGTCGTGATCCTCGCGGCAGGCATGGGCAAACGCATGCACTCCGCGCTGCCCAAAGTGCTTCATCCGCTCGCCGGCAGGCCGCTCCTCTCGCATGTCATCGATACCGCACGCACGCTTTCGCCTACCCGCCTCGTCGTCGTGGTCGGCCATGGCGGCGAAGCCGTGCGCGAGGCCGTCGGCGCGCCCGACGTCCAGTTCGCGCTTCAGGCCGAGCAGCTAGGCACGGGCCATGCCCTCGCGCAGGCGCTGCCGCTGCTCGACGTCAACGTGCCCACGCTCGTGCTTTACGGCGACGTGCCGCTCACGCGCCCAACGACGCTCAGGCGCCTGACCGAAGCCGCCGGCCAGAACGGCTACGGCATCCTCACCGTCACGCTCGACGACCCGAGCGGTTACGGTCGCATCGTGCGCGGCGCGACCGGCCAGGTCGTGCGGATCGTCGAGCAGAAGGACGCGAGCGACGACGAGCGCCTCATCGACGAAATCAACACCGGCATCATCGTGACGCCCACGGCACCGCTCGCGGGCTGGCTGGCAGCACTGAAGAACGATAACGCCCAGGGCGAGTTTTACCTGACCGACGTCGTGGAAGCGGCGATCGTCTCCGGTCACCCGGTCGTGACCGCGCAGCCCGACGACGAATGGGAAACGCTCGGCGTGAACAGCAAGCTGCAGCTCGCCGAACTCGAGCGCGTGCATCAGCGCAACGTGGCGCAGGCGCTGCTCGTTGCGGGCGTGACGCTCGCCGACCCGGCGCGCGTCGACGTGCGCGGCTCGCTCTCATGCGGGCGCGACGTGTTCATCGACGTGAACTGCGTGTTCGAAGGCGACGTGACGCTGGCGGACAACGTGAGCGTGGGCCCGAACTGCGTGATCCGCAATGCGTCGATCGGCGCGGGCACGCGCGTGGATGCCTATACGCACATCGAAAGCGCGGCGGTCGGCGCGAACGCGGTGCTTGGGCCCTACGCGCGGCTGCGCCCGGGCGCGAAGCTCGCAGATGAAGTCCACGTGGGCAATTTCGTCGAAGTGAAGAACGCGAACATCGGCACGGGCTCGAAGGCGAATCACCTGAGCTATGTGGGCGACGCGGATGTTGGCGCGGGCGTGAACATCGGCGCGGGCACCATCACCTGCAACTACGACGGCGCGAACAAGTTCCGCACGATCATCGAAGACAACGTGTTCGTGGGTTCCGATACGCAGCTCGTCGCGCCCGTGCGCGTGGGCCGCGGCGTGACCATCGCAGCGGGCACGACCGTGTGGAAGGACGTGCCCGAAGGCACGCTCGTGCTCAACGAGAAAACGCAGATCGCGAAAACCGGCTACGTTCGGCCGGTCAAGAAAAAGAACTGAACGGTTGAATTCCGGCGCCGCACGTTGTGGGAACGCGCGTAAAAGAGCGCGACACGCGTACGGCGTCCACGCCTCTCTTTGCAAAGGATCGAATCCATGTGCGGCATTGTCGGCGCGGTTGCGCTTCGTAACATCGTTCCCGTCCTGATCGAAGGACTGCGGCGCCTCGAATATCGCGGCTACGACTCGTGCGGCGTGGCCGTCGTGACGGCCGACGGCCCCGAGCGCGTGCGCAGCGTCGCGCGCGTGGCCGAGCTCGACGAGCAGGTGCGCGAGGCGCGCTTCGAGGGCGTGACCGGCATCGCCCACACGCGCTGGGCCACGCACGGCGCGCCCACGGTGAGCAACGCGCACCCGATCTTCTCGCGCGACACGCTCGCGATCGTGCACAACGGCATCATCGAGAACTACGAGTCGCTGCGCGACACGCTGCGCGCGAAGGGCTACGAATTCGTCTCGCAGACCGACACCGAAGTCATCGCCCACCTGATCCACAGCCTGTATCAGGGCGACCTGTTCGCCGCCGTGCGCGCGGCCGTGCAGCAGCTCGCGGGCGCGTATGCGATCGGCGTCGTGCACAAGAGCCAGCCGCATACGGTGGTGGGCGCGCGCGCCGGCTCGCCGCTCGTGGTCGGTTACGGCCACGGCGAGAATTTCATCGCTTCGGACGCGCTCGCCATTGCGGGCAGCGCCGAGCGCATCAGCTATCTGGAAGAAGGCGACGTGTGCGAGATCACGCTCGAAGGCGTGCGCGTGGCCGACCGCCACGGCAACGAGGTCGTGCGCGAAGCGCGCGACGTGCAGGCCAACCAGGTCTATGGCGGAGAGGTCGATCTCGGCCCGTATCGCCACTACATGCAAAAGGAAATCTTCGAGCAGCCGCGCGCGATCTCGGACACGATTCCGGCCGCCGACGCCTTCGGTCCCGAGCTCTTCGGCGATAACGCGCTCGAGGTGTTCAAGGATATCGACAGCATCCTGATTCTCGCGTGCGGCACGAGCTATTACGCGGGTCTCACGGCGAAGTACTGGCTCGAATCGGTGGCGAAGATCCGCACCGACGTCGAGATCGCGAGTGAATACCGCTATCGCGAGTCCGTGCCCAATCCGCGCGCGCTCGTCGTGACCATCTCGCAGTCGGGCGAAACCGCCGACACGCTCGCCGCGCTCAAGCACGCGCAGTCGCTCGGCATGGAGCGCACGCTCGCGGTGTGCAACGTGGCGACGAGCGCGATGGTGCGCTTGACCGGGCTCAAGTTCCTCACGCACGCGGGGCGCGAGATCGGCGTGGCTTCGACGAAGGCGTTCACCACGCAGCTCGTCGGCCTCTTCATTCTCGCCGTGACGCTCGGCAAGCTGCGCGGCCACATCAGCGCGCAGCAGGAAGCCGCGCACCTGAAGCTGCTGCGCCACCTGCCGGCCGCGCTCAACGGCGTGCTCGCGCTGGAGCCGCAGATCATCGCGTGGTCGGAGGAGTTCGCGCGCAAGGAAAACGCGCTGTTCCTCGGTCGCGGGCTGCACTATCCGATCGCGCTCGAAGGCGCGCTCAAGCTCAAGGAAATCTCGTACATCCACGCCGAGGCCTATCCGGCGGGCGAACTCAAGCACGGGCCGCTCGCGCTCGTCACCGAGGCGATGCCGGTGGTGACCGTCGCGCCGAACGACGCGCTGCTCGAAAAGCTCAAGTCGAACATGCAGGAGGTGCGCGCGCGCGGTGGCCAGCTCTACGTGTTCGCCGACGCCGACACGCACATCACGAGCGAAGACGGCATCCACGTGATCCGCATGCCGGAGCACTACGGTCTGCTTTCGCCGATCCTGCACGTCGTGCCGCTGCAACTGCTCGCGTATCACACGGCATGCGCGCGCGGCACCGATGTGGACAAGCCGCGCAATCTCGCGAAGTCGGTGACGGTGGAGTGAGGATCTTCGCGCGCCGGCAGGGGCGCTGAAGCCGTCTCATGAGAGGGGATGCCATCGCGGCATCCCCTTTTTGTTTGTGCGCCCAGCATGGGCGCACTCCTGCGGGTGAAGGTCAACGAGACCAAAAGCGCGGTGGCCAGTGTGTTCGGTCGCAAGTTTCTGGGCTACAGCCTGTGGGTAGCGTGCGGTGGTGTCATCAAGCGCAAGGTGGCGGCCAAACCGCTGCT
>Ga0335083_10005036_pt1 | contig 16731 bp, 13 predicted proteins | sample Lox_Sample_42_FD_206716 | JGI IMG/M metagenome (GOLD analysis project Ga0335083, IMG submission 206716) | Soil microbial communities from Loxahatchee National Wildlife Refuge, Florida, United States - Lox_Sample_4.2 | ecosystem: Environmental > Terrestrial > Soil > Wetlands | place: USA... | reverse complement strand
CTGTCGCTGAGGCTGTCCGTGGCGCGCAGATTCGCCGCGCCCGCCGCCGCTGCCGTGCCCATCAGGAAATAGCGTCGGTTCATCTCGTCACTTCCATGTTGTCAGTTCGCGGGCCAGATCCGCCCGCACCGCGAGGAATTGCTGATCTTCATACTGGTTGCGCTGCTCGCGCGGATCGTTGGCCAGATCGTAGAGCTCATTCGGACCGTTGACGCGCTGCACCAGCTTGTAGCGGGCATTCCGCGCCATCAGCGTGCCATCGAGCGCGGCATAGGCACGGTCGTGCCACGGCTGTTTCTTTGGATACTTCCGGTCGAGGACTGCGTGCACCAGGCTGCGGCCCGGGCCCTGCGGCACGGTTGCGCCGGTCAGCTCACAGATGGTCGGCGCCACGTCGCAGAGGCTCACTACTTCGGGACGCACACCGCCAGCGGGCACACCCGCCGCCCAGTTCCAGATCAGCGGCACGCCCACCACCTCGTCGAACATGTTCGGAGGAGTGGACGCGCGTCCATCGCCCCACAGTCCATGACGCCCCAGCAGCACGCCGCTGGTGCCGGCGAGGACGATCAGCGTGTTGTCGATCAGGCCCCGCTGTATCAGCTTCGCTTGTACGGCCGGAAGCTGGTCGTCGCACGCCGCCATTACCGCAGCGGCCTCGCGCAAATGCGGCACGATATCGGCGAACGGCTTTTTGTCGGTGGCGTTGACGGCCGCGGGCATCCAGCCAATCTCGGTGACATCGGCGTTCGCGAACGGCTGCGTGTACTTTGCCGCCATCTTGTCCGCCTCGCGGAACGGCGCGTAGCGCGCGATCAGGCAGAACGGCTGCCCAGCTTTCTGCTGTTCGAGGAAACTGGAGAGTTGCCCGCTGACGGAGGCCATATCGCCTTCCACCGCCGATCCGATGCGGTAGCCGCGCGCCGCCAGGACTTTGTCGAGCGTGTTCGCCGAGCCAGCCGGGGCGCCGCTGAGCAGCGCATCGAAGCCGGCCTGCGCTACCGGCGCCGCCGAGAAAGCATGAACGAATCGCGTGCCCGAGTGCGCCAGCGAGTCCAGATTCGGCGTGCGGAGATATCGCGCCCCGCCCACACCGGTCATCCACTCGCCGAGATCGTCAATGGCAATGAGAATCACGCTCGGCGGAGGCGGGGCCGGCGACGCGGCCCGGACGCCGGCAACAGCCACCGCGCCCGCAAGAAACTGTCTTCGATTCAGCATGTCTTTACAGAACGTCCGCGAAGCCGCGCTTCAGATGGCGGAACAGGAACCCTCCCATAATAAACACAGCCATCGAGCACGCGGTAAGGATGAGGAGGTCTGGCAGCGCAGGTACACGCCAGGAAAGCAGGCGGTCGCGATACGCGCGCACCAGATACGCCAGCGGATTGCAGCGCACCAGAAAGCGCGCGCGCGCAGGAAAGCGCGACTCATCGAGCAGAATCGGCGTCGTCCAGAACCAGACTGTCAACACCACGGTGAGCACCTGCGCACTGTCGCGAAGATAGACTTGCAGCGCCGCGACAATCCAGCCGAAACCCACCGCCAGCAGCCCCAGCAGCGCCATGTATACCGGCAGCATGAAGACCCATGGGCTGAACTCGCGCTCCCAGATGCCGATGGCGCCCAGCATGAGCAGCAGCGCCATCAGGTGGTTCGCCAGAGAAGAGAGAAACACCGAGACCGGAAGCACCTCCGCGGGGAAAACGGTCTTGGTCACAAGGCCCGCATTCTCCACCACCGAAGCGGCCGAGCGCGTTACCGTCTCCTGAAACAACAGCCACGGCAGGAACCCGGCGAAGAGGAAAAGCGTGTAGTTCTGTGTGACCTCGGTCGGCGGCAGCTTCGTCTTCAGGCAAACCTGAAAGATGAAGGCGTAGCTCAGCAGCATCACCAGCGGCTGGATGAATCCCCACATCCATCCACCCGCCGAGCCGACGAAGCGCTGCTGGAAATCGCGGCGCACAAGCTGAAACAACAGCGCGCGCCGCTCGACGAGGATCCGCGCAAAATGCCGGCCGGGAAGCGTCATGGGTGGCTAAACACCCAGTGTACTCGCCGTGCCGATCAGGACACGTGGCGCAAGCCGCGCTCGCTATCGCCACGCCCCCAGGATCGCTCCCATCACCACCAGCGCCACCGTGAGATAGCCGCCGTTGACCAGCACGTAGCTCCAGGGGCGCTTCTCGAACAAGGCAACGATGCCAATGCCCATTGCGACCCAGCCGAACCCGGCAAGAAATCCCGCCGTCGCGCCCCACGCCATCGTGGTCTTTGCATCGTTCAGGAACATCGCGAGATTCGCGGCCATCACCAGGCTCAGCACAAAGCTCAGCCCGAACACCGCGGGTCCGGCCTTCGGCTCGGCGCCTGCCGCGAATCCATTCGCTTTCTTCCACACGCCTGCAAACAGGACGGAATACCACAGTCCGCCCACCAGAAACGCGGACAGCGCCGCGGCCAGAATCGCCCACACGTTCAGATGCTCAATCGGCATGGCTATTTCGCGATCCCCCATTCCTTCGCCCAATCGAATGGGCCGTTCACGAACCGGCGATGCAGCGCCTCCAGCATTTGCGCGTTACCCACTGCCAGATAGTCGTAGGCCTGGTCCCACTCCGCGCCCGTCTTCCAGCCGGTCTGCGTGAGCCGCACCAGTGTTGAATCGCCTGTGCCGACGAACTCGAACTTCGCCGTCGTCCGTTCAGCGCGCACGGTCGGGAATCGTTCAGGCGCCATGGCGGCGAGCGTGAGTTGTTGCTCGGGCACAAAATCGACAATTGTCCCGCCGCCCGTCTTGCCGTTCGGGAAATGTGCGGTCCACTCGCCGCCCTTGCGCAAATCGACAACCGCGCCCGGCGTCAGCCATGTTGAGAGACCTTCGCTTGTGGCGAACGCTTTCCACACGGCAGCACGCTGCGCCGGAACCGAAACCTCGAAAACCAGAGCCTTGTCCGGCGCGGGCTGTTTTACCACCCGCACCGGGCTCTGTCCGAAAGCCATGCCGGCCGCAGCCAGCAAAAACAGGATCTTCATCTCGACCTCCAGTAGTTGGTTGATCGTTCAAGTAAATCACGGTAGGATACAAGAGTCAAGAGCTTCTTCGATGCCCCGAGCCTCCGGCACCCGCGAACGCCTCATCGAATCGGCGCGCTATCTGTTTTGGGAGCGCGGATTCGCTGGCACCAGCATGGCTGACCTGCTCAGCCACGCCGGAGTCAACTCGGGCAGTTTCTATCACTTCTTCGAGAGCAAAGAAGCTCTGCTGCGGGCGGTGCTGGAAACTTATCTGGATGCCCTGCGGCCCATGGTGATCGACCCGGCTTTCGCTCAGACCGAGGAGCCCATCGAGCGCATCTTCGCCATCCTCGCCGGATACCGCGAGCGCATCCTCATGACCGAGTGCCGCTACGGCTGCCCCATCGGCCGTCTGGCGCTCGAGATCGATCCCGAAAACAGACCCGCGCACGAGTTGCTCGCGCGCAATTTCGCCGGCTGGATCGACGCGGTCCGCGAATGCGTCGAGGAGGCTCGCGGCATCCTTCCTGGCAACACCGATCCGCAGGCTCTCGCCACCTATGTTCTGGCGGTGATGGAGGGAGGTGTCATGCTCTCGCGATCCAGTGGCACGGTAGAGCCTTTCGACCGCGCCGTCAATCAGTTACGGGAGCACTTCCGGCTGCTCGCGGCGGCCGGCCGGTCGTCAAAGAAAGCCCGCGCCCGCGGCGAGTGAAGGATTCGCCGAAATCCGCCGATCCATCCATTGATGAAGACGCGGGTCCTGTTCATCCTCACCGGTCTGCTCGCGGTCAGCCCGCTCGCGGCCGCCGACTCGGATACCACGTGGCAGTTTGCGCCGGCCGACGCGAAGGCGTTCATCGGCATTCACTGGCGCGACATCCAGGAGAGCCGAATCGGGCAGGCAATGCGGCAGCAGATGGCGGAGGCGGGTTTCTCGGGCGCCCCGATGCTCGGCATTCTGAAAGACATCGACGAAGCGATCATTGCATCCCCCGGCCGCCGGCCCGACGATCCCGAGGACAAGCAGCCGCCCGTACTCATCCGGGTCACTGGACGGTTTCACGCCGCCGACATCGAGCGGATGCTTGCCGCACAGGGCGCTCATCCTCAGCTCTACCGCCAGAAGCGCGTTTACCGCCAGCAGAAGGATGGCGACATGGCCATTACGCTGCTCGACGACCACACGCTCCTGCTCGGCGACGCTCCCTCCATCTTCGCCGCTCTCACGCGCATGGAATGGCCGACGGCGCCCGCGAATCCAACGGCCGCGCGCGCGGCAAAGCTGCGCGAGGATTACGACATCTGGGCCGTATTCACGATGGCGCCGACCGAGATGGCAGGCCGCCTGATGCCGAATCTCCCGCTGATCGGCGACGCCCAGGGGCTTGAGCTGGGCATTTCGCTGCGCAGCGGCCTCGAGTTCCGTCTCGGCCTGGATACCGCATCAGGTGAATCGGCCGCGAAGCTGACCTCCGAACTGCAGAAGACGCTGAAGCTTGCCGTGAAGGACATGCACGCGCCCGACGTCGCCGCGGCAGCAAAGAAGCTCCAGATCTCCGCGGAGAAGTCGACCGTGCGCGTGTCTCTCCGCCTCGACGCGGCGGAAGTGGAGCGCAGCCTGGCCGAAGCGGCGCGCCGCCGCGCACAACGCCCCGCCGTAGCCATCGCTCTCCCGTCTCATCCGGTCGTACCGCCTCCGCCCCAGCGGCAGACCATCCACATCGAAGGACTCGATGACGGCCCGCGCGACATCCCGATGAGCCGCTGAACTGAGCCACGGCGGAGACCGAGTTCCTCGCGAAGCGTATCCTGAGTTCATGCCCGACCTGCCGCTGGTCATCTTCGATGGCCACTGCGGATTCTGCCGGATCTGGGTGGACCTGCTGACCGCGCTCACGCCTGGCCAGTTCCGGTGGGCCCCGTCGCAGGAGGTCGGCGACGACCACCCGCAGATTCCGCGCGAGCAGTTCAGCAAGTCGGTACAGCTCGTCCAGCCCGATGGATCGGTTGAGAGCGGCGCGCGAGCCATCTTTCGTATCGCGTCCGCCGCGCCCGGCTTCGCGTGGCTGTTCCGAGCTTACGAGCACATCCCCCTGGCCGCGCCCGCCAGCGAAGCGTTCTATCGCTTCATCGCCGCGCATCGCGACTTCGGCTATCAGGCCACGCGCGTCCTTTGGGGACGCCGCATCGAACCCGCCTCCTTCGAGATCGCCCGCCGGGTCTTCGTGCGTCTGCTCGCGCTGGTCTACCTGGTTGCCTTCTGGTCGTTCGCAAAGCAGTCGGCCGGCCTGATCGGCAGCAACGGCATCCTCCCGCTTGATCGATATCTTGCGGGCATGCATCAGGCGTTCGGCGCCTCTGCCTGGCGGCTCGCCCCCACGCTCTTCTGGTTCAATGCGAGCGATACCGCCATCCGCTGGCTCCCCCTCGCCGGCATCGCCATCGCGCTCCTCGCCCTCACCGGCCTCGCCCACCGCACCTGCTTCGCGCTCCTCTTCCTTCTCTATCTCTCAGTCGTCGCCGCCGGTCAGGACTTCATGTCCTTCCAGTGGGACTACCTGCTGCTCGAAACCGGCTTCCTCGCCATTTTTCTGACGAACACGCGCATTTCCCACTGGCTCTTCCGCCTGCTGCTTTTCCGTCTGATGTTTTTCTCGGGCTGGGTGAAGCTCGCGAGCGGTGACCCGACGTGGCACGGCCTCACCGCACTGACCTTCCACTACCACACGCAACCGCTGCCGATTCCGCTCGCCTGGTACATGGACCAGCTCCCGCTCTGGTTCCAGCAGACATCGACATTCCTGGTTCTCGGCGTCGAACTCGGCGCGCCCCTTCTGCTGTTGCTCCCGCGCCGCCCGCGCATATCTGGAGCGGCGTGCCTGATCGCGCTGCAGGTGCTCATCCTGACTACCGGCAACTACGCCTTTTTCAACTGGCTCACCATCGCGCTCTGCCTGCTGATGTTTGACGATCAGTTCTACGCGCGATTCCGCGTTCGCCGCCCCGAGTCCGCCAGATCGCCCGGCCGCGTCTGGCGCAAGGTTCTCGCCGCCGTCGCGTCGCTGATCGTGTTATTGAACCTTGGCCAGTTCTCTCGGCTCTTTTTCGGCGATGCAGGCAGCCCGCTCGACGCGCTGCTTCATGTCACGGAACCCTTCGGCATCGTCAACAGTTACGGCCTCTTCGCGTCAATGACCACGACGCGCCCCGAAATCGTCGTCCAGGGTTCCGACGACGGCGCAACCTGGCGCGACTACGCGTTCCCCTACAAACCTGGCGACGTCAGCCGCCGCCCTGCCTGGGTCGCACCATACCAGCCCCGGCTCGACTGGCAAATGTGGTTCGCCGCGCTCGGCAACTATCAAAGCAACGACTGGTTTCTCAACCTGATGGTCCGCCTGCTGCAGGGCTCGCCAGAGGTCGCCAGCTTGTTCGAACGCACACCTTTCGGCAATCGCCCGCCGCGCTATGTTCGCGCCGTACTCTACGAATACCGGTTTACGACCCTCGCCGAGCGTCATGCAACTCACGCCTGGTGGGGCCGGGTACCACGCGGATCTTACTTCCCGGCTATATCCCTAGGTGACATACGGGCCAGGTAATCCGCAGTAGTACAAGTAAGCGGCAGTATCATTCCTCTCCCCTTTTCTGAAAAGCGCTAATGCCAGTGCCAAACAGGGCCGATATAGGACCGAAGCAGGCATAGAGGTGCAGTGTGCCCGCTCTGGCGGCGCACTCGAAACTGAACTGCATGTCATTGAAAAGACTGTATCCGATCGCGATCGTTGTGCTGGGCTCGCTGGTTGTTTTCGGCGAGTTGCTCAAGTGGAATCCCGAGGCCGGACTGCGCTACATCTTCTTCCTCGTCGCAGCCCTGGTCGCCTCGCGACTTCAGGTCACACTTTCGTCGGTAAACGGAACGGTCTCTCCGATATTCTTCTTCGTGCTGTACGGGGTGATGGAGTTTACTCTGCCCGAAACGCTTTTCCTCGGCGTATCGGCAACGCTGATCCAGTACCTCTACGACAGCCGCCAGCGCACGCATCCCTCTCGCATTCTCTTCAACGGAGCGTGTACGGCCCTTGCCATCAGCGCTACGCGATTCGCCTGCAACCCCCACGTCTTCCAGACCCACAATCTGGAGCTTCTGCTCGCGCTGACGCTGGCAGCAACGGTTTACTTCACCACCGCCACTATGCCCATGGCCTCCATAGTCGCGCTCGAAGAGCGGAAGTCGATGTGGCAGGTCTGGCACAACTCCTATTTCTGGTCGTTCCCGTACTACCTGGTCGGCGCGATTCTGGCGGGAATCACCAGCTACGCAGGGCGCGCGTTCGGCTGGCAGTCGGCGATTGTCATCATTCCAATCTCTTACCTGATCTATCGCTCCTACAACCTGTATCTCGGCCGCATTGAAGCGGAGAAGAAACACGCTCAGGAAATGGCTTCCCTGCACCTGCGCACTATTGAGGCGCTCGCGCTGGCCATCGAAGCAAAGGACCACACCACGCACGATCATCTGAAGCGCGTACAGGTCTACGCCATCGAACTGGGCAAGGATCTGAAGCTCGACGAAAACGAGTTGGAAGCGTTGCGTGCGGCCGCGCTGTTGCACGATATCGGCAAGCTCGCCGTCCCCGAACACATCATCTCCAAGCCCGGCCGCCTCACGCGCGAAGAGTTCGACAAGATGAAGATCCACCCCGTGGTCGGGGCGGAGATTCTGGAGCGCGTACAGTTCCCCTACCCCGTGACGCCCATCGTGCGGTCGCATCATGAGCGCTGGAACGGCACCGGGTACCCGGACGGTTTGAAGGGCGACGAGATCCCCATCGGCGCGCGCATCCTGGCCGCCGTCGATTGCCTCGACGCGCTTGCCTCAGACCGCCAGTACCGCCGCGCCCTGCCGCTGGAAGAAGCGATGAAGCGCATCGCGGCTGAGTCCGGCGTCAGCTTCGATCCGAAGGTGGTTCACATCCTCGAACGCCGCTTCCAGGAGCTCGAGAAGATGGCGCGAAGCATCGAAGTGGAACGCGCCCGGCTTTCCACCAACGTTCGCGTCGAACGCGGCGATGCCCCCGCCACCGGCTTTGAAACGCACCGGGCCACTGGGACGGGCGCCGCCTATCAGGTGAACTTCCTCGCCTCCATCGCGGCGGCGCGCCAGGAAGTGCAGAACCTCTACGAGCTCACCCAGGACCTCGGCAATTCGCTCAGCCTGAACGAAACGCTGTCGCTGCTCTCCATCCGCCTGAAGCGCATGATTCCCTACGATGCGCTCGCCATCTACGTGGTGCGCGATGAGGTCCTCCGCCCTGAGTACGTCACCGGCGAGAACGTGCGCCTGTTCTCCTCGCTGGAAATCCCGCTCGGCCAGGGCCTCTCCGGCTGGGTGGCGGAGAATCGCAAGCCCATCATCAACGGCAACCCCGCGGTCGAGCCCGGCTACCTGAACGATCCCACACGCATCACCACCATGCGCTCGGCGCTGTCGGTTCCTCTGGTTGGCGTTGCAGGTCCCGTGAGCGTGCTCACGCTGTACCACGCCGAGCGCGACGCTTTCACCAGGGACCACCTGCGCATCTTAATGGCGGTGGCCTCGAAGCTCGCCCTGGCCGTGGAGAACGCGCTGCGCTACCAGCAGGCGGAAAGCTCCGCCGCCACGGACTACATGACGGGGCTCCCCAACGCGCGTTCTCTCTTCCTGCATCTGGATGCCGAGATCTCGCGCTGCCGCCGCCAGGAATCGCCCCTGGTGGTGCTGGTCTGCGACCTGAACGGCTTCAAGCAGGTGAACGATCGCTTCGGGCATCTGGAGGGCAATCGCATTCTGAAAGCGGTGGCCGACAAATTCAAGAGCTGCTGCCGCGAGTACGACTATGTGGCTCGCATGGGCGGCGACGAGTTCGTGCTGGTGATGCCAGGCATCCGCATGGAATCGCTCACTCCCACGATGCAGCGCCTCCGTACCCTCGCCGCCGAAGCCGGCCGTGAGATCTGCAAGGAGGACATCCTGTCGCTCAGCATCGGTCACTCGTTCTACCCCGACGACGGCTCCGACGCCGAACAGCTTTTGAGCGAAGCGGACCGCCGGATGTACGCCGCCAAGCAGCAGGAAAAGCTGCAGGCCGTTGAACGTCGCGGCTATGATTTCGACCCCGCGCCCGCCATCACCCAGTGGTGACAGCGAGTCGCACGCTATCCTTGAAGCGTGAAGTTTTCGCGCTCGGCGGGGATCCTGCTCCATCCCACTTCCCTGCCCGGCCCCCACGGCATCGGCGATCTCGGCCGTAGTGCGCGCGCTTTCGCCGATTTCCTCTCCGACGCCGGGATGCGCATCTGGCAGGTGCTCCCGCTCAGCCCCACCGGCTACGGCGATTCGCCCTATCAATCCCTCTCCGCCTTCGCCGGCAACCCGCTGCTCATCGCGCTTGATGACCTCGCCGATCAGGGCCTGCTCTCCCGCGCCGATCTCGATTCCGCGCCCGGCTTCCCGGCCCACACCGTCGATTTCGAGCGCGTCATCCCCTGGAAGACCGCCCGGCTGCGCCGCGCCTTCGAACGCTTCCGCCCCGGCCCCGAATTCGACCGCTTCTCGGAACAAAACGCGAACTGGCTCGATTCCTGGGCCCGCTTCGCCGCGCTCAAGGACGCCAACGGCGGTGTGGCCTGGCTCGAATGGGACCCCTCGCGCACCGCCGACCCGCGCGAGCTCGACCTCCACCGCTTCCTGCAATTCCAGTTCGCCCGCCAGTGGACCGCGCTTAAGCAATACTGCGGCGCGCGCCGCATCGCCATCATGGGCGACATGCCCATCTACGTCGCGCACGACAGCGCCGACGTCTGGGCCCGCCCCGATCTGTTCGAACTCGACGGACTCGGCCGCCCGCTCGTGGTCGCCGGAGTCCCGCCCGATTATTTCAGCGCCGACGGCCAGCTCTGGGGCAACCCCATCTACCGCTGGGAGCAGATCGCGCGCGACCGCTTCGCCTGGTGGATCGAGCGCTTTCGCCACACGCTCACCGTCGTTGACCTGATCCGCCTCGATCACTTCCGCGGTTTTGAAGCCTACTGGGAAGTGCCCGGCGGCGAGCCCACCGCGCGCAACGGGCGCTGGGTGAAAGGTCCCGGCGCCGCGCTGTTCGAAGCTGCCGAATCCGCGCTCGGCCCCCTGCCGCTCGTCGCCGAGAACCTCGGCGTGATTACTCCGGAAGTGGAAGCCATCCGCCATCAATTCCAATACCCCGGCATGAGCATCCTGCAGTTCGCCTTCGGCACCGATCCACAGGCCCCCACCTTCCGCCCGCACAACTACCCGCGCGAGGTGGTCGCCTACACCGGCACGCACGATAACGACACAACCGTCGGCTGGTGGAACAGCTCGGCCGCCATCGACAGCACGCGCAGCGCAGCCGACATCGCGAAAGAGCGCGCCGAAACCCTGGCCTACCTCAACGCCGACGGCCGCGAAATCCACTGGCCCTTCATCCGCGCCGTGATGGCCTCCGTCGCCGACACCGCGCTCGCGCCCATGCAGGATGTCCTCGGCCTCGGGACCGAAGCGCGCATGAACCTCCCCGGCAGCACGCGCAATCACTGGCGCTGGCGCATGCAGCCCGACGCCATCACGCCCGATCTCGCGCCGCGCCTCCACGAACTCGCCCGCCTCTACGATCGATAAAGGAGTCCCATGCCGAAGCCCCCGTTGCGTTTCTGGCAGATCTGGAACATGTCTTTCGGGTTCTTCGGGATCCAGTTCGGCTGGGGCCTGCAGATGGGCTTCATGAGCTCCATCTACGAAAAGCTGGGCGCAACCGCGGACCAGATCCCCATGCTGTGGCTCGCCGCGCCGCTCACCGGCCTCATCGTGCAGCCCATCATCGGCCACATGAGCGACCACACATGGAACCGCCTCGGCCGCCGCCGCCCCTATTTCCTCACCGGCGCCATCCTCAGCTCCATCGCGCTGGTGCTCATGCCGAACTCCGCGACGCTGTGGATGGCCGCGGGACTGCTCTGGATCCTCGACGCATCCATCAACATCAGCATGGAGCCGTTCCGCGCTTTCGTTGCCGACCTGCTGCCCGAGCACCAGCGCGCCCGCGGCTTCGCCATGCAGAGCTTCTTCATCGGAGCGGGCGCGGTGCTGGCCTCCGCGCTCCCGTGGATCTTCACCAACGTGCTGCACCTGCGCGCCACCGCGGGAGCCATCCCCGCGCCCATCCGCATCTCCTTCTATGCGGGCGCCGTCGTCTTCCTCGGAGCGGTGCTCTGGACCATCGGCACCACCCGCGAATATCCACCCGAGAACGACACGCCGAAATCGGCCCCCGGCGGCCTCGCCGCCAACGTCAGCGAAATCCTCGGAGCCATTCGAGCCATGCCCGCCACCATGCGCCAGCTCGCCATCATGCAGCTCTGCACGTGGCTCGGTCTGTTCTGCATGTGGCTCTACTTCGGCCCCGCCGTCGCGCACAACATCTTCGGCGCAACCGACGAGCACTCCGCGCTCTACGACAGCGGCATCGAGTGGGCGGGCATCTGCTTCGGCATGTACTCGGCTGTCTGCTTTGTCTTCTCGATGTTTCTGCCCGCGCTCGCCACGCGCCTCGGCCGCAAGCTCACCCACGGGATCTGCCTGTTGTGCGGCGCAGCGGGCCTCCTCTCGGTCGCCGTCATCCACAACCACTGGCTGCTGCTCGCGTCGATGACCGGAGTCGGCATCGCCTGGGCCAGCATTCTCTCGATGCCCTACGCGATCCTCGCCGGCGCGCTGCCCGCCGGCCGCATCGGCATCTACATGGGCATCTTCAATTTCTTCATCGTGCTGCCGGAGATCATCGCGTCGCTCGGCTTCGGCTGGGTCATGAACCACGCGCTCCACAACAACCGGCTCTCGGCCGTGGTCGCCGGCGGAGTCTTCCTGATCATCGCGGCGCTACTGGTCGCCCGAGTCCGCGACATCGCCGGTCACGATCAGCTTCAGGTCCTTTGACGACTTGTCGCCCGCCTTCAGCTCCACCGTCTCGCCCTTCTCCTCGAACGGGCGGATGAAGTCGGGGTCTTCGTACTGCCCGTACTGCACGGCGTCCCATGCGAACAGCTTGTACTTGCCCGGCTTGATGCCCTTGATGGTGAAGTGCCCGTTCTGATCCGTGTTGGCCATGGCGTAGTACGAACGATAGTCGCGCTGATCGGGCACCAGGACAACGCTGGCGCTGGTCGCGGGCTGGTCTTTGGCGTCCTGCACCTTGCCTTCGATCTGCGCGCCGTCGTCGGCCAGCGTAATGGTCAGGTCGCCCGCCATCACGCCCTTGCTCCAGTCGATCACACCGCTCGGATAATCCGTGTCGCCCGCACGAATCGACTTAATGTAGTAACCCTCGGGCGGCGGATAGACACCGACGCGGTAGCGATCCGGCATCAGCACCTTTAACTTGAACGTGCCATCGTCCTGCACCTGGCCGCTGGGCGTTTGCATCATCGCCGCCCCCGAGTCGGGCGCCAGATACACATTCATGCCCCGCCCCTTTGCCTCCAACCCCTTCACCACTCCGCCGATCTCCTGCCCCGTGCCGAAGGTGAGCTGAACGCCATCCACGTTCGAATCGCCGACATCCACCACCACCTGCGCCTGCCGCGGTTCGCCGCCCGCCATCTGGTCGTGCGCAGAAATGGTGTAGCTCCCCGGAGTGACATTGCGGAACAGGAAGGCGCCCTTCTCGTCAGTCATCGCCTGCTTCATCGTCCCCCACGCCATCCCGCTGTCCCGGGCCAGCATGAACAACATCGTGAACCTCCCCGGCCCCGGATTGGTGATCTTGCCGGCCACGTGCGCCGTATGAACCGGAGTCAGCCGGAAATCGATGCCCGTGGCCTCGCCGCCCGGCGTCACCATCACCGGTGAAGCCTGGGCGCTGCTGGTGGAGTTGGGGAAGAAGGTGGAGGCATACCCGTTGTCGGCGCCCTCTTTGCGAATCTCCACCCGCTGCATCATCTGCCCGCCGCGGTCGTAGGTCACGCAGATGTAGTAGCGGCCGGGCGCAAGACCGAAAGCGCGATACTCGCCGCGGTCGTCGGTGTTGACGTTCTCGCGGATGCCCAGCGTCTTCCTGCCGTTCTGATACGTCGGCGACATCACCAGGATCCGCGCGCCGCCCAGCGGCTCACCGTCTTCATCCACCACCTTGCCGGAAATCACGCCTTGCGGAACCAGTTTGAACACGATCCCAGGCAGCTTCTGTCCCTTATCGAGCGTGATCTCGGTACCCGGCTGCTCCGGCGTCTTTGCGCCGTAGGCGTTGCGGACGAACCCGTTGCGATCCGCCGTCAGCCGGTACTTGCCGGGGTTCACCTCTTCGATGACGAACTTCCCGGCCGCATCCGTGACGGCGCCCCAGGACATGCCGTTATACTTCCCCGAAGGCCCCAGACTCACGTGCGCCTTCTTCAGCGGCTCGCCCGTTGCGAGATTCAGGACCTGGCCCTCGACCGTGCAGCGGTCCTCGGGCTTGACGTTCTCTTCCGGCTGTTGCGGCTGCTGTGGCGCGCCCCCGCCCACCTGCGCAGCCGCCAGCGCCAGGAATGCCAGCGAGGCGATAATCATCGTCTTTTATTCAAACACAAGACGCAAATCGCCGGAATATTGGCGGAATCTCGCCGGGTCGCCGCTCCACGCGAGCCAGCGTGGGAATACCAGCGCGGAGAAGGTCGATTCATCCGACGTCAGCGGGATGGGCATCGGCCACAGCAGCTTCTTCGCCTCATCGTGCCGTCCGGCCGCAAACAGAGCCGCCGCCAGCATCGCGCGCTGCTCGGCATCGTCGCCGGGTGTGGAGGCTGCGTAGACCCGCTCCAGCAGCGCGATCGCCTCCGCCGCATGGCCGTCCAGAACCAGCGCGTAGCCGAGCGCGGCCTCGCGAAATTTCTCCGGCTGTGTGCCGAAGATTGAGTTCGCGCGCGTTGCCCATTCCCCGACAGTCGCCGGCGGCATCGCGATGAAACCGCACGCCAGCGCCACGCCGCGCAGTCCGGGAGTCTGTGCGGCTCGCAGCGCTGTCTGGGCGTGCGTCCTTGCTCCCGCCCGGTCGCCGGTGGCGAGCAGCCAGAACGCGTACTGCGCTTCGGCGCTCGCCCGGTCGTCCCCATTGAGTTGTGCCAGAGCAGACGCCAGCGCTGCCATTGCCTCCCGTCTTCGCCCCGTGAGGAACTGCCAGCGCGCTTTCCACAGCGGAACCGCTGGATCGTGCAGCGTGTTGCGCCGCCACTCGACAAACTGGGCAAACAATTTATCCGCGCCGTCATGATCGCCGGTCATCAGCCGCGCTTCGGCGGCCTTGATCTGGTCAATGCCGTCGAAGAACGCCGGATCTTTCTGCTGCGCCAGCAGGAAGCTGGCCTCCGCGTCGTGGTAACGCCCCAGGAAGAACTGCACTTCGCCAAGCGAATCGAGCGGGTTCGGATTCTCCGGCTCGAGCCGCGCGTACTCGGCCAGCGCGCTCGTGGCTCCGTTGCCGTCGTGGGCCCACGCGCGGCAATATCCAAGCTGATTCCATGCCGTGGAGTTCCAGGGCTCCAGTCTGGTGACCGCCGCCCAGGAGGCCGCCGCGGCCGGGAACCGCCTGGCATTCACCTGCAATTGCGCCAGCGACGTCCACGCGCTCGACTGCGCCGGCGCCAGACGCGTCAACTCGCTGAGAGCGGCGATCTGCGCGGCAGCGTTCCCGGAAAGAGCGGCGGACAGAACGCGCAACCGTGCTCCATCGAGCAAATCGGCCGAATGCGACGCAATCGCGATATCGTCGAATGCGCCCGGCGCGTGCGATTCCACATTCAGCGTGATGCGCGCCAGCCACGCCGGCATGAAGTCGGGCGCCAGCGCGAGCGCGTCCCGAAGCAATCCTGCCTGTGTTGCCGCATCGCCCCCGAGCAGTGCCGTCCCGTAAGGAACCAGAGCTGCCGGCGTCCCAACGGGAACCCGACGCGCTCCGGGGGCGATGAAACGCGCAAGCTGATTGATCGCCGCGAGCGCTCCCTCCGGAGAGGCATCCGCCCGAAACGAACGGTGCATGGTGATGCGATGGCTCCCGGCGTTTTCGACAGCAGCGTCCAGCACCAGTTTGCCGGCATCGAGGCGGAACCGAGTGTAGAGGTAAGCCGTGGCGTGCTTTGCGGCGGCTTCATTCACCGTCGGCGCGGTGAAGCAGGCGAGGTTCTTCTGGCCGAATAGTTGATAGTCGAGCAGGTTCTGCCCGGCGGCGGACAGCCAGTCGTAATCGCGATCCGGCGTCAGGTTGTCGAAGGGAAGAACGGCAATGCTCTCGATGCCGCGCGGCGCGCTCCGGTGGCACGCAACAAGCGCCAGAAGCAGGCCAACCACCGCGACTCCGAGCGGACCCAGGGTCCGCCTAGAGCTCACGCGGTTCTTTCTTCATGAGCTCTTCGAATTCCGGATTGCCCTTCAGGATGGCGAACTCGGGCTCGCTCCGGAATTTCTCCCGGTCCTTGAATCCCTCTTCGAGCGCCTTGCGGATGTACTGCAGCGACTGTTCGGCGTTGCCCTTCTGCGCGTAAAGGCGCGCCATGTAGTAGTGGAACTTCGCCTTGTCCTCGACAGTCTGCTCCTGCAGCAGGACGCCATTGGGAGCGCTGCGATTGAAGACCTCGGGGTCGATGTCCAGCGCCCTGCTGTACGCCTCAATGGCTTCCGGGATGTGGTGCTGCGAGAAATACGCGCTCCCAAGGTTGCTGTAGACAGTGGCGGAATTCGGCGCCAGCCTCAGCGCTGACCTGTAGTAGTGAATGGCACGCCGGTAACTCCGCTGGCTGTAATAAATGGTGCCGAGATTATTGAACGCTTCGGAAAAGTGCGGATCGAGTTTGGTGGCAAGCTTGTACTGCTTCATCGCGTTGCGCAGGTCGAGAAGCTGATGGTAGGCAATGCCGATCTTGTTGGCAATGGCGGCCGATTTCCGGTCACAGTGCTGATACTGCTCGAGCGCTTCGCGAAACCGCTTACGCGCCATAAATATATCGCCGAGTTCTTCAGGAGAGAGCTTCTTCGACTTCGCGGCGGGCGCCGTCTGGTCGGGCGTGGTGAGCCCGTTTGACACGGACTCCTTTGCGATCGTCCCCGCGCTGGTGGCCGGGGCACTCTGGGCCAGAAAGCCTGCCAGAGCGGAAACCAGCACAACAGAGAGCATGGTACCCCTTCCTTTGGTTTCAAGCATATCGGAATCCGGGATAGGATTCCAGCCTGCCGTGAAACACCCGTTCTGGAGACGTAAGACGTTGAAAAAGGGTGGGAAGTTCCCGGGCTAACGTGCTCTGTCGCGCGCCTCAACGCTGCTCAAGCCGACCACACGCGCGCGAAGCGGTGCACGCCGGTGACATCGCCTGGCGGGATCGGCGGCCGGGGCGGATCGGCACCGCCCATCATCCGGCGGACGCGGTCGCGCGTGAACCCGACGTCGGTTATGTAGCTCCGGCTCGCCGCCATCCTCCAGCCATACCGCCCGAGAACATCGAGGATCTGCTCGCCAGGCAAAGCGTCGGAGGCTTGCACGCGCCGAATGGATTGCATAGCGCTGTTGTCGCCTCCGCTGACGGCTCGCGAAAAACCGCTCGTGGTAATGTCGCTGATCCAGTGGACGATGCTGTTTCGGCTCGATGTCTCGGCAGCCAGCGCTTCGACGGTGCCGGCGGGCAGGT
>Ga0335083_10005035_pt1 | contig 16736 bp, 12 predicted proteins | sample Lox_Sample_42_FD_206716 | JGI IMG/M metagenome (GOLD analysis project Ga0335083, IMG submission 206716) | Soil microbial communities from Loxahatchee National Wildlife Refuge, Florida, United States - Lox_Sample_4.2 | ecosystem: Environmental > Terrestrial > Soil > Wetlands | place: USA... | reverse complement strand
TTGCCTTCGGCCCACATGTACGAGTTTGCTGGACAAAGCGCGAGGCCCTTTGCCTTGAACTGCGCGCCGAAGTGGTTCTTCAGCAGCAGCACCCAGTCCATCTCGCCCGTGGTGTCGAAGTAATGGCAGCCGGCATCGAGGGAGGCTTCGACGACCGGACGGCCCAATTGCATGAACGGCCCGACGATGTTGATCACGACTTTCTTGCCGCGAAACAGCTCGGTGAGCGACTTGCGGTCGTTGTCCACACCGACGCAGCGGTAGCTATGTCCATCGAGCTCCGGTACCTTCGCCATTTCCGCCTGCACGCGCTCCGGATTGCGACCGGCGGCGATGAAGGGGATGCCGCGCTTGGCGAGCTTCCAGGCGGTCAGCTTGCCGGTGTAGCCACTCGCGCCGTAAAGCACCACTTCGTATTGCTTCGTCATGTTTGTATCTCGCTGTAGGGGTTAGGCAGAAAGGCGATCCGGGTCGATCAGGTAATAGCCGCCCTTGATTGCTAGGACGTCGTTGCAGCCGTCCTCGATCAGCGACGCCCGCGCGTCACGCAGAATCTTTTCGATCGGGTATTCGCGGGTAAGCCCGTTGCCGCCGAAAATCTGCAGCGCGTCGCTCGCCACCTCGAACGACGCTTGAGTCGCAGTGATCTTGGCCGTCATCGCCGCGTGAAGCGAAGGCAGCGGCGATGCGAAGTTGTAATGCACCACGCGATGCGTGAGCGCTCGCGCAGCCTCGACTTTGCGGAACATGTGGAACAAGCGCGCGGCGACCGACTGGTGCCGGATGATCGGCACGCCGCCGGCTTTTCGCTCATGCGCATAGTCGAGCGCCAATTCGTACCCAGCGCGCGCGCAGCCGGTAAAGACGGTCCCCATGATCGCGTTGGCGAACGTATGGATGGCGTAGACTGCCTGCTGGTACTCATCGGGGCCGGCGAGAAGGTGCGCCTTGGAGAGCCGCAGGTTGTCGAAAAAGACTTCCCCCTGGTTGAGCGCGCGCTGGCCGATCTTGTCCAGCGGCTTGCCCCGCGAAACACCTTTGGCATCCATCGGCACGATGACCACGACGCCGTGCCGAGTGTCCGGACCGCTACCGCTGTCTGCCGCGCAGTACAGGATGCACACGTCGGCGATGACGCCGTTCGATACCCATGCGGCTTTCTGACCGTTTACGATAACCTCGTCGCCGCGCAACGTGGCCACGCAGTTCGGCCGGCCATAGGTGCCCTGCGGATGAAAGATCATCCGGTTGGAGTCGAGCATGTCGGAGCCGTGGTCCGGCTCGGTGATCGCCCAGCACCCGAGCTTTTCGTCGCACGCCAGTTCGCGGCAGAAGACGTTGCCGAGAGTCGCGCTCATTACCGCAGGCAGCATTCCGGCGCCGAACGAAATCGCGAGCCCCGCGTCACCCCAGCCGAGTTCCTCGAACAGGATGCACATCGTCTTGGCGCGCTCCGCGGGCTCGAGGGAAAGCAGCGTGTCGATGCCGAAACCCAGTTCGTTGAACTGATCGCGCGCCTTCCAGTACGGCGACGTCGGCGCGATAGCGTCTTCGGGCGTCATGCGGTCGAGCTTGATGCCGACGGGCCGCATCACCTCTTCGGCGTACCGATGGACGGACTCCTGCACCATACATGCCGTCTCTGAAAGTTCGGGCTCCGCGCCGAGCGGGCCGAGCTTGCGCGATTGCACCGGCGCGCCGGATACGTCCGCCTCGCAGGTGGTATGACTAAAACCGCTGGCGGCCGCGGCGAGAGGGAAACCAGCCGCGCTCGGCTCGAGTCGAGTGTCGTTCTTGGCAGCGTGCATTACTTGCCTCCTTGACAGGTGAAAGCCCTTTGTTCCAGGCTTTGTTCTGGCTGCGATTTTTCCTGGGTCGAGACCGTGGCCATATCCCCCAACCGGGATGCCCGCATCGCTTCGGCGGGGGAGCCAACGGGGGAAACGACGGTGGCCCGAGGAGGAGGACGGCGCCATGCCGTCGCCTGTCATTACCACCAAGCTGATGGTGCCGCGCGTCGATGTGGCGATGATCGAGCGCCCGCGGCTGTTCAACCTCATCGGTGGCGCCGAGTCGGCGCGGCTGACTGTGATCACAGCCCCGGCGGGGTACGGCAAGACGAGTTTCGCAGCCGCGTGGATGGCGCGCATCCGCGCCGCCGGCCACCGCGTCGCCTGGCTGACCATCGATGCCGAGGATGACGAGCCGGCGCGCTTCCTTCATTACGTGGTCCAGGCGCTGCTGCGTGCGACCGACGACATCGATCCGTCAGCGGTTGGACTCAGCGCCGAGACATCGCTCATCGCACCGCAGGCCATCGTGTCGGCGATCATCAACGAGTTGGCCGAGATCGAGGACGAGACCTACCTCGTCATCGACGATTTTCACTGGCTGTCCGATGCGGTAATCCGCGACTCGGTCGCGTTCCTTGTGGCCCACGCACCACCAGGCTTTCACTTGGTGCTAACCACCCGCTCGCAACCGGATTTGCCGCTGGCGCGTATGCGGGCGCACGGAGAATTGTTCGAAATCGACACGGCAACGTTGCGTTTCGACGCCGACGAGACGCGACATTTCCTGGAAAAGGCGTGCGAACGACGATTGCGGCCTGCGCTCGTCTCTGGATTGCATACGATGACCGAAGGCTGGGCGGCTGTCCTGCGCCTCGCCGCCTCCCAAGTCATGCGCGGCGATCAACCAGGAGAATCGCTCGAGTCCGTCAGCGCGCGTCCCTTTGCCGCGTACGTAGACGAGATGCTCGCAGCCTGGCCGGATGAGATGGTGGCTTTCATGACCCGCGTATCCGTGCTCGATAGCCTCAACGCCGATCTGTGCCGAGCCGTGACGGGCGTTGCCACGAGCGCACAACTGCTCGAGAGCACTGCGCGACGCCACTTGCTGCTGGAACCAGTGGACACGGCAGGCCAGTGGTATCGCTTCCACCGGCTTCTCCTCGACTACCTTCGTCAGCGACTGCACGTGCGCCACAATGACGAAGTGCCGGCGCTGCATCGGCGCGCATTCGCGTGGTATGCCGAGCACGAAATGTGGACCGAGGCGGCGCGGCATGCCGTTGCCGCGGGCGAAACGCGCCAAGCGCTCGCTTGGATCACTCGCTGCGGTATGACGCTCGTTAAGAGCGGCGATCTGCTCACGCTGCTGGGCTGGCAGCGCCAGTTTCCTCCGGAGGTCATGCGCGGACAGGTCAAGCTGCGTCTCGCGATCGCCTGGGGCATGGCGCTCGCGATGCGGTTCGATGAGGCCCTGTCGGCGCTCGAACAGGTCGATCAGGATGCGCGCGCCATTCCGTCGATTCAAGAACAAGCCGACGTGATTTGGGAGTGCCAGGCGGTGCGCGCCGTAATTCTCGCGCTATCCGACGACACGATGGCAGCGCTCGCGCTCGCCGAATCAGCGATCGAACGGCCGAGCGACGACCCGTGGAACACGAACGTACTATCCAACGTGCTGCGCCTCACGCGTTGGAAAGCAGGCGATGTGACCGGCGTTTACGCAACACCCTGGATTCCTTACTCGGTGGAGCAGGATCGTCGCAACGTCTTCTCGTCGGCGTATCGCCATTGCCTGCTCGGCCTGGTGGAGCTGGACCAAGCGAGGCTCGATCTCGCCGAGCGGCATGCGCATGACGCAATCCGCTTGGCAGACCAGCACGCAGGACCGCAATCGAGCGCGGCCGCCCTGTGCGCGCCGCTGTTGGCGGAATTGCTATACGAGCAGGGCCGCTTCGAACAAGCGGAGAATTGCATTATCGACCGCATGCCGATGATCGACGCCGTCGTGATGCTCGAATGCGTTCTCCGTAGCTACCTGGTGCTCGCGCGCGTCGCGGTGGCTCGTTCCAACATCCCGCACGCGTATGCGCTTTTGGCCCAAGGGGAATCGCTCGGCTACAACCGCAGATGGGATCGTCTGGTGACGGGCGTGCTGCTGGAGCGCACACGGCTGCACGTCGCCGAAGGCAGGCTCGACGAAGCCTCGGCGTGCGTCATACGCCTCGAGCGTCTCGCCGAGCTCAATCCCGCTACAGATCGCTGCGCGCGATCGGAGATCCATCGCGATCACCTCATCGCCCGCGCGGTGTTGGCAGGTGGTCTCAATCGCTGGGCCGAGGCGGGCGACGTTCTCGAAGGGCTGCAGCGCGATGCGCAAGTAACCCGCAATTTGCGCCGCGTCGTGCAGCTCGGGGCGATGCTGGCGATCGCACGCATGGCATCCAATGACGCCGATGGCGCGCTGCAAGCCTTGCGCGGTGTCCTCGACGTTGCTGCGCCCGCGGGAGCGTATCGCTCGATACTCGATGCGGGCCCGGAAATCGGGTACCTGCTCGAGCGATTCAAGGCCAGCTCTCGCTGCACCAAGGCGCTCGGGCCGTGCGTCGAGCGCTTGCTCGCCGGCTGCGGCACAGAGGCTGCCGTACTACGGGAGCACACGGCCGAGAGATTGAGCCCGAGAGAGCAGGAGATCCTTTCATTGATCGCCAAAGGGCAATCGAACAAGGAGGTCGCGCGAGCGATGGGCGTCACGCCAGAGACAGTCAAGTCGCATCTGAAGAACATCTTCGGCAAGCTCTCCGTGGACCGGCGAGCACAGGCTGTGGCGCGTGCGCGAAGCCTCGGCTTGCTTTGAGCGCCTGTTACGTTGCTCAATGCTGCATGTGCATGTTCATCATCGTGTTCGCTGGCATCATGCTCCCGTTCAGGTCCGCCATTATCCATAGCGTTCCGGCGACGACGAGGAAAACGATAAGCACGCCGAACGCCACGGCCAGCACGTTGTTGCTGCTGTCCGGTCCGGTACCAATGTGCAGGAAGAACACAAGGTGTACGCCCATCTGGGCGATCGCTAGGACGGCCAGACCGAGAGCGATCCCGGGTGCCCAGATCAGCGAGGTGTTGGCGACCCAGAACGACGTCGCCGTGAGGATGACAGCGAGAAGCAATCCGATCGTGTATACGAGCACTCCGGACGATTTGCCCTCCTCCGCAACCGACGGCTGGTCGCCCGGTGCACGACCGTACTGCGCCTCCAACAGCCACCGCCCTTCCATTTCGGTCATGAGCGGACTCCCATCAGATAGACGAACGTAAACAGACAAATCCAGATGATGTCGAGCGCGTGCCAGAACAGCGCAAAGCAGAGCAGTCGACGTTCCACGGCGGGGCGGATCCCCTTGATTGCAACCTGGGCCATCATCACAGCCAACCAGCCCAACCCGACGGTCACGTGGAGCCCGTGGCACCCGACGAGAGTGAAGAAGGCGGAAAGAAAGGCGCTACTCTGCGGCGTGGCGCCGCGGCCGATCATGTCGGCGAATTCGCGGACCTCCAAGCCCAGGAATACCGCTCCGAGCGCGAATGTGATCCCAGCGGCGACATAAATGCCGACGCGACGTTGCGAACGGATCGCTAGCGACATCAGTCCGCAGGTATAGCTAGAGGCGAGAAGACAGGCGGTCTCGATCGCCACGCTGACCTGACTGAAGAGTTGAGCTCCACCCGGACCGTTGGCCGTAGCGCGCGCGAGCACCGCGTAGGCAGCAAACAGCGCCGCGAACATCACGATATCGCTCAGGATGAAGATCCAGAAGCCATAGGCAACGACGATCCGCTTCGAAGCAGGCCCGGCTTCGCTTGCGGCCGGGAGCGCTTCGCGCGGCAGGGCGTCGATCTCGACGGCGATGTTCATGCCATGACCTCCACCGGGTGCGCCCGGTCGAACTGGGCGAGCTGCTCGGCCGGTATCTCGACTTCCTCTCGATCGCGAAAAGCGAAGGCGAGGACCGTCACCAATGCGCCGACAATTCCCAAACCCGCCATCCACCAGATGTGCCAGATCATGGCGAAGCCGATGATGACTGCAAAGAATGCGTTGATGAAGCCGGTGGCACTGTTGTTCGGCATCTCGATCGGACCGTACTTGCCCCATTTCGCAAGGGAAGCCTGCTTTGTGCGCATACGCTGCTTCGCGCTCCAGAACGCGTCCTTATCTGTCACATGAGGGAGGTTTGCGAAATTCCAGGCGGGTGGCGGGGAGGCAGTGGACCATTCCAGGGTGCGTCCGTTCCACGGGTCTCCCGTCGCGTCACGATTCCGCTCACGGTCACGGATCGACACGCCAAGTTGCACGACCTGGCAGACGATACCGACCAGGATGACCGCCGCACCGAGCGCCGCCACCACCAGCCACGGCTGCCAAGCCAGATTGTCGTAATGCTGCATACGCCGGGTCATGCCCATCAGGCCCAGCCAATAGAGCGGCATGAAAGCTAGATAGAAGCCGATGAACCAGCACCAGAACGACGCTTTGCCCCAACGCTCGTCGAGCTTGAAGCCAAATACCTTCGGAAACCAGTAGTTGTAACCCGCCATCAGGCCGAACACGACGCCGCCGATGATGACGTTGTGGAAGTGCGCCACAAGGAACAGGCTGTTGTGGAGCTGAAAGTCGGCGGGAGGCACGGCCATGAGCACACCGGTCATGCCGCCGATGACGAATGTCACCATGAACCCGATGCTCCATAGGATGGGCACCGTGAAGCGCACGCGCCCGCCGTACATCGTGAAGAGCCAGTTGAAGATCTTCACCCCCGTCGGCACGGCAATGATCATGGTCATGATGCCGAAGAAGCCGTTGACGTTGGCGCTCGCACCCATCGTGAAGAAGTGATGCAACCAGACGACGAAGGCGAGGACGCAAATCGCCATGGTCGCCGCGACCATGGAGCGATAGCCGAACAGCGGCTTGCCAGAGAAGGTGGCGACCACCTCCGAGAAGATGCCAAACGCCGGCAGGATCAGGATGTAGACCTCCGGATGGCCCCAGACCCAGAAGAGATTCACATACATCATCGGGTTGCCACCGGCGTCGATCGAAAAAAAGTGGAACCCGAGGTACCGGTCGAGTAGCAACATCGCGAACGTCGCGGTGAGGACGGGGAAGGCCGCGACAATGAGCAGATTCGAGGCGAGAGCCGTCCAGCAGAAGATCGGCATGCGCATCAAGCCCATTCCGGGTGCCCGCAATTTCAGAATCGTTGTGACGAAATTGATTCCCGTCATCAAGGTTCCGACGCCGGAGATCTGCAGTGCCCAAAGGTAGTAGTCGACGCCCACACCAGGCGAGAACTGCAGTTCGCTCAGCGGCGGATAAGCCATCCAGCCCGTTTGCGCGAATTCGCCGACCGCCAGCGAGATGTTGGTCAAAAGGATCCCCGAAGCGGTCAGCCACAGGGCGACCGAATTCAGTGTGGGAAAGGCCATGTCGCGCACGCCGAGCTGTAGCGGCACCACGTAGTTCATCACTCCGATCACGAACGGCATCGCCATGAAGAAGATCATGATCGTGCCGTGCGCCGAAAAGATCTGGTCGAAGTGCTCCGGCGGCAGGTAGCCTTGCGCGGCGCCTGCCGCGACAGCCTGCTGCGCACGCATCATGATCGCGTCGGAGAAGCCGCGCAGCAGCATGAGCATCGCCAGCACGATGTACATGACACCGATGCGCTTGTGGTCGACGGAAGTGAGCCACTCGTTCCATAGATACGGCCAGGCTCGTTTGACCGTAATCCAGCCCAGGACGAAGACGATGAACAGGGCCATGAACCCCGTCGCCCCCATGATGATCGGCTGGTCGAGGGGAATCGCGCTCCAGCCGAGCTTGCCAAGGAGATCCATTATTGCGTCCTCTGTGCTGGATAGTCGGGCCGCACGGCAACGTTAGGCTGCATGCCGGAGCTCACGATGTCATCGAAGAGGTCGGTGGCGACGGCCCGATAGGTGAAAGGCACCACCGCCTTGCTCGGCTTCGCCAGATCGACATAGTTGCGGGCGTCGAGCGCCGGACCGGCATTGCGAGTCGCCTCGACCCACCGCGCAAAGTCTTCGGCGGACACCGCATCGACGTTGAACCGCATGTCGGCAAAGCCCTCGCCGCTGAACTGCGCCGAGAGCCCGCGGTACGTTGCCGGGTGATCGGCCTGCAAGTAAAGGCGCGTGACCATGCCCGCCATCGTGTAGATCTGGCTGCCGAGTTGCGGCACGAAGAAGCTGTTCATCACGCCGGAGGAGGTGAGCTCAAAGTTGACCGGCGTGTCGACCGGAACGGTGAGTTGATTGACGGTCGCGATCCCTTGCTCGGGATAGATGAACAGCCATTTCCAGTCGAGCGAGACGACCTGAACTTTGATCGGCGTCGCGGCGGACGCGATCGGCTTGCGCGGATCGAGCTCATGCGCGCCGACCCATGCGACGCCACCCACCAGGATTACCGTCATTGCAGGGATCGCCCACACCAGCACCTCGAGTCGGCCGGAATATTCGAAATCCGGCAGATAGCGGGCCCGAGCGTTGGACGCGCGAAACCACGCGGCGACTGCCAACGTCGCGAGGATCGTCGGAATCACGATCGCGAGCATGATGCCGAGCGCATTAAACAGGATCTGCCGTTCCGCGATGGCGATCGGTCCTTTCGGATCGAGGACACCTTCCGTGCAGCCGCTGAGTGCCGCAACGCTGATCAAAAGAACCGTGGCGAGGAAACGGTGATGCATGTCAAGGCTCACTCGGCGCTGGCGCTGTTGAAACTCCGGATCGGTGGCGGGCGGCTGGACGCACGGATGGCGAGGGTCTTTCATATTCCTGTGTCCGGTCTCTCGAAGTGGTGGTTATCACGCAGCACACCGAGCGAGTCCTGTCCCAAGTCGAGCACGGCTTCTTTGAGTCGTTGACTCGCAGAAAGCCCGGTATGCGTACCATGACCACAACAGAAGACGCGGCGAGGTCCGGCCGGATCAGAGCCGTCGCGTGTCAGTTCTCCGGCGTCGGATCTTTGGGATACGTCGGTGCGCATCGACGTCGCTGACCCTACCGGACGGTCCGCCTGGAACCGGTAGCGAGCCAACTCAGCGACCGTAATCATCGCGAGGTCATGCTTCCTGCAGAACCGCACGAGGTCGGGCACGCGTGCCATGCTGCCGTCATCGCTGACGATCTCGCAGATCACGCCCGCAGGGTAGAGTCCCGCCAGCCGAGTGAGATCTACCGCCGCCTCGGTCTGGCCGCGACGCTCCAGGACGCCGCCGGGCCGCGCGCGCAGCGGGAACACATGTCCCGGTCTTCCGAAGTCGTCCGGACGACTGTCCGCATCGACGGCCGCTCTGATAGTTTGTGCCCGATCGTAAGCCGAGATGCCGGTGGTAGTGCCGCGGCCCTTCAGGTCGATCGAGACCGTAAACGCAGTCCCGCCCAGTGCGCTGTTGTCCGCCACCATCGGACCCAGCTCGAGCTGATCGAGCCTGTCACCCGTCATCGCCAGACAGATTAGGCCTTTGCCGTGCGTGGCCATGAAGTTGATGGCCTCCGGTGTCACCATTTCGGCCGCCATCGTGAGATCACCTTCGTTCTCTCGATCCTCATCGTCGACCACCACGATCATGCGTCCGGCGCTGAGCTCGCGGATGGCGATCTCGACGCTGGCGAACTCGAACTGTTCTTGGGTGGGGCTTTCAACCAAAGTGCGTGCCCCGATGTCTGGGTGTACGCGAATCACGTCGTCAAGGGCCAGGTTATGTCCCATCCTTGCTTTCTTGGCCCGCAGGTAGGCTAGTGAATGCGGGTTTGGCGCAGCTTCGCAAGGAATCTGTGCGACCACCTCGATACCGGCATCGCCCAACGCGCGAGACTTGTGGGGATTGTTTGACAGCAGGCGAACCCGTGCGATATTCAATTCATGCAATATCGCGACTGGCAAGCTGAAATCCCGGCAATCCGCCGCTAGCCCCAGGGCCCGATTGGCATCCACGGTATCGAATCCGGCGTCCTGCAGCGCGTAAGCCTGCAGCTTCGCCATCAGACCAATTCCGCGGCCTTCCTGATATTCGTAGATGACGAGACCGCGTCCTTCCTCGGTAATCGCGCGCATGGCCATCGTCAACTGATCGTTACAGTCACAGCGCAGCGATCCGAGAACCTCTCCGGTGAAACATTGGGAGTGAACGCGCAGCAAAGGAACGCCCTGGGTCAGGTCACCCATGACAATCGCGAGCGCAGTTTCCACGCGCCGCTTGCCGACCACGATCTCGCGCTCGAACCCCAGGATCTGAAATGGCCCGCATTGGGTAGGCAGCTGCGTAGACACCACGCGTCGAATCGTCTCGGCTCGGTTAACGGTTTTCTCGGTGTGCATACGAAGCCCTCTTGGCGGAAAGCGCCGCCGGTGCTGCACGGCAGAGATCGAGGACGTCCCCAAGATGCTGGTCGTGGTCGTGTACGGATTCATGCCGTGCGTTCACTACGCGGTTACGGACTCAGGCAGATCCGCGGTCGACAGGCCCAACCGGACAGCGAGGCCCTTGCCGTAGGCTGGGTCGGCCCGGTAGCAGTGCGCCACCTGGCGCCTGATGATCTCCAGCGGCACGCCGGCCATCGCGTCGGCGAAGTTGCTGAATAGCCGCTCCTGGGATTCCCTGCTCATCAGCCGGAACAAGTCGCCCGGCTGCCGGTAGTCGTCATTGCCGTCACGATGGTTGTAGCGGTCGGCCGCCTCGCCCGATATCTGCAGCGGGGGCTCCCTGAAACCCTCGCTCTGCACGGCGCCATTGAACGAGTTCGGCTCGTAGTAGGCATCGACATTGCCGGTGTCCGCCGCGAAAAATCGCATTGGTCCATCCTTGTGATAGGTGTGTACTGGGCATCTTGCCGCGTTCACCGGCAGGTGCTCGTAATGCGTGCCGAGGCGGTAACGGTGCGCATCCGCATACGAGAAGATGCGGGCCTGCAGCATCTTGTCGGGCGACCACGAGATTCCGGACACCACATTCGACGGCGAGAAGGCCGCGAGCTCGATCTCCTGGAAATAGTTCTCAGGGTTCCTGTTCAGCTCGAAATAGCCGACATCGATGGGCGGATAGTCCGCGTGCGGCCAAACTTTGGTCAGGTCGAACGGGTTGTACCAGTGCTTGCCAACGTCCTCCTCCGGCATCACCTGGATCTGCACCTTCCAGCGTGGGAACTCGCCCTTCTCGATGGCACCGAACAGCGCCTCCTGGAAGGACTCGCGGTTCCTGCCCACGACATCGCTCGCCTCGGCATTCGTGTAATGTCTGTGGCCCTGCTGCGTCTTGAAGTGGAACTTGACCCACACCCGCTCGTTCTTGGCGTTGATCATCGAATAGGTGTGCGAGCCGTAGCCGTTCATATGCATAGGCGAGATCGGCAGACCGCGGTCGGACATCAGGATCGTGACCTGGTGAAGACTTTCCGGGGACAAGGACCAGAAGTCCCACATCGCGGTCGGCGAACGCATGTTGGTCTTTGGATGCCGCTTCTGGGTATGGATGAAATCAGGGAATTTGTAAGGGTCGCGCACGAAGAACACGGGTGTGTTGTTGCCGACCAGGTCCCAGTTGCCCCCTTCGGTGTAGAACTTAAGGGCAAAGCCGCGCACATCGCGCTCGGCGTCGGCTGCGCCGAGCTCGCCGGCGACCGTCGAGAAGCGCACGAGCATTGGTGTCTTCGCGAACCTTTGCAACGCCTTGGCCTTGGTGTACCTCGAGATGTCGGCGGTAATGACGAGTTCGCCAAAGGCGCCCCAACCCTTCGCGTGTACCGTACGCTCAGGAATGCGCTCCCGGTTCTGATGCGCGAGCTTCTCGATCAACTGGTAGTCCTGCAGCAATACTGGACCGTCCGGGCCGGCCGTGAGGGAATTCTGGTTGTCGGCGATCGGGCTGCCGGCAGTCGTGGTCAAGATTGGATTTTTGGGCATGGTATGACTCGTCCAATGAAACTTGCGTGAGAATTCGTACTCGGGCACATGCCACTGCGCAAAGAAGAATCAGAGCTCAAGCCGCGCTGCTCGACGCGTGGGCGTCTTCCATGCGTGGGCTTGCTGGCTTCAAAGCGGAAAGCTCGGTTGGCGACGCCGAATGCGCGCCGCCCGGTGGGGCCGAAGGCGCTTCAGAAATGAGCCGCGAGCTCCGTTGTCCGGTCCAATAGGACCAAAGCCATTGAGTTCGGACTCGTAGACGGTTTTGAAGTTGCGGAAGAGACATGATATGAATGAAGGCCCATATCAGCCACGTCACGAATCCGCTCATTTGCAGGCGCCCGGACTCAAGCAACGCAAAGTTCTTGCCGATAACGGCCATGTTGCCCTTGTCGAAATACTTGAAGGGCTGCTTCGGTTCCGTTCCTTTGAGCAAGTCCGCGATCACGCGCCCAACATAGCGTCCCTGCTGGATGGCGACCTGCGCGACACCGGGCAGAGGCTTTCCGTCGCGCAAGACCGAGGCCGTGTCCCCGACAACGAACACACCCGGCAGATTTGGGACGTCCATGAACGGGCCAACCGATACCCTTCCGGCGCGATCGGTGCTCGCACCGAGCGTCTTCATTAGCGGAGACGGGGTGACACCCGCCGTCCACAGCACCGTCGCGCTGGAAAGCCTTTCACCATTGGCAACGATGCCTTGCTCGTCAATTTGTTCGACCCTCATGCCGGTCCTGACCTTGACGCCCAGCTGCTCGAGTCGCCGCGCTGCTTTTTTCGAAAGTGAATCGGAAAAGCTCGGCAGTACACGACTGGCGCCATCAAGCAGAACAATCGAATTGCTGGCCGGATCGATACGGCGGAAGTTTCCGCGCAACGTCGTCTTGGCCATTTGCGCCATCGACGCCGCCAGTTCCACTCCAGTTGGACCTGCTCCAACCAGCACGAAAGTCATCAGCCGCGAACGCTCGCTATCGTTCTCGGTAAGCTCCGCCCGCTCATAGGCGCTCAGTATCCTTGCTCTGATTGTCTCGGCATCGCTCAGGGTCTTCAGCCCCGGTGCGTATTTCGCGAATTCGTTGTGGCCGAAATAGCTAGGCTGCATTCCCGTCGCGACAACCAGAAAGTCGAACGAGACGTTGCGCGAATCGCCCTCCGGCGTACGAGCCTGGATAGCTCGAGAAGTCGGATCGACGCCGGTCACTTCTGCCAGCATAACGCTGAGGTTCTTCTGCTTCTGAGCAAGTTGCCGGATCGGCGCCGCAATGTCGCCCGGCGACAGGACCGCGGTCGCTACTTGATACAGAAGTGGCTGGAAGATGTGGTGATTGCGCTTATCGATGACCAGGACCTCGGCGTCACAGCGCTCGAGAGCACGCGCTGCCGCAATCCCGCCAAAGCCGCCTCCAATGATCACAACGCGTCTCCGCTTTGATTGCGGCGTTGTGACTACGTTGCTGTCGCGTGATCGAGAGTCGTCCATCATTGCGCTCATGAGGGTTACCGTGATTCGAAGCTCAATTCACATCCGAGCGTCTTAGGCTGCGCGAGCTGCCGCTTTTGGCGCCAAGGCGGCCTGCTCGACTTTCGTGCGCAGCTCGATAAGTCCCAGCAATAGCTCGTCTCGCTCCGCCGCCAGCTCGTCGATGGAGCGTGAATGGACCTCGGAATAGACGCTGTCGATGAGCTTCTTCTGCACTTCGGCGGTCAATACCGGCTGCCCGAGGACTTTCCACCACGAAGTCATGGGACCGGCGAACTGCTGGAAGAAATGCTCGATGCCGCCCTGGCCGCCGCCGAGATGATTGAGAAGCAGGCTCCCCATGATGCCCCAGCGCAAGCCGGGTCCCCAGGACAACGCCGTATCCGCGTCAGCCGCGCTGACCACGCCTTCGGCAACGAGGTGATAGACCTCGCGGCTCAACGCGGCTTGCAGACGGTTGGCGACGTGGCCGGGCACCTCCTTGTTCAGGCGCACGGGCCGCTTGCCCAGGGCTGTGTAGAAGCCCAGAGCGCGCTCGATCGTATCCTCCGACGTTTTTTCGCCACCCACGATCTCCACCAGGGGAACCAAGTGGGGTGGATTGAAAGGATGGCCGATGACGCAGCGCTCGGGATGTGCGGCACAGCCCTTTTGGATTTCGGTCATCGTGAGGCCGGAAGAGCTCGACGCAATGATCGCATCGGGCGGCAACAGCTTGTCGAGCTGGCCGTAGAGCTTCTGCTTGAAGTCGATGCGCTCTGGTCCGTTCTCCTGGACAAGGTCAGCACCGTTGACCGCGGCCGCGACATCCCTCGTGAAAGTCAGCTTCGGCTCGGGGTCGCGCGGGGACAGCCCGAGTCTACGGAGCGCCGGCCAGGCATTCTCGATAAAGCGATTCAACTCCGCCTCCGCATTCGGGGCGATATCAGTCGCTACGACATCCAGGCCTTTGGCCAGAAATAGCGCGGTCCAGCTCGCGCCGATAACGCCGGTTCCGATCACCGCGACACGGCGAATGGAGTTGCTGTTGGACATGATCAAATCTCCTTTCGATGGAATTGTCAGCGCGCAGCTCGACCCGATTCGACGGCCGGTTGCACATATGCGATGCCGGTCAAATTGCCCTGCGCGAACAGAATGGTCTTCGCGCCGGACCCATCGAGATTTGCCGAATACAGCGATCCTCCGAAGTCGCTTACGTACATCCTTTTTCGTGGCACATCGAGCGCGATGCCGATACCCTCCATCAGGTGGGTCTGCACGACCTCCGGCGCATCCGGTTTGGTATCGATCGATGCGCGATTCACGGTATTGCCGCGCGGCGGATCGCCGCGATCGGTCCAATACAGGACGCGGCTTTCCAGATCCAGCTCCAGGTCGATCGGCTCCGGCAGTCGATCGAAGAACACTTCGATATCGCTGCGGTTCGCGGGACCCTCGCCCTCCGGGATTTCGGCATTCGCGCGGAAGATGCGGCCGCGTTCGGCGTTGTCAGGTCCCTTCTGGGTCCAATAGATGTGCCGACGCTGCGGATCGATGGCAATGCCAACGCACCACTTGGTCGCGTCCGATCCCGGCCGGGTGTCGCCCTGGCTTGTGTCGACGAGTGTTTCCACTTGCGAGCCGTCCAGGTCTGAGCGCATCACCCGCATCCCTTCGCGATCGCACCAATACAACTTGCGGTTCTGCCTATCGATCTGCAGCTGTTTTGGCGTGAAAGTGACGCCTTGGGGAACGATGGTCCGGCGATGGGTTCCATCCAGATCGGCGCGTTCGATCGAGCCGTCGTTCAAGTTCGGAACACCCATGTTGGTCCAGTAGATGTGGCCCGCCTTGACATCCACGGCGATACCATCGGGCAGCCGGCAATCGGTAACGATCGTCTTGTTGTCGGAACCGTCCGGATTCATGGAATGAATGCGGCCTCCGCTCAACTCGAGCACGAATAGTCGACCGACCGCGGCATCGCCGCCCGATGGTCTTGACTTGGTAGCCTGAACGTCAGTCATAGCCTTTCCTTTCGTAGTGCGAGCTCGTCGTTGCCTGCTTGGACTCCCGGGTTCGGCGACACGGGTCGCACTCGCATCGAGAGCACTTCATTCAAGCGCCGATACCGGAATCTTGCTCACTGTCGGGACGGTACCGCTCGCGCGCAAGCCGTCGATTTCCGTCTCGCTGAATCCGAGTTGGCCGAGAACCTCGTCGTTGTGCTCTCCAAGTGTCGGCGCGCGCTTTGCAGCGACTTTGGAGACGCCATGCACTTGAATGGGACTGCTGATCGTGGTGGTCAACTTGCCGCCTGCGCCTTCCAGTGGAACCACGATCTCGTTCAACCGAAGTTGGGGATCGTTGACGACTTCCTGCGGCCCGCGCACCGCTCCAAAGGTGACGTGAACGCCATTGAAGACTTCGTACCAGTGACTCATCGGCTGCGAGCTGAAGACTTCGTCGAGGATTGTGGAGAGTTGGGGCATGTTCTGCATCAGCACGGCGGGCTCGGCGAATCGCGAATCCGTCAGAAGATCGGGCCGGCCGATCGCTTGCGCCACCGCGGCCAGCTTGTCAGGCGTGACGATCAGAACAAACCACGTGCCGTCCGACGCGCGATACACGTTCAGCGCAGCATTCGCTGGATGCTTTCGATCGTGCAGGCCGAAGAAACTCGCCTCGCACAGCGCGGCCTGGATAAAGACGCTTGCCGACCAAACGCCTTCGGCGAGCAGCGACGTCGTGACGTAGGATCCATTGCCAGTGCGCTCCCTGCGGTAGAGAGCTGTCACAATCGCGGAATACAGGCCAACGGCGGTCGCATTGTCACCGCTACCCGCTGCCGGCCAAGTCGGCGGCGCGCCAGCATCCCGCGTCATCGACAACAGACCGCTTCGCGCCCAGTAAGCCGTGATATCGAATCCTGGGAGATCTGCGTCGGGACCTTTCTCGCCAAAGCCTGTCAGGTCCGCATAGATCAGCCGCTGATTCCACTGCACGACGTCGTCGTATTCGAGCTTCAATCGCTTGCGTGCAGGATGCGGCGTGTTGACGATCAGGACATCAGCCCATTTAACCAGCCGCTCGACGACTTTTATAGCGCTCGGAGATTTCAGGTTGAGGGTAATGCCGCGTTTGTTGCGATTCGCCAAGTGCCAGGGATAGGCGTCTTTCGCTTGTGGCTGCGGCGGAATATGGTGAGCTGTCCTCCAGAGGTCGCCGGCGGGCGGCTCCACTTTGATGACTTCGGCACCAAAGTCGGACAGGATCACGGCGGCGCTGGGGCCCGCGACAAAGCTTGCGAGGTCGACGACTTTCAGTCCGGAAAAGATGTTGTCGCTTGCCATTGAGGTCTCCTGAATCGTCACAAGCGGCGAAATTCTTCAGCGCCCATGGAATTGAGCTGCACGCTTTTCCAGGAAGGCGGATGTGCCTTCCTTCTTGTCCTCGGTTGCAGCGCAAAGCCCGAAATACGACGCTT
>Ga0335083_10005032_pt1 | contig 16743 bp, 14 predicted proteins | sample Lox_Sample_42_FD_206716 | JGI IMG/M metagenome (GOLD analysis project Ga0335083, IMG submission 206716) | Soil microbial communities from Loxahatchee National Wildlife Refuge, Florida, United States - Lox_Sample_4.2 | ecosystem: Environmental > Terrestrial > Soil > Wetlands | place: USA... | reverse complement strand
CTTGCGCGAGGGTCTCGATTTGCCCGAGGTGAGCCTCGTCGCCATCCTCGACGCCGACAAAGAGGGATTTTTGCGCAGCCCGCGCTCGTTGATTCAGACGATCGGACGCGCGGCGCGCAACGCGAACGGCCAGGTCATCATGTTCGCCGATCGCATCACCGACGCGATGAGGCAGGCCATCGACGAGACGGAGCGGCGCCGCGCGCTGCAGAAGGCGTACAACACCGAGCACGGCATCACCCCGGCGACCGTCAAGCGCGCCATCTTCGACATCAACCCGGCGAGCGGAACCAGCGACTACTACGCGGTCCCCCGCCAGCGCCCCGGAACGGCGCCGGAAGCCGCGGCGGCGAGCGCGAACGACGCCGACATGACCGAGCGCATTCAAGCGCTCCGCCAAGAGATGTTCGCCGCAGCCGAGAGTCTGCAGTTCGAGACGGCCGCCCGCCTGCGCGACGAGCTCAAGCGCCTGCAAGGGTCGAACGGGGACGCCGACGCGGGCGGCCGCTCGCGCTCCGAGCCGCCCCCGCGCCGCTCGGATCGGCCGCCGGGGCGCCGCTCCGATCGCCCGCCGGGTCGCGCCTCCGATCGTCCGCCGGGCCGCGGCGGCTGGAAGCGCCGCTGAGCTCGCGCCTTCGTGCGCTCAGAGCGACGCGTCCGGGGACGGATGCGCGGCGCCGCAGATTTCGTTGATTTTGGCGACCAGCGGCACCTCGCCGTGCGCCTCGCGATCGAGCTCGATGCGCTTTTGGCGCGCGGTATCGAAGTCACCGCGCGCGAGCGCGGCCGCGACGGCGCGGAGCGAGGCCGCCGAATGCTCCGCGAGCGCCCGGTAGCGCGTGACTTCGGCGGAGAGCTCGCTCGACTCGACCTTCAGGTTCTCGAGGTCGGCCGCGAGCTTCTCGTAGCGCACGGCCGTCGCGAGCTCCGCTTTGACGGTCTCTTCGGGCGTCGCGTTCGGCTGCGGTCGTTCACTCGCGCTCTCGGCGATGAACGCGTTCGCGGTCGCCGTGACGGCGCGGCAGTCGCGATCGAGCCGGCCGCAACCCGTCGCGACGAGCAGGCACGCAACGGGGACGCCGGCTCGGCCGACCATCGGCAGACTGTAGTCGAAACCCCCTGAAAAAGCTCGCTGTCGACCGCGCGCTTGGGCGGCAGTGCGCCGTCGCCGTCAGGACGGCCACGCGATCCCGAGCGCCAGGGTCGCGAGCGACAGTGGACCGAGCCAGAACGCGAACCAAGCGAGGCGGCGCCGCACGACGAGGCCCCTCAGCGCGTGGAGAGCCAGCATGCCGGTGGCGAGCGCGGCGAGGCCGCCCACGAGTGCGCTCGAAAGCTCGCCGGAAACCGGAACGCCCCAGAGCGAACGCGCGTCGAGGACGCTGCTGCCGACGAGCGCGGGGAGCGAGATGAGCAGCGAGAGCTCGAAGGCGCGCAGCGGGCGGAGACCCAAGAGCAGCGCGACCGCGAGCGTCGAGCCGCTGCGCGAGAGGCCCGGCATCGCCGAGAGCCCCTGTGCCACGCCGAGCAACAGAGCGCCGCGAAGCGTCGGCTGATCGCGGTCACCGCGGCCGGCGAAGTGCGCGAGCACGAGCGCCGTCGCCGTCCCCAGAAAACCGAGACCCACGGCGAGGGGCGTCGCGGGCGTCCGGCCGAGCTCGGCGTGCAAAAAGGAGCCGAGCACGGCCGTCGGAATGCTCGCGAGCAGCACGGTGAGTGCGTCGCGGCCGCCCGGCGTCGAGCGAAACCGCGACGGGTGGACGAGCGCGCGCAGACCTTCGCGCGTGGCGTTCGCGATTTCCGGCCACAGCACGACGAGCGTCGCCAAGAGCCCCGCGAGTCGCAGCGCCAAGCCGAGCACCGGGTTCCCCTCGAGCTTCCACAGGATCGCCGCGAGTGCGAGGTGGCCGCCGCTCGAGAGGGGAAGAAACTCGGTCGCGCCGTGGACGATTCCGAGGAGCGCCGCCTCGCCGAAAGGGCCGACCATGATCTCGGATAGTAGACACCAGTCGCTCGCGCGCCGGAAAGCTCCGCTCGGTCGCGTCCTCTACGCGCTCCTCACGCTCCTCTTCGCGGGTTGTCGGACGGTCCGCCCGCTGGCCGATGACGCGGCGCGGCCGGGCGATCCCCGCGCGATTTCGAGCGAGCCGAAGGCACCCTCCGACGCCGAACCAGGGACGGCGAGCGGAGACACCGGCGCGAACCCGGCCGACGACGGCGCCGGCGGCGGCTCGGAGAACACGGGCGGCCGCGGCAGCGCCGACGAAACGGGGGCCAGAGCCGCTCGGTCCGGAGCGGGAACGCGACTGCCCGCGTTGACGAGCGTCGCGTGTGCCGCCGGACGGGCGGCGACCGAGTGCGAAGTCAGCGGCACGGGGCCGAACCTCGTGCTCGGCGGCGACGTGCTCACGCCCGGCGCCGTGTACGAGGGCGGAGAGGTGCGTCTCGATGCGAGCGGGGTGATTCGCTGCGCGGGTTGCGCCTGCGACGAATCCGACGCGAGAGTCGTCCGCTGTCCGAGCGCCGTGGTCGCGCCCGGCTTCGTCAATCCCCACGACCACATCGCGTACGACGCGCTCGGCCCGCAGCCGCTCGGCGACGAGCGCTACGACCACCGGCACGACTGGCGCCTCGGACTGCGGGGCCACGACGCGCTCGCCTACCAAGGCGGCGCACCCGACGTGGCGCGCGCCGCGCAAGAGCTCCGGATGTTGCTCGGCGGGGTCACCACCATCGCGGGAGCGGCCGGGTATCGCGGGCTCGTGCGTAACGCCGACATGCCCGACCTCGGCGAAGGCCTGCCGACCGCGCCCGCCGACTCCGAGACGTTCCCGCTCGACGATGCGGACGGCCTCTTGCTCGCGAGCGGCTGCAATTACGGCTCGAAACATGCCACCTCCGACGACGTGACGGCTGCCGGCGAGTTCCTCGCGCACCTCGGCGAAGGCGTCGACGCGGACGCCGAGAACGAGCTCACGTGCGCGCTCACGCCGCCCTTCGGGCTCATCGGCTCGACCACGGGCGTCGTGCACGCCGTCGCCGCGGACGCGCTGCTCGCCGCGGAGCTCGGCGCGCGTTCGGCGCTCGTCGTGTGGTCGCCGCGCTCGAACGTCGCGCTCTACGGGAACACGGCGCCGATCCCGCTCCTCCTGCGCTCGGGCGTCGACGTGGCGCTCGGCACGGACTGGCTGCTCACGGGCTCGATGAATCTCGAACGGGAGCTCGCCTGCGCGAAGAGCTTTTCCGACACGTACTTCGACGGCGCGCTCGACGACCACGCGCTCTTTTCGATGGTGACCGCCGCGGCCGCTCGCGCGGTCGGTGCCGGCGACGGACTCGGACGCTTGTCCGCGGGCGCGCTCGGCGACGTGATGCTGATCGATCGGCGCGGGCGCGCGCCGTACGAGGCCGCGGTCAGCGCCGATCCGCAGGACTTTTTGCTGATTTTGCGCGGCGGCACGCCGCTCTACGGGCGCGCCGCGCTGCTCGAAGCGCTCGGCGCCGGCGACTGCGACGCGCTCGACGTCTGCGGCGCCGCGCAGCGCGTGTGCACGAGCGACTCCGGCTTCACGCTCGCCGAGCTCGAAGACGCCGCGGCCGCGACGTACCCGCTCTTCAGCTGCGACGCGCCGCCCGACGAACCGACCTGCGTTCCGGCGCGCCCCGGCGAGTACGACGGCACGCCGACCGACACGGATCACGACGGCGACGGCATCGCCGACGCGGACGACCTCTGCCCGCGCGTGTTCGATCCGCCACGGCCCCTCGACGGCGGCGCGCAAGCCGACACGGACGGCGACGGGCTCGGCGACGCCTGCGACCCCTGCCCGCTCGACCCGACGTTCGGCTGCGATCTCGCGCTCCTCGGCGACCGCGACGGCGACGGCGTGCCGGACGGCGCCGATCGCTGCCCCGACACGCCCGACCCCGACCAAGCCGACGCGGACGGCGACGGCCGCGGGGACGCCTGCGACTTCTGCGCCAGCGAAAACCCGGGGATTTCGCCCTGTCCGTTGCCGATCGCCGCCGTGCGGGACCACGGCTCGTCCGCCCATCCACCGCGGCACGCCCTCGTCGAAATCGACGGCGCCGTCGTCACGGCGCTCCGGCCGAACACGGGGAAGTCGCGCGGCTTCTACGTCGAAGACGACGAGAGCGCCCATGCGGGACTCTTCGTGTTCACGAGCGACAGCCCGCCCGGCGTCGAGGTCGGCGATCGTGTCTCCTTCCGCGGACGCTACGAGCTCTACGACGGCGAGGACGAGCTCGACGGCGCGATCTTGCTCGAGCGCGAGCCCGGGGACGCACCGAGGCCGCTGACGTTCCACGCGTCGGACCTCGGCGACGACGGCGCGCTCGGCGCCGAATACGACTCGATGCTCGTCACGATCACGGACGGCGTCGTTGCGGACACGAACCCGGACGCGCCGTCCGATTACGACGAAACGGGACTCGAGGGCGCGCTCCGCTTGGACGATCTGCTCGATCCGGAGCTCGACAACGGCTACGCGCCGGGCACCGCGTTCGCGTCGCTCAGCGGAATTTTGGCCTTTTCGTTCGGGCACCGCAAGCTCGAGCCGCGCACGGCCGACGACATCGTCGAGTGACGAGCGGGCGCGCGTTTCAGCGCAACGCCGCTTCGGCGAGGGCGCTGAGCTCGTTCTCGGGCACGGTGCCGGTGCGCATGGCGACGACTTTGCCCTTCTTGTCCAACACCACGAGCGTCGGCAAACCTTGCACGCCGAAGGCATGACCGGCCACGCTCTGATCGTCGATCACGCTGCCGTAGCTCACGGGGTGCTCGGCGAGGAACTCCGCCGCGTCTTCGGGCAAGTCGCCGGACAACACGCCGAGCGCGACGAGCCCGCGCGCGCGCTGCGCCTTCGCCACGCGATCGATCACGGGCATTTCGGCGCGGCACGGCATGCACCAGCTCGCCCAAAAATCCAAAATGACCGCTTTGCCTTCGAGATCGGACAAGCGCACCTTGTCGGGCGAGACGGCGCCGCTCGGTCCGAGCTTCGCCAGCAGGAAATCCGGCGCCGGCTTGCCGATGAACGGATCGGGCGCGAGGCGCGGTAACACGAGCCAGCCGAAGAGGCCCGCCGCGAACAGCACGAGCCCGGCGGTAAACCAGGGCGTTTCGGGGGGCCTCGGAGACGGCATCGGTTCAGCTTAGCGCGGGCAAGCGCACGCGCAGTCGGGCGCCCCCGAGCGGGCTCGACTCGGCCGAGATCGTGCCGTGGTGCTCGACCACGATCTTTTTCACGATGGCGAGCCCGAGACCGGTGCCGTCCGTCTTGGTCGTCACGTAAGGGTCGAAGATGGCCTCGCGCAGGTTCGCGGGGATGCCGGGTCCGTCGTCGTCCACGTCGAGGTAGAGGGTCGGCCCCTGGCGGCTCAAGCTCACGAGCACGCGCCCCGCGCGCTTCACCTCGGACAGCGCCTGCGCGGCGTTGCGCACGAGGTTGATGACGACGCGCCGCAGCATCTGGCGATCGATGGCCGCACGGAGGGGCTCCTTCGGCAGCTCGAAGGCGATGTCGAGCCCGGCGCTCGGCGGCGCGTGATCGCTCCGGCGCTCGTCGTCCGCGAGGAGCGGGCGCTCCGCGAGCTCGCGCAGGAACTCGGCAACGTCCGCGGGCTCGAGCTCGGCCTGCGGCAAGCGCGCGAAGTCGGAGAACTCTCCGACCAGGCGCCGGAGCGTTCCGACCTCGTCCTCGACGACCTCGAGCGTCGTGTCGAGGAGCTTCTGGAACTCGGGGTTTTTGCCTTCGTAGCGGCGGTGGATGTCCTGCACGGCGAGCTGGATCGGCGTGAGCGGATTCTTGATTTCGTGCGCGAGCCTCCGCGCCATTTCCTGCCACGCGCTGATGCGCTGGAGGTACTCGATGCGCGCGCGGCTCGTTTCGACCTCGGCGAGCATGCGATTGAACTCGCGGGCGAGCGTGCCGAGCTCGTCGTCGCTCGAAGCGGGCACGCGCACGCTGAGATCGCCCGCCGCGACGCGCGAGGTCGCGTGAGCGAGCTCGACGACCCGCCGGGCCACGTCGCGAGCCACGAAGGTACCGACCCCAACGGCGAGCAAGATGGTGAGACCGAGCAGGGCCGCGAAGGCGAGCACGTAACCACGCTCGTCCGCGACGCGCCTCCCCTCGACCCGGCGGTAGCTCTCGACGAACTGGCTCGCGTCGGCGAGCTCGTCGAAGCGCGCCTTGTCCGCCGCGAAGACGGCCACGAGCTCCGGACCCGCGGCGGGCTCGTCGTCTTCGACGGGCGGCGCGTCCGGTCGATCCTCGGATTCCGCCGCGCTCGCGCCGGGACTCGCTGCGCCGGGAGTCGGCGCGGCGGGCGCTCGGGCGGCCGGCGCGAAACGCCCGCCGGGCTCCCCGAGCGGGCGCACGACCTCGAAGCGGTTTTCGGTGCGCAAATCCAGCGGGCGGCCGCGGTTCACCTCGGCCATGACCCCGTCGTCGGTGCGCACGCTGAGCGAGACGAGGGTCGCGTGCCCGCCGAACAGGCGATGGAGCTCGCGTGCGACGCCCGCGCGTTCACGCAGCCCCGCGGCGCGCCGGAGCGGCCAGTCGGCGGCGATGGCTGCGGCCTCGCTCCGCATCTCGGCCTTCACGGCGTGCGCGAGCTCCTGATAGAGCTCGAGCGAGCGGTCGAGGTGCGCGCCGACTTCGGGCACGAAGAAGCGCGCGGCCGTCTGACGCACGGTGGTCTGCGCGAGCCAGACGGCGACGAGCACCGGGATGAGCGCGGTGACCAAAATCGCCGTGGTGAGACGGCGGCGGATCCCGAAGCTTAGCGCCAACGCTCGTCGCCTCAGCGTCCCCTGAAGAGCTTGAGCAAGAGGTCCCAGGGATCGAAACCGAGAAACTCGCGCACGTCGTCGCCGAGAAAGCTCGGCCGTTCGAGACCCATGAACGCTTGCGCGAGCGGGCCCTCGCGCGAAAGGAAGTGTCCCGCGCCGAAGCGGCTCGCGAGCTCGTAAATTTCGCGAAAAGCCGCGCGCCCTGCGTCCAGGCCGAGCGGCAGCGCGACGGCCGGCATCCAGGGGGAAATCACGATGTCCTGCGCCGCGACGGCGCGCGCCCACGCGCCCGGCTCGTGCACGCCGGCGAGCTCGCGGAACGTGCGGAGCTCGCCGTAGCAACCGACGGCGATTTTGCCGACGCGTCGTTCGATCGCCGCCGCGAGGTGACGCTGATCGCGACGAAAGTCACCGGACAAGAGTCCGAGCTCGCGTGCGAGCTCGTCGGGACCGACCAAGCGATCGAACCCGCCGCCGCGGCGCCGCGCGACGAGGCACGTCGCGAGCGCGCCGCCGTCGAACACGCCGAGGACGAGTGATTTGTCGCTCGGACACAAGAGGTCGAGGGCGCGCCCGACCGCGCGCTCGCTCGGCACCGGCCAGTCGGCGATGCGCCACGGATAGAGCGTGATGAGACGCTCGGCCTCGAGCTCGCGCGCGATCGCGAGCCACTCGAGAAACTGAGCGAGGTAGTCCTGCCCCGGCGTGAGGCGCTCGCCGAAGCGATCCATGAGCTCGTCGAGCGCGCCGGTCGAGACCTCGGCGGCCCAGCGCGCGCCGTGCCGCGCGGCCAGCGACTCGAGCGATTCGGGCCACGGCTGCTCGCGCACGTCGATGCGCCCGAAGCGCGTGCTCACTACCTTGCGGAGCGTCGTTCCGGTAGTGACGACGACGACACCCCCGTCCGGCCCCTCCGCGTCGCGGGCCCGCGTGTGGTCGGGGCGGTCGAGGGGCCTGAATACGTCGCCGAGACGCGCCCATTGCTCGTGGGTGAAGCCTTCGAGGGAGACGTCGCGAGTGAACACGGCCGCGGAGTATAGTCGCCTCACATGCCCGCCGCCGATAGCGCCGAGCTCCGAGATTTCATGGCGTTTCTCGACGCGTCGCCGACGCCGTACCACGCGGTGCGCTCGGTGCGCGAAAGGCTCGGCCAGGCCGGGTTCACGCCGTTCGCCGAAGGCGACGCCTGGCAACTCGAGCCGGGCACGCGCGGCTTCGTCCAGCGCGGCGGCTCGCTGCTCGCGTTCGTCGCCGGCAGCGCCGCGCCGTGCGACGCCGGGTTCATCGTGCTCGGCGCGCACACCGATTCGCCGAACCTGCGCCTCAAGCCGAGCCCCGAGCTTTCACACGCCGGCTACCGGCAAGCCGCCGTCGAGATCTACGGCGGCGTCCTCCTCTCGACGTGGCTCGATCGCGATCTCGGTCTCGCGGGCCGGGTGGCGCTCGCGGGCGGCCGTCACGAGCTCGTGCGGCTCGCGGGCGCCCCGTTTCGCATCCCGAACCTGGCGATTCACCTGAACCGCGACGTCAACAAGGAGGGGCTCGTCGTGAACCCCCAGCATCACCTCGCGCCCGTCTGGGGACTCGAGAGCTCGGGCGCGCGCACTCTGTTCGATCTGGTCGTCGCGGCGCTCGCAGCGACGCCGTCGGCCGGCGCGACCGCGGCGGACATCGTGGGCTTCGATCTCTGCTTCTTCGACGCGCAGGGCGCGAGTCTCGGCGGCGCGCAGAACGAGCTCGTCTCGTCGGCGCGGCTCGACAACCTCGGCTCCTGCCATCCCATCGTGTCGGCGCTCATCGACGCCGGAGCGCCGATTCCCGCGACGCGCGTGATCGCGCTCCACGATCACGAAGAGGTCGGGAGCCAGAGCGCGGCCGGCGCCCGTTCGCCGCTGCTCGAGAGCCTGCTCGAGCGACTCGCACTCGGCCATCACGGGGCGCCCGCCGACGCGTTCCATCGCGCGGTCGCGCGCTCGCTCTTCGTTTCCGCCGACATGGCGCACGCGGTGCACCCGAACTACGCCGACAAGCACGACAAGCTGCATCGACCGCTGCTCGGCGGCGGCCCGGTCGTGAAAGTGAACGCGAGCCAATCCTACGCGACCGACGCCGTCGCGCAGGGCGCGTTCGTCGAAGCGTGCCGCGCGGAAGGCGTCACGCCGCAGTTCTTCGTCTCGCGCAACGATCAGCCGTGCGGCTCGACCATCGGCCCGATCACCGCCGCGCGCCTCGGCATGCGTTCGCTCGACATCGGCAATCCGATGCTCGCGATGCACTCGTGCCGCGAAACGGCCGGCAGCGCCGACGAAGCCGTGCTGCGCCGCGTGCTGCGACGCCTGTTGCTCGAGCCGCCGGCGCGCGACTCCGCAGCCTGAAATCCGAGGATTTTTTGGAGGCGACCGCCGTCGCGCTCCGTGTGAACGCCGGCGTCGCGCGCCGTTCCACTCACTCGATCCGCAAGACGCCGATCAGCGCCACCACCAAGAACCCGAGCGCCACGGCGAGCAGCGCGACGATGATCGCGGGCGAGCGTTTCGGCGCGAGCCTCCGCGCCTCGTCCGCCGTCACGCCCGCGTCGGCGAGGTGCGCGTCGAGCTCGCGGTCGCTCCGCCGGGTGAATGCGACCAAGAGCAAGAGCTCGATCGCGAGCGCCGCGGCCGAGAACGCGCCGATGACCCAGCGCACGCGCGCTCGACGGCGTGCCTCGCGCAAGAGCGCGCGCGGCCTGCCGTCGAGCAGGAGCGCCTCGACGGCGTCGAAGGTTCGTTGCGGCTCGCCGTCCGCCTCCGGCTCGAGCGGCCAGCCCACCGCCGCCGTGCTCCGGAGATCCGGCTCGCTCGCGACGACGGCGTACTCTTCGGCGACGCCGGGCGGCGGCGACGGCAACGGCACACGCGCGACGCTGCGCCCGCGCGCGTCCGGCACGAGCGTCACGCGCCCGCCGAACAGCCGCTCTTCGGGCGTGACGAGCGCGAAGTAGGCGACGTCGCGCGGCACCGGCGACTCGATGAGCAGCATGGAGCCCTGCTTTTTGGCGCGCATCGCGCCCGGGACGACGGGCAACGCGAACGACGCGCGCGCCTCGCCGCTCGCGCCCGCGAGCTCGAACGTCACGTTCACGGCGTGCTCTTCGGGCGCGATCGCGAAGCTCGCACGGCCGCGCGCGTCGGTCACGGCGTCGGTGGGGCGCAGCCGGGCCCCGGCGCCGCTCGCGTGGACACGGAGATCCGAGACGGCGTCGCCGCCGCGCGTCACGCCGAACTCGAGCCGCTCCTCGAACGGCACGGCGAGAGCGCCGCGTTCGGGGGCGACGCGCACCTCGAAGTCCCCGGCGCGGGCGACGGCCCAGCCGCCGCGCCTGCGCGCCGCACGATCCCACGGCGCCGCCGCGAGCTCGACGCGACCCCGGGCGACGTCGCGACCCGCCTGAGTCACCGCGAGCTCGAGCGGACGCGCGGCGAGCGGCGGCTCGAAGCTCACCTCGGCGCCGCCGTCCGGGTCGAGCGCCGCCCGGCGCACGGCTTCGAACCCGGGCGCGCGGAGGGCGAGCGCAACCTCGCCGGTCGTCACCGGCGTCTCGTGCACCGCGCCGCGATCCTCGAGCAGGTCGAAGACCTCGGCGCGCAGGCTCACGCGCTCGGCCGTCGTCGGGCCGCCCCAAACGCGCGCGACGCGCACCGGCCGCGCCGCACCCCCCGTCACGAGGGCGAGCGCGACCACCGCCACCGTTGCAACGGGCAGTGCGTAGAGCGCCGGGCGAACCGAAACCATGCAAAGCCCCGCCAAAGAGTGCCACGAAGTGCCTGCTTCGCGCACAGGCCGGGGGCTTTTTCCGAGCTTCCTGGATCGTGGTATTGACTCGGCCCGCCATGGCCGAGGTTCAGGGTTCCAAGAAGAAGAAAAAGAAGTCCTCGAAGCGCACGCGCAAGGAACACCGCTACGTCGGTGAGCAGACTTACGCGTCCAAGGTCGCCGTGGGGGTCGGCGCGCTCGGGGCCGCGCTGCTCGGCGCAGGCGCCTACGACCGCTGGATCTTCGACAACCCGCACGCCTATGCCGTCTACCTGGTCGGCATCGGCGCCTGCGCGCTCGTCGGCGCCGTCTCGCTCGGCGACCTCGGCACGCTGCCCGTGCGCGTCGGCGATTTGGGCATCGCCATCGAACGCGGCAGCGAGCTCGAGCGCATCGGTTGGTGCGACCTCAAACGCGTCTACGCCGACAAGGGCAAGCTCTTCTTGGAGGGCAAGGAGAGCACGAGCTCGATCACGATTGCCGCGCACCCGAAGGCGGTCGCGCGCATCCTCGCCGAAGGCACGCGCCGGGTCCCCGAGGCGATGGACGTGAAACGCGGCGCCATCGAAGGCCTGCCCTCGCCCCGCGAAGACGACGGCGAGGTGCTCACGGTGGAGGCGCCGCAAGTCGCCGGCCGGAGCTGCGCGGCGAGCGGCAAGACCATCGCTTTCGAGCGCGACGCGCGGCTTTGCCCCCAGTGCGGCGAGGTCTACTTGAAGGACCGCGTGCCGAAGAAGTGTCTGACGTGCGGCACCGATCTCGGCGAGCGCGCGCTCGAAACCTGAGCGCCGCCCTCAGTCGGCTTCGAGCACGAGGATCTCGATCACCGCACGCGTGCCCGAAAGCTCCTCGACCTTGCGGCGCACCGCGCGGCGCACGAACTCCTCGAGCGAAAGCCCCCGACCCTCGCGGTACACGTCGAGCGCGCGCGCCGTTTCACGCTCGAGCGCGCGGAGCGCCGCCGTGTTCAACGCCGGCACGCCGCGAGCGGCGGCGCGCGGCGGCGAGACGCTCTCGCGATCGCGATCGAGCGTGAGCGCGACGACCACGACGCCGCTCCGCGCGAGCTCGGCGCGCTCCCGGAGCGTCGCCTCGTCGAGCGGCTCGCCGCCCATGGCGACCGCGATGCGCCTCTGCTGCACGCGCGCTTCGGTGCCGAGCGTGCCCCCGTCACAGAGCACGGGCACGCCGTCCTCCACGACCTTGACCTGAGACACGCCGAGCTCCTCCGCGAGCGCCGCGTGCCGGCGCAGGTGCGCCAGCGTGCCGTGCACCGGCAAGAAGCAACGCGGCCTGACGAGCTCGAGCATGCGTTTCTGCTCGCTCCGGCCGGCGTGTCCGCTCGTGTGCACTCCCGGATCGGTGACGCGATTTTTGAGCAGCACGCCGAGCCGCAAGAGGTCGTTCTGCATCTCGAACACCGCCCGCTCGTTGCCGGGGATGACGCGGCTCGAGAGGATCACGGTGTCGCCCGGGGCGAGCGCGAACGCCGGGTGCTGACCGAGCGACAGCCGGCGCATGGCCGAATTCGGCTCGGCCTGCGTGCCGCCCGCGAGCACGAGCAGCCGCTCGCGCGGGTAGCTGCGCGCCCGCTCGGCGTCGAGCAAGAGGTCGCTCGGCCAGCGCAGCCGCCGCAGCTCGGTCGCAATCTGCACCTGACTCTCGAGGCTTCGGCCGAGCACGAGCACCTTGCGCCCGAGTTTGTGCGCGAGCGCCCCGAACGTGATGAGCCGCTGCACGTTGCTCGCGAACATGGCGACGAGCACCGCGCTCGGCGCGGCGGCGACGAGCGCCTCGACGGCCTCGGCGACGCTGCGTTCGGAGCCGAAGCGCTCGGGAACCTCGCTGTTCGTGCTGTCGCTCAGCATGAGCGCGACGCCCTCGTCGCCGATGCGCGCGAGGCGTGCTTCGTCCGTCGGTTCGCCGTCGGGCGGATCCGGATCGAGATTGAAGTCGCCGGTGTGCAAGAGCGTGCCGGAAGCGGTCGCGATCCGCAGCGCCGACGCTTCCACGATCGAGTGCGTGACGCGCACGGGCTCGACCTCGAACGCACCGACCCGATGCGAGCGGCCGACTTCGGCGACGCGAAGGTCGAGCTCGTCGGGGCCGTAGTCGTGCTCGAGCAGGCGCTTTCTCGCGACGGCGAGCGCGTGAGGCGGTCCCCAAATGGGCACGTCGAGCTCCTCGAGCAAGTAAGGCAGCGCGCCGACGTGGTCCTCGTGCCCGTGCGTCAGAAAGACGCCGCGCACGCGCTCCGCGCGCTCCACGAGCCACGTGAAGTCCGGGTGGAGCACGTCGATCCCGAGGCTGTCCTCCGGAAAGCCGATACCGCAGTCGACGACGAGAATGCCGTCGGCCTGCTCGACCGCGAGGCAGTTCATCCCGATGCGGCCGAGGCCGCCGAGCGGGACGAGCCGCACCGTTCCGGGCGAAAGGTCACTCACTCGGGTGAACATCGCATTTTCCCGCGCTGGGTGAGGGTTTTGCTTAGGCCGGCTGTTCGACCTTGGTTGCTCGAGCGCGGCAGCGTGATTAGCTTCCCACTTCCCACATGGCCAAAGCGGTGACGCCCGAAGAAGCGCAAGCATTGATGGCGGAGGGTCACACGTACGTCGATGTGCGCTCCGAGCCCGAGTTCGAGGCCGGCCACCCCGCGGGCGCGGTGAACGTACCGCTCTCCAACATGGGCCCAGGTGGTCTCGAACCGAACGCCGATTTCATGACGGTGATGGAGCGGGCGTTTCCCAAGGATGCAAAGCTCGTCATCGGCTGCAAAACGGGCGCTCGGTCGCGCCGCGCCGCCGCGATGCTCGAGGCGGCGGGCTACACGTCGATTGCCGACATGGTCGCCGGCTTCGCGGGTGCCCGCGACGCCTTCGGACGACCGAATCCGGGTTGGACGCAGAAGGCGCTGCCCGTCGACACGGGCGCACCCGCCGGCAAGAGCTACGCGGACGTGAAGAAGCGCTGAGCGACCCGTCGACGAACCCGAGGCAGCGTATGCTTCGGTCATGAGTCTTGAGCCCCGGCCCGCACGCAAGCACGCGCGGGCGGACGCCGCTCGGAACGCCGGGCCACGCATCGCTTTTCTCGCGGCGTACATGAACAATGCTTACGAGTGGGACATCTGGCGCGGCGTGCGCGCCGCCGTCGAGGAGCGCGGCGGTTCGGTCGTGTGCTTCGCCGGCTCCGGACTCGGCGATCCCGACCCCGAGCACCGCGCGCGCGCGACGCTCTTCGATCTCGTCCATCCCTCGAACGCGGACGCAATCCTGTGCCTCACGAGCGTCGTCAGTCCCTTCGCGGGCGTGAGCGGCACGGAGGATTGGGCGCTCGCGCGCGGCTTACCGGTGTGCAGCATCGGTCCGGCGGAGCGCGTGCCGAGCGTCAGCATCGACGACGCGGCCGGCATCACGCAGCTCATGGTGCATCTCATCGATCACCACGGGCATCGTCGCATCGCGTTCATCAAGGGCGCGGAGCTCAATCAAGAGGCTCAGCAGCGCCTCGTCTCCTACGAGCGCACGCTCGCGAAGTACGGCATCGCGCTCGACCCGCGCCTCGTGCTCGACGGCGACTTCACGACCGAAAGCGGCGCGCGCGCGATCCGCGAGCTCTTCGATCGGCGCCAGGTCCCGATCGGGGAGATCGACGCGGTCGTCGCCTGCAACGACTACATGGCGTTCGGCGCGGTCGACGAGCTCGTGCGCCGGCGCATTTCGGTGCCGGATCAGGTGGCGGTGGTCGGCTTCGACGACATCACGCCGGCGCGCGTGCACAGTCCCCCGCTCACGACCGTGCGCCAGCCGCTCGAGGAGCTCGGGCGCGCCGGCGCGGAGCTCTTGCTCGACGTGCTCGCGGGCAAGAGCGTGAACCACGCGACGACCCTCGAGACGGAGCTCGTGCTCCGGCGCTCCTGCGGCTGCGTGCCGACGAGCCGCTTCGTCCTGCCGGAGGAGTCGGTGGATCGCTCGGGCGCGGGCGACGCGTCCACGCGCGCGGTGCTGCGCAGCGCGCTCGAGGCCGAGCTCCACGGCGAGCCGGGCACCTTCGCTTTCGCGCTCGAGCCGATCCTGCGCGACGTGGCCGCGTCGGGCTCGACCGAGTTCGACGCGGGACGCCGCTTCGCCGACGAATTTTGCACGCGCATGCGGCTCGTCGGAAAAGAAGTCGTGTACGAGCGGCTCACGCGCCTCGCGCGCGTCCTGCACACCAAGATGTTCGGTCCGCAAGCGTACCTTTCGACGGCGCTCGCCGAGCACCTGCCGAGCTTCGAGATTCACGAGTGCGCCGTCTCCGAGCTCGTGCTCACGCCCGGAGCGAGTTCGCCGCTGAGTCAGCTCAAGCTCGCCTTCGGGTTCGACGCGACGACGCTGCAGCCGCAGATGGTCGCGTTCGACGGGCACGCGCTCGTCCCGCCGCACTTCGAAAATCTGCGGCACCGCTCCGTGTTCGTGATGCCGCTCACCTGCGGCCCGCAGCCGCTCGGAATCACGGTGTTGCCCGCCGGCTCGCAAGACGGCGGCTTCTACGAGACGCTCGCCGAGCTCTTCGCGACGGTGCTCAAGGTGCTCGAGGTTCGCCGCGGCCCGGCGCGCGCCTGAGCTCGACTCACTCGCCCGCGGCGCGCGCGCGCTCGTAGTCGGCCGCGGCCCGCTCGATCAGCGCGCAGTCGCGCGCGGCGCGCTCGGCCTCGGCCTCGAGCACGGCCGTGAACAGCGTGAGTCCCCAAATGCCGTTTTCCGGGCGCCGCCGAAACGGGTAGCGCGTGCCGCGCGCCGTCTCGACCGTGGCGCGCTCGCCGTGGATTTCGACGCGCGCGACGCCCGAGAGATCCTTGCGCAGCCGATCCACGAAGCCGAGCCGCTTGGCGTAGAGCGCGAAGACGTCGGAGCCGTCCGCCGCCGTCGCTTCCTCGACGTGTTTTTGGGCGAGCTCGCTGCGCTCGGGCTCGGGGTACGCCGCGAGAACGCGCTCGCGCGCGCGACGCCGGTAGTCGCGGATCGTGTAACAGGCGTGCTCGGCCGGCGTCTCGAGGTAGGCGAAAAAGCGCGCCGGCTCGCCGCGGTTCACGGCGATGACGACGCGGTAATAGGCGCCCTCCGGCGTGCGATCACTCGGGTAGAGCACGTGGGCGCCGACCACCGACAGCACCCCGAGCGCTCCCAAGCCGCCGAGAAGCGTGAGCGTCACGCGTCTCCGCGTCCAAGGGCCCGAGAGCATCGACATGGCTCCGACTATACCGCGTCGCCCGCGCACGGAGGCGGGCGGCGCGGCAGTCGGAACCCCCGCGGCCGACTCAATGCGTCACGTTCGTCGGGCTGGTCGCCTTCTTCCCGATGGGAATGGAGCGAGCCTTGGACGCTTGCTGGGGCGGCACCGGCATCGTCACTTCGAGCACGCCTTGCTCGAACGACGCCTGGATGCTGTCGGGGTTCACGCCTTCGGGCAGCGCGACGCGCCGGTTGAACGAGCCGTACTCGCGCTCACAGCGGTAGACGCCGTCTTTCTCGTGCTCGTGTTGGTGCGTCCGCTCACCCGCGATGGTGAGCATGCTCTCCTCGAGCGTCACCTTCACGTCCTCCTGCTTCATCCCGGGCAAATCGGCGTGGACGGTGAGCTTACCGTCCCGTTCGAACACGTCGACCTTCGGCGTGAAATTCGCGCCGGAGCTCGTCCGTTCCATGTCGCGCGGCCAGAAGGCGCGACCGGAGCCGAAATCGTCGAAGAGGCGGTCCATGTCCCGCATCATTCGGTTCATGAGCGAGAGCGGCGACGCTTGCGTCGGGCGCTGAACCTCGCTCGTCGTCGGCTGGGTGATGTTCTGATTGCGTGAATCGGCCATGATGTTTTCTCCTCGCTCGCTCCATGCGCTGGAGCGATGGCGTGACTCAGCGGCTCGTACGAGCCGCGGCGCGGCGGCGGGTCCCGGCGCTCTTGGCCTGCCGGGACAACGCGGCCCGCGAAACCGTTCTCTTCGGCTCTTTCGCGAGCGCCCGCTTGGTCGCTCGACTCCGGCGCGGCGAGGGTTCGTGCTCGCCGCCGTCCGCTTGCCCCGCCTCGTACGCTCGCTCGGCGGACTCGCGCGCCCTCGCGCTCGTCTTGCCGGGCGCCGGAGGGGCGAGCGGTACGCC
>Ga0335083_10005031_pt1 | contig 16745 bp, 13 predicted proteins | sample Lox_Sample_42_FD_206716 | JGI IMG/M metagenome (GOLD analysis project Ga0335083, IMG submission 206716) | Soil microbial communities from Loxahatchee National Wildlife Refuge, Florida, United States - Lox_Sample_4.2 | ecosystem: Environmental > Terrestrial > Soil > Wetlands | place: USA... | reverse complement strand
CACTCGTCTCCTGTGCCGGGTCCTGAGCGTCTCGCCCAGCGGCTATTATGATTGGCAACGCCGGCAAACTCACCCCAGCGTCCGGACTGTGGAGAACGCTCAGCTGCTGGTGCTCATTGAGCAAATTCATCAGGCCAGTCGCCGGACCTACGGCAGCCCGCGGATCCAGCACGCGTTGCGGCAGCGTGGCTGTTGTCACAGTCGCAACCGGATTGCCCGTTTGATGCGCCAGAAGAACCTCTTTGGCCGCCGCCAGCGGCGTTTCCGGGTTCAAACCACCGACAGTGATCATGCAGAGCCGGTGGCTCCTAACCTCTTGGCTCAATGGCCGGCTCCCCAGGCGGTTAACCAAATCTGGCTGGCCGATATTACCTATATCCCCACCGACGAGGGCTGGCTCTATTTGGCTGGTATCCTGGATCGGTTCAGTCGCAAGGTTGTCGGTTGGGCGATGGCTGAGAGCCTGGACACACAACTGGTGCTGGCCAGTTGGCAGATGGCCCTGGCCCAACGGCGTCCCGATTCCCCATTGCTCTTCCACTCTGACCGTGGTGTCCAATATGCCAGCGCCCAGTTCCGCGGCGCCCTCCGCCAGGCCAACGCCCTCTGCTCCATGAGCCGTAAGGGCAACTGTTATGATAATGCAGTGATGGAGTCCTTCTGGAGCACGCTAAAACATGAGTTGATTTATCGATGCCACTTCCGGACTCGTGCTCAGGCCCACCAAGCCCTCTTCGAGTATATTGAGGTCTTTTATAATCGCTGTCGCCTGCACAGCTCTCTGAATTTCCTTTCGCCCGTTGACTTCGAAAACCAAAACAACTAAGTCATGAGCCAGCTCTCTTTCAGTGTCCGCTTTTTTGAAGCAAGCCCAAAATCTTAATCTTTCTCTTAATCTTTTTCCTCCAGTGTTCTCCGTGTCTCTGCGGTTAAATTCGTGCCGATCCGTGTAATTCGTGTCAAAGATTCTTTGTGCTTTTTTGCAGCTGTTGGCCGTTCGTGTTTTACGTTGTTAATCCCTGAATCCTGATCTCCGGTCTTTTCTGCGTTCTTGGTGTCTTGGCGGTTAAATCATATCCTCGTTCCCTCCGTTTGCTTCTGTAAGGTTTGGTTTGAAGGTTCTGTGCCTTCTGTGCCTCTTTGCGGCTATTCGGTTTTACGCCATGTCTAATAAATCCGTGTCATCCGCGGTTAAATTCTGTCTTCGGGCTTCGTCCCCTTCGCGATCTTCGCGCGACAGCCGCCTTTTCTCTTCCTCGTGAAACGTCGGCCCTTGACGCGACTCTGGTCCTTCCGAGTCGGCGTAACTGCCGGGTTGTCACCCCATTGTTGCTTGTCTTTTTCCCTTTTTGAGCCCATACTGGCTTCCATAGAACCAGCACAGCCGGGAAACCCGAAAAATCTCGATTTGTCTTATGAGAAATTTTCAACCGTCCTTGATTTTAGCCGTTGCCCTGACCATATCGCTGGCCGCCGCGCGCATCGATGGCGCCATTACGTTCACCACGTTGGTTTCATTTAATGGAACCAACGGCGCAAACCCGCAGTGTAATCTGGTCCAGGGGCCGAACGGCAATTTTTTCGGCACCGCGCCCAATGGCGGCGCGAACACCAACGGCACCATTTTTGAGATCTCCGGCGACGGCAGCTTTTTCACCAATTTCTACTCCTTCAGCGGGGGCACGAATGGCGTCGGGCCGGTGGGTGCTTTGATTACGGGTACGGACGGCAATTTCTACGGCACGACCTTTGCCGGCGGTGTGAGCAATTGCGGCACCATCTTTCAAATTTCCACCAACGGCGTTTTCACCAGCCTGGGCTGGTTGAGCGGCTCGAATGGCGCCAGTCCCATCGTTGCCCTCACGCAGGCGGCGGATGGCAGTCTGTATGGCGCCGCGAAGTATGGCGGGCCTTATACCAATGTGACGCAAGGCGGCGCCGGCTACGGCACCATATTCAAACTTTCGACCAATGGCACACTGACCACGCCGGTCCTGTTCGCCAATACCAACGGCGCGAATCCCGCCGCCCTGGTGCTGGGCGACGACGGTAATTTCTACGGCACGACCGCCTGGGGCGGAAACGTCAGCGTGTTCAAACTGGGTTTCGGCACGATCTTCCGACTGAGTCCGGATGGGACGTTCACCAATCTTTACATTTTTACCGGCGGCGCCAGCGATGGCGGGTTTATTTATGCCAATTTAATTCAAGGCAGCGATGGCAATTTTTATGGCGCGGCCTTCAATGGCGGCGCGCACCAGGGCGGCGACATATTTCGGTTCACGCCGGATGGGACGGTCACCAATCTGTACTCGTTCACCGGCCTGCTTGACGGTGCGTGGCCCTATTCCGCGCTCATCCAGGGCAGTGACGGTAATTTCTACGGTACCACTTACAAATATGGCGGTGCCAGTGTAGGCACCATTTTCCAGATGACTCCGAATGGCAATCTGACGCCATTGATATCGTTCAGCGGAACAAGCGGGTCCTATCTGGGCGCGAATCCGCAAGGGTCGTTGGTGCAGGGGAGTGATGGCAATTTTTACGGGACAACCTACGCCGGTGGTCTCTACAACAAAGGCACGGTCTTCCGCCTCAGCCTTCCCCTCCCGCCGGTCTTCACATCCGTCACGAAGACGGGTGGCGCGGTGACCCTGGATTGGACTTCGGTGGCCGGCCAGACTAATCAATTGGAATACTCCACCAATCTGGCGCTGGGCATCTGGAACAATGTGGGCAGCGCGGTGGTGGCCACCAATGGCACCATGTCGGGTTCCGATCCCGCCCCGACCGATCCGCAACGGTTTTACCGGGTGCTGGTGCAGTAAAGGGTGGAGGGCCTTGCTTCGTCAATGCCCAAATGGGGAAGCGACGAAGCGCTTCCCTCCCATTCTATTTCGCCGACGTCTTCGCCGCCTCAATCAATTCCCAGAACTTGGGATTTTCCTGGAGGGCCTCGTCTTCGGCCGTCTTGAGGCCGGTCCGGAAGTAGAAATCCTTGAGCGTGTGCCGGCTGAGAATGCGGTGCACCAGCACCCCCAGGTCGTGTCGTTCAAAATAAACGCGGTAATCGCCGACGCGAAACCGGTGCAGGATGCGTCCGCTCCGCTCCAGCTTGCCAAATTCGTCCAGCTCCGTCCCGCGCACCTGTTGCGGCAGACCGCGAAAATCGCCGAGAATCTGCAATTGCAGTTCCTTGGGCATCCGCGCCAGTTCGGCGGCGCTCGTTGGCGTGAAGATGATCTGAAACGTATTCACTTACAGTTGAGGGTGAGGGTTGAGCGTTGAGGGTTGAGAGTCAATCGCAAAAGTTGAGGGATCGTATTTTGGATTTACCATCTGCGATTTGCGCGCTGCCTCACGTTGTCGCAGGGGCTCGTAAATCGCAAATCGTAAATTCCCCGAAGCTTTCAACCTTCAACTCGCAACCTTCAACCAGCGAGTGGTAGCGCGTACGGGAATCGAACCCGTCTTTCCGGATTGAGAATCCAGCGTCCTAACCGATAGACGAACACGCCATTGGAGCCATCTTACTGTGCCCGCCGACAATCTGTCAATGTCGGCAGGAACCAGGGCTGCGGGTCGATTTGCTGTCTGGGTGGAGCGAGCGTCATCGCGAATCGGCTCGTCGGTAACCTCGCCCCACCGAAATGACCCAATACCTGTACAGGGTGGCTCCTCATTTCTGATTGGCGGTATACGATTTACGCGCCGCGAACGGGTCAGGAATGACTTCGTAAATCGTAAATCAAATATCGTAAATTATTCGACGTCTTCGCCCAGCTCCACGTTCCAGTAGGCGAGATCAATGAAATGCTTCCAACTGTCGTGCCGGTGCAGGCTGAAGTTGATTTGCACGAACGGCCGCCATTTCGGGCGCTTGGGTTTGCGGATGAGATGCAGCGCGGCCTCCTGCGGGGTCCGGTTGGCCTTCTGGGTGTTGCACTCGATGCAGGAGCAAACGATGTTTTCCCACGTCGTCGGCCCGCCCCGATCGCGCGGTATCACATGGTCCAGGTTCAGGTCTTTCCGGTCGCACACCCGCCCGCAATATTGGCAGGTGTTCTTGTCCCGCTCGAATATGTTGTGGCGCGTGAACTTGACCTCCTTTTTCGGCAGCCGATCGTAAATGAGGAGGAGGATGATGCGCGGCACGCGGATGCGGAATGAAATGGCATGAACGGATTCCTCGTGCGGCACGTTTTGCGAAAGGTCACGCCATTCGTCGAAATCAAACGTATGAAACGAACCGTCGTTGCCGTCCAGGACGACCTGGGCATGGCCTTGAAACAATAACGTGAGCGCGCGCCGGGCAGTGCAGACGTTGACCGCCTGCCACAACCGGTTCAATACAAGCACGTGCTGGTTCAGCGCGGTATTCATGGCTTCAGCCGCACGAACCTTAACAAAAACGCCAAAGCGGGTCAATGCCGGGCAGTGGTACGTTTTGCGACTTTCGGTGGGGCGAGCGTCCTCGCGAGCCGGCTCGTCAGTAGCCTCGCCCCACCAAAACGTAACAGTAACCAATGCCGGGTAATGTCCTGATTTGAAAGTAGGGCACGACGTAAGGAGTGCTTGCTCCGACGACTTGTTAACTCGTCGCCTACAAATCAGGACACAACCCTATGCCGCGATGCCGGTCCAGTGCCGCCGTGTCTGCGATTTTTGGACGACGGGATTTAAGGTTTCCGGGGTGGGGGTTCCCGCAGCGGCAGGCCTGCACGAAAACGCTCCAGCAATCGCTGATCTCTTTCCGCCTGGTCCGTCAACCCGGCCGCCATGGCGAGCTGCTCCGCCGCCGCCTCCGCGGCTTGTGCTTCCTGAAACCGGCCGGCCTCGGCGTAGGCCGCCGCCAATGTCTCGAGGAACATCGGCTGGCGTAGTTGCGTCAACTGGCAGGCCCGTCCCGCCAACTTTACCGCTTCGGGCCCGTTTCGCAGTCCGTCATCGGAACTGGTGGCCAGGATCAACGCCAGGTTGTTGAGTGCCTCGGGCAGGTCGGGATTTAATTTTAGCGCCGCCCGGTAAGCCTCCACCGCCTCCCGGTCCCGGCCGGCCTGGCCCAGCGTCATCCCAAGATAAACGAAGGCCTCGGGATGGTTCGGGCTGATTTGAATCGCCTGCCGATAATCTTCGATCGCTTCATCAAACTGTCCGGTGGCGGCCAGGGCGGAACCGAGATTCTTCAGCGTATCAAAGGAATTCGGACGACTCCGATTGGCCCGGCGATAATAGCTGACCGCCTCGTTATAGCGGCCGGCCATGGCGTACAGTGTGCCGAGATCATTCAACGCTTCGTAATAATCCGGATTAAGCCGGAGCGCCTGTTGAAAATTTTCAAATGCCTCCTTGTAGTGTCTCTGCTTTTGCAGCGCGAGGCCCAGATTGCCATAGGCCATCCAGGAATCCGGGTTCTTGGCCAGCGTGTCGCGCCAGAGGGTTTCCGGATCGCGGAAGGCGGCCGTTCGCTGCCACGTCATTAACCCCAGCACCAGCACCAGCGCTCCGCAAAAAGCGGGTTTGAGCAAGGGGCTTGTCCGGTCGAACCGGCTCAACCCCGTGCTGATCCCCGCCGCGGCCAACGCCAGAGGCCCGATGCAGGCCACATACTGGTAATGGTCGGCCACGAACGAATAACGGAACGTGTACAACATGAAAATGCCCAGCATCGGACTCAGGGTTGCCACGTAAAACAGGGCCGCCACCTCCGGGCCCCGGCCCCAAATACGGCGGGCGAAATAAATGAAGCCGGCCAGCACCGCCAAGGCCAACAGCCAGCCATAGGCCAGCGGATCGGCCGGGTTGATGGTCCAGCGCGGATAACTGAAGGTCAGATTCACCGGCCACAACAATTTCCCAAAATAAAACCACACGGCGCGGCCGGCGATGAGCAAGCGTTCCAGAAGACTCATTGAAAAAATCCCGCCTTCGGTGCCCTGGTGGTATCGTTCCCAACACACCGTCACCAACCCCATCCCCAATCCCATCACCACGAACGGAACCACCTGCAGCCACCGGGTGAGGCTGATGGGTTTGTGTTGCAACCACAAAATCAGGAGCAACGCCGCCGGGAGCGTGCAAGCGGTGGTTTTCCCGCACAACGCCAATCCATAAAAGAGCAGCGCCAGCCCATAATACCGCCAGGCCGGCTTCGGCCGTTCCTCGACAAATTCAATCCAGGCCAGCAGCGACAGCAGGATGAAGAACAGGGACGAGACGTTTTTGAATTCCGTAGCCCAGGCCACCGATTCCACCTGCACCGGATGCAGGCCAAAGAGCGCCGCGCCCAGCCACACGCCCGGCACGCGCAACCGCGCCAGCAGGCGCCACACCAACAACGCATTCGTCGCGTGCAACAGAAGATTGACCCAATGATATCCCGCCGGATTGAATCCCCATAGCGCGTGCTCAATGCGAAATACCGTATAGGTGAGTGGGAAGTATTGTGACGGTACATCCAACGAGAACCAGATCCGCCACAGACCATCCGGCGCTGTCATCAACGAATCGTTGGTGATATAAACATCGTCATCCCAGATAAACCCATTGTGCACCGACGGCAGATAGGCCAGAACGACACACAAAATAATCAATGCGCCGGGAATGGCCAGTCGCATCCATGAATTCGGTGATAAACGCGCTAAAAAGTTCCGGCTGGCCACTCCGGTTTTATAATCGAAGCGAGGCTGCGGGACAAGTACGGCAAACAACGGTGATTGCCTGGCGTGCGTCCCGGGGTTATGTCGGACGCAACGGCCGGACGGTTGTTCACCCCCATCCGGGTCATAATCCGATTCCGAAAGGGAACGCCCGGCGTTGCCAAATCAGGCTCGCATGGAGTATTGTGCCAGTGTGAAACGCCTCGCGGTTTTTGTTTTTGGGGTCTTGACCCTGCTGCTGTCGCCGACGGCGCGCGCCCAGTCGAATCCCGATGATCAGTACCTTGTCATTTATGCCTTGATGCAGCAGGCGGACGCCTTCGACAGTTCGGGAGAACCGCGCCGGGCGTTGGACGACTATACCGAGGCCCAATCCGATCTGCAAAAGTTCCAAAGGGTTTTTCCCGACTGGAATCCCCGGATTGTCAACTTCCGGTTGAGTTATATGGCCGAGAAAATCGCCGAGGTGACGGCCAAACTGCCTCCGGTCCCGCAAGGCGGGACAGCGCCCACGCCGGTGGCGGCCGTGACTCCGGCCAAGGCGGGGACACCGGCCTCGTTGGAAGTGCAGACGCAATTGAGCACGTTACACGACCAGGTCAAACAATTACAGACCGACAACGAAACGCTGCAGGCCAAACTCAAGGAGGCGCTGGCGGCGCAGCCGGCGGCGGTGTCGCCGGACCAATATGCCCAATTACAACAGCAACTCCGTTATTTGACGAAGGAGAATGACCTGCTGAAGGTCGGACTGGCCCGGGGCAATGGCGCCCCGATGGCGGGGGTGGATGCCAAAACCATCGAATTGTTGAAACAGGCGCTGGCCGCCCAGACCGCGCGCGCCGACAGCCTGGCCTCGGAGAATCAGGCGCTGCAGACCCGTATGCAATCGTTGCTGACGAATGCGGACTCCGTGGAAGCCCTGCGCCAGGAGAATGAATTGCTGAAGAAACAACTGGCCGGCCTCAAGTCCGCGCCGGTGGCCACCGTGGCGGTGGCCGCCACGGCGGCCCAACTGGCCAGCGCGCAGGCGCAGATTGTCACCCTGCAATCGGCGGCGGAGGTGAATTCGCTCGAGAAAATTGCGCTGGAAGACCAGGTAAAGAAGTTGCAGGGCAGGGCGGCCATGCCGGGGGCGGCGGGGCCGGGCGCGGCGGAATACGAGGCGCACATCCGCGAGCTGGAACAGGAGCGCGACAATCTGCTGGCCCGGCTGGGCGAGGCGAACCAAAAACTCTACGGCCGCAAAGGCCAGGACGCGGCGGCGCAGATCGACGCCCTGGCGCAACAGGTGGACACGTTACGCGCGCGCATCGCCGTGGATGAAGCGCAACCGATACCCTACACGCCCGAGGAACTGGCGCTGTTCAAGCAATCAACGCCCCAACTGGCCGCCAATCCCAACGCGGAAAAGAAGTCCGTTCATGAATTGCCGAGCGGCACCGCGTCGCTCGTGGCCGAGGCGCAGACTTATTTCGCCTCTCGGGATTATGGCAAGGCCGAGGCCAATTATCAGGAAATTTTGCAGAAGGACCAAAATAACGGCCTGGCCCTGGCCAACCTCGCCACGATCGAACTCGAGGAGAACAAGCTGGACGACGCGGAAAAGCACATCCAGGCGGCGCTGGCGCAGAGCCCGAACGACCCCTATAACCTCACGGTGCTGGGCCGCGTCCAGTTCGCCGAGGCAAAATACGACGAGGCCCTGGACACCTTGAGTCGCGCGGCGAAAATCGACCCGCGGAATCCGGACATTGAAAATTATCTGGGGGTGACGCTGGCGCAGAAAGGGTTGCGCACCCAGGCGGAAACCGCGTTGCGCCGGGCGGTGCAACTGGACCCCAATTACGGCGCGGCGCACAATAATCTGGCGGTGATTTACCTCACCCAACAGCCGCCGATGGTCGAACTCGCCCGCTGGCATTATCAAAAAGCGCTGGCCGCCGGCCAGCCGCACAATCCGGCCCTGGAAAAAATGCTCGCCGAAAAATCCGCACCGGTGTCGCAGTGAATGTATGATTGATGATTTTCGATTGTGTGGACCAGGCTGGCGTCAAATCATAAATCATAGATGCTTCAAGCTTTCCACGAACTGACCCTTGCCACCCGCGGTCGCGGCCTGCTCGAATTCACCCATGAGCTCGAGTCCTGGGTGGAGCACAACCGGTTCCGGGACGGTTTATTGACGGTGCACCTGCGGCACACCTCGGCTTCGCTGTTGATTCAGGAAAATGCCAGCCCCGAGGTGCGGCGGGATTTGGAAGCGTTTTTCGAGCGGCTCGTGCCCGACGGCGACCCGTTGTTTGAGCATACCCTGGAGGGTGACGACGACATGCCGGCGCACGTCCGCACCGCGCTCACGACGGTGAATCTCAGTCTTCCCGTGAGTCAAGGCCGGCTGGCACTCGGCACCTGGCAGGGGATTTATCTGTGGGAACACCGCGTCCGGGGACACACCCGCCAGATTGCTTTGCATTTCATCGGCGAATGATTTTCCGCGTCCGCGCCGTTTTCCTTCCCGTCCGCGATCAGATTTTGGCTGCGATTAACATTGAGATTATGGGAGCGAGGACGATTGGCATGCGAATAAACTGGCCAAGTCCGGCGCCAGATGGCAGGTTGCGCGGCATGAAATTTTCACGGACGACCGTCCTGGCGGCGTTGATTTTCAGCTTTGCTTTCGGCAGTCATGGTGGCACGAACGCGGCCGGTTTTGAATTTACCGGCCCGGAAATCTTTCCGATTGACCAGCAAATCAGCCTGTTGCACGCGGCGGATTTGAATGGCGATCATCTCACTGATCTCATCCTGGCCAACAATCTGCGTTCGAAAATCAATTTGCTCTACAATCAGTCCGGGAAAACCAATCTCCCGGCCTCCGCGGATTCCGGTCAACCGCTGGATGTCAACCAATTGCCGCCCGGCTCGCGCTTTCGCATTGATTCCATTCCCGTGGACGAGCACATCAGCGCGATGGTGGTGACCGACCTGAACGGCGATGGCCGGCCGGACATTGCGTTCTACGGTGACGCCAAGGATCTGGAGGTGATTTACAATCAGGGAACCAACGGCTGGAGCGACCCGGAACGCTGGCACATCGATAATGGACGGACGGACGGCAACGCGCTGGCGGAGGGCGATTTGAACGGTGATGGGCGCACGGACCTGGTGTTGCTGGGCGACAACGGCTCGCTGTATTTTCTCCCGCAACTGGCGGATCACACGCTGGGGGAACCGCAAAAAATCCCGTATTCAGGCACGCCGGAAGCCGTGCAGATTATTGACGTGAATGGCGACGGGCGAAAAGATTTGTTGTTGGTGGATTGGGACAGTGCGACCCCTTTCCGCTTTCGGTTGCAGAGCGCTACCGGCCAGTTGGGCCCGGAGATTTATTTCAAATCGCCGCCCATCCGTTCCTATTGTGCGGACAACCTGGAAGGGGGCGCCCAAAATTACGTCGTCACCATCGCCCAAAATTCCGGCCGGGCGGAGGTTTCCCGGTTCCTCCGCAAACCCGCCGAGCCCTTGTCCGGCGCCTTCCGCCAGGGCCAATTCCAGATCCTGCCGCTTACCAAAACGGACGCGGCGCAACGGGGGATGCTTTGGGCCGATGTCAATGGCGATGGCCGGCCGGACCTGCTGGTGGCCCAGCCCGACAGCGGCCAGATCTCGGTGTATTTGCAGCAACCGGATGGATCCCTGGCGGAGCCACAGACCTTTCCGACCCTCGCCGGGGTGAGCCAGTTGGCGGCGGCGGATTGGAACAAGGACGGCAAATCGGAAATTTTTCTCCTGAGCCAGACTGAAAATGCGGTCGGCGTGACGCAGTTTGACAAGAACGGGCGGTTGCCATTCCCCTCGCTCCTGCCGATTGACGGCAAACCGCTGGTGATGGCCGTCGGCTCATTGCGGCCCGGCGCCAAACCGTCCCTGGCGATGATCGTGGACCAGAATGGACAGCGTTATCTCGTGATTCGCAGCGCCGATGGCAAAATCCGGACCCAAAAGCTGAGTGAAAGCTTTACCTCCAATCCGGTAACGATGGCGATTGCGGATGTAAACCAGGACGGCTTGCCGGATCTGGTGGTGCTGATTCCCTACGAAAAAGTCAAAATCCTGCTCCAGAAACCCGATGGGGATTTTGATGAAGAGAACGTGGATCCGCCCGGTGGCGCGATGGATCGGCCCTGGCTGACCTCAGTGGATGTGGATGGTGATGGCAAACCGGAATTGTTGCTGCCGCAGAAGAATTTTGTGCGCGCCGTCGTGCTCGAAAAGGAAACGGAAACGGTGGGCTCCACCAACCGGTCCGAGTGGGTGTTTCGGGTGAAGGATCAAATCAACGGTTCCTGGAGTGATTCCCACATCGTTGGTGCGGCGACGTTGCCCAACGGCCGGAACGCCATCCCCTCCGTTTTCCTGCTCGATGCCGAACACGGGTGCCTGACGTTGTGCGAGCGGAATCCGGCGGGCGTCTGGCAGGTCAAACGCAACGTGGACCTGCCGGTATCGGACTTCAACAGCCTGCAGTCGGTGGCCCTGGGCGGCCCGGACATGCATAGCATCGCCTTTATGGGCCAGAACGCCGCGGCCTGGATGCCGTTGGGCGGGGACGTCTGGAGTCTGGACGCCCTCGATGGCTATGATACGCCGATCAAGGACGGTTATTTGAACGACGTATCGGCGGGTGATTTGAACAATAACGGCCACAAAGAGCTGATATTTTTGGAGACGGCGAAAAATTACCTGGACATCGTGAACTTCAATTCACAGCACAAACTGGTGCCGGCCGTTCGCTGGCAGGTGTTTGAACAGCACACCTTCCGGGGAGCGACGGACGCCTTACCGGAACCGCGCGAGGTGGTGGTGGCCAACGTGACCGGCGGCAAGAAAAACGATTTGATCGTGGTGGTGCACGACCGGATTCTGGTTTACCCGCAGGAATAAGCAAAGACCGGGTCGCTGAACCTGTAATGGCCCCCTGCAGGACGATCGCCATTTCCTCCAATGATTCCAGCGCGGGTCAGGCCACATCCTCGATTAGTCTGAAATGCTCATGGAAGTATTCTGTCTCCACCGAAAGCGTGTAATTCTTGTAGCGTGGTATGTCGCGAATGTCGGGGGGAACGAGACTGTCTCGCAACTCATCATAGCGAACTGGCAGGAAACCCACCCGAGTTGGCTGCGGCTGGGCCGTACCGGTCATGATGCGAACCCGCTCGCCAGCGGTGAGTCTGCCGGAACCGCTGAAGGTAATGGGCGCGGTGAAAAGATACTGAATCTGCACCTCGCAGACGTCGGTGACCTCCCAAATCTGTCCTGCGCGAGGATACGGTGTTGGACTGCTCATTATGCAATTTATGGCCTAACGGTCCAAATCCCGCAATGCCGGACATGTCCAATGACATCCCTCATGGCGGGGCAATCTGGCCTCTCAAGTTCCATATACCGTCATGCTACTTGTCGGTGTAGACGATTGCATAATCTCGAAAGATCGTTCGCAGGCTGCTTCCGCCACTCCATCCTGTCCCCACGATCGTGGTGTTTCCCGCTTCCATCACGCCATCGGCCCCAATAAGGCGTGCCCGATAATATATCGCCCTGGTCATTACTACTTCCTGGTCTACCGCTCCTTCGCAGGTCAACAACGCTATAATCTTGTAGGGTCTCTTTGGCCGACTTGGTCCGTAAATATCAAAGTGTTCTGCCTTGAGTCGTGGAGTCGTGTCATACATCAAGACCTGAACCCTGTTGGCTTTCGGTGGCGGCTCCTCATGGTTCTGTTGAGACTGTGTGCTCGAGCAACTTACCGCCAGGAGGGCGGCAGCCAATGACATGAATAGGCATTTGGTTTTCATAGTTTGGTGTATGCCCACCGGTGCAAATCACGCAACGCGGGACACGACCATTTCGCACCTACACAATCTGGCCTCTCAACTTGTATAACTCAACCAGGATTTTAAAGGGTTGTGGCCGTGGGCCCAGGCGTGAGGCTGCACAACCAGCGCAAAAACAACCAATGCCGTCAACAAACGCATGACGCTTGTTGATTCTGGCAGCATCGTGATCGGTCCCGTATCGAAGAACGCCAGGTGAGGCGATGTCAACCTGCTGATGTCCCGCCATTTGGCCTGGATCCTTTCAGGGTCAGACACTTCAATCACCGCCGCGTGCCATCACAGTCGTGGCAGGTCAGTACGGCAACCGGGCCGCGCCGGCGGGCGACTGACTCCGCAGGCTCGATAATCGTCGTATAATCCAGACCATCCATAAACTCACTTGGCTCGCCAAAGTTTCGGAGCGACGGTGGAAGGGGCGGGCTTCCAGATGTTACTAATGCGCTTCTGCGTAATACTCAGCTTGACCTGTGGACTCGGATAGCGCCCGCATCCTCGGCCTTTCGCTCTACATTTCAGGGCGACATTCTTTTCGCGCTTTCCCACATCGCTCAAATGGCTCCAGTGCGGTGTGAGGAGGCATTTCTGGCACGGTTTAAAAACCACCCTCGAAAATCCAGTGACCGTCACGCTGCTTCTGAATTCGCAGGGTGTTTGCTTGTATCTGTCCATTCTTGAACCGAACCTGGTACGGCACAAATATCCATGTGTGCAACCCTTCGCTGTACGGCTTGCCGAGGTTTATAATCTTTAGTCCGCCCGTCAGATTCTTGGTCTGTTCGGTGAATACATCGTCGAAGTGTTGTTGTGTGTTCTGCGGCCAAAACTCGGCGACGGCATTCCAATCTTCCGCTCTTACCGATTCCAGAAAACTTCTTGCAACTTGTATGGCTTCCCTGGACAGAGGCGGGGCTAACGGCACGGCGTTGAGGGGTGTTGATGGCAAGCCGGTGGAATCACCATTCGGCGGCGTTGTGCTGCAACCGGCAAGTACCGTCGCGGCGATGACTGCAAATAGCCGTGGGATGATTTTCATAAAGCGCGTGATGCCGCCTGACGGCCTGGAACTGAGCCGCGCCGGACGCGTGGTCCCGCAAAGCGGGACGCAGCGGAACTGGCAGCGCCAACCCGCGTAACCTGAGCCACGGCACGAAGGGCTGCAAGCATGAAAATGAGAGTGAGCCGCCGGGTGGATTTTCGTTTCCATCCCGCCAACTATTCTCGCTTGTAAAACCGTGCGATGAGAGGACAATAGGTCACCGCTATGAATAAAACGCCCCAGGCCCATGGAATGAACCGCCGCCAATTTTTGCGAACAAGCGCCGCCTCCGCAATGCTCCTGAGCCTCGGCGGCGCGCGGTCATTTGCCGCGTCGAATACCGATGCCCCGGAAAATTCGATTCCCTCCGTAACCCTCAATAACGGCCTGCCAATGCCACGCCTTGGGCTCGGCACGATGACACTCAATGGCAAAGTCGGAGAGAGGTGCGTGGCAGAGGCCATCTCCCTGGGGTATCGCCTAATTGATACCGCGATGATCTACGGCACTGAAACGTCAGTGGGCGCCGGGATCAAACAAAGCGGAATCAAACGTGAAGAACTCTTTATCACCTCAAAACTGTGGAAGGACGATATGGGGTACGAACGGGCAAAGAAGGGATTTCAAACTTCTCTCAACAAGTTGGGTACGGATTATTTGGACCTCTACCTGATTCATCGGCCTTATGGCGATGTGAAAGGCTCCTGGAAGGCCATGGAGGAACTCTATCATCAGGGCAGAATCAAGGCCATCGGCGTGAGCAATTTCGAACCCGCGCAAGTTGACGACTTGATTGCCAATAGCGTCGTGAAACCCGCAATCAATCAAATCGAAACGCATGCATTTTTCCAGGAAGGCAAGGCGCTTGATTACCTGAAGCAACACGGCGTGCAAATGGAAGCCTGGGCTCCTTTTGCGGAAGGCCGTCATGGGCTTTTCACCAACGCTACTCTGGCAACGATCGGAAAGAAGTACCGTAAGACCGTCGCGCAGGTCAGCCTGAGATGGCATTACCAAAGAGGAATTATTGCCATCCCCAGATCCTCCCAGAAAGCGCATATTGCGGAAAATGTAAATATCTTTGATTTTAGCCTCGGAGAATCCGATATGGCCGCTATTTCCACGTTGGATTTGAATACCACTCAATTCCCCGAGTGGAGTTAAAGGCGGCTTTGGCCGGCTTTACTTCACGATGCACTCGTCATAATACGAATTCGCTCATCCTTCTGCATTTCCCCCAATGGTTGCCCATGGATTTTGTGTTGGGTGACATCGTGCTTGTTCATTTGGCTTCGTGCATCGGTCGAAAGCTAATCGCAGTAACCGTGTCTCCCGCACCGTGAAGTAGCGAAACCTCGAATGGCTGTCCGCCAATGGCGGTGCAAAGAAGAGCGTAAAGCGGACGAAGGTTATCATCCTCAGTCTGGTGACGGGACCGGATTGGAATCACTGACCTTTCTTTTCACTTACTTTGCACATAACACCCGGTTCAGGCTGGATTTAAGTTGAATGTTTCACCCGGTGGCAAATTTGCCCAGCAGACCGACGCCTCGGCGATGCGTCCCCGGCTCCGGGCATCCGCAGGAATCAGCAAAAATCGGTTCAGCCGGAATATCCTACGACTTCGCCGTTCGCGATCGGCCGGCGTAACAAACCAGCGACGCTCCCAAGCCTATCAGGGCGAGCGCGGAGGGTTCGGGCACTGGCGATGCGGAAAGATTGTCAAACTCAAAGGCATACCCGCCTGTCTCAGAAAGGACGACCTGATCAATCCCACTTGAAGAAGAGACGATTAACCTGGAAAATCCCGAGGAGGGTCCCGGGATGTTAATGGAATCGCTGTCGAGCAACACGGCACCGGCACCGTACGCTTGCACGGTAAATGTAGCCGCCGTAGTAGCATCCGCGTCGGCGGCAAAAATGGAGACCGAGGTCATCAACGTGTCAAAAGTAATGGTCTCCGGTTGAAAGGCATAGGTGTCCTTGCTGTTGAAGCCAAGGATATTGGGTCCACTTAATGCAGAAACATTCCAGGAGCCGATCGCGGCATTGAGAATGGCGCCTCCCTGTCCGGGGCTTGGGCCGGCGAAATGCACGCCGAGCGGCGCGTAAAGTTCCGTCAATAGAGTGGTTTGGGTGAACAGGCCGGGCACCGTTATGGGATTGCCGTAGGCGTCGGTATCGAAATTGATGAAGATTGGCAGAGCAAAGGCGACCCCTTCCAGCAGGACCATGACCCCACCGAGTGCTAATACGGTTTTCAACTTCATAGCGTTTTGCCGTGCTTGGTCTGATTATCGGCTGCTACGCAGCGAGCATGGCAAAACGGGGCGTTAAAGTCAAGGAAAACCGGGTTCCGGTAGTGCCGTATTTTGGCAGTAGGGCACGACGTAAGGAGTGCTACCCGGAACAGCTCCTGACCGCGTCGCCTACTAATTAGGACACCGCCGGGTTCCGGTAGTGCCCTATTTTGAAAAGTTCTTCCAGATAAGAAATGCAATCAAGAGAGCCGCAACCGTTAAATAAATCCACGGATGCTGGCGTGAGAAATTGTCTGGCGCGCCATTTCTACCCAATAGCGCCGGAATCATTTGTTTCCTCCCTTATGTGTCTTTCTGAAAGTGCTGAACATTTTGACCATCACCGATTCACGGTCAGGGGAACTGCGTGATCATTCGATCACTTTGATGAAATCCTTGAATTGTTCGCCGGTATAAAAATTTATCCAATTACCTTTCGTATCCAGGTAAGCCAGGCACCTATGTTCCGTGCGTTGTACCCAGACCAGGTGTTTATGATCAGTTTGCGGCTTGTCGGCCGCGGACTTTTCGGTCGCGAATTGGGCGCCTTTTTTCATTGCAATGGCAACATGTTAGCACACTTGCTTTGTCCATGCCAAGCGGACATTCTGTCGCCGAACTGGTTAAGGATTGTGGCGGGCAAACAAAATTATCTCGCGCGATTGCAAGTGGCAATTGAGTGTTTGCACGGGTGCGAAGCGAATCATCGCGAAACCGTACCTGTTCGGGAAGTGTTCCAGGGCCAAACCGTCTGGAAAGGTGCAGTCGAAGTGTTTGATCTGTACGGCCACCACCAGGCCGGTATTTGCTACGGCTGGTCCCGTCCGGAGGGGAACGATGATAAGGGCGA
>Ga0335083_10005030_pt1 | contig 16747 bp, 19 predicted proteins | sample Lox_Sample_42_FD_206716 | JGI IMG/M metagenome (GOLD analysis project Ga0335083, IMG submission 206716) | Soil microbial communities from Loxahatchee National Wildlife Refuge, Florida, United States - Lox_Sample_4.2 | ecosystem: Environmental > Terrestrial > Soil > Wetlands | place: USA... | reverse complement strand
GAGAACGGCGCCATCATGAAGGTGAACAGGATGGGCAGGAACTGGAACACGCGCGCCTGCACCGGGTCGGCCGGCGCGGGGTTGAGCTTCTGCTGCAGATACATGGTGATGCCCATGATCAGCGGCCACACGCCGATATTGAAGAAGTGCAGGATCTCCGGCACTTGCCAATGGATGAAGCCGAAGCCCGTGAGGATGGTGGCGGGATCGGGCGCGCTGAGATCCTTGATCCAGCCGAAGAACGGCTGATGGCGCATCTCGATGGTGGTGTAGAGCACCTTGTAGAGCGCGAAGAACACCGGGATCTGCACCACGATGGGCAGGCAGCCGGCCGCCGGATTGACCTTCTCGCGGCGATAGAGCTGCATCATCTCCTGATTGAGCCGCTGCTTGTCCTCGCCGTAGCGCTGCTTCATCTTCTCCATCTCGGGCTGCAGCGCCTTCATCTTGCTCATCGCGGCGTAGGACTTGTTGGCGAGCGGGAAGAACAGCGCCTTCACGATCACCGTCAGCACCATGATCGACAGGCCGAAATTGCCGATGTGGATGTAGAGCCACTCGAGCAGCCAGAACAGCGGCTTGGTGAAGAACCAGAACCAGCCCCAGTCGATCGTGAGGTCGAAATGGTCGATGCCGAGCTTGTCGCGGTAGGCATCCATCACGCGCACGATCTTGGCGCCGGCGAACAGGTGGTTCTCGGTGCCGGACGTGGCGCCCGGCGCGACCGTGATGCCGGCGCCGACATAGTCGACCTGGTACTTGTCGTTGGGCGCGGCACCCGTGCCCTTGAGCGTGACGTCGACCTTGGCCTTCTGGTCGGGGATCAGCGCCGCCATCCAGTATTTGTCGGTGATGCCGACCCAGCCTCCGGTGCTCTCGATCTTCTGCTGCTTGTTGTCCTTGAAGTCCTTGTAGCCGAACTCCTTCAGGCTGCCGTTGAAGACGCCATAGGGGCCCTCGTGCAGCACGTAGGTGCCCTCGGCCTTGGGCTCGCCGTAGCGCACGATCAAAGCCCAGGGGAACAGCGTGACCGGCTTGTCGGACTTGTTCTCGACGCTCTGCTTCACGTCGAACATGAACTGCTCGTCGAGCGTGACGTCGAGCGCAAAGAGGAGGCCCTGGCCGTTGTCCCAGGTGAGCCTGGTCGGCTTGCCGGGCTCGAGCGTCTTGCGGTCGGCGGTCCACACCGTGTCGGGGCCGGGCAGCTTGACGTTGGCATCGCTCGCCGACCAGCCGAACTCCGCATAGTAGGGATGCTCGCTGCCGACCGGCGCCAGGACGGGGACCGGCGGACTCGTGGGATCGAGCTCCTCGCGGTGCTTGGCGAGCTGCACGTCGTCGATGCGCGCGCCCTTGAGCGAGATCGAGCCGATCAGCTCGGGCGTGTTGAACGTGACGCGCGGATTGCGCTTGAGCGCTTCCTCGCGGCTCACGTACTGCTCGGCAGCCGACGTGGGCGCGGCACCGGGAGCGGCCGGCGCACCCGGTGGGGCGGAGCCTGGCGCGGCACCCGGCGTTGCAGGCGTCGCGGTCTGCGCGGTCTCCTGCGGCGGCGGGGTCGTGTGCTTGGGCGGGAAGACATATTGCCAGCCCATGATGATCGCCACGGAGAGGACGATCGCGACGAGGAAATTCTTCTGGTCCATTTACCGGGCTTTTACGGGCGAACAGGAAAGCGGAGGCACCGGATCGTAGCCGCGGCCGCCCCACGGCCCGCAGCGACAGAGACGATGGGCGGCAAGCAGGCTGCCGTGCAGCGCGCCATGTCGCTCGACGGCCTCTACGGCATAGGCCGAGCACGAGGGCTCGTACCGGCAGGCGCCGACGAAGAAGTAGGCGAGCGTGAGCTGGTAGAGACGGACCAGGGCGCGCAGGACGAACGACATCATGCGGCCGGGAAACTGGCGATTGGAACGCGCCAGCGCAAGGCTCGAAGCGACAGTCATGGCGTCGCGACGCTGAGCGCCTTGAGCCGCTTCAGGGCCTCGACCAGCTCCTGCTGGAGCTTGGCGAAATCCCGCCCGATCGCGGCCTGCCGGCCGACCAGCACGTAGTCGAGATCGGGCTTGGCCTGGGCCGGAATCACGAGCCGCGCAACTTCCCTGAGGCGCCGGCGCACCCGGTTGCGGACCACGGCATTGCCGACCTTGCGGCTCACGGTGAAGCCCACACGGACGGCGGGCAGGTCGAGATCGGCCGGCGCGGGCGCGGCCTGGAGCACGAAACCGGGCATGGCGCAGCGGCGCCCGGCCTGGACGCGCAGGAAATCGCGACGATTCGGCAGACGCCCGGGACGCGCCACGGGCCGGAACTTTAGGCCGAGAGGCGCTTGCGGCCCGAGCGGCGGCGGTTGGCAATGACCTTGCGGCCCCCCACCGTAGCCATGCGGGACCGGAAGCCGTGCCGGCGCTTGCGGATCAGCTTGCTGGGCTGATACGTGCGTTTCATGACGCAACTCCTTCAAACACAAGGCCCCCGCGCGCAAGCGCCGGGGGCGAAATTCCGTGGGCGGGGTAATAAGCGGGCGGGCTGCAGGAGTCAAAGCTAAAGAAGGGCGCATGACGACGGTCCTGCACGGCTACCACCTGAGCGTCTATCTGCGCATCGCGCGCCTGGCGCTGGCCGAGAAGGGCGTGGCCTACGAGCGGGTCGAGGTGAACCCGTTCGATCCGGATCGGCCGGCGGCGTATCTCGAACTGCACCCGTTCGGCCGGGTGCCCGTGCTGGTCCACGACGGTTTCGCCCTCTACGAGACCGCCGCCATCACACGATATATAGACCGCGCCTTCCCGGGCCCCGCGCTGCAGCCGGCCGACGCGCGGGCACTCGCCCGCATGGACCAGATCATCGGCGTGGTCGATGCCTATGCCTATTGGCCGCTGGTGCGCCAGGTCTTCGCCCAGCGCGTGATGCGGCCACGCTTCAACCGGCCCGTCGACGAGGCCGAGATCGCAGCCGGTCTCGCCGCCGCACCGCGCGTGCTGGGCGCTCTCGAGACGCTCGCGTCGGGCGCGACGTTCCTCGTCGGCTCCGCGCTCTCGCTCGCCGATCTTCATCTCGGCGCGATGATTGCCTACTTCGCCGAAGCGCCGGAGGGTGCCGCCCTTCTCTCCTCTTATCCGCGGCTCGCGGCATGGTGGGAGTCGCTCGCCACGCGGCCGAGCCTGATTGCGACGACACCGTGGCGTTGACCGCCGTTTGGATCACGCCTCACCGATAGTTCATCCGGCGTGTTCGGATCGTCGCCAAGCGTTGAATGGTCCGTGCGCGAGAGACTGGCGTAGCAAAGCACGTGTCCATTCCCGGACGCACAAGGAGGCTCTCATGAACAAGCGCACCATCGTCGCCACGGCCGCATCGATCTTCGCGGCCGGCGCCTTCACCGTCGCCGCCCACGCCGAGGGCGTGCATTGCGGCGGCACCAACGCCTGCAAGGGGCTCAGCGCCTGCAAGTCGGCGTCCAACGCCTGCAAGGGCCAGAATGCCTGCAAGGGCAAGGGCTTCACCGAGGCCAAGGACGCGACCGACTGCACCGCCAAGGGCGGCAAGGTGATGTGATCCGCGAGGGGCCGGAAAGAACGTCTTCCCGGCCCCGTCCGCGCGATCTTCAGCCCACGACCTTGCGCAGCGCCTCGAGCGTCGTCTCGGGCTCGGGCCGATGCGTGTAGTCCGGATCGGCCTCGACCGAACGCACGATGCCGTCGGCGTCGATCACGAAGCGCGCCGGCACCGGCAATTGCCACGACGGATCGCCGTTGCGCACGGCAAGGTCGTTGCCGAAGCCGAGATAGACCTGCTTCAGGTCTTCCGGCAGCGTGAAGGCGAGCCCGAAGGCCGCGGCCACTTTCGATTTCTCATCCCACAGGATGGGAAAGGTGAGCTTCTGTTTGTTGGCCATGTCGGCCACCCGTTCGGGCAGCTCGGGCGAGATCACGACAAGCGAGCCGCCCAGGGCGGCGATGTCGGCGTAGATGCTTTGCAGAGCGTCCAGCTCATGTCGGCAATAGGGTCACCACGACCCTCGGAAGAAGGACAGGACCATCGGCCCGCCGGCCAGCAGGTCGTTCGAGGACACGTAACGTCCGTCGTGGTTCTCGAGCTCGAACGCGGGCATGCGCGCGCCGACCTTGACGATGCCGTCCATGATGCCCGAGTGGCGCAGATCCTCCGTCGCGCGATGCATGATGGCCTGCCGTTCGGGCGGGATGCGGCCCGCGGAAGCCGCCCGCGTGGCGGCGAGTTTTTCTTCAAGTGACATGCTTCTCTCCTTCCATCGACTCAAGACTTGCCGAGCTTGTTGTAGGTCTCGCGGACCGCGACGATGACGTGGTCGGCGCAGCCATTCTCGCGCTCGACATTCGAGGCTTGATAGTCGGCCGAGGTCATCATCTCGAGGAACGCCGCCCGCGAGGGATAGCGCACCAGGGCGACGTAGTCCCAGCGATGCGCCTCGGGCACGCCGAGCGCAACGGCCTGGGCCTCGCCGGTCCAGACGATCGTGCCGCCGACCGCCTTGATCAGCTTGATGGTGAGGGCGCTGTAGCGGAGATAGGCGTCCCAGCCGCTGCCCCGCCCGTCGAGCGAGCGCTCGCGGAAGCGCATCAGGTTCAGCATCGTCACCGGACCCTCGTCCGGCAGCGCCTTCAGCGTCTCGGCGTTCAGGTGATCGATCGGCGGGTGGGTCATCGGCGCCGTTCAGCAGCCGAGCCGATCGGCCAGCTGGCCGAAATCGTCGACCACGATATCGATCGCGGGATCGGGCGTCGGATCGGGCGGCCCGGCCGCGCCCCATTCGTCGGGCCGCCGCACGAAGGCCGTCCGATAGCCGACCTTGTGCGCCGCCATCAGATCGAAATTGTGACAGGCGACCATCAATATCTCGTCCGGCCGGTAGCCCAGCCAGCGCGCGCAGGTCTGATAGGCCTCCGGATTGGTCTTGTAGCTGCCGATCATCTCGCACGAGACGACGCAGTCCCAATCGAAGCCGTTGCGCCGCGACACGTCGACGATCAGCGATGTGCTGAGGATGGTGAAGGACGCCACGACATGGCGGCGGCGCAGGCGCTTCAGGGCGGCGGGGAAATCCGGCCAGGCGTCGAGCGCGTGCCAGGCGCGCTGGATGCCCACGCGATCCTCCTCGGTGAGGCCCTGCCAGCCGTGCTCGGCCGCGAGCTCGTCGAGGATGCGGCGATGCACGCCGTCGATGTTGAAGTCGGGCTTCACCTGGCGGGTCATGCCCTTGAGCGCCCGCCGGCGGTATTCGTTGGTCACCGCCACCCAGTCGGCGTTGAACCCGCGACGCGCGCCGGCGGCGGCGAGAGCCGCCGAGATGCCGCGGTGCCAGTCGAGGATGGTGCCTCCGGTGTCGAAGGTCAGCGCCTTGACCGAAAGTGTCATTGCAGTCCCCGTCGCGGCGCGGTTTCCAGCAGATCGAGCGTCGGCCGGGCGACGCTCTCCAGCAGCTTGCGTTTGGCGCCCGTGCGCGCCAGCACGCGGATGCCGAGCAGCACGCCCAGCAGATGGCCGGACACGACCGTCGCATCGAGACGCCGCGGCACCTGCCCGGCGCGGCGCGCCGCCTCGAGGTTTCGCCGGAAGAAGGCCCGGATCTCGCCGAGATAGTCGCCGACCCGCTCGCCGATCTCCGCATCGTGCGGGGCGACGTCGAGGGCGGAGTTCACCAGCATGCAGCCCTTGCACTCGGGGTCCTTGACCGAGCGGTCGATGATCTCGGCAAGGAACGCGGCGATCGCCTGCCTGGGCCCGTGGCGGGCCTCGATCCGCTCGATGCGTTCGCGCATCGAGCGGTTGGCATAGCGTTCGAGCGCGCGGATGAAGAGCTCGCGCTTGTCGCCATAGGCGTTGTAGAGGCTGGCGCCGCCGATCCCCATCGCTTCGCCCAGGTCGCGAACGGACGTCGCCTCGTAACCGCGCGCCCAGAAGCAATCGACCGCCGCGTCGATCGCGCGCTCCTCGTCGAAGGCTTTGAGGCGGGCCATGTCCCACTCAACCATGATTCTGGAGCGGGCGCTACAAAATACTGGGTCCTCGCCGTCGTCCATGCTAACCGCGAGTGATGGTCGAGACGCCTATCGATGCCGCCCGGAACCGCCGCTGGGGCCTCGTGTCGGGCGCGACCATGGCGCTCGGCGCCTCCGTCGCCTTCGCCGCGGCCCGTGCCGGCATCCTGGGCGGCCTGCAGGTCGTCGACCTGATCTTCGCCCGTTACATCGTCGCGGGCCTCATCATGCTGCCGCTGCTGCTGCGCTTCGGGCTGTTCGGTTTCGCCGGCATCGGCTGGCGCCGCAGCCTCGTGCTGACGATCCTGGGAGGCGCCCCGTTCGCGCTCCTGCAGACCGGCGGCTATGGTTTCGCGCCGCTCGCCCATGGCGCCGTCATCGCGCCGGCGACCGTGACGATCGTCAGCACCGTCGGCGCCGCCCTTTTCCTGCGCGAGCGGCTCGGCCGCAATCATATGGTCGGCGCGGCGATCGTGCTGGCCGGCATCGTGCTGATCGGCTGGGACGGCCTCGTTCAGCCCGCGGGCGCGCGAGCCTGGCTGGGCGATCTGCTGTTCTTCCTGTCGAGCCTGCTGTGGGCGGGCTTCACCCTGCTGCTGCGCCACTGGCGGCTGTCGGCGCTGCGCGCCACCGCAGTCGTCGCCGTGCTCTCCGCGCTGCTGACCACGCCCGCCTATTTCCTGTGGGCCAGCCCCGAGCACCTGCGAACTCTTCCGCTCGGCATGCTGGCCTTCCAGGGCCTGATCCAGGGCGGCGTCCAGGGGGCGCTCACCATGTACGCCTACGGCCAGGCGGTCATGCTGCTGGGCGTGAGCCGCGCCGTTCTCTTTCCCGCCATCGTTCCGGCGCTTTCGGTGCTGATCGGCATCCCGATCGTGGGCGAGATCCCGGGCCTGCTGCAGGTCGCGGGCCTCGCCCTGGTGACGCTCGGCCTGATGACGACGATCGGCGTTTTCCGCCGGCGCGGGACATGAAGAGTTGAACGGGCGACGACTAGGCCGCCTGCCCACCCTCCGGTAAAATCCGGGCCATGGCTGCCGACATCACCGTCCGGGCCCAGACCCTCGCCCCCGCCTCGCGCCGGCGCTTTCCGACGTTCGGCCTGTCGTGGCGCATCCTGGGGCTGGTGGTCGCCGCGGTCATGACGGCCGAGCTGCTGCTCTTCCTGCCGTCGATCGCCCGCTTCCGCATGGTCTACCTCAATCAGCTCGTCGAAAGCGGCACGCTGGCGGCGCTGGCGCTCGACGCCACGCCCGACAACATGGTGACGGAGGAAGTGAAGCGCGCGCTCCTGAACAACGCGCGCGTCGATGCCGTGGTGCTGGTCGAGCCCAACAAGCCCAAGAAGGCGCTGCTCAACATCGCGCCCTCGCCCAGCATGCCGACCTTCGATCTCACGCAGCGCGGCGCGCTCGGGCTGATCTGGGATGCGCTGGCCGCGATGATGCGCGACGGGCCCTACTACACGAGGGTCGGCGGCGAATCGATGCGGCTGCCGCATGCCATGGTCTGGATCGTGGTCGACGAGCTGCCGATGCGCATCGCCATGTACGGCTATGCCGGCCGCATGCTGGTGCTTTCGATCATCGTGGCGCTGTTCACCGCCTCGCTGCTCTATCTGGCGCTGCGCTGGCTGGTGATCCGCCCCTTGCAGCACCTGTCGGAGGACATGGTCGCCTTCCGCCGTGCGCCCGAGGAGGCGCTGTCGGTGCATCCGCCGACCGGCCGCGCCGACGAGATCGGCGTCGTCGACCGCGAATTCCGCGTCCTGCAAAGCGAGCTGCGGGCCTCGCTCCGGCAGAAGACCCGCCTCGCCGAGATCGGCGCTGCGTCCAACAAGATCAACCACGATCTGCGCAACATGCTGTCGACGGCGCGTCTTCTGTCCGATCGCCTCGCGCGCAGCGACGATGCGCATACCGCCAAGTTCGCGCCGACCATCCTGAAGACCATCGACCGCGCGACGCGTCTGGCGAGCGAGGCGATCGAATACGTGCGCGACCGGCCGGTGCCGCAGCTCGCCGCCTGCGACCTCGGCGACCTGGTCGACGAAGTCGGCGTCGCGCTGCAGGAGCTGGGCGAGGACAGCGATCCCAACCAGCTGCGCGAATGGCGCAACACGATCGGCGAGCGCATCGTGCGGGCCGACCGCGATCTCCTGTTCCGCGTGTTCAGCAATCTCGGCCGCAACGCCTTCGACGCCGGCGCCACGATGGTGAGCGTGAGCGTGCGTACCGGCGGCGCCTTCCTGCTGATCGACGTCGCCGACAATGGCAGCGGCATCCCGCCCGATGTCGCGAGCCAGCTCTTCCGCCCCTTCACCACCGGCGGCCGTGCCGGCGGCGCGGGATTGGGCCTCGCCATCGCCCGCGACCTGGTGCGCGTCCACGGCGGCGAGATCGCGCTCGCCGAGACCAGCGGTTCCGGCACGACGTTTCGATTCACGCTGCCGTTGAACGGCTAATTCGTCAGTGCCTTCAGCTTCTCGGTGAACAGCCTGATGCGATCGGCGTTGGCGCCGAGGTCGGATGTCCCCGTGCGGCTCTTGGAGCGGATGTCGATCTTGCTGCCGCCGCCGTCGGGCCTGATGCGGACCACGACATCGTCCTGCAGGCCGAACCATGTCGTGGTGTCGATCGCCTCGATCCGCCCGTCGCGCGGCGCGCGCGCCACGACGTCCCAGCCGAGCGCCATGGCGACCGCGTCGACCCGCTTGAAGGCATCGGCGGGCGGCAATGCGAGGCTGATCGTCCCGATGTCGGGATAGGCCGCGCGCTGCAGGGCGGCATTGGCGATGGGATAGCTGCCGTCGCCGCCCTGCCGGCTCTCCTGGCGCAGCTGCAGCGTGATCACCAGCGGCGGCGGATTGGAGGTGTCGGTGCTGACGTCGCTGATCGGCGGCGCCTGGCGCGCGCGCAAGAGAAGCGTGAGCGGCGCCCAGGCCGCGGCGACGCCGACCGCGAGGGCCAACACCGCCGCGAGGAAACCGCGCCGGCGATCGCCCGGCCGGGTCGGCACGATGGTGGCGAGCGCCAGCGCCACCGAGGCCGCCGCGAGATAGAAGCCGTAGCGGAAGACCGTGAGGGCAAGATCGATGTCGACGCCGAGATAGCGATGCAGCGGACCGGACACGGCAACGACCACGGCCGCGGCACACGCCATGTAGAAGGCGAGCCGCGCCAGGCGGTGGCTCACCGGATTGGTCCGACGAAAGAGCATTCAGGCCCCGTTGTCACACCATCGTAACCCCATCGGGGGTCGGAATCAGCGAGGGAAAGCCTCAGTGCCAACGCATGAATGTCAGGCGGGCGTGTCAGCCCGGTGACCATCCCGGCGGCGCCATCTCGAAGCCTTCGAAACGGAAGGCCGGCGCCACGGTACAGCCAACCAGGGTCCAGCGGCCGAGCGAGCGGGCCGCCTGCCAGACGCCGCGCGGCACCACACCCTGCGGCCGCTCACCGATCGCAAGGTCGCTGCCCAGCCTGAGGCGACGGATCGTCTTCCCGTCGTCGGACAGCGACAGCTCGAGCGGGGCGCCAGCGTGGTAGTGCCAGAGTTCGTCGGCATCGACCTTGTGCCAATGCGAGCGCTCGCCGGCCTTCAGGAGATAGTAGATCGCGGTCGAGGCGCCGCGCGGAGAGTCGGGGGCGCGGAACGTCTCACAGAAATGGCCGCCCTCGGGATGCGGCCGCAGGCCCAGCCGTTCGATGATCTCGTCGGCGTCGAGCACGTCCTCAGGCCGGCGGCGGCACCGTCGCCTTGATCGACGGCGTCTTGGACATGGTGTTGAACCACTTGGCGAGCTTGGGATGCTTGCTGCGCCAGTCGTGGCTGGCGAAGCGGAAGTCGAGATAGCCGAGCGCGCAGGCGACCGAGATGGTGCCGATCGTGGGCTTGCCCTTCAGCGACTTCGTCTCCGCGTCGAGCTGGCCCAGGATGCCGTCGATCTTCTTCATCATGCCCTTGCTCCACTCGTCCCAGCGCTTGTCGTCGGGACGGAGCGCGCCCTCGTAGCGCGCGAGGAGCGCTGCATCGAGCAGGCCGTCGGCCATCGCCTGGAGCCTGAGTGCCACCCAGCGCTCGCGGCCCTTGCGCGGGAACAGCTTGCGGCCCTTGTGCTGGTTGTCGAGATACTCGCAGATCACCGGCGAGTCGAAGAGATCCATGCCCTTCACGGAGAGCGCCGGGATCTTGCCGATGGGATTGTGCTTGTCGACGTCGGCGTTGGGCGCGACGGGCGACAGCGCCACGTTCACCAAGTCCATCTTCTTGTGCAGCCCCGTCTCGAGCGCGACGATCCTCACCTTGCGGGCGTAGGGCGAACCCGGCGAGTAGTAGAGCTTCATCTTGGCCATGATCGTTCTCCCTTATCGCCGTCGCATCACGCTGCAGCAACGTGCGGAATCTCCGTGTCGTTCAGCCTCACCTTGGCGGCGACATCGAGCAGTTGCTGCCATGTCGTCGAATCGATGGGCACACCGTTCTTCTCGCGGTCGGCGCGGCGCGCGCGCTCGGGCTCGCCGGGCGCCAGCACCTCGGCCACGCCGGGCTGGGGCTTGGCCGACTTAACCCAGGTGATGAAGGTCTCGACCTCGTCCTCGAAGAACAAGGTGCCGCCCATCGCCTCGGGATCGATGATCACCGACAGCATGTTGTTGATGATGTCGTGACCGTCCTTCTTGATGGTGCGCGGGCTGTGCGTGCGCCCGCCGGTCAGTGCGCCCGCCAGCAGGTCGCAGATCACCGCGAGCCCGCCGCCCTTGTGCAGGCCGAAGGGCAGGATGGCGCCGAACGGCGCGTTGTACATCACGCCGGGCTCGGTCGTCGGACTGCCCTGGGAGTCGATCAGGAGGCCCGGCTCCATCTGGATCTGCTTGTTGTTGGCGACGCGGACCTTGCCCATCGCCACCTGGCTGGTCGCGAAGTCGAGCACGATCGGCTCCTTGCCCTTGCGCGGGATGGCGGTGCAGTACGGATTGGTGGTGAAGCGGGGCTCAGCGCCGCCGAACGGGGCCACAAGGGATTTGTGGCCGTGCACGTTCACCCAGTGGGTGCTGACCATGCCGGCACGCGCGCACTGCTCGGCCCAATGGCCGATGCGCCCGATATGATGTGCATTGATGAGCCCGACGACGCAGACACCGTGCTTCTTCGCCCGCGCGATACCGAAATCCATCGCTTCCTTGGCGACGACCTGGCCGTAGCCCGCGCCGCCATCGACCACGATGACCGCCCCATTATCGCGCGAAATCTTTGCATGATGGTTACGGACGCAGGCGCCGGCGCCCGTGTTCTGGATATAGGCCGGCATCATGCCGACCCCGTGGCTGTCATGGCCGAACAGATTGGCCAGGACCAGGTGGTCGGCGACCAGCCGGGCCTCCTCGGCCGAACTGCCGTCCGCCCGACAAATTGCCATGGTGAAGGCGTGCAACTGGTCGGGCTTGACCCGGACTTCCCCCACGCCAGCCATGACGATTTACCTCCCTGCCTCGTTTGCGCGCCGAAAGGTTCCCCGCCCCCGGGTCCCTGTCAATAAGACCCACCGCCCGAAGGGGCTTAGGACAGCCCTCAGACGGCCGTGCTACCACCCCGAAATGCGGTTTTTCGCCCGCTTGGCTGCGCTGTTTCTGCTGCTGACGGCCGGTGCCGCCGTCGCCCAGACGGTGGCGCCGCCGCAGCGGCCGTTCTCCCAGCTGGTGAACCTGTGGACCCGCCAGCTCGACCGCATCGCCTACCGGACCGAGCAACCGGATCTGCTGCCCGCCGAGATCGATGCGCTGCGCGAGCAGGCGAGCGACGTGCGGGCCGCCGTGGCCGCCGCCGCCCAGCTCGCGCGCAACGACCTGGTCGATACGCGCAAGCTGCTGGCGCCGCTTCAGCCCAGCGATACCGACAAGTCCACGACCGCGCCGCCCGACACCGACGCGGTGAAGGCCGAGCGCGATCGGCTCACCGAGCAGGCGACGATCAGCGAGAGCCGGGTCAAGCAGTGCGAGGTGATCATCGTGCGCGCCGACCAGCTGCTCGAGAAGCTGGTCAAGCTGCGCAGCGATGTCGTGCTGCAGACCTTGCTGCATCGCGACCCCTCGCCGCTCTCGCCCAAGGTCTGGAGCAGCGTCGGCCCCCAATTCGTCGCGGCGATCGAGTCGCTGTCCGCCGCCATGGCCGAATGGAGCCGCACCGGTCTGCGGCCGCTCAGCGTCTGGGCGCTGATCACGATCGGCCTGTGGTGGGTGGGCCGGACGCTGCGCCGCCGCTATGGCCGCGGCGAAGCGGTCGAGCCCGGCCCGCGCGATCGCACGCTTGCCGCCGCCATCGACGGCGTCGGCGTGGTGCTGGTGCCGATCCTCGCCGTCTGGCTGATCGGCAAGCTGCTGGCCGCGAGCCTGCCGCCCGCGCCGCTCGACCTGCTGCTGTCGGAATTCACCAAGCGCATCATCATCGTGCTGCTGGTGGTCGGCCTCACCGCGACGGCGCTGTCGCCGAACCGGCCGGCATGGCGGGTGCTGCCCTTCAGCGAGGCGAGCGCCCAGCACCTGTCGACGGCCTTGCGCCGGCTGATGGTGATCGGCGTGCTGGTCGACTTCATCTACCTCGCCCTGGCGCAAGGTCCCGATCGCCAGGCGCTGACCGCGATCGGCGCGCTGGTGCTGGAGGCCACCGTGGCGTTCCTCACCCTGCCGGCGCTGGCCGACCGGGCCTGGCAGTCGACCACGCCGCGCGAGACGGACTCCGCGCTGCCGGCCATGGTCGGCGGCACCTGGTGGTCGGTCGGGCGGCTCGCGCTCAGCGCCGCCGTGCTGTCCTCGATCCTGTTCGCGCTCCTGGGCTACATCACGCTCGCCTCGCACATCCATTCGGCGCTCGCCGCGAACTGCCTGGCGCTCGCGCTGGCGCTGCTCGCGCATCGCTTCGTCGGCGATGCGCTCGAAGCGGTCGCGGCGGCCGACACGCCGACCGGCCTCTGGGTCCGCCGCCGCCTCGGCCTGCCGGCGGACTCCGAGCTGCGCGGCCAGCAGGTCGTGCTGCTGCTGTTCGATCTGCTGCTGGTGTCGCTGCTCGCCATCGCCATCCCCGCGGCCTGGAGCGTCGACATGGACGCGATCCTGGGCGGCTTCGGCCGGCTGCTGCATGGCGTGCATATCGGCGGCGTCACGATCTCGCTCGGCGACATCGGCGCGGCGATCCTGGCCTTCGCCGTCTGCCTGTTCCTCGCGCGCCTCGTGCGCTCGGTGATGCGCGAGCGCGTGCTGCCGACCATCGACGCGCCCATGCCGGTGCGCCAGTCGATCGACGCGGCGCTGAACTATGCCGGCGTCATCGTCTCGCTGCTGGTCGGCATCAGCGCGCTCGGCATCGACTTCACGAACCTCGCCATCGTGCTGGGCGCTCTGTCGGTCGGCATCGGCCTCGGCCTGCAGAACATCGCCAACAACGTGATGTCGGGCGTCGTGCTGCTGATGGAGCGGCCGATCAAGGCGGGCGACTGGGTGTCGGTGAGCGGCCATGAGGGCTTCGTGCGGCGAATCAACATACGCGCCACCGAGATCGAGACATTCCAGCGCACGCATGTCATCGTGCCCAACAGCGTGTTCCTGCAGAACCCGGTGGTGAATCGCACCTACTCCGACACGTCGAGCCGCCTCGACATCGCGCTGACCGTCGGCTTCGACACCGATGTGGCGAAGCTCGAGGGCATCCTGCGCGAATGCGCGCTCGACCATCCGAGGGTGCTGCGCGTGCCCATGCCGATCGTGCGCTTCGTGCGCGTCGGCCCCAACGGCCTCGACTTCGAGCTGTTCGTGTTCGTCTCCCAGCTCGAGGATCGCAACGTCGTGATGAACGACCTCAACCGCGGCATCCTCGCCCGCCTGATCGAGGCCAGGATGCTCGATCCCAGGCCCGCGACCGAGTTCAAGCTGCGCGATCTCGACAAGCTCGCCGAGGCGCTGCGCGCGCGGCAACCTGGATCCTGATGCCGCCGCGCCGCCGCCGCGAGGAGGACCAGCAGCGCCGCCGCAGCGGGCTCGCACGCTTCCTGCTGCTGCTCGTGGTCGGCGTCGGGCTCGGCGTGGCGCTGTGGGGCTACGCGCCCGACCTGCCGCGCGACATGCTGATACAGCGCTACGCCAACAGCCATTCGCAGTTCATCGATGTCGGCGGCGCGCGCGCCCACGTGCGCGACGAGGGCAAGCCCGACGCCATGCCGTTGCTCATGATCCACGGCTCGCTGGGCTCGCTGCACATGTGGGAGGGCTGGGTCGCCGAGCTCAAGGACCGCTATCGCCTGATCTCGGTCGACCTGCCGGGCCACGGCCTGACCGGCGCCTGGCCGCGCGACGAATACACGATCGACGCCTATGCCGACTTCATCGAGGTGCTGGCCGACGCGCTGAACCTCGACCGCTTCGCCGTCGCGGGCCATTCGATGGGCGGCGCCGTCGCCTGGACCTTCGCCGCGACCCGGCCCGAGCGGGTGAGCCAGCTGATCCTGGTCGACTCGGCGGGCTATCCGCGCGAGGGGCCGCTGCCGCTGTCGACGCGGCTCGCGCGCCTCAGCGTGCTGGGCGACATCGGCATCTACTTCAAGCCCGACCGGCTGGTGCGCCGCTCGCTGCTCGAGGTCTATGCCGATCCTGCGATGGTGACGCCCGAAAGGGTGCGCCGCTTCGGCGAGCTGCAGCGCTTCCCCGGCAACCGCGCCGCCACCTTGCAGCGCGCCCGCACGCAGGAGCCGCTCGATCCCTCGACCTTGCGCTCGCTCGACGTGCCGACCTTGATCATCTGGGGCGCCAAGGACCGCTGGGTGCCGGTGGCGGACGCCTTCCGCTTCCACCGCGACATCAAGCGCAGCCATCTCGCGATCTTCAGCCAGCTCGGCCACGACCCGATGGAGGAGGATCCCAAGGCGACGGCCGCCGCGGTCGCGGCCTTCGTGCCGACCGCGGCGCCGGCGCGACCGACACAAGCGGCGCCCCAGGAGGCACCGTCGAGCGACCAGCCCGTGCCGCCGTCGGTGGTGCCGGAGAAGGACTGACCATTGTCATCCCGAGCTCATCGCGAGGGATCCTTGCCGGTCCGATAAGGATTTCATTCTATCTTGATGCCGGCGGCCTGGATGATGGCGCGCCACTTGGCGATGTCGGCCGCGATGACGGCCGCGAATTCGTCGGGCGTATCGCCCACGACATCGACGCCCTGGTCGCGCAGCGAGTTCGTCATCGCGGGCGTATGCAGGATGCGCACGATCTCGGCATTGAGCTTGTCGATGATCGGCCGCGGCGTGCCGGCGGGCGCCAGCAGGCCGTTCCAGCCCACGACCTCGAAGCCGGGCAGCGCCGCCTCGGCGATCGTCGGCACGTCGGGCAGCACGGCGGAGCGCGTCGCCGACGTCACCGCGAGCGCCTTGACCTTGCCGCTCTTGATGAAGGGCAGCGCGGTGATGGGGCTGTCGAAATAGAGCGTGGCGTCGCCCGCCAATAGCGCCGTCGTCACCTCGGGCGCGCTCTTGTACGGCACCTGCATGACGTCGATGCCGGCGGCCTTGACGAAGCGCAGGCCCGCGAGATGGCCGAGGCTGCCGATGCCGATGGTGCCGTAGTTCAGCGCGCCGGGCTTGGCCTTGGCGAGCGCGATCAGCTCGGCGACGGAATTCACCGGCACCGAGGCGCCCACCGTCAAGACGAGGTTCACGGTATTGACGAGCGTAATCGGCGCGAAGTCTTTCAGCGTGTCGTAGGGCAGCTTCGCGTAGAGGCTCGGGTTCACGAAGTGGCTCGAGTAGCACATCAGCATCGTGTAGCCGTCGGGGGCGGCCTTCGCGACGGCCTCGCTGCCGATGATGCCGCCCGCGCCGGGCTTGTTCACGATCACGACGGGCTGGCCCCAGGCCTCGGTCAGCTTCTGGCCGAGCATCCGCGAGATGATGTCGTTGATGCCGCCCGGCCCCAGCGGCACGACGAGCTGGATCGGCTTGCTTGGGAAGCTGTCGCCGCGCGCGACGAACGGCGCGCACGTGAGCGCGGCGCCGGCGAGGAAGCCACGCCTAGCGAGGAGGCTTGATCGCCTTGGTGACCGCGTAGCCGCCATAGTTTCCCCATCCGGGCGAGAAGCCCATCCACCATTGCGAATCGCCGCCGATCACGGCGACGTGGATCATGTCGACGTCGCGCACCATCGGCAGCAAGGTCTCGTCGCTGAGCGTCGCTATGTCGGGCGCGTCGGGCTCGCCGTGGCCCCAGTAGCGCATGTGCTGCTCCTCGGCGAGGATGCCCGAGCGGCGCAGCCAGCCGACCTGGAAGCGCGCGTTCTCCCAGACCCATTTCTTCACGTCGGCCTTGCTGTAGCCGGCGCGCGCCAGCTCCTGCGCCGGCCGCGCGCCGAAGCTCAGCAGGAACTGGCCGGCGGCATGGAACATGTTGACCGCCGGCACCGGGATCGAGGCCGCGATCAGCTTGAGGATGCGCTCGGCATTGCCCAGCACGCGCAAGGGATGCGGTGACTGGCAGGCGAAGACCGTGACCGTGCTGTCGCTCTCGGCGAAGCCGCGCTCGACATGCAGCGGCTGCCACGGGCTCTGTTCCATATTCTCCGCCGCGCAAAAACCCCACTTGGCGGGCTGGCCTTGCGAAGCCATGTCGGTCTCGCCCGGGATGCCGCCGCCGATGTTCCAGAGGATCAGGCGCACGGCGCGGCCGACCACGGCGCTCGCCCGCGAGCCACCG
>Ga0335083_10005029_pt1 | contig 16749 bp, 9 predicted proteins | sample Lox_Sample_42_FD_206716 | JGI IMG/M metagenome (GOLD analysis project Ga0335083, IMG submission 206716) | Soil microbial communities from Loxahatchee National Wildlife Refuge, Florida, United States - Lox_Sample_4.2 | ecosystem: Environmental > Terrestrial > Soil > Wetlands | place: USA: Florida... | reverse complement strand
GGCGGCGAAAGGACGGCGGCGGCGAGCGCGGCGCCCCAGGCCGGCGCGCCGCGCTTGAGGAAGACCCGGAACAGCATGAGGATGAGGAAGAAGCCGATCATCATCACCGGTTCCGACACGTCGGCCTTGGCCTGGATCATGAAATGCAGGAGGCCAAGCACGGCGATCGCGTAGATGAGCGAATGCAGCGTTTTCCATCGCGAGCCCAGGCGGCGGATCATCGCGTCGGTGGAGGTCGCGGCGAGCGCCGCAAGGCCGAGCCAGGCGACGAAGCCGATCGTGAGGTAGAAGCGCAGCGCGATCTCCGAGGCGACGTGCAGAAGCGCGAAGTGCTGATCGACGATGTAAAGAAAAAGATGGGCGGCGATGTAGGCGAAGGCGGCGACGCCCACCATGCGGCGGATAGAAACCAGCTTCGGATAGCGCGCGCTGCGCATGAGCGGCGTGACGAGCAGCGTGAGGGTGAGGAAGCGGATCGCCCATTGGCCGGTACGGTGAATCATTTCCGTCACGACTTTGGGCTCCAGCGCTCCCGTCGCCGCCAGATAGGCAATCCATAAGCCCGGAATAAAGAGGCCGGCGAAGACGGCCGCTTTTAGCGGCGAAAAGCGGCCGTTGCGCTCCTTCCAGGGGGCCTTCAGCTGGATCATGGCGCCTATCCCTAACGTCGGAACGAGGCGATTCAAGCCCCGCCACCGCCTATACGGAGGCGGGGGGCGGTTGTTTCAACGCCGCCCGCGCGCTGGCGCCGTTCGCGCCGCTCCTGTAGTTTGCGCCCCGGACGAGCTGTTCCGCTGGGCCCGATCGGGGGGCGTCTTGGATATCGTAAAGCGCGCGAAGGCCCTCGTGCTGTCGCCCGCCTCCGAATGGCGCGCGATCGAGCGGGAATCCGGCGACTTCGGCTATCTCTTCGCGAACTACGCCGCGATCCTGGCGGCGATTCCGCCGCTTTGCGAATTCGTCGGCCGCGGATTTTTCCGCTGGCGCGGCGACCGGCTCGGCCTTCACCATCCGCATCATTTCGGTTTCTTCTCCGGCCTCTTCGGAGCAGCGGTCCACTGGCTGGCCGCGCTCGCATTCACCTATGCTTTCGCGGTGATCGTCGACGCCCTCGCGCCGACCTTTTCCGGGCGAAAGAGCCGCGAAAATGCGATAAAGCTCGCGGTCTATTCCATGACGCCGGTCTGGCTCGCCGGCGTTTTTGCGCTCATCCCGGCGCTGCAAATCCTACGCCTCGCGGCCTCGCTTTACGCCGTCTACGTCTTCTGGCTCGGCCTGCCGGTCCTGATGGCGGCCCCCTCCGACAGGATCGGCCCCTACGCCGTGGCGTCCGTCCTCGGCGGGATCCTTCTCTGGTTCGTGGTAGCGGCCTCCGTTGGCCCGTTCTTATGAGCGGCGCATTCTCGATCAGGCTCAGCTAACGCCGAGCTTCCGCTGCAGGCTGGTTGACGACGTGGTGTATTGGAAAACGAGCTTCTTGTCCGGATAGACGTAATGGTGGGCGCGCTGGGCGGCGAGCGCCGCCTCGTGGAAGCCGCAAAGAATGAGCTTGAGCTTGCCCGGATAGGCGTTGATGTCGCCAACGGCGAAAATGCCCGGCGTGCTTGTCTCGAATTTCTCAGTGTCGGTCGGGATCAGGTTCTCGTGAAGATTGAGCCCCCAGCCGGCGATCGGCCCGAGCTTCATGGTGAGGCCAAAGAACGGCAGCATGTCGTCGCACGGGTGGTCGTAGACCTCGCCGCTCTCCTTGCGCACGGTCAGCGCAGTCAGTTGCCCATTCTCGCCTTTGAGCGCGGTCACCTGACCGAGCACGAAGTCCATCTTCCCTTCCGCCACCAGCACCCGCATCGCGTTGACCGAATGGGGCGCGGCCCGGAAGGCGTCGCGGCGGTGAATGAGCGCGACCCGCTTCGCCACCGGATGCAGGTTGAGGACCCAGTCCAGGGCCGAATCCCCTCCCCCGACGACAACCACGCGCCGCCCGCGAAAATGCTCCATCTTTCGCACCGAATAGAAGACGCTCGTGTTCTCGAACGCCTCGAGGCCGGGCAAAGGCGGCTTCTTCGGCTGAAAGGAGCCGCCGCCGGCGGCGATGAACAGCGACTTCGCCTGGATGGCCGTATCCGCGTCCGTGCCAATGCGAAATGAGGGGCGCTCCGCCGTGCCCAGAACCTCCACCCGGTCGACCATCTCGCCGAGGTGGAACTCCGGCTTGAAGGGATGGATCTGCTTCATCAGATTGTCGACCAGCTCCAGCCCGCTGATGATGGGAAAGCCTGGGATGTCGTAGATCGGCTTCTCGGGATAGAGCTCGGCGCATTGGCCGCCGACCTTCGGCAGAATGTCGATGAGATGGCACTTCATATCGAGGAGGCCGAGCTCGAAGACCGAAAAGAGACCGATGGGGCCCGCGCCGACGATCGCGACGTCCGTGGAGACAGCTTCGGTCATTGTCAGCCCTGTTTGCCTGGAGTGGTCACGACGAGTCCGTCGAGCGCCTCGGTGACCTTGATCTGGCAGGAGAGGCGCGAATTCGGCCTCACCTCGAAAGCGAAGTCGAGCATGTCCTCCTCCATCTGCGAGGGCTTGCCGACCTTCTCGGTCCACTCGTCCGCCACGTAGACGTGACAGGTGGCGCATGCGCACGCGCCCCCGCATTCGGCCTCGATCCCGGGGATGGAGTTGCGCAGGGCGGTCTCCATCACCGTCGAGCCGATCTGCGCCTCGGCGGTCCGGTGCTGACCGGAGGCGTCGATATAGGTAATCTTCGTCATTGCGCCGAACGCACCCCGAAAAGACGTCTTCGGCTGCGGCGCCCGCCCAGCCTGCCGCGGCGCTTCTAAAGCAAGAGATCGCCTGCCGGAAGGGCGCGCCGGAGGGACGGAGATAGAGCTTTAAGGCCCTGGCGGCGCGGTCCATCCCGCCGAACTGGACTATCGGCAGATCCGGTCGATTTCCGAGATCGCCTCGTCGAGAGCCGACTCAAGCTCGGCGATCGCCTGTGCAAGGGCGGGCGACCATTCGCGGGTAGAGTGGCTTTGCGCGCTGTCTTCGACGAGCGCCGCGGCTTTCGCCACTCGCCTCGCGCCGACCGCGAGCGCCGAGCCGCGAAGCTTGTGGGCAAGATCGACTTTCGCTTCGAGCGACGTTGCGTGAGGGCTGGATAACTGAGCCGTCAAAATCCGAGCTTGCCGACGAAACAGCCGTAGCAACGAATCTTCCAATTCGGCGTCGCCTTGACACTGGCGGGTGAGATGGACAAGGTCCAAAGGAAGCTCACAGCGGCAATGCTCGGAAGCGCTTTCCGTCGCTGTGGTTTCGTTGCCCTGCTCAGCCGCCAGCATGTGGTCCCCACTGGCCCCGGCGCTTCAGTCGATGACGAAGACGACCGTTGCATTAGCCCAGGCCTGACAACTAACACTCTGAAAAAACATGGTAACAGAATTGTTAACGACGTTTATAGGTTTGCCGCTGGCTTCGGTTTTCTTATCCGAGGGGCAGGATTAGACTGCGACGTGGTTAACAGGTGCGTTTCCCTCGGCGAAGCCGGGCCGGGGGACGAACGGCGCGTTGGTCGACCGGCGGGTCGACGCCGAGTCAAGAGAGGCGGATGCGATGACGAAACACAATTCAGCGCAGGATCCGGTTTCAGCCGCAATGTCGGCGATCGAAAACGCGCTGAACCTGGCTGATGAAGACCTCTCTGCGATCGAAAACGCAGCGCAGACGCCGCCCCTCGTTCCGCCGAAAACGATCGTAGCCTCACCGGTCCTCAAGCCGAGCGCGCCTTCGGCCGAACCTGTCGCGCCGCTGCTTCGCCCTGGCGCGCCCGGCGATTCCGAGCCGCGCTCGAGCATCTCCCCGGCGGCGCCGGCGAACGACGACCGGGCGAGCGTGGGCGCGATCCTGCAGGCGTTGAACGTGCGGCCGGCGGGCCGCGCCCCGTTCGCATTGGCCGTGATCGGCTCGCTTCTCTGGGCGGCGGCCTGCGCCCTATACGCTTACTTGCAGTACTGGCCGAGCGTGCGTTCCACGCCCGCTGGGGAGACTTTGGTCCGCCCGGAGACGCCTCTTCTCGCGCTTGCGACGCTGGGGCCCATCTTCGTCATGTTCGGATTTGCGGCGCTGTCCCGGCGGCTCAGTGAATTGCGCCAGTCGGCGCGGGCGATCTCGCATGTCGCGGTGCGCCTCGCCGAGCCGGAGACTGTGGCGGCCGAGAATGTCGCGACGCTTTCGCAGGCGATCCGGCGTGAACTCACGTCAATGGGCGATGGGGTCGAACGCGCTTTGGCGCGGGCGGCGGAACTCGAGACTCGGGTTAAGGCCGAGGTCACGTCCCTGGAGAAATCCTACTCCGACAACGAGCGCAGGATTCGCTCGCTCGTCGCCGAAATGGCCGACCAGCGCGAAGCCATTGTGGTCGGCGGGTCGCGCGTGCGCGACGCGATCGCCAACGCTCACCAGGGCATTTCACAGGACCTTGACTCGGCCGGCGTTCGCTTGTCCGAGAATCTCGCGCAGACCGCTCAGCGCATCGCCGCCTCGCTCGGCGCGACGTCCGACGAGGTCGCCAACACGATGGAGCGGACCGGGTCCACGACCGTCGAGCGGATTGTCGCGGAAGGCGCCCAGATTGCGATGTCTATCGCCGGAGTCGGCGAGAGTCTCGCCGCGCGCCTCGGCGAAACGAGTCGGAAGACCGCAACCGACATTATGGAGCGGGTTGGAGACATCGACGGCCGGGTGAAACACGCCGGAGAGGCGCTTCTAGCCAACTTGGGCGCCCGCAGCGACGAATTGATCGCGCGCATCGACGCTTCGCACAGCTCCGCTGTGGAGGCCATTGTATTGCATGGAGACCGGGTCGCCACGCGTCTCGATCAGGCTTCGGAGGGCATTCGCGACGGCCTCGGCGCCCATGTCGACCAGGTCGTCGCCCGCGTCCAAGACAGCGGCTCCCGAGTCGTTGAGGCAATAGCGGGCCAAAGCGACGACGCCACGGAACGTCTCGCCGCATCGTCCGCGGCGATGTCCGATGCGCTCACCGTCCACGCCGATGATGTGGTTAGCCGCGTCCGAACAAGCAGCGCCGAAGTCTTGGATGCCATCCGCATTCAGGGCGGCCGCATTGCGGCCCGCTTGGTCGATGCCGCCGACGAGGCGCGAAACGCGGCGACCGCGCACGCCGACGACGTCGTCGGCCGCATCGTCGCCAGCAGCGCCGAAGCCATCGAAGCGCTCATGATTCATAGCGACAGCGCGACCGCGCGCTTCGCTGACGCCTCTAGATGCGTCTCGGACGCCATCGTCGCGCATACGGACGACATCGTCGGCCGCATTGGCGCGAGCGGCGCGGAAGCCGCCGAGGCCATCAGGGGACACGGAGACAGCGTCGCCGCCCGCCTTGAGGACGCCTCGCGCTCCATGTCGATCGCGGTGGAAACGCACGCAGAAGCGATCGTGAGCCGAATCAGCGCCAGCAGCGCCAACGCGGTCGAGGCGATCCACGAGCACGGCGACGGCTTCATCGGACGGCTTGAAGACGTTTCTCGAACAGCGTCGGGGGCGGTGGAATCTCTCGCGAATGACGTAGTCAACCGCATCAGCGCCAGCAGCGCAGAGGCGGTCGGCGCCATTCGCGTCCACGGGGACAGCGTCGCCTCCCAACTGGAGGACGCCTCCCGCTCGATGTCTGGCGCGGTGGACGCGCATGCTGAGGAGATTGTCAGCCGCATCGCCGCGAGCAGCGCGGGAGCTGTGGAGGCCGTCCGCGAGCACGGATACGGCTTCGTCGAGCGCCTCGAGGACGTCTCCCGCAACATGACCGGCGCCGTCGCGGCCTATTCCGCAGACGCGGTCGGCCGCATCCGGGGCGCGAGCGACGGCGCCGTGGAGGCCATCCGCGGGCATGGGGACACCGTGGCGGCGGAACTCGAAGCATCATCTCGCGGCATCTCCTCAGCCATCGACGCCCACGCGGAAAACACCGTCCGTCGGATCGCCGCCGCGAGCGGCGGGGCCGTCGAGGCCATCGAGGCCCACGGGGACGGAGTCGCGGCTCGGCTCGCTTCCGCCTCGGACGCGATTTCGGGCGCCGTCGGCGCCCACGCGGACCGGGTGGTCGCCCTTCTCGCCGACAGCGGCGCTCGGGCGGTCGACGCCATCAGGGATCACGGGGACAGCGTCGCGGGCCGGATCGCCGAAACGTCCAGCGCGCTTTCCGAGATGGTCGGCGCGCAGACCGATCAGATTGTCAGCCGCATCGCAGCGAGCGGCGCCGAGGCCGCCCATGCGATCAGAGACCACGGAGACGGCGTGGCGGCCCGGTTGGCGGAGGTTTCCGACAGCATGCTGGGCTCGCTCGCCGGCAACGCCGATCAATTCGTCGATCGTATCGCGGCGAGCAGCGACGAAGCGGTGGGCGCCATCCGCGGCCACGGGGACAGCGTATTGGGCCAGCTTGGCGCCGCGTCGGCGGACCTCTCCGGCGCCTTCGCCTCCCACGCCGATGAGGCCGTGGGCCGCATTACAACGACCAGTTCGCAGGCCATCGAGGCCATCACGCAGCGCCAGGACCGCCTCGCGACTCAGATCGCCGAGTCCGCCTTCGCCATGTCGAACGCTTTCGGCGATCACGCCGACTCCGTGGTCGGCCGCATCTCCGCCAGCAGCGACCAGGTGCTCGAAGCCATCCGGATCCACGGCGACGCCGTCGCCGATCGACTTGCGGCGGCGGCTTCCGCCGCCGGCGGCGCGGTCGCGGGCCACGCCGACGACATCGTCGCGCGCATCGCAGCGACCAGCGACGAAGCCGCGCGCGCCATCCACGCCAGCGGCGAACTCATCTCCTCGCGGCTCGCCGAGACCGTCGACGCGACAAGCAGCTCGGTCGCCGCTCACGCCGAAGCGATCGTTGGCCGCATCGACGCCAGCAGCGCAGACGCCACCGAGGCGCTGCGCATGCACGGGGACACGCTCGCAAGTCGCCTCGCAGAGGCTGCCGACACGATCCACTCCCACGGCGACACGGTTGCGACTCGCCTCGCTGAGGCTTCGCTTACGATGCATGGGGCGCTGGACGAGCACATCGGGAACATCGTCGGCAGGATCAACGCGAGCGGCGCCGAGGCGGTCGGCGCCTTGCGATCGCAGGGCCACGCCATCGCAGCGGCGAACGAGACGTTCGCGCGCGGCTTCTCCGAGCGCTCCGGCGCGCTCATTGAACGCCTCGACGCGACCACCGGCCGCCTTTCGGACACCGTTCTTGTTCGCGGCGATCATCTCGTCGCGCGGCTCGACGACGTTTCCGGCCGCCTGCACGACACCGTCGTCCAAAGGGGCGAGGCGTTGCAGGAGAGCATCGAAACCGCCAGCGATCGCCTGACGTCGCTTCTGAGGGACCGGGCGGAGGACGCCTCCGCCGTCCTCGATGCGACGGCGAATTTGTGGGCCGAACGCTTCGACTCCCGTCAACTGCAGTTGCGAGAGACGGTCGAGCGTCAAAGCGCGGCGATGGAGCACGTGATCGACGGATCCACCCGTCGCCTTATCGCCGCCATCTCAACCCAGAGCGCAACAGCCCAGTCGCAGATCGGGGCGATCACGGCTGACGTTCTCGCGCGGCTCAACGCCGAGGCGACCGAGATCAACGAGCGCTTCGCCGCGCTCGCCAACGAGGCGGCCGGCGTCGTCGCTCACCGAGCGACCAACGTTCGCGATTCGATCAGCGCGCAGGTCGCCTCCTTCGATTCGCTCGTCAACGAACGGGGCGTGCGTCTGTTGGATTCCCTGTCGCAGCAGTCGGGGCGGATGCGCGAGTATTTGGAGGCGCTCGACAACCTCGTCGGCGACAGTGGACACAGCGTCGTCGACCGGATCGCTGCGCATTCTACCGAGCTCAGTTCCCGGATCACGGGGCACCTCGAGACGATCGAGGCCACGATGCAGGCGCGCCGAGACGACTTCGACAAGCGCTTTGGCGAGCACCTCGAGCAGCTTGCGGCGAGATCGGCGCAGCGGCTCGGCCAATTCGAAGCGGCTTCGACCGGGCACCACAACGCGGTAGACCTTGCCCTTGCGTCGCACTCCCGTCGAATCGAGTCTTCGCTCGGCGATGGCCTTGCGCGCTTCGAAGGCGTCATGGATGGCCGCGGCCGCGACGTCATGAAGCAGATCGGGGATCGCTCCGAGGCTCTGGCCGCGAATTTGGCCGCCAAGCTCGCCGCGATCGAGGAGACCTTGGTCGCGCGCGGCGGCGACGTCAACGACAAGCTCGCGAGGCGGAACGAAGAGGCCGCGGCGATGCTTGACGCGCGCCTGCAAAGCGTCGACGAGCGCGCTGAGGCCAAGCTCACGCACGTCTCGAATTCGCTCAACGCGCTGCTCACGCGCATTGAGGAGGGTCTTGCGCAGCATGGCCGCGCGCTGTCGGAGACGCTGGCGCGCAACACGCTCGAAGCGGCGCGGGCCCTTGGCGAGGGCGGCCGAGAACTCGCTGAGGGCATGGACGCGAAGTCGGCGGAGATCAGCGAGACGCTGCAGCGGCGCGCCGCCGAGCTCACGCAGACCCTGTCGGCTCTGGCCAAGGACATCAACGCGACCCTGACAGGCCGCGTGGACGACGTCTCTCGTTCGCTCGACGTCAGCGTGGTGCGGTTCAAGGATCAGGTCGTGCAGCCGATGGAGGCGCTGACCGGTCGGTTTGACGTGAATCGGTCGGCGCTTGAGGATAGGGTGGGCGAGCACGCACGGCAGGTGGCCGAGGCGCTTGAAGGACATCGGCTGTCGCTCGGCGCGGCCTTCGACAGTCACCGCGCGATCATCAACGCCGCCGTCGATCAGCACCAGAGAGCGCTTGCGGAATCGGGACGACAAAGCGCCGAGGATTTCGACCGGCGCCTCTCCGCGCTTGCCGAGGCCGCCGACCAAAGCGCGCGGATCATCGAAACGAGGCTTCAGGATCTCATCGAGGCGGCGAACAGCAACGCCGGCATGATCGACGAGCGGCTTGGCGCCCGCATTCTCGCGGTCAACGAGCAGCTCGCCAAGACGGCCGCCGAAGCCGAATCCAGCTGGGCCGCGCGCGGCGCCGACATCGCGGGCGCGATCTCGTCCCGAATCGAGGACCTTCGCGGCGTCATCGACGGCAAGGGCGCAGAGTTCGTCTCCGCGCTTGCCGAGCGCGGCGAAAGTGCGTCGGGCCGCATCGCCGAGGCGGGCGCCCGCGCGCTGCAGACCGTCGATCAGCAGATGGCGAGTCTTACCTCCCTGCTCACGCGGCAAACGGAGGAGCTCATCGCGGCGGTCAACGGCAGCGCGTTGGACCCGGTGCGCGTCCTCAGCGCGCTTGCCGGCGAGATCAGGACCGAGATCCTGAACTCGAGCGAATCCATTCGCTCGGCCGCCGAAGAGGCGACGAATCGGTCGAGTCAGACGATCGAGGCGCTTTTGAAGCGCATGACCGAGCAGGCGGAGGCTTCCGGACTCACGCTGCGCGAAGCGGTGGCGCGAAGCGCCGAGAATTCGCTCGGCGCGCTGTCCGGCGCCGGAGAGCGCTTGCGCGCGGAGCTGACGCCGGTCATCGACACTCTCGGCAAGACCAGCGTTTCGGTCGGCGAGGCGGTCGCGTCCGCAAGCGAGCGGCTCGCAACCGTCCAGGGCGGCCTTGCATCCAGGGTCGAGGAGTTCCAGCGCGCGCTCGGGGCCATCGCGTCGCAGGTCGCGACGCTCGGGCGTCTCAGCACGACGACGCAGGCCGACGCGAGCGCGCTCGCCGCCCAGCTTTCACAGCAGGCCGATTCGCTGGCGTCCGTCGCGCAGGAGCTGGCGCAGCAGCGACACTCGCTGGACGCGGGCCTCGAAAACCGGCGGAACGCTCTTCAGACTCTCGTCGGCGAGCTCGCCGGGCGCGGCGAGGCCTTCGACGGCGTGCTCACGCGCTTTGCGGGCCATGTCGAAGAGAGTTTCGCGCGCGCCCAGGCCCGCGCCCAGGAAATCGCCGCTTCTCTCGCCTCGGCCACCAAGGGCGCGTCCGTCGCCGTGGCCGGCCAATTCGAGACGATCCGCGACACTGCCGCCAAGGAGCGCGAGCGCACGGCGCAAACCCTGCAGGCGGCGATCGAGCAGACAAACGCGCAGCTTTCAACCGTTCTCGAACGCGCTGCCGAGCGTTTCCGGGAGTCGTTCGACGAAGTCAGGGAGATGGCGACCCAGGTCCAGCGCCAACTCGAGGCGACGCGACAGGAGCTGAGGCGAGGCGTCCTGGAGTTGCCGCAGGAAACGACCGAAGCGACGGAGGCGATGCGGCGCGTCGTTTCCGACCAGATTCGCGCGCTAAAAGAGCTCGCCGCGCTCGTCACAGATTCGGGCGCCGGCTTCGACGTCGCAGAGCCAGGAACCGCCGAGGCGCAGGAGCCGGCGCGGCGCGTGGCGGTCGGCCAGAAGGCCATCGTAGCGGAGATGACGCGAAGCGAGCTCCCACGCGACACATATCCGGCGCGGGTCGGGGACTCGGCGCTTCCTCCCGCCGTCGAACCCGCGCCGCCGCCGGTGATCGAGCCGGCGCAGGCCGCGGAATCGTGGCCCGAGCCGCTCCGGCCCAGCCAGGTGCGCGCGAGCCGCAACGGCGTCGGACCCCTGGCCGCGGCCGAACAGCCTCATGCCTCTCCGCCCGCGAATGACAGGCAGCAGGCGGGTTGGCTCTCAAACCTGCTCGCCGCCGCCTCTCGCGACGACGAGCCGGAGATCGTCGCGCCGCCGCCGCGCGGCCAGGAGTCGCTCGAAGCGCTCACGCAGGTCGTCGCTGACCTAATCGACAACGCGGTCGCCGCAGAAATGTGGGACCGCTGGCGACGAGGCGACGCAGCGGCCGTTTCGCGGCGCCTCTATACGGAAGCGGGCCAGCAGGCCTTCGACGAAATCCGGCGCCGGTATCGCACGGATCAGCAGTTCCGCGAGACGGCGACGCGCTACACGCACGAATTCGAGCGCCTTCTCGCCAAGGTTGAGCAGAACGATCGCGACGGCGTGCAATGGCGCTCTTACCTGCTCTCGAACACGGGCAAGGTCTACACGATCCTTGCCCATGCTTCGGGCCGGCTTGGGTGAATCTCCGGCGCCTATTGTAACCGGCGGACCGGGGATCGGCCGGTCTGCCGCCTCCAGCGGCGTGCTCAACTGGAGTAGACGTCCCTATACGCCTCGCGCAGCGCCGCCTTCTGGACCTTGCCCATCGCATTGCGCGGCAGCGCTTCGACGACGAACACGCGCTTCGGCGCCTTGAATTTCGCGAGCCTATCGGAGAGCGCGGCGAGGATCGCCGCTTCGCTGAGCACGGCGCCGGGTTGGGCTACGACCGCCGCGGTCACTCCCTCGCCGAAATCGGGGTGAGGCGCTCCGAACACTGCGCTTTCCAGCACCCCTTCGATCGCGTCGATCTCGTTCTCGACCTCCTTAGGATAAACGTTGAAGCCGCCGGAGATCACCAAGTCCTTGGCGCGGCCGACGATATGGATGTAGCCGTCGGCGTCGATACGTCCCAAGTCGCCGGTTACGAAATAGCCGTCCGGCCGGAACTCCTGGGCGGTTTTCTCCGGCATGCGCCAGTAGCCTTTGAACACGTTCGCGCCCGTGACCTCGATGACGCCGATCTCGCCCTTCGGCGCCGGCGCGCCGGTCTCGGGGTCGGCGATCCGGACGCTGACCCCGGGAAGCGGGAACCCGACAGTCCCAGCCCGGCGCTCGCCGTCGTACGGGTTGGACGTAATCATGTTAGTCTCCGTCATCCCGTAGCGCTCGAGGATGACGTGGCCGGTGCGCTCGCGCCACGCTATGTGCGTTTCGGCAAGCAGCGGCGCCGACCCCGAGGTGAAGACGCGCATGTTGGCGCATAGCTCCCGCGTGAGCTTGGGGTGATCGAGGAGGCGCGTATAGAAGGTCGGCACCCCCATCATCGACGTCGCATGCGGCAGCGCGCCAATCACCGCGTCCGGGTCGAAGCGATTCTGGTAGATCATCGTCGCGCCGGCGAGGAGCGCGACGTTGACGGCGACGAACAGCCCGTGGGTGTGGAAGACCGGCAAGGCGTGGATGAGCCTGTCGGCCGAAGTGAAGCGCCAATAGTCGACCAGGGTCAGCGCATTCGAAGCGAGGTTCTCGTGGCTCAGCATCGCTCCCTTGGAGCGCCCCGTGGTGCCCGAGGTGTAGAGGATCGCCGCTAGGTCGTCCGAGGCGCGCGGAATTGTCCCGAAGGCCGTCGGCGCGGCGGCGATCTTCTCGGCGAGCGTCCCGTCATGCGCCGCGCCCAGGCTCTCGACGGCCTTGAGCCCAAGGCGGCGCGCGACCACCCGGATGTCGTCCAGCGCCTGCGGCCGGCAGACTGTCAGCGCCGGCTCGGCGTCGCCGAGGAAATATTCGAGTTCAGCGAGCGTATAGGCGGTATTGAGCGGCAGAAGCGCGGCGCCGGCGCGCAGGCAGGCGAGCATGAGCACGATCATGTCGGTCGATTTGTCGCCCTGCGCCGCGACTCGATCCCCCGGCCTAACGCCGAGCGCCACAAGCGCGTTCGCCGCCTTGCCCGAGCGCTCGATAAGCGCGCCGTAGGTGAGGGCCATCTTGTCCCCGGTTTCGAGCGCGAGCCGATTCGCCGGCGTCGCTCGCGAGGCGATGAGGTCGAAAAGGTTGGCGGATTCGGGCTGCGGCACGGCTTCCTCAACTATCGCGGCCAGTTCTAGCTCACGTCGTCGGTCATTGCGATTCCGCGCAAGACTCCCGAGAGGCCTCGGGAGTAAGTCGCCTCGCGCCGAGACGAAAGATCACTGGCCGACGCGAAGCTGCTTCAGGCCGTCCTGTCAGCGTTGCAATGGTCGCCCTCGTCGGCGGCGATCCGCCGCGCGTGGCCGCCCCGAGCCTCTTTGTGCTTTGCGCCCCGGGGCGCCCCTGTCCGTCTCGTCTTTCCCGACGAAATCGGAACGTCAGCTTGCGCCGAGGGTTGAGGCGCCGGCTCTCCTTTTTCCTTTCTTATTTTCAGAATTAATGGTACGGTGTTTTGCGAAGCGTGAAGTCGACGCCCGCGAAAAAGGGAACAGGGGAAGTTGCTCAGTTCCGCGGTTTATCAGGCGGATTTGGGAGAAGGGCCAAACGGAGAGACGACGGTGACGGATGAGGTGGGCAGATTGATAATGACACGTTTTGGCGCCCAAGCCTTTGACATTACCTGCCCGCTGCCAGAACTGCACGCGCTGTCCGATGACCGCCCAACCGGCGATCGGTCTGCCTCCCTGGCAGCTGCAACCGAACCAGAAGGTGCGGCAACCCGTTGAAAAACATCGAATCGCGACCCAAAATGGCGCCGCCGCCGCGAAACGCCGCGGCCAAATAGGCGCGGTGGCGGACGAGCACCGCGACGCGTCCACCGACACGAGGCGCGCCCGCGCCGCCTCGGCGATCGGCAGGCCCTGGACGGCGAAATGGCTGATGTCGAGTGCGCCCGAGCGCGTTGTTCCCAACCGCCACCGGGGCCGACAAGGCTACCAATCTCAAGCTGCTCGGAATCCGGAGACAGCGGATCAGCTTCGCGAGAGGATCTCGACGGTTCGCTCGAGCTGCGGATCGCGCCCTGCCGCGTAACGCGGATCGAAAGCGACCTCGATGGTCGGCGTCACGCCCACGCCTTCGAGCCGCATTCCATCCACGAGTACGTCCTCGACCGCGAGCAGCAAGAGACCGTCGTTGCCGATGAGGAATGCGGTCGCGGCGAGGACCGCGCCTTCCGTGCGGCTGCCGACGAGTTCGCCGATCCGGTACTCCTTGAAGCCAAAGGCGAGGACTTCCTTGCCGCTGCGCGTGCCGCCGTTGATGAGCGCGGCGACGGGCTTGCGCCACTTCGCGTCGACGACGTCCGTTTCGCCGTTGCGCGCCTTGACCTGCATCGTCGGGGCGCGAGGATTGAAGAGATCCAGATATCGCGGCTGCGCGCCGCCCCAGCCGTCGCGCAGGTCCCAGATCAGCGCGTCGGCCTCGCGCAGCGGACCTTCGCTAATCAAGTCTTCGACCGCCGACTGGTACATGTGGCCGGCGTACGACCATACATGGACGTAGCCGATGCGGACGCTACTGCTCGTGATGATGCGGGCGCTCGATTTCAAGCCCTGCAGGAACATGTCGTTCGGGTGGAGCTGGGCCGGGACGACGGCGATCGTCAAAGGCGTGTCTCCTCGAGCGCGGCGGATCGCGAGGTACACGGAAGCGCCGACCTTGTTGCGGAACGAGCCGACTGGCCGGAACCGCTCGCCGTCCGCCGACACGATCTCGTCGCCGAGCAAGACGCCGGCCTTTTCCGCAGGCGCGCCTTCGATCACCCCCGTGATGAACGTGCGCCCGTCGGGATCGGAGTGCGTGAACACGCCGATCCCAGGATAGCTTACCTCCCCGCTCGGAAAGATTCCCTGCAAGCCTCGATGCTCAAGGGCGCGGTGGAATATGTCGGCCAGCTGGTAGTATGCCGGCTCGTCGGCTGTATAGAAGTGCGTATGCGACGCGCCGAGCGTCGCCAGCATTGCGTTGATGGCCTCGGCCAATTCCTCTCGCGAGCCGGCTGCCTCCGCCTTCGGCGCGAAGATTGCGCGCGTGGCCTGCCAGTCCACGCCATGCAGGCGAGGATCAAAGAAGCGGTCGCGCACGAGCTCCCAGACTTCGTCGAACGCTGCCGTGTTCCGATTCCTTGCCTCCCGGTGCGCTTCCTCCTGCGCGCGGCTGACGCCGACCAAGGTCTGCGGCGCAGCCGCGGCGGCTGCCGCAGCTACGGCGAGCGCCAAGATGTCCCTGCGCGTTGGGTTCAGAATCTTCATGTCCGGGTGCTCTGCAACTGCAGCGGGTTCGATTAGGAAGCGGCGGCTGCTAACCATCAATCGAGGCCCATCTGTGACGGCGCACCGATTTGCGGCGGGAAAGCAAGGGACTACGTTCTCGGCTTGATCGTGGCGAGACTCGCGGGCCTTGAGCGGGCGGTTTTTCCTCCCCCACTCTTGCACCCTCTCCACCTCAAGCCCGACATCAAGGCTTCTCCCGCCCTCAGCGTCTGCGGCGCCAACCCCTTCTCCAATCCTGCCCAGGGTGAGGAGCGCGGCGCTGCTATGGTCGCGGACAGCGCGAACCGCTCCTCGCCGCCGGCGCGGGCTCGAACGGCGGCATCTTCAGGGCCGTGAAGGAGGGTTCGGGCGTCAACGCCTTCGGTGTCGACGTGAACGGAGGACGCGGGGTACCGCGTGGCGGAGCAGCTTCAATAAGCGTTCGCGATGGTGCTTCTCGCGCATGTATCTCTACATTTATGTTGAGCGCTGAGCGCGTATTCGAATGAGGACTGTGCGTCTATTACGCCTTCTCCCAATTTACCGAGGGTCGACGCTCCGCAATCGCTGCTTCTTCGCTTCCATTTGGCAAGATGGCGCCTCTCGAATATTTAATGAAGCGGTTAGTCATCTGGCCTTGACACTCCTGCTTCGTCTTGCCCATAAAAAGCGCGTTCCACCTGCGGGTTGCCCGCTCTGGGAGACACTCGGCGCAAGAGGTGGGTGGAACGGGGGACGGGGATTAGCGAACGCAAACATGTTTGAGGTCGACGGGGCGGGCAGCGGCTTTGTTCTGGCCCGACTTCGGCAATAGGCGCTCTCCACAATCCCTCCGCAATCGGCAAGACTCGACGAGGGCTCGACAGTGAAGGCAGTTCAGTTCCCTAACGAAATCGACAAGTCGATTGGGGCGAGGTTGCGTGAAAAGCGAATGTCGATCGGTCTCTCAGAGGAGGATCTCGCCCAAACGCTTAACATCGATCCCGAGGACTTTTGTTTCTTCGAACAGGGCCTAAAACGCATCAGCGCGCAACAATTGCTCCTGATCGCCAAGGCGTTGGGCGTACAGTCGGGCTATTTTTTTGGCGTGCTGAGCCGAGGCGCTGAAAGATCGCGTCTGGTTGACTACCAAACCGCCGAGGAACCCAAGAACCGCCCCGCCTTGGTTGAACAAGGACTGCGTCTCCAGCGCGCCTTTTTCAAGGTCAAGAATCCGGCGCTGCGGGAAACGATCGTTAATCTCGTGATCGGCGTGGCGAAGTTTGGCGAGACGCGTTGATCCGACAATTTACTTCGGCCCCCCGCTTCTGCTTAGTTGCAGGACTCTTTCCTAAAGCAAAGTTTGCCTAAAGCCTCTTGGCGGGCGTATTCCAGCATCGTTCCCAACGCCGGGTCGATCTTGCCTGTTACTTTTGAGCAAAGGTTAATTAGTTCGATGCACGCGCCAATTAATCGGTAAGCCTCAGAAACCGTTAAGGCGAACTCCTCAGTCTCCGGCGCTCCATTATCTAAGACCCTGTCCAACATTTGCCGCATCCTAAGATATCGGGCCTCCTACTAGCCTCTCCAGCCCCCTTTGTAAGGTATCTTTCCCGTGACGTCCCACGCAACCGACAAATGTGTGGAGCTGGCACGGAGATGGCGGTTGAAACGTTCCAACTGCGGAGATTGCGGGGAAACGCCTAAGGAACTACCGGCCGCGCATTTGCAACCTCAAGCTTTGACAGGACCATCAAGCGCAGCAGCGAGGCTCCGGCCAACTTGAAGGACTGGGGCGGGTCGTGTCCCAATTGGTGGTGTAGCTCGGACGGAGCAAGCCGCTCGCGAAGCGCGCTCTCCATAGCGCCGTAGCGAGCGAGCGGCTTGCGGCGGTCATCGCCGATTCTCCGGTAGGGTCGGGTTG
>Ga0335083_10005028_pt1 | contig 16752 bp, 16 predicted proteins | sample Lox_Sample_42_FD_206716 | JGI IMG/M metagenome (GOLD analysis project Ga0335083, IMG submission 206716) | Soil microbial communities from Loxahatchee National Wildlife Refuge, Florida, United States - Lox_Sample_4.2 | ecosystem: Environmental > Terrestrial > Soil > Wetlands | place: USA... | reverse complement strand
CGGGGAGCTGCGCGACTCCGAGCTCGCGGCCGGTGAGCGGCTGGTGGCGCAGCTCGAGCAACACATCGCGGCATTCAGGACCCGGACCTCGCTCGGGACGGCGGTGACCGGAATCAGTTGCCTCGGCGCGATGCCGGCGACACACGCGACGCTGTGTTTCAAGGTGGTGCAGGAGGCGCTCACCAACGTCGCGAAGCACGCGTGCGCGAGCCGGGTGTGGATCGAGTTTCGGGAAGGCGCCGGCGCTTTCCACGTCTCCGTGACGGACGACGGCTGCGGCCTCGCTGCCGGCGCGCGCCAGAAGCCGGACTGCCTCGGCCTCCTCGGTCTTGCCGAGCGGCTGACCGCCATCGATGGCGTGCTCACCGTGACGAATGCCGTCCCGCACGGGGTCCGGGTCCTCGCGCGCATCCCCGTGCGTTGATCACGGGTCGGCCGCCTGCCACGGCGATCGCCCGAGGCGCGGAATTCGCCTTAGACTCGCGAGAGGAACCCGCGGAGCGCTCGCATGCCAACGTCCCCGTCGTCCGAGCTCGATGTCCCGGCCTGTGCGCGCACCTCGCGGCGCACGGCGCTCCGGCAGCTGCTCGCGGTCGCCGCGAGCGGCATCGTGGGCTGGCCGAAGGCGCACGCGGACAATCCTCCTCCCGTGGCCCATGGCGCGGACGACCGCCTGCACGACCTCGGCATGGTGCTCGGTCCTGACGATCGCGCGCGCGGCGCCGCCTTCGTCGACCGGCATCCCAGCGTCGACGTGCACTGTCACCCGGGCCGGTTCTTTCTCAAGAACCTGCCGTACGAGACACCGACCTCGCGCGCATTCGGCGCGCCGTTCGAGGCACGCGCACTCGCGGACATGAACGCGGGCAGGGTCAGCGCCGCGCTCTTTGCCGGCGTCTCGGACATGCGCCTTCTCGAGTTGACCAAGGATGGAATACGCGCCGCGCGCGAGTTCGGCGAGGGCGAGGCGCTCGCGGACTACCGGCGGCAGGTCGCCGAGCTCAAGGAGCTCGTCAAGTCGCGACTCGCCGCTCCGGGACGGACGCCGCGCGAAATCCTCGACGCCGCGCACCGTCACCACACGGCGGCCGTGTTCGCGATCGAGGGCGGCGACTTCATCGAGGACCGGCTCGACCGCGTCCACGCGGCGTTCGCCGACGGCGTGCGTGCGATCACGATTGTGCACTACCATGTGAACCAGATCGGCGACATCCAGACGGCCGCGCCGGTTCACAACGGCCTGACGCCGCTCGGCAAATCGATCGTCCGCGAGATGAACTCGGCCGGCATCGTGGTCGACCTCGCACACGCGACCTTCGAGGTCTGCCGGGATGCGCTCGAGGTCGCCTCGCGCCCGGTGATCCTCTCGCACACCAACCTCGCGAGGCCGACGGTCCAGCACCCGCGCCTCGTCACCGTCGAGCACGCGCGGCTGGTTGCTTCGGCCGGTGGCCTCATCGGCTCGGTGCCTTCGGGAATCGGCCAGTCGACGTTCGGCGAATACGTCGATTCCATCCAGCGGCTCATCGACGCCGTCGGCATCGACCACGTCGCGATCGGCACCGACATGGACGCGAATTACCGGCCCATCCTGCGCAACTACCGCGACTGGAGCCTGATCCCGGCCGCGCTGCTCGCACGCGGCCTCGACGAGGTGTCCGTTGCAAAGGTCATGGGAGGGAATTTCCTGAGGGTGTTCGCGGCCGTGCTCGCACACCACTAGGGACCCCGACGCGCCGTGCCAGCGCCCGCGACGATGACCGTACTCGTGCTCGGCGGCACGGGTTCGATCGGCCGACCGATCGTGCTCGAACTCCTGCGCGCCGGCCATCGGGTCCAGGCGCTTGCGCGTTCGGAGGCGTCCGCGCGACGCCTCGCGGACTGGGGTGCGACGCCGGTTCGGGGCGACATCGCGCGACCCGGCGAGTTCATCCATGCGCTCCCGGCCGTGGATGGGCTCATCCACGCGGCGGCGACCTTCGATGACGCCGAGGAGCGCGTTCAGACGGGGCTTCTGGACGCCCTGCTGCCCGCGCTCGCGGCGGCAGCGCGGCCCGTGCGCTTCCTCTATACAGGCGGCTGCTGGCTGTATGGCGCGAATCCCGTGGGCCTCGTGACCGAGGCGAGCGACTTCGCGGCGCCCGCCGAGTTCGCCTGGGGCGTCGAGCACGGTCGGCGCGTTCTTTCCGCACCGGGAATCGATCCCGTCATCATCCACCCGGCGATGGTCTACGAGGCGTCCGGCGGCGTGTTCAGCCGCTTCCTGAGCGACGCCCGGGAACGAGGGCGCGTGCGAGTCGTGGGCGCCGAGGACGTGCACTGGCCGCTCGTCCACGCGGACGATCTCGCGGTCCTTTATCGCCTCGCGCTCGAGCGCGCGCCGGCCGGGGCCTCGTACCTGGGATCCGCGATCGACGGGGTGCCGGTGGGTGCGATCGCGCGCGCGATCGCGCGCCGGTTGCGCCTGCCGGAAGCGGCGCCCGCGGTCATCTCCGCCGACGAAATCGCCGTCGAGCTCGGGTCGTGGGCCCGCGGCTACGCGCTCGATCAGCGGCAAAGCGGCGCGAAGGCACGCCGCGACCTCGGCTGGCGCCCCGTGCACCTCGATCCGCTCGAGGACATCGCCTCGATGGACGCGTAACGGGCGCCGGGACGCTCGTTCGCTAGTGCGCTGCCGGGACGCCGACGTCGGTCGGGCGTGACAGCGCTTCGACCGGCACCGGCGCACGCGCCCAGACGCGGCCGATCAGCGCCTGCGCGACGATCGCGAGGGTGCCGTTGAGCAGCAGCGCTTCGCGCACCCCCAGCCAGCTGACGGTCAGGCCGGTCGAGAACCCGCCGAGCGCGATGCCTCCGCGCATGGCGAGCATGTAGACGCTGACCGCCTGCCCGAGGAGCTGCGGCGACGCCGCGCCCTGGACGAGCGCGTTGGTCGAGGTGTTGGTGATGCTCATCGCGACGCCCGCGCCGACCAGGAGGCCCGGCAGCACGACCGACCACGGATCGAGAGCGACCGCGACGACGGCGAGCCCGTGCGCAGCCGCGAACCACGAACTCAGCCGCCGCCGATCGATCCGATTCGTGATGCCGAGGAGGCCGAAGGCGCCAAGCACGCCGCCGACACCGAACGCGGAGACGGCGATGCTGAATTCCTGCGCACTGCCGCCGAACTCGGCCTTGACCAGCACCGGGACGAAGGTGATGAGCGGACCGCACAGGAGCCCGGAGGCGAAGGCGGTCACGAGCGCGCCGCGCAGGTATGGCACGGTAGTCACCGCGCGCAGGCCCGCGAACGAGTGCCGCACGTCGAACGCGCCGCGAAGCGGCACGGCCGATGCGCGCGGCGGCAGAATCCAGAGCGCAATCCCGATGAACGGAATGTACGACAGGGCGCTCAGCGCGAAGCAGCCGCTCGCGCCGATGGTCGCAATGAGCACGCCGGCGATGGCGGGCCCCGCGATCCGCGAGATGTTGAACTGCGTCGAGTTGAGGGCGACGCCGGCGGCGATCTGGTCGTGCCGTACGATGGTCGGCACGATCGAGGAGAACGAGGGCATCGACAGCGCATCGGTGACGCCGACGATGACCGAGAGGCAGATGATCATCCAGGGGCGCACCGTGCCGAGCAGGACCAGGATGACTATCAACGTCGGGCAGAGCATCTGTATCGACTGAAATACCGCGATCACCCGGCGCCGGTCGGCGCGATCCGCGAGCTGGCCGCCAAGCAGCGTCAGTGCCCAGACCGGGGCGCTCAGTGCGAACGCATCGAGTCCGACCAGAAACGGTGAAGCACCGAGGCTCAGGAGAAGCCACGGCTGCGCGACCTGCTGGGCCCACGTGCCGATGCTCGACAGGAGGCTCGCGAACCAGAACGTCCCGAATTTCCGGGTACGCAGCAGGTTGAGTGAGTCGTGGAGCGCGGTGTGAGGCATCGAACGGAAGGGCGTGCAGAGGCAGGTAGTCGTGAGCGGCCGAACCGGGTCGCGGAACTCTACCCGAACGGCCAACTGTCCGGTGCCGCTCCAGGGCGTGCGCACGCCCGCGCCGTCGGATCCCACCTACATCGGCACGCGGCGTCGTCGGAGCGCGCGCGCCGGGGCCGCGGCGGCTAAATGGGCCGTACCGTGCGCGGCGGGACCTGACCGGCGGGAACGAGACCGAACCTCGCCGTCGACCGCCGCGAGAGATCGGTGCCCCTGGTCTACACATTTCTTTGCGAGGAGCAGAACGATGACGAAGCGCAATCAATGGCTCGCGGCCCTGTGCGTCGCCGCCGCCACGGGTCTCGTGCCCACGGTGAGTTCGGCGGGGGTCAACATCGACGTCGACATCGCCCCGCCCGCGCCGCGCGTCGAGGTTGTGCCGGGTCCTCGTCCGGGCTACGTCTGGGCACCGGGCTACTGGCAGTGGCGCGGCCACGAGCACGTCTGGGTCGCTGGACGGTTCATGCGGGAACGCCGCGGCTATCACTGGGTGCCGGAGCACTGGATCCAGAACGGGCCGCACTGGCACATGGAGAAGGGACACTGGGAACGGTGATTCCCGGGCGGGCGGAAGGCGGTCGCTTCCGCCCGCGGCTGACGATTCTTCCCGCGTCGGCTTTTTCCGGGCCACCTTGACGGCAGGTCTGTTTCGGTCCAATCTCTGAATTGAATTCAATTTAAGGATGGACGGCGGATGCAGACCCCCCCTCGAAGCGGCCGCACCGAGCAGAGCCGAACCCGCCTCGTCGATGCGGCGGCCCTCGAGTTGATCGCGGGGGACGGCAGCTTCGAGATCACCGACTTCGCGCGGCGCGCCGGCGTGTCGGTCGGGCTCGCGTACTTTCGCTTCGGGTCGAAGGCCGGGCTCATATCTGCGGTCGTCGATGCCTTCTACGACCGCGTCGCGCGCGTCATCGATCTCTCGGACTCCGTCGAGCTCGACTGGGGGCTGCGGGAGCGCGAGCGCCTGCGGCGCCTGGTCGCGTTTCTCTACTCCGAGGCGCTCGCGCCGATCCTGATCTCGAAGCTGGCGCGCGACCCCGAAGTCGCGGCGGTCGAAGCGGCGCGCTGGAGCGAGCTGATCCTGGCCGCTGCCCGCAACATCTCCAAGGCCCAGAAGCGCGGACAGATCGAGGCGACGCACGATCCTCAGGTCCTCGCGGCGCTGATCAGCGGCGGTATCCGCCACGCCGTGGGCCACGCCCTTGCCTCGCCGCGGCGACCGACGGAGGAAGCGCTGACGGACGAGATCTGGGGCTTCGTCGCCCGCGGCCTCGCGCTGCCCGCCCCGCGGAGCGGCGCCCAGCAACCCGGCACGCTGCGCGGCAGTCGCCTACGCCGTCGCCACTGACCGCCGAGGAGAGAGCATTGACCAGCAAGCGCAATGTCGTGATCGTCGGTGCCGGTGTCGGCGGAATGTGCGCGGGCGCGCTCCTCGCCAACCGCGGCTACCAGGTGACGGTCTGCGAGCGGCTCGACACGGTGGGCGGGCGGACCCGCACCCAGGTGATCGAGGGTTACAGCCTGCCGCGCGGCGCCGTCTCGTTCCAGCTGACCGGGGCGCTCCCGAAGCTCTTTGCCGAGGTGGGCGCCGAGGTCGACGTTCGCCCGGTCAGCGAGACGTGGTTCTGGATCAAGGGGGGCGGTGAGTTTACGCAGCTGCCGGCGCGCGGCGGCATCAAGAAGATGTTCGAGATGTTCGCGCAGGTGCACGGTGGCAACAAGACCGAGGCAATGGCCCAGGTCGCGCTACAGCTCGCGATCGCGCGGATTGGCGCGGCGTTCAAGAGCCCGGGCGATGCCGCCGAGAGCGACCACGGGCCGACCTTCCGCGAGTGGCTACTGCAGCACACCGACAACGAGGAGCTCCTGTCGCTCTTCCATGCGATCACCTCGGCAGTCTCGGCAGTCAACGACTTCGAGTACCCGGCCCGCCACTGGTTCGCGCACTTCTCCCAGAAGGGGCTCGACGCGCGCGTCGACCAGTTCGGGCTCGTGACGGGGGGCTTCGTCGCGGTCAGCCGCGCGCTCCAGCAGGTCATCGAGCGCCACGGCGGCACGGTGCGCCTCAACACGCCCGTGCGCCGCATCTTGACGACGGGCGGGCGCGCGACGGGCGTCGAGATCGAGGTCGACGGTGCCGTGCAGACGCTGCCCGCCGACATCGTGATCAGCAACTCGGGGCCCACGGTCACGCTCGATCTCGCGGGCGACCAGGCGTTCGATCGCGACTATGCCCGGCACATTCGCGAGCGGATCCGCCCGACGCCGATCGTCCTCACGTTCGTCGTCTCCGACGAGCCGCTCTTCACGCCGCGCGCATCGATCCTGGCAGCGGGTCTTCAGCGCATCGTCACCGCGGTGCCGCTGACCAACATCTGCCCCGAGTGGGCGCCGAACGGCAAGCACGTCATGTCGTTCTATGGCACCCCGAAGAGCTGCCTGACGCCGATGGACAAGGCGGATGAACTGCGCGCCAATACGGAGGACGTGCATGCGCTCTTTCCCGATCTCGCGGCGCGGGGCGGCCGCATCCTCGACGTCCAGCTACGCGACGTGGGCGATGCGGATGTCGTCGCGCGGTCGTGGCCCGGCTACAACGTGCCGGTGCAGACGTCCATTCCGAACCTGTTCATGGTGGGGGACGCCTGCGGTCCGCCCGGGTTCGTCGCAACGCCGGCGGCGGCAATGAGCGCGCGGATTGCCGCCGATCACATCACTGCCGGCGACGCGGCCTGACCAATCGGCGGCGGCGGCCGTCCCGCTGCCGCCCCGTCACTTCGAGAGGGGACTGTCCATGGGTAAGGCCTACGACGCTGTGCAGCGCTACATCGATGCGATGAAGCGCAAGGACATGAAGGCATCGCTCGATGCGTTCTGCGACGACTGCGTGTACTACTACCACGTCGGCCTGCGGCCATTCGTCGGCAAGGAGTACATGCGCAAGCGGCTCGACATGCTGTGGCCGCACCAGGTCGCGAGCCGGTGGCGCATCGTGAACTGGGTCGAGGACGAGAGTAAGATCATCTTCGAGGGCGTGGACGAGTACGACCAGCCCGACGGAACCACCGTGCGGATGCCCTACATGGGCATCTATCAGATCAAGGACGGACGCATCTGGCGCGCTCGCGACTACTTCGACATGCCGGGCTACATCGCGATGACGAAGGGCGAGCCGACGCCGCTCCTCGACCAGGTCGTCGACTCGATGACCGAGCGCCCCTAGCGCCGGACCGCCACCCGCCCCTGTCCGCCGGCGTGGACCGTCACCGAGCATGATCCTCGATGATCCGCGGCTGATCGAGCGCTGGACCCGCGCCGGCTGGTGGGGCGAGACGACGATCGACGACCTGTTCCGGGAGTGCGTCCGGCGGTTCCCCGACCGCCTCGCCCTGGTCGATGCCCCGAACCGGCCTCTCTTCGCCTTCGGTGAACCACAGCGACTGACGTTCCGCGACGTCGACCGGGCGGTCGATCGGCTGGCCGCGACGCTGCTCGGGATTGGCGTCGGCAAGGACGGCGTCGTCGTCGCGCAGCTGCCCAACATCGTCGAGATGGTGATCGCGTTCCTGGCATGCGCGCGGCTTGGCGCGATCATCTCGCCGGTCACGCTCTCCTACGGTGCCCGCGACGTGCGTCGCATCGTCGCTCATCTGCGGCCGGTCGCCTTCCTGACGCTCGTCTCGTTCAAGGCGAGCCGGCCCGCCCGGATCGCCGCGGACATCTGCGCGCAGGCGGGGGGCGGGACCGTGGTACTCGGGCTCGGACGCGAGCCCGAGAGCGGCGTGCGCGTCATCGACGGCATCGCGGGCCTCGACGGCGACCTCGACCCGCTCCGCCGGCACCTCGCGACCGTGTCGATCACCGCCAACGAGATCGTCACGATGCACTGGACGTCGGGCACCACCGGCGATCCGAAGTGCGTGCCGCGCAGTCACAACACCTGGCACGCGACGGGCGGATGCTGCACCGACGCGGGCGGACTCAAGCCCGGCGAGCGGATCCTGGCGCCGATGCAGATGGTCCACACCGCCGGCATGAGCGGCGTCATCATGCCGTGGCTCGAGACGCAGGGCATGATCGCGCTGCACCACCCGTTCGACATGGAGGTCTACCTCGAGCAGATCGAGGCGCACGGCATCAACCACACGGTCGCGGCGCCGGCGATGCTGAACGCACTCCTCAAGCACGGCACGCTCGATCACCGCAACGTGAGTTCGGTCCGCAGCATTCTCTGCGGCTCCGCGCCGCTCGATGCCTGGATGATCGAGGGCTTCAAGCAGCGCTACAACATCGAGATCGTCAATGCCTTCGGTTCGACGGAGGGGCTGACGTTCCTGTCGGGACCGTCGATCACGCACGACCCGCTGCGCCGCGCGCGCTACTTCCCGCGGTTTCGCGCAAGTCCCGCGCGGAGCCACGCGCCCCCGGGCACGAACGCAGCGGATCTCGACTGGGGCGTGCGGATTGCGGCGTCGATGGATACGCGGTTGCGCGATCTCGAGACCCAGGCCGAGATCGACGCGCCCGGCACCCCGGGCGAGATGCTGTTCCTGAGCCCGGCGCTTTTCCCGGGCTATTGGACTGAAGCGCACACGCTCGATCGCCGCGACTTCGATGCGGACGGCTACTTCCGCTCCGGAGAGATCTTCGAGATCGCGGGCGACGGCGCCGAACGCGACTTCTTCCACTACGTCGACCGGCTCAAGGACGTCATCAACCGCGGCGGCGTGAAGATCCCGACCGGTGAACTCGAGGCGGCCATCCAGAACCACCCGAAGGTGCGCGAGGCAGCGGCGATCGGATATCCGGACGATCTGCTCGGCGAGCGGATCTGCGCGGTCGTGGCCCTGGTCCCGGGCGCGACGCTCGGACTCGAGGAACTGCTTGTCGACCTCAAGGCCGCCGAGATCCCCCGGTTCATGCTGCCCGAGCGGCTCGAGGTCATCGAGGCGTTGCCGCGCAATGCGTCCGGCAAGGTGCTGAAGCGGCTGCTCGCCAACGAAATCGGCGGTCGCGCACAGCCCGTGCAATGATCCCCAAGTCAGGCACGTCCCGTCGACCGGCAGGACGTACAATGGCAGGACTGCACGAATCGTTCGCGAGCGACCGGGTGGCCCCCACCGACGCGGTACTCGCAACCGTCAGTTCCCCGGATCCACGCCGCCGGCTGCCATGACTCCGTATTCCGTCCTCGACCTGTCGCCGATCAACCAGGGCAGCGACGCCGCCCAGAGCTTCAGGAACACGCTCGATCTCGCGCGCCATGCCGAGCGCTGGGGCTATCGCCGGTACTGGCTCGCCGAGCATCACGGCATGCCCGGGATCGCGAGCGCGGCAACGGCGGTACTCATCGGTCACGTCGCCGGTGGCACGACCACCATTCGTGTCGGCGCGGGTGGCGTGATGCTTCCGAACCATGCGCCGCTCGTGATCGCCGAGCAGTTCGGGACCCTCGAGTCGCTGTATCCCGGCCGGATCGACCTCGGTCTCGGGCGGGCGCCGGGCTCGGATCCGATGACGGCCCGGGCGATGCGCCGCAACCTCGCCTCCGACGTCGACGAGTTTCCGCGTGACGTCGAGGAGCTGGCCGACTTTTTCTCGACCGCGCCGCGGCAGGCCGTGCGCGCGGTGCCGGGAACGGGACTCAAGGTCCCTCTCTGGATCCTCGGTTCGAGCCTCTACGGTGCCGAGCTCGCGGCGGCATTCGGCCTGCCCTACGCGTTCGCCTCGCACTTCGCCCCGGCGCAGCTCATGGACGCGATCGCGCTCTATCGGTCCCGCTTCCGGCCGTCCGCCCAGCAGGCAACGCCCTACGTGATGCTGGGGTTCAACGTGTTCGCCGCCGACACGACGGACGAGGCTCGGTTTCGGGCGACATCGATGCAGCAGGCGTTCATCAACCTCAGGAGCGGACGACCCGCGCCGCTGCCGCCGCCGATCGAGGGCTTTGCCGAACGGATCGGACCTGCCGAGGCGGCGCTGCTCGGGCAGGTGCTCTCCTGCTCCGCCATCGGCACGCCGGGTGAGGTCCGGGCGACGCTCCGGGACTTCATCGCGCGCACGCAGGCGGATGAATTGATGATCACTGCCCAGATATTCGACCACGCCGCGCGGTTGCGCTCCTACGAAATTGCGGCAGAATCGCTAACTACGGACCCGTGACAGCGGCACGGCCGAGCGCTCCGCCATCGAATCCTCCGGACAAATGCCAGAAACGACCCTGCGTACGCCCGACTCCGTCCACGCCGAAGCCCAGGCCCTCGCCGAACTGCCGATCGATGCCGTCGAGGCGCGACTCGCGACGCTGCGCACGTGCTATCGCGAGTCACCGCTCCTGTTCGGCGCCGAAACTCTCACACTGCTTCGGAGCGCAGCCGAGCGCGCCAAGCGCGCGGCGATCGACGGCACGAACGCGCGGGCGCTCGCGACGCTTCGCGAAGTCTTCGGGTACCCGACCTTTCGTGCCGGCCAGGCGGAGATTATTTCCGCGGTCGTGAACGGACGCGACTGCCTCGCCGTGATGCCAACCGGCGCCGGCAAGTCGGTGGCCTACCAGATTCCTGCCCGGCTCCTGGGCGGCGTGACCCTGGTGGTCTCGCCGCTGATCGCGTTGATGAAGGACCAGGTCGATGCCATGGGCCAGGTGGGCATCCGCGCCACGTTCCTCAATTCCTCGCTCGAACCCGCCGAGCGGTCGCGCCGCGCGGCGCAGCTGCGCGCCGGTGAATTCGAACTCCTCTACGCGGCACCGGAGGGTATCGACGCCTCGGTCGGTCGTCTCCTCGAGGACCTCGACCTCAAGCTCGTCGCCGTCGACGAGGCCCACTGCATCAGTGAATGGGGGCACGATTTCCGGCCGTCCTACCGCAATCTCGCTGGGCTCAAGCGGCGCTTCGGTGGGGTGCCGACGCTGGCGTTGACGGCGACCGCGACGCCGCGCGTCAAGTCCGACATCGTCGAGCAGCTGGCGCTCGAGGATCCCCTGCTCGTGCGCGGCTCGTTCTTTCGCCCGAATCTCCGCCTGTTTGCGATCAAGAAGGGCCAGGGTGACGGAGTGCGCGAGATGATCCTGCGCGTCATACGCGGCCGCCGCGCGCAGTCGGGGATCGTCTATTGCCTCTCGCGCAAGGCCGCGGAATCGACCGCGGAGTTCCTGCTGCGCAAGGGCGTGCGTGCCCGGGCGTACCACGCCGGCATGACCGCCGAGCAGCGCGCGCAGACGCAGGACGAGTTCAGCCGTGACGACATCCAGGTCGTGTGCGCCACGGTCGCGTTCGGCATGGGCATCGACAAGTCGAATGTTCGCTTCGTGATCCACCGCGACATGCCCCGCTCCGTCGAGGGCTACTACCAGGAAGTCGGCCGCGCCGGCCGCGACGGTGCGCCGGCGGACTGCGTCCTCTTCTATTCCTGGGCGGACGTGCTGTCGCTCGACCGGCTGCTCGAGAACGCGGAGGCGGCCGATGAGGAGGTCGTCGAGCAGCAGCGCCGCGCCGTGCGCCGCATGTTCGACGTCGCGAGTCACCCGGGATGCCTGTGGCGCCGGCTGGCCGCGCACTTCTCCGAAGAAATCGAGGACTGCGGCAAGTCGTGCGGAGCCTGCCAGGCGCGGGGCCGCGAAATCGGTTCGACCATCCAGGTCCCGCCGGCGCGTGCGGTGGGCACCCGCCGACGCGGCGAGCGTGCGGCGGACGAGTCCAGCCGACATCAGCACGAAGCCAAGCCGGTACTTGAGGAAGTCATCGGCCCGGCCGATGACTCGCCAGCCTCGCTCGACCTGGTCGATCGCCTGAAGGCCCTGCGCAAGCGCCTCGCGGACGCGCGCGGTGTGCCGGCGTACGTGGTGTTCAGCGACAAGACGCTGCAGGACATGGCGGAGCGCCGCCCGCGCAGCCGAGAGGATTTTCTCGACGTGCATGGCGTTGGGCAGAAAAAGCTCGATGCGTACGGCGACCTCTTCCTCGAGGAGATCCGGCGCGAATCGTGACGGGGCCCGTATTGGCCGGGCGGGCGGACGGCGGATCGAGTTGACTGGCGTGAGTGCAACGGACTGGAGCGATACCGATGACGGCACCCGCAGGCCGCGGCAGCACATCAACTCGGCAACTGCGCACCGTCACGGAAGCGCAGATCGCCGCGCTCGCCGACGTGCTGATCGATTGCGTCGAGGGTGGGGCGTCGGTCAGCTTCATGCTGCCGATCAGCCGGGGGAAGGCCGAGGCATTCTGGCGCCGCGTCGCAGACGGCGTCGCGCGCGGCGAGCGGGCGCTGATCGTCGCCGAGAGCGAGGGCCGTATCGTCGGCACCGTCCACCTGGTCCTCGACCTGCCGGAGAACCAGCCGCATCGCGCAGACGTGTCGAAGATGCTGGTCCACCGGCGGGCGCGCCGCGTTGGGGTCGGCGCGGCGCTGCTCCGGGCGGCCGAGGACGCTGCCCGCGAGCGCGGCCGGACGCTGCTCGTGCTCGACACGGTGACGGGCGCGGACGGCGAACGACTTTACGCCCGCATGGGTTGGACCCGGGTCGGGGAGATCCCGGGCTTCGCGCTATTTCCAGAAGGCGGACTCTGCTCGACGACGGTGTTCTACCGCTCGCTCACGCCCTGAAGCGCCCGGCCGTCCCCGGCCGGCACACTATATATATGTGTCGGCGCCGGCCTGGCGGTCAGGGGACCGGGTCGCTGATCTTCGTCGCCTGCCAGGCGACGACCTGCCATTGCCCGTTGCGCCGGAGAAAAGTGCCGGTGTTGCGAAAGTGCGCCAGTTCGACCGACTTGTCCGCATGAACGGTGCGGCCCTCGAGCCGGAACGCGACCACCGCCGTGTCGCCGTACTCGTGGACCTGGATGTCTTCCGCGGAGTACGTGTTCGTGCCCTCCGCGGCACGGACCTGAATGTTCTTGAGGATCTCGGGCTTGGTCACGACGACCCCGGATCCGCGCGTGTAGATCACATCGTCCGCGAAGAAGCGCTCGAACATCGCGCGGTCGCTCGTGCCCGCGGCCACCAGAAACTCGCGCAGCAGCCGGGTCAGCTGCTGCGTCGTCGTGGAGGCGGCGGCTTGCGCCGAGGCGGCGGCCGACAACGACAGCAGGACGACGGCGCACGCTCGCGTGATTTTCATCGGGGTCACCCTCGGGGTTTGGCTTGCCGGGCCGGACGGGCCGCGCCGTCACGATGTGCGCGGTCGCCGTTCATCCTATGCGATGCCCGCAGCGCCCGCCAGATGCGCCGTCAGTCGGGGACGACGGCCGTCGCCTCGATCTCGACCTGCGCGCGGCTCTCCATGAGCGCGACGACCTGCACGACGGACATCGCCGGGAAGTGGCGGCCGAGCACGGCCCGGTAGGCGGCGCCGACCTCACGGATACTGGCGAGGTAGGCATCGCGACTCGTCACGTACCACGTGAGCCTCACGATGTGCTCCGGGCGGCCGCCGGCCTCCGCCAGCACCGCGACGACGTTCTCGAGGGCCTGGCGGACCTGGTCCGCGAACACATCGCTCGTGAATTCGCACGCGGCGTCCCAGCCAATCTGCCCGGCCACGAACACCTGGCGACCGGTTGCGGCCATTCCGTTCGCATAGCCGCGTGGCCGCGCCCAGCCGGTCGGCTGCAGCACCTGATGGGTCATCGTGCCGTCCTCGCCTGGTTCACTTGAGGAGTTCCCGCGCAATGATCAGCTTCTGCACTTCCGTCGCACCCTCGTAGATGCGGAGCGCGCGAATCTCCCGATAGAGCCGCTCGACCGTGGCGCCGTGCACGACGCCGCGACCGCCAAACGTCTGCAGCGCGCGGTCGATGACCGCCTGCGCGGTCTCGGTGGCCGAGAGCTTGGCCATCGCGGCAGCCCGCGTGACCGGCGCGCCCGTGTCGCGCAGCCAAGCGGCGCGATAGGTCAGGAGCTCCGCCGCCTCGACCCCCGTGGCCATGTCCGCGAGCGCCGCCTGCGTCAGCTGGAAGTCGGCCAGCACCTTGCCGAACATCGCCCGTTGCCGGGCGTGGCCGATCGCCTCATCAAGTGCCCGGCGGGCGAAGCCGAGTGCCGCGGCGGCGACCGACGTGCGAAACACATCGAGCGTGCGCATCGCGATCTTGAAGCCATCGCCTTCCTGCCCGATGAGACGGTCGGCCGGAATCCGGCACCCGTCGAACACGAGCTCGGCGAGAGGATGCGGCGCGATGACGTCGATGCGGGACCCGATGCGAAATCCCGGGTCGTTCGGCTCCACCACGAAGCCGCTGATCCCACTCGCCGCGATCGTCCCGTCGGCACGCCGTTCCCCCGGGCTCGTGCGCGCGAACACGCAGTAGAAGTCGGCGATGCCGCCGTTCGAGATCCAGGTCTTGGTGCCGTCGAGTACGAAGTGGTTGCCGTCGCGCCGGGCCGAAGACCGCATGGCCGCGACGTCCGAGCCCGCGTCGGGTTCCGACAGGGCAAACGCCGCGATCGACTCGCCCTTGGCGACCCGCGGCAGGTAGCGCTGCCGCTGCGCGGGGCTCCCGGCGAGCGAGAGCGCACCGCTGCCGAGTCCCTGCATCGCGAAGGCGAAGTCGGCGAGGCCGTCCCAGTAGCCGAGCGTCTGGCGCACGATGCAGATGGCGCGCGCATCGAGCTCGTGGAGCGCGCCGCCGTCGGCGGCACGAACCGAGTAGCGCGTGAGGCCGGCGGCGCCGAGCAGGCGGACGAGCGCGCGACAGCGCGCGTCGACCGCGTCCCGGGACTCCGGGTGTTCCGCGGCGCCCAGGTTCGCCTGCGCCCAGCGGCCGGCCGTGGCGGCGATCTCGCGATGCTCGGCACCGAAGAACGGCCAGTTGAGCTGTTCCGTGAACGCGCCCATCAGTTGCCCTCGAACACGGGAGTCTTCTTCGCGGCGAACGCCTCGAATGCGCGCTTGAAGTCCTGGGTCTGCATGCAGATGGCCTGCGCCTGGGCCTCAGCCTCGAGCGCCTCGTCGATGCTCATGTTCCACTCCTGGTGGAGCATGGCCTTGGTCATCGAATGCGCGAACGTCGGGCCCGAGGCGAGGCCGGCCGCGAGCTGGTGCGCGTGCTGCAGCAGGAGCGCGGGCTCGACCAGCGAGTTGTAGAAGCCCCAGCGCTCGCCCTCCTCGGCCTTGAGGACGCGGCCCGTATAGAGGAGCTCCGCCGCGCGACCCTGGCCGACGACGCGGGGCAACAAAGTGCAGGCGCCCATGTCGCAGCCGGCGAGCCCGACACGCGTGAACAGGAACGCCGTGCGCGCGTTCGCCGTCGCGATCCGGAAGTCCGACGCGAGCGCGAGAATGGCGCCCGCCCCGGCGCAGACGCCATCAACAGCCGCGACGATCGGCTGTGGGCAGGCGCGCATCGCGCGCACCAGGTCTCCCGTCAGGCGCGTGAACGCCAGGAGTCCGTTCATGTCCATGCGGGTCAGCGGCCCGATGATCTCGTGGACGTCCCCGCCGGAGCAGAAATTCCCACCGGCGCCGCTGATGACGATCGCGCGCACGTCGCCCGCGTGCACGAGTTCGCGGAACAGGTCGCGAAGCTCCGCGTAGGAGTCGAACGTCAGCGGGTTCTTGCGTTCGGGCCGGTTGAGCGTGATGTGCCCGACGCGGTCCCGCACCTGCCACTCGAAGTGCTTGGGGCGGTAGCCCGCGAGCGCCGTCTCGGTCGTCTCTTCGCTCATGGTCTCTCCCCGTACTTCGTGCGGACGTGTGCCCGGACCCGGGCCAGGAGGCCGGCGAGCGTCGCGAGTTCAGCGTGGTCGAGGGTGCCGAGGGCCGCGACGATCCACTTCTCGTGGGCATCGGCCATGGCCTTGAACGCTTTGCGCCCGGCGGCGGTGAGCTTCACGCGCAAGGCCCGCCGGTCGTCCGGATCGGCGCTTCGCGCGACGAGGCCGTCGCGTTCGAGCTGATCGGCGATTCCCGTGACGTTGCCTCCCGTGACCATCATACGCCGCGACAACTCGCCCATCTGGAGTCCCGCGGGCGCGCGCTCGAGCTGCGCCATCAGGTCGAAGCGCGGCAGTGTCGTGTCGAAGCCCGACTGCAGGAGGCCGCGCACGTGGCCCTCGACGAGCGTCGTCGTCGCGAGCATGCGCAGCCACACGCGCAGCGCCGCATGATGGTCGGTCGTGGCGCGGGTCTCCGCGTCGGACGCGTGCGCGGGAGCCCGGGCGGAGGCCGCACGGCCCATCAGGTCACCTCGCCGCCGGCGACGGCGAGGCTCTGGCCGGTCATGCTCTCGGTACCCGGCAGGCACAGCCACACGACCGCGTTCGCGACTTCTTCCGGCCGAACCAGACGATGCTGCGGGTTGCGGGCGACGAGCGCGGCGACGGCTTCGGCCTCCGTGCGTCCCGTCTTGCTGCGGATGTTGGCGACCGTCTCCTGCACGAGGTCCGTGTCGGTAAACCCGGGGCAGACCGCATTCACGGTGACGCCTTGGCCCGCGAACTCGAGCGCAAGCGCCCGCGTGAGACCCACGACCCCGTGCTTGGCGGCGCAGTACGCGGCGCAGTAGGCGTAGCCGACGAGTCCCGCGGTGCTCGCGACGTTGACGATGCGTCCGCGGCCGCGCTTCAGCATCGCCGGCGCGGCCTCGCGGACGCCGTGGTAGGTGCCGAGCAGGTTGACCGCCAGCATGCGGCTGAAGAGCGCCTCGTCGGTCTTCGCGAGCGGCGCGCTGCTCGCCTGGCCCGCGTTGTTGACGAGGATGTCGATCTCGCCGAAGCGCGCGCGGGCGCCCTGGAACGCGGCGACGACGTCGGCCGCCTG
>Ga0335083_10005027_pt1 | contig 16752 bp, 14 predicted proteins | sample Lox_Sample_42_FD_206716 | JGI IMG/M metagenome (GOLD analysis project Ga0335083, IMG submission 206716) | Soil microbial communities from Loxahatchee National Wildlife Refuge, Florida, United States - Lox_Sample_4.2 | ecosystem: Environmental > Terrestrial > Soil > Wetlands | place: USA... | reverse complement strand
CCTGACGTGCCTCGACGCGGCGCCGCGCGCATGCGATCAAATCCTTGGTCGTTGAGCTTTCCCACCCGGCTCCATCATCCTGACGATCGGTGGCTCCATGAGGGTGGCGAGTGGCACCTGGGTTCCTTCTATTGGGATCCTTAGGGTTCACCAGATGAACCGGTGGCGGTGCATCAGATGAACCGGTGGGGTGCATCTCGTGAACCCGTTCATCTGGTGAACCGGTCCGCGTCGTGAACCGGTTTTCACGCTCGGGTAACGACATCAGTGGGGTGAGGTCGTACGAACTCGAGATGCCGGTGGCGCGCTTGACGCTGATGGCGCCGGCACGCTCAAGGCCGCGGATGGCAGCCAAGACCGAGTTCTTGCAGAGCCCAGTCCGCTCCTGGAACCACTCTTGGTCGTCGCGATCAGCAAGACCGAGAAATCTGCGCTTGCCTGATTTGTTGCTAGTCTTCATTCGCTCGCCACGTTCGAGCCATGCGCCCCGGACCGTTGGTAGCGGTCGCGCGGCGTTTCAATGTTCACCGTATGGCCTACGGCACCGAGGAGCTTCGTTCAAGTCTCCCCGCCCGGCGCGTTGAGCAAGGCGAGCGCGAGCTCGTCCGCCCGTCGCCGCGCTCGTCCCGCGAGCAAATCGTCGAGATCTGCGGCGCTCAGGCCGCCGAACGGAGTAAAGCCACTGAGTTCTCCACCATCCGATCGGTTTGCCCCGGTTTTGTTAGTTTTAGCCACAAGGGCCGGGGTAGACGTTCCAGCAGGATTTGTGCTGGATTCGCTATCACCTTCTCGACTTACAAGCCGGATGTCGCAGGTTCAAGCCCTGTCCCGCCCACTGGAGAAGATGCTGGATTCGTGCGGTCCCGCGCCGAGCGCGAGCGCCGTTCAATCGCGCTGACCGGTCGCGAGCGTGTAGGCGATCATGCGGCCGGCGGCGTCGGCCGAATCCTCGTCGCTGCCGCCGAAAAAGCCGCCGGCGACCCAACCGTGGGCTCGGCCGTCCACGCCGACGCTGGCCACGTCCACGGACACGTCGCCTTCACCGGCGCCGAAACCGAGGAACCAGCGTAATCCGCGTGACCCTCCGTCCCATTGCTCGATTGACACCGTCGCGTCGGGACGATCACCCTCCGTGACAATCGTCACCTTGATTCCATGGCTGGATAGCTCGTCGACCAGAGCAGACGTCAATGCCTCGAGCGCCTCGTCCGTCGCGGGACCTTGGACAACGGCAATGGTCAGCCGCTTCGGGACGTCGTAAGGCGAGTCGAGCTGCAGCTTTTCCCAAGACGCTCCCGAACAGCCGAGTAGCGCCAGGCACGTACATAGTCCGAAGAATACGCGACTCAGCCCCGCCGAGAATAGTGACATCACCCTGCCTATCTCTATCGCATGCGAGGTCCGCCGGCGTCAACCACAGACGCACGGAACGCCTGCTTATGGCGGCGCAGGGGATGATTGACGCGATTCTACGTCAGGTTTGACAAATACCGAACATGCACACGGACGGGTGCGCACACACGTGTCCGCACGTGCCGCAGTTCGCGTTGTCCTGATTCGAATCGACGCAGTAGCCGTCGCAGAGGACGGGCGCTTCGCCACCCGTGCACGCGGGGACGCCGCCGGCACCGGCGAGTCCCGCCTCACCGGCGCTGGTCGAGCTGCTCGCTCCCGAAGCTCCCGCGAGGCCGCCCGTTCCAGCAATGCCCATCGGACCCCGACCATCGTGCGACAAGCCCCCGCAGGCCGCGAACACGATGGGACCGACGGCGCACGGCACGATGAACCGACCGACGCCACGCATGATCCGACCCTACCACTTCACGGATCCCGCAGCGTGCCGTCCGCTCACTGATTGCTCATGGCGACCGTCGGACAGCCGCCGATGCGAGACGGCGCGACTGCGACGTCGTCGAACCAGACCTGGCGCGCGGGGCCGTGATAGGCGTCGAAGCCGAATTTGAAGTAGCTGAGTGCCTCGGTGGAGGCCGGGTAGTTCATCGCGTCGATCAGCTGGACGTTGTTGATGAAGAGCTGCTGTTCGCGACCGGTGCCGTCGTAAGAGATCTCGATGCATTCCCAGGTCGCCGCCGGCAACGTGTAGGGCATGGTGCCGCCGCTCGAGGTTCGGCCGAAGCCTTGCGGCCACTGGTCGCTGTCCGACGTGTTGAAGGCGATGCCGACGTCTTCGGCGAATTCGATCATGAGATCGTTCGGACTGCTGCCGATGGAACCGCCCGCGAACGCGTTGTGGTCGGTGCCGCCGATGGGCATGTCGCTGCGGATCCAAAAGCGGACCCAGAATTTTCCGGCGGTCGCCGGCACCGCGAGCATGCGGTAGGCGCTGCCGGACGAGCCGGACGCGCTCTGATTCTTCACGAGCAGCGACGAATTTCCCGAGTGGTGCTGCGTCGTGTCGACGGCGAAGTCGCGACTCCAGTCGCCGGGCGCCGCGTTGACCATGTAGATCGCACCCATGGGTAGTCCGTCCGTCTCGAAGTCCGAGCAGAACGTCGCCGCCGCGGGACAATCACTCGACGCGCCGCCGGCTCCCCCGCCGCCGACGTTCTGACCCCCGGAACCGGTGCCAGCCAGCGCGGTGCCCCCACCTGCCGCGCTTTGACCGCCCGCGCCGCTCGCGCTGACGCTACCGCCGATACCGGTGCCGCCCGCGCCCGTGCCCGCACTCGGCGCCGTCGTTCCGGCGCTGCCGCCGGTGTCGTTTGCCCCGCCCGAAGCGTTCGCGCGCCCCGCCATCGTGCCGCCGGTGCCACTCGTGCCGCCGGTGTTCATGACGCCGCCGCCGCTCGCAGTAGTTTTGCCCGCCACGCCGGTAGCGCCGCCGCCCGTGCTGCTTCCGGCCGAGCCGCCTTGCTCCGAACCCACGGAGCCCGGACTCGGTGGGCTGGCATTGGAGCAAGCTGCGCCCCCCGCTTCGAGAACCAAGGCCATTACTGCAAGATCCCAAAACTTCATCGATGGCGCCTTCGAGGTAGACACACAAACCTGAACCACCCGAAGACGGGGCGCAATCCGTCCTCGACGACCAGGTCGGGTGGCGCGCCTCGCGAGCTCGAGGGCCGAGCCGACCCCCAGCGGGCGCTCGTTCTTCCACGGGCGAGGACTCAATCGAGAGCTATGGGCAGCACGGTTGGCATCCTTACGCTGTGCGGACGCTCGCGAGAGCCGGCGGTTGGTTCGAGCCGAGCGCACCATTTTGGAGGGCATCGAATGGAAGCGACGCATTGGCTGCGACAGGCCGAGGTTCGAATGTACTGGACTTGCGTGCTCCTCACGACGTTGGCCGCCGGTTGCGGCGCGCCGGTGGAGGACGCCAATCAAGACGATGCGGATTCGATCAACGCAACCAGCGAGCTCGGACAAGCGCGACCGCTGGGCCTGCCGCCGCCTTGCCTCGTGTGCGCGCCGCGGACCCTGGCCTCGGGTTCACAGATGCTCGTTACCGGTCTCGCCGTCACGGGGAGCGCCGTGTTTTGGAGCGGAGGGGTCGGTTCCGCAGGCAGCGTGCAGACAGGGATCTACAGCGTCCCGCTCTACGGCGGCTCGCCGACGCTGTTTTCTGATGCCTCGCCTTCGATACCAAACTCGCTCGTCGCTGCGGGCGGTTCCGTCTACTGGAAGGACGGCGTCAATAGTGCGGGACCTTGGGTTATTTCGGAGGCGGGGGGCACGGCCACGGAGCTCGGCACAACCGGCTACCCCATCGAACGCCAGCAGACACAAGGCCTTGCCGTGCGCGTGACCCACGGCGCGCTTCTCTCTCTGCCGCTGCAGTTCAACACCGTCGTGTCGGGTGATCCCGACCTGTCGCATTTGTGGAAGTTCGCGAACTCGACTCTGCTCCCGAAGCAGACGACAACGACACTTCTCGACGCCAACGCGGGAGACTCACCAGAAAACTTTCTCTATTATCCGGACAACGTCACCCTCGACGGCGCGAATGCTTACTTCGTGTCCGACCGGGCTGAAACCAACCCGGTTTATCAAATGAGCCTCGGCGGCGGAACGCCGCAGTCGATCGGATGGGCGGTTTTGCAATCGCCCATCGCCGTCTACGGAAACAACGTTTACTTCTCAACCGGCACCGCCATCGCGACGGTTCCCGTGGGCGGCGGCAGCACGCAAGCGGCCTTCGTCACCGACAACGTGCCGGCGACGACGTTCGCGATCGATGGCAGCAACCTCTATTGGACGTGCACGACGTGCGGAACCGTGTGCAAGCACTCTTTCACCGGTGGTGAGACGACGGTCATCGCAAGCCATGAATCTGCCCCAAAGTTCCTCGCGGTCGATTCGTCGTACGTCTATTGGTCGACGAGCTCGGCCGGAGGGAACGCCGCCATCCGCGCCTTCACGAAGTGACGCTCCGCGAGCGCCGCAAGCAGCGCTCCGCATGCGCGTTGTGCTCCCCGGTGTCGCGACCATGGGAGGCGGGATGGCCTGAAATCGCGGTGCTCGGCGCCGGTCCCGGGTGGTACGCTCGCGCGGAGGTTCCGATGCCCCTCCTCAAAATCACGACCTCCGTCGACCCCTCACCCGAGCACGGGCGCTTGCTCGCGAACCTTTCGCGCCTGCTCGCCGAGCGGCTCGGTAAGCCGGAGTCGTACGTGATGACGGCCATCGAGCACCCCGCGCTCATGACGTTCGGCGGGACGACCGAGCCGACCTGCTACGTGGAAGTGAAGAACGTCGGGCGCTTCACGCCCGAGCTCACGCAGCGGCTTTCGGGCGAGCTTTGCGAGCGGTTGAGCGCGGCGCTCGGCGTTCAGCAAAAGCGCATCTACATCGAATTCGCGGACGCCCAGGGTTATCTCTGGGGCCACGACGGCGACACGTTCGGCTGAATTAGGGCGCGCGCGCCGAGCCGCGTCAGTGGGCGCTCGGCGCGGCCGTGCACGCCGTTTCGGTCGTTCCGGAGACGGTCATGTCGGTGAGCGCGTTCACCTGCGCGGCGCTCGTGAGCTTCGTCGTGCCCTCGTTGACGTAGAGTGCGCTGTTGTAACCGGGGAGGCCGTTGTCGCCGATGAAGCCGCTCCCCGTGTAAAGGTCGTTGTTCACGAAGGCGCTCGGATCGGCGCTCGTGCCGTTCTCGACGAAAGCGGGGAAGTACATCAGCGTGCTGCCGTCGCTGCCGTACCGTGTTTCCGCGCCCACGATGCAGTTGTTACTGACCGTGCCACCGCCGCTCCACGTGACGGCCGGGCACGGGGACGGATCGTCCGGACCGCAGTTGGCTTGCGAAACGAAGTTCGAGTCGAAGAGAGCGGCCGCGCCCGAAAAGCCGCCCGCGAGCCCGTTGTTTTCGACGTTCGACAGTGTCGTTCCGCTCACGCTGAGGCCACTGAATTTCCCCTGGAGCGACCCGATGGCGATGGTGTTGCCGCGGAGCAGCGTCTCACCGCCGGAGAGGCTCACGCCCGTGGACAAGGAGATGCACGTGTTGCACTGGCTCGGCCACCCTGGACCGCCGAGTGACGTGATGACGTTGTTTTCGATGCGAGCGCAGCTGCCGCCCTGGCAGCCGACGCCCGTCCCGCCGACGGCGGGGGCGCCGCTCGAGGCGACTGGCGCCCACGAGTTCGTCACGTTTGGATTCGCATAAACCACGCACCGACTCGGCGCGCTGCTGGCCTCGCAAAGCACGCCCGTGGCGGAGCCGGACACCGCCGACACCGTGTTGGCGATCTGGTGATTCGCCTCGATCACGGGGTGACAGGCGCCCACGGCGTGCACCGCCGCCGGCTGTCCGTTGCTGTGTGCGTTCACGCCGACGGTCTGGTTGTCGACGACCCAAGGCGCTGCGTCGTTGCACTCCGTGAGGCTGATTCCGCTCGCCGTGCGATCACCCGATTGGGTGTAAAAGTCGCCGCCGATGGCGTTCGCGCGAACGACGACGCCGGAGCTCGCGCCGGTGACGCGGATGCCCGCCTGATCGCTGAAGGTTTGGCTCTGACCGTAGGCGCAGACGTCGCTGCGTTCGACGCGCGAGCCGGGTGAGTCTTCGAGATCGACGGCGTACTCCCCGGCTTCATTGGCAAAGTGCCCGGCGAAAAACCCCGGACCACTCGTGCCGCAGGCCGTGGGGCAGCGCCCGGTTTGTCCGTCTTGCGCCACCGAGCAGTTGTCCTCGAGCAGGACGAGAGCGGCGTTCGCGTGGATGGCCGCCGTATCGAACGCGAGCCCGCCGTCCACGCGGCTCTCGACGACGGTGGCGGAGCCGTTCTCGACGTCGACGCCGTAGGCGCTGCCGGTCGACACCGCGGGCGTCCCGGCCGGATTGTAGGTTCCGCCGACAATCGTGAGGTGCGAGAGCCAGGCCCCGTGTGCGCCGTCGACCGTGACGCCCGACACGAGCGTGGCGTCGTACGGGCGATCGATGGTGAAGCCGTCGAGCTCGGTTTGTACCGCGATGTCGGCAGGGAAGACGACGCCGCGCGACGTGCCGGGCGCGAGGTGCGTCGTCGAATCGTCGCAGTGAGTCCAGCACGAGGACTCGTAATTCGCGAGCAGGCTGATCCCTTCGTACATGGTGAGATCGTGGTCGCTCGGGCCCGCGTAAGTCGTGGTGGCGCCGCACGCGGAGCCCGCCGCCACGCAGACGCGATGGGCCACGCTCCGATGGGCGTCCGCGAAGTCGAGCGCGGCTTGGACCGTGGCGAAGGGCGTCACGGCGTCGTTCCCGAGCGCTGCGGCGTCGTCGCCGTCCGGCGCCACGTGAATGCACGTCGGGCAATCTTCGTCGATGGTGCCGTCGCAGTCGTCGTCGATGCCGTTGCAGCCGTCGACCGTCGTCGCGGGAGCGTCCGGCACGCACACGCCGAGGACCCCGTTCGTGCAGGCGGCGATCGTCTTTTTGCAGGCGCCGAGCCCGCAGCTGATCTCTCCGAGGTTGTCGGGGACGCCGTCGCAGTCGTTGTCGGCGCCGTCGCAGGTTTCGCCCGTCGCGCCGCTGCAGAGACCCCAAATACCCGCGGTGCAGGCGCGCGTCCCGCCGTTGCAGCACGACGCCGACGACGACGCGCCCACCGCGTTGTCACCGTCGTCGCAATCGAGCGGTCGACCCGTGCACGCGCAATCCGGCCCCGTGAAGAAGCCGTCACCGTCGGCGTCCTCACAGCGGATTTGCGCTTGGCATTGGCCGCTCGTGCACTGCCACGCGCCGCAGCCGCGCGGACCGATCTTGGCGTCGCAGTCGGACGCCGCGACGCAATCCGTGTCGAGGCTCGCGTGATCCGAGTTCGACGCGCACGTCGCCCCGGTGCCGCCGTTCGCAACACCGCCGTTCGCAACACCACCGTTCGCAACACCGCCGTTCGCAGTGCCGCCGTTCGCAGTGCCGCCGTTCGCAGTGCCACCGTTGGCTGTGCTCCCCGCGCCGCCTGCGAGTCCGCCGTTACCGCTCACGCCACTGCTCGTGCCGGCGGTCGCGCCGGCGGAACCACCTGCCGGCGCAGGCCCCTGCCCGCCTGAATCGTCCGTCTGCCCGGCTTCGCCGCCCGCACCCGCGGGCTCGTTCGACACGTCCCCCCCCGTGGCACCCGTGCCGGCGCTGCCGCCCCGGCCACCGGCTCCGGCAGGTGCGTTACCACCACGACCGGCGTTCCCGCGTCCGCCGCGTCCGGAAGCGCCACCGGATCCTGGCGCGCCTCCCTCACCTGCCGCGCCGCCTTCACGCGAGCTACCGCCTCCCATCGCCGCCGCGCCCCCCGTTCCGCCGCGCGCGCCCGCAGTTCCCGCGGCCGCAAACCCCGCGCCGCCGCCCTTTCCAGCGCGGCCCGCGGCTCCGCCCGCTCCACCGGACGAACCGCTGCCGCCGTCGTTACCGCAGCCGGCGACGAACAGCCACGCCGTGATTGCTACCCAAACGCCACGCCCCACCAGGCTTTTCAGCATGACCCTTTGTTGCACCCCACCGCCAGCGAATTCACGCCGCCGCCCGACCCGACCCCGCGACCATCTTCGTCAAGTTAGACCGGAGACCACCGGGCTCGCACCTCGGCCGCCGGGGTCTCCGCCCTTCAAGTTCTCGACTGGTCAAATTGTGAGTCCAGGGAGTGCGTGATTGCGGCGCGACTCCACGCGTAGGAACCGTGACTGCATGAAGGCGTCCCTCACCCGTTCGGCATCCACGCGCTGGGTCCTGGCACTCGCTGTCGCCGGCATCGCTACGTCTCAGGGCTGTAAGTCCGGGGACGACGACACGGGCTCGGAAACCGGCGGCTCGGCGGGAGCCGCGGCGAAGTCCGGCACCGCCGGCAAGAGCGGCGGCGCGGGAACCTCGAGCACGGCGGGGAAGTCGGGCTCGGGCACCGGCGGCTCGGGCAGCGGCGGGAAGTCGAGCGGCGGGGCCGGACCCGCGGGCGGCGTCTCGAACGGGACCGGAGGCAACGGCGCCGGTGGCACGCGGCCGAGTACGGGCGGAACCGGCGGCATGGCCGGCGAGGCGGGTGGCGGCGCGGCCGGCGAAGCGGGCTCGGGAGGCACGTCGGGCCCCGCAGGACAAGCGGGCGAGGGGCCGCCGGTCACCGCCGGCGAAGGGGGCATGGGCGAAAACAACGGCGGCGCAGCGGGCGCGGCGCCCGTGAAGTGCACGGACGCGAACGTCAGCTTCGACGACGACTTCAGCGCCGGCTTGCGTAGCCGCTATTGGACCGTCACCCAATCGCTGCCGGGGCTCTTCTCCGTCGATGCGACGCACGGAGACGTGAGGCTCGCGAAGGTCTCGACCAACACCGGGCTCGGCGCCGTTCAGACCATCGCGGTCGGGCTGAATCTGTCGGAGCTCGCGTCGTCGTTCGCCGGCAACTTCGACTACTCGGTCGACTTCAGCGACCCCGTCCTCGGATCGGCCGGCGTCGACCAGGTCGAGCTCCACGCGAACTTCGCCGACGCTTCCTACTTCTTCGACGTCTACGACAACAGCTCCGGACTGAACGTCCACGTTTGGAACGGCAGCATCAACGGAGAAACGGCGACGAGCGCCACCGCCGGAACCTTTCGGCTCACGCGTGCCGGCTCGACCGTGTCCGGCTACTTCAACGGCGGGCTGATCTTCTCCCTGACCGACACGAGCCCGCTCACGACCGCCGACTTCATTCTGCAGCTGCAACCGAACAGCGACGACGACATCTCGGTGACCTACGACAACTTCCACTTCACGGCCGCCTGCACCGAATAGTCGGCGGACGTCCGCCGCCGGCGGCCGCTCGAGCTCGAGCGCGCGCTAGGACGAGAGGCCGGGCTGCGCCGGCGGCGTCTCGCTCGGCGGGCGCGGCGGCGCGTCCCCACCCGCGTCGCCTTCGATGAGCTCGCCGTAGCGGTACTCGATGAGGCCCGGACGCGGCCCGAAGAGCTGCTCCGGGTTCTCGAAGTTCATCGCTTCCCGCAACACGTCGTCCATGTGCGAGACGAGCACGATGCGGAGCGCCTTCAAGACGCGCCGCGGGATCTCCTTCAGATCCTTGCGATTCTCGAGCGGGACGAGCACCGTCGTCGTGCGGTTTCGGTGAGCCGCGAGCAGCTTCTCTTTCAAGCCGCCGATCGGCATCACGCGGCCGCGCAGCGTGATCTCGCCCGTCATCGCGACGTTGCTCTTCACGGCGACGCGCGTGAGCGCGCTCGCGATGCTCGTCGCCATGGTGACGCCCGCGGACGGGCCGTCCTTGCGCACGAAGTCGGGGAAATGCACGTGCACGTCGACCTTTTGATAAAAGTCGGGCTCGAGCTTGAGTGCGCCGCCCCGCGAGCGGATGTAGCTCATCGCCGCCTGGGCGCTCTCTTCCATCCCCTTTTCGAGCAGGCCCGTGATCACGAGCTTGCCCTTGCCGGGAACGACGCTGACCTCGCAGTCGAGGATGTCGCCGCCGTGTTCGGACACGCTCAGGCCGTGCACGAGCCCGATCTGATCGGCCTCGTCCTTCTTGCCGGCGCGGTGGCGCGGAACGCCGAGGTAGGTCGGGATGTCCGCGGCCTTCACGTCGATCTTGTGATCCTTGCCTTCCTTCACGACCTTGAGCGCGGCCTTGCGGCAAATGCTCGCGATTTCGCGCTCGAGCGAACGGACGCCGGCTTCACGCGTGTAGTGGTGAATCACCGTGCGAATCGCGCTCTCCGTGAGGGTGAGGTCGCCCTCGGCGAGCCCGCATTCGGTGCGCTGCCGCGGCACGAGGTAGCGCTGCGCGATGTTGAGCTTCTCGAACTCGGTGTAGCTCGAGAGCTGGATGATCTCGAGGCGATCCTGCAGCGGCACCGGGATGCCGCCGAGCGTGTTCGCCGTCGTGATGAACATCACGTTCGAGAGGTCGTAGTCGAGATCGAGGTAGTGATCGTTGAACGACGCGTTCTGTTCCGGATCGAGCACCTCGAGCAGCGCCGCCGCCGGGTCCCCGCGGAAGTCGGTGCTCATCTTGTCGATCTCGTCGAGCAAGAACACCGGGTTCGAGGTGCCGACCTTCTTCAAGCTCTGCACGATCTTGCCGGGGAGCGCGCCGATGTACGTGCGGCGGTGACCGCGGATTTCGGCCTCGTCGCGCACGCCGCCGAGCGCCAAACGCACGAATTTTCGGCCGGTCGCGCGCGCAATGCTCTTCGCGATGCTCGTCTTGCCGACGCCGGGCGGCCCCACCAAGCAGAGGATCGGCCCGCGTAGCTGCTTCGTGAGCGCCTGCACCGCGAGGTACTCGACGATGCGCTCTTTACACTTCTTGAGACCGTAGTGGTCCTCGTCGAGGATGCGTTCGGCCTCGACGACGTCGAAGCGCTCCTCCGTCTTCTCCATCCACGGCAAGCCGAGGATCCAGTCGATGTAATTGCGTACGACGGTCGCTTCGGCGCTCGTCGGGTGCATCATCTTGAGCTTCTTCAGCTCCTTGCGCACCTTCGCCTGAGCCTCTTCGCTCATGCGCTTCTGCTTGAGCTGCTCTTCGATCTCCTGGATCTCGTTCTTGAACTCGTCGCGTTCCCCGCCCCCGAGCTCCTTCTGGATCGCCTGCATCTGCTCGTTCAGGTAGTATTCCTTCTGCGTCTTCTCCATCTGCTTCTTGACGCGAGAACGGATCTTCTTTTCTACCTGGAGGATCTCGATTTCGGCCTGCATCAGCTCGTACAGGCGTTCGAGCCGCTTTTTCGGCTCGTCCATCTCGAGCAGGCCTTGGCGATCGGCGAGCTTGATGGTCGGCAGGTTCGCCGCGATGCTGTCCGAGAGCTTCGACGGATCGTCGACGCTCTGCACGCTCATCAAGACTTCCGGCTGCACCTTCTTGTTGAGCTTGACGTAAACCTCGAAGGTGCTCTGCACGCTGCGGATGAGCGCTTCGACCTCGACGTCGGCCTCGGCCTGCTCGGCGATCTCTTCGATCTCGGCGAGGAAGTAGTCGCCGCTCTCGAGGTAGCGCCGCACGCGCGCGCGCTGCCGCCCTTCGACCAGCACCTTCACGGTGCCGTCGGCGAGGCGCAAGAGCTGCACGATCGTGCCGACGGTGCCGACGGCGTAGATGTCGTCGGGCGTCGGATCGTTCGTCTTCGCGCTCTTCTGCGCGGCGAGGAAGATGTCCTTGTCGCGCGCCATCGCCTCGTCGAGCGCGGCGATGCTCTTGTCACGGCCGACGAAGAGCTGCGACACCATGTGGGGAAACACGATGATGTCGCGCAACGGCAGGGCCGGGAGCGTCCGCCGGTTGGTCCCGCCCTTGTCGCTCGGATCGTTCTTGAAGAACATCTCGGTCATCCTGGGTTACCACGTAAATGCGGAAGCGCAGCCGGCCCGGTCCCCTGCCGGAAGCTCTTCCGCCCGCGTCTCGAGTGGACGCCGAAATGCGCCGGATCGGCCGTGATCAGCCGACGCCGGCTTCCTTGTGATAGACGATGAGCGGCGGGTCGCCCTGGAGGATCGCTTCCTCGTTCACGACGACCTCCTTGATGCCCTGCTTCGAGGGCACGTCGTACATCACGTCGAGCATCGCCTCTTCCATGATGGCGCGGAGGCCGCGCGCGCCGCTCTCACGAGCGAGCGCTTTCTTCGCAATGGCCTGAAGCGCGCCTTTGGCGAACTTGAGCTTCACGCCGTCCATCTCGAACATCTTGTGGAACTGCTTGACCAGGCTGTTCTTCGGCTTGGTCAGGATGTCGATGAGCGCGTCCTCGTTGAGCTCGTGGAGCGTCGCGATGACGGGCAAGCGGCCGATGAACTCCGGGATCAACCCGAACTTCAAGAGGTCCTCCGGCTGCACGTTCGAGAGCAGTTGGCCGAGCTTCATGTCGGCCTTGCTCTTGATCTCGGCGCCGAAGCCGAGGCGGCTCTGCCCGAGCCGGCGCTGGATGATCTGGTCGAGGCCGACGAACGCGCCGCCGCAGATGAACAGGATGTTCGAGGTGTCGACCTGCAAGAAGTCCTGCTGCGGATGCTTGCGACCGCCCTTCGGCGGGACGTTGGCGATCGTGCCTTCGATGATCTTGAGGAGCGCCTGCTGCACGCCTTCGCCCGACACGTCGCGCGTGATCGAGGGGTTGTCGCTCTTCCTGCTGATCTTGTCGATTTCGTCGATGTAGACGATGCCGCGCTGCGCGCGCTCGACGTCGTGATCGGCGTTCTGCAAGAGCTGCACGATGATGTTCTCGACGTCCTCACCGACGTAACCGGCCTCGGTGAGCGTCGTCGCGTCCGCGATGGCGAACGGCACCTTGAGGATCTTCGCGAGCGTCTGCGCGAGCAGCGTCTTCCCGCTGCCGGTCGGCCCGAGCAGCATGATGTTGCTCTTGCCGAGCTCGACGTCGTCCGTCGAGATCTTCGAGTTGATGCGCTTGTAGTGGTTGTGAACGGCGACCGCGAGGATCTTCTTCGCGCGATCCTGTCCGACGACGTAGTCGTCGAGGATGGCTTTGATCTCGGCGGGCTTCGGGGTCGGATCGGCGCCGGTGGACGGCTCGTCCTTCTCGACCTCTTCCGCGATGATGTCGTTACAGAGCGCTATGCACTCGTCGCAGATGTAGACGGTCGGGCCCGCGATGAGCTTCTTCACTTCCTTCTGCGACTTGCCGCAGAAGGAGCAGCAGAGATTCCCGTTCGATTCGTCGCGCCTTCGTTCCACGTCGGTCCTTGGTGGCCCTATGTCCTTCGAGAAATTCTATGGCCGTGTCCCAATATGGGCAAGCCTCGGGAGCAGGATACGGCCGGGCGGGCCAAAGGTTCAGGGGTCGGGCCGGCCGCGAGCCGACGCACGACGCCCCATCACCTATGGCTCAGCCCTTCTGCTCGGATTTTTTTCGGGGGTCGAAGATGAGGTCGATCAGCCCGTATTCCTTGGCCTGGGCCGGACCCATGTAAAAATCGCGCTCGATGTCGCGGACGATGTCGTCCTTCGACTTACCCGTCGAGTGGACGAGGATGCCGACCAGCACGTCCTTGATGTGCCGGATTTCACGGGCCTGGATCTCGATGTCCGTCGCCTGCCCGCGCGCGCCGCCGAGCGGCTGGTGGATCATGATGCGCGCGTTCGGGAGCGCCGAGCGGCGCCCCTTTTCGCCCGCGCCGAGCAGCACGGCGGCCATGCTCGCCGCTTGGCCGATGCAAATGGTGCTCACCGGGCAGCGGACGTGCTGCATGGTGTCGTAGATCGCGAGGCCGGCCGTGACCACGCCGCCCGGCGAGTTCACGTAGAGCTGGATGTCCTTGTCCGGATCTTCGCTTTCCAAAAAGAGAAACTGGGCGATGACGATGTTCGCCACGTCGTCGTCGACCGCGCTGCCGAGGAACACGATGCGGTCCTTCAGCAGGCGGCTGAAAATGTCCCACGTCCGCTCGCCGCGATGCGTCGTCTCGACGACGTGCGGGTAGATGACGTTGTCGGTGATGCGCTCGGCGGCGGCGCGGGTCTCGAGCACTTTCAGGGCGTCGGAGCGGGTCTCGGGTCGTCGTCGTGCCATGGCAGGGGTCCTCAACCTTCTTCGATCTTGGCCTTCGCCTGGATGATGTCCAGCACCTTATTTTCCAAAATCATGCCGATCAGCATCTCGCGCTTCTGCGGCTCGCGGTACTCGACGCGGAGTTTCGCGACGTTCTTTCCGGTTTGCTCGGCGAGCTCTTCCAGGCCCTTCTCGATCTCGGCGTCGCCGATCTGAAGCGCTTCTTTCTTCGCGACCTCGGCCATGAGCAGGCCCGCCGCGACCTTGAGCTCGCTGTCCGCCCGAACCCGGGTGCGGAGCTCGTCGCCGATGCCCGTCGCCTGGTTCCCCTGCGAACGCGCGCGCTGCAAAATCTCCTGCTCGGTCACGCGCATCTGGCGCTCGACGAGCGACGGCGGCACCGGGATGGGGTTCGCGCGCACGAGGTCGACCACGAGCTGCTCGGCGAGCGCGTTCTCGGCGGCTTCGTTCGCTTCCTTCTCGAGCCGCTCGCGCAGGTCCTTCTCGAGATCGGCGAGGGTTTCGAACTTACCGAGGTCCTTCGCGAACTCGTCGTCCGCGTTCGGCAGCACGCGCTCTTTGACCGCCTTCAGCGTCACCTTGAAGGCCGCCGTCTTGCCCTTGAGCTTCTTGTGCTGGTGCCCGGGCGGCATCGGCACGTCGATGCTCTTCGACTCACCGACGGAGAGCCCGGCGAGCTCGTCCTCGAGGGGCGGCAGGAGCTGGCCGCGACCGAGCCACACCTGAAAATCGTTCGCGCCCGCGTCCGGGATTTTCTCGCCTTCGACCTCGACCTCGAAGTCGATGGTGACCACGTCGTCTTTGCCGGCGGCGCGCGCGGGCTTCGGATCCTCGAGCGTCGCGTGCGCTTCACGCAGGCGATCGATCTCGGCCTTGATTTGCTCGGCCGTCACTTCCGCCTTCGCGCGCTTGGCGCTCAAGCCCTCGTACTTGACGCTCTCGATCGACGGCAGCACCTCGACGCGCGCGACGTAAGAAAACGGCTGATCCTCCGCGAACGTCTTGCGCTCGATCGCCGGATCGCCGACGGGTTGCACCTTGCCCTCGTTCACCGCCTGCGGGTACGTCTCCTGCACGAGCAGGTCCACGACGTCACGCGCGATGCGCGGCCCGTAGACGTGCGAGAGCACCTTGCGCGGCGCCTTGCCGGGACGAAACCCGCGCACCTTCGCGTTCCGAGCGACGGCGGTGTACGCCTTCTCGACTTCGGATTTGACGCGCTCGCTCTCGATCTGGACGTTGAACTCGACGACGACGGGGCTCAGCCGCTGAACGGTTACCTGCATGGGGGCGCGAAAGGTACTTGTGAGCGCGAAGCCGTGCCACCAAAATCCCGCCGGACTTCGCGCGTCACGCGCGCCCGTTCGAGCTCCAAAAACTTGCCCTTCGAAACGCGACGCGCGGCGGACGACCCGGTCTCGCCGCGCGCTCGCTCCCCGAAGCGCGTTCCTGGAAAGCTCACGGCAGGGGATCGGGCTGGGCCGTTGCCCAGCCCCGGAACGGCGCTTCTACTCGTCGTCCTCTTCCTGCTCCGCTTGCCACAGGCTCTGCTCGAACGGATCCATGTCGAAATCCAGAGCTTCCGCGCCACTGTGCTCGAGCTCGTCGGTGGACCAGCCGATGCGCATGTCCGGGCGGATCTGCTCGCGCGTGAAGTCCTGAAAGCTCGAATATCCTCGGGGGGTCGCCATTTAGTGGTGTTTCCTCTCCGGCCTAAGACTACTTTTTCCTACTTAGACCTACATCTGCACACAATGTAGGCGGCAGCTGGACAGGAGCCAAAAAAAGCGCGGAGCTGTACCCTCACCCCTTCGACTCGCATGCCCGGTCCCCACATCATCGCGATCGCCAACCAGAAGGGTGGTGTCGGCAAGACGACCACGGCCGTGAACCTCGCGGCGAGCCTCGCCGCCGCCGAGCGACGGACCCTGCTCGTCGACATGGACCCGCAGGGCAATGCGTCGAGCGGCGTGGGCGTGCCGCCCGGCACCGCCGAGCGCACGATTTACGACGCGCTCATCGGCTCCGCCTCGCTCGCGGACGTGATCATGCCGACCAAGATCGGGACGCTCGACGTGGCGCCCTCGACCCAAGATCTCATCGGCGTCGAATACGAGCTCTTCGAGCAGGACCGCGGCACGCACCTGTCGTCGCTGCTGCGCGGCCCGGCCGTCGAACGCTACGACTACGTGATCCTCGATTCGCCGCCCTCGCTCGGCGTGCTCACGCTGAACGTGCTCGTCGCGGCGCAGCGCGTGGTGGTGCCGCTCCAGCCCGAATACTACGCGCTCGAGGGCATCACGTATTTGATGGCGACGATCGACCGCGTGAAATCGTCGCTGAACGCGGGGCTCGTGATGGAGGGCATCGTGCTCACGATGTGGGACCCGCGCAATCGTCTCGCGCACCAGGTCGCCGACGAGGTGCGCCGGCACTTCCGCGTGTTCGACGCGATCATTCCGCGCAACGTCCGCTTGAGCGAAGCGCCCTCGCACGGCTTGCCCGCGTTGCTGTACGACGCGGAGAGCAAGGGCGCGCAAGGTTACTTGAGCCTCGCGCGCGAAGTGATCGAGGGCGCGGCGTGAGCGATCTACCGAAGAAGCCCGTGCGCGGGCTCGGTCGCGGCCTCGACGCGCTCTTGCCCGTGCGTTCGCCGCCCCAGGCGCCCGATCGGCCGGCGGTCGATTACGGGCAAGGCAACGTGTTCAGCTGCGCGCTCGAGCGCATCGTGCCGCAGCGCGGCCAGCCGCGGCAGCATTTCGAGCACGAGAAGCTCGACGAGCTCGCCGAGTCGATCAAGACGCACGGCTT
>Ga0335083_10005026_pt1 | contig 16754 bp, 20 predicted proteins | sample Lox_Sample_42_FD_206716 | JGI IMG/M metagenome (GOLD analysis project Ga0335083, IMG submission 206716) | Soil microbial communities from Loxahatchee National Wildlife Refuge, Florida, United States - Lox_Sample_4.2 | ecosystem: Environmental > Terrestrial > Soil > Wetlands | place: USA... | reverse complement strand
GCGATCGGGGATCGCGGCTAAGATTACCCCTGATTTCATTCGCCTGGAGGAGGGCGAAGATGAAACTCCGCCTCATCGCTTGGCACGCCGAAGAGCCGTTGCGTCCGCGCCGCACCGCCATCATTGGGCGAAACGTTCGGCGGCTGGCTGGCGGCGGAGTAGGTCTTTTAAGGAGTTGAGATGCCAAAGTTTCTGTGGAGCACCGCTGTGCTGTTACTCCTGGCTTCCGCCGGCTCGCCCGGCGCCCACGCCGGCACGGTCAATGCCACCCTCGATTTCACGCTGACGCACGGAGGACCAACCCCGAGTGGGGACTTCGTCTTCGATACCGCCGCCAACCTCTTCACCAGCTTCCTGGTCCATTGGGACGGTAACACGTACGACTTTGCGTCTATTGCCAACGCTGATGATTACTACTCCTTTTTGCCTGTCTCGGGTCAACTGTGGTGTGCAATCGGGAAGGTAAGTCTGGGTTTCTGTGGAGGGAACGACACGTTCTTTCTCAGCTTCGACGACGAATCCCAAATGGGCGCCTCCGTTCCGCCTGCGACGGACGTCAGCGATGAGGCCAATGGTATCTACAGCGTGACATGCCGGAGCGCAGCCGGCGCTCCCATCACGTGCCCCGCCTCATCGTCAACCACGCCTGAATCTACCAGCCTGCTGATGCTCGGCAGCGGCCTGCTGTGTCTGATGCTGCGCGGGCGCGCCCGCTCGAATCGGCACGGGTAGCCTCGCCCCCGCGCCAGTCGTTGAACTCGTCAGACTGCTTCCGCCACAGTTCTGACACGTCGAAGAGGGGAATCGACACAGCAGCGCCGAGTGATTTGTCGCCATTCCGCGTATTCACAACGGTCCTCCCGACCAGGCCAGAGGGAAGCCCTAACCGCGCTTACTTCGCGGATTCCTGGAGCAGCTCCGCCAGATACTTCCCCCAGATGGCCGGCAGCGAATGCGTGCCGTGCCCGCGCGTTTCGTCGCTGGTCGGGATCAGGATGTAGCGGCCGCGCGGGACGCGCTTGATCTCGCGTTCGAGAATACCCAGCTCGGGCGGGTTCACCTGGTCGTCGGCGGAATTGATCGCGTACAGCGGCGCTTTGATCTTCTCCAGTTCCGGCTGCGGATTGTAGTCGCGCGAGCAATCGTAGTGGTACAGCATGTCGTTGGCGTCCGTGGGCCGAGCCTGTTCGCCGTAAAAGCGGCGCTCGAACGCCGCGTCGGCCTGCTCGCGCGTCGGCGCCTGCTTCAGAAGCTGCAGCGGGCTGGAAGTCATGATGAACAGCGCGAACTGCGCGGCCACCATGTTATGCAGCGGTCCTTTGTACTCGCCGTTGTTCCAGTTGGGGTCGTGCTGGATCGAGTCGATAATCATCTTGCGCAGCATGCGATTGCGCCCGCCGATCTCGACCGGCGCGGAGGCCAGCGGCATCAGCGCGTCCATGAAATCCGGATACATCTCGCCCCACATCCAGGTGTGCATGGCGCCCATCGAGGTGCCCATGACCAGCCGCAGGTGGTTCACCCCCAGCCCCTCGGTGACCACGCGGTATTCGCCGTGGACCATGTCCGTGTAGGTGTAGTGCGGAAACTTCATGTGCAGGCCGTCTGACGGCTTGCTGGAGCGCCCATGGCCGATATCGTCGGTCAGAATGATGAAGTACTTGGTCGCGTCGAGAAGCTGGCCCGCGCCGAAGAGCTGCCCCCCGAACGTCTGCGACAGGAACCCGCGCCCGCTGCCCCCGGTGCCGTGCATGATGAGGACCGCGTTGGTGGTGACCCCGTTAGCGTCCTTCTTCGGCGCGCCGATGGTGGTATAGTGCATTCGCAGTTCGGGGAGTGTCTCACCGGTGGTGAACTGGAAATCGTGTACCACGAGGTCGCCCTCGACCGGTGTCGGAAACTCCGCGGCATGGCCGAGCGGGATAATGAGAGCGGCAAAGACGATCCTCAGCATGAAAAAGATGCTACCGCATTTCGTAACGCGGGCCTCCTGGCCCGCTTTATGCTTGCTTTCCCTCTCCCTCTACGCCGCCCAGCACCCCGCCCTGCGCGATCCCCAGCACCCCCTGTGGCGCGAACATGCCCCCGCCGTCTACCGCGTCCGCCTGGACACCACCGCCGGCATCATCCTGCTCGAAGTACATCGCGACTGGGCCCCCATCGGAGCCGACCGCTTCTACAACCTCGTGCGTGCCGGCTTCTATGACGACTCGCGATTCTTCCGCGTGACCGCCCGGTTCGCGCAATTCGGCATCCCCGGCGATCCTGCGGCCGCGGCCGTGTGGCGCGAGCGCTCGATCCCCGACGATCCCGTAAATCAGACCAACACCCGCGGCCGTTTCGCCTTCGCCATGACCGGCCCCGACGCGCGCACCACCCAGATCTATATCTGCAAGACCGACATGTCCAGCCAGGACAAAGACGGGTTCGCGCCGTTGGGCACGGTCGTCGAAGGCATGGACGTGGTGGATGCTCTCTACGCAGGCTACGGCGAATCCGCGGGCGGCGGCATGCGCGCCGGCAGGCAGGGGCGGATCTTCGCCGAAGGGAACGCGCACCTGGACCGCGATTTTCCCAAGCTGGACAAGCTGATTCGCGCGGTCGTGCTGCCGTAAGCGCTCGAAGAGCCCGGTCGCGCCCCGACCGGGTATCGCAAACCTCGACCTTCGTGCGAGCATCTTGCGCCATAAGACTTTCGCTCGGCGCCTGCCCCAGGGTCCGAGAGAATGTGCGCTTCAGGCTCTGGAGGAGCGGCCCCGGCGAAACGCATTCAACGCTTCCCGGGCTTCCTTTGTGTTGATCTGCTCCAGCCCTCCGATTGCCTCCTTGCGGACTCGATCGTCGGGATCGTCCAGTGCTTCCACCAGTGCAGGCACGGCGGCAGCGTCGGCGATGACGTGCAGGGAGTTTGCTGCCGCCCATCGAACGTCCCCCTTCACGTCAGTCAACGCCTCGATCAAGGCCGCTGTGCCGGACGCCGAACCAATGGCGCCCAAAGCGCCAGCCGCACGCCGGCGCACGTTCTCGTCTGTGTCTTTCAACGCGTCGATCAACTGAGGCACGGTGTCCGGATCCGCAATCTCATCCAGCGCGCCTGCCGCCGCTGTCCGCAACCGGGCATCCGGATCCCGCAGTGCCCCCAGGAGCCCGGCCACCACGACGGGGTCCTTGAAGCTGCCCAGCGCCTCGGCAGCCCCCGGACGGTCGCGAGAGTTCGGGTCCCGGATCACATCAACGAGTCCGCTAACCGCTGCGGCGCCGCCGATCTTGGTAAGTCCGCGGCGAGCCCAGTTCCGCACTTGGTATGAGTCGTCGCTGATTCCCTGCAGGAGCGGCGGAACGGCCGCCGGATCTCCGGTGTTCGTCAACGCTTCCACAATCGACAACCGATCGTTTTCTTTCTCCTCCTTCTGGAGCCGCTCCGCCAAGGCCGGTATCAGCGCGGCATGCGGGGCTCTCTCCACTGTCCTGAATGCCGCACTGCGAACAGATGGTTCCGGGTCGTTCATCGCGCGAATCAATCCGCCGAGGGTCTCCGATCCCCCGATTTCGCCTAGAACACCTGCGGCAGCAACTCGAACCTCTACCGAATCGTCGCTCAGTCGTTCTAATATTGGCTGCAAGGGCGCCCGCGCTCCGAAGCGTCCCAACGCCGCTAGGGCTTCAACCCGGACAGTTCCGTCCTGATCTCCCAGTGCCTCGCATAAAGCAGGTATGGCGGCGCCATCGCCAATGTGACCCAAGGCTCGGGCTGAGTACGCTCGAAATGGCTCGTCGAATTGCTTGAGGACCCGGATCAGCTCCGGCACCGCGGAAACGCCCATTTCTAGCAGCGCGTTCAACGGTCGGTCGTCCTGACCCGCCAGCTTGGCGTAGGCCTCCACTAAAGCCGCAACAACTCGGGGATCCCTGCGCGCTCCCAGCGCCAGCGCAACCCTCATCCGCACCTCGCCCACTGGGTGCTGAAGTGCATCGGCCAATATCTCCATAGCGGCGGGATCGTTCATCTGTTCCAATGTCTCGATCGCCTCGATCCGCTCGGCCGGAACGACGCTGTTCAGCGCTTCTGCCGCCCGCTCCAACGCCGTCGGCCACTCGCGTGATATGCGCGCCCCGGCCTGCCTGCCGCCTCGGGTTTTCTTTAGCGCCGCGAACAATTCGTTCCACGGGCGATCCAGCGGGTCGCTAAAGTCCTTCCACTGTAAGTGTGCCAGCCGTGGGTGCAGGTCTTCCTGCCGCAGCCCCAATAGCAGCGGAATCACCCGCAACCCCGCGCCCAGGGCGAACGCCCACTCGTAGTTGACGTAGGGTGACGCCTTGGCCGCCTTCGACATGACCACGACGACCGTATCTGCCTGCCGCAGTGCCTGGTCGATCTCGTCCCGCCAGCTATCTCCCGCGCGCAGTTCGCTGTCCCTCCAGGTCGCAAAGCCTGCTTCTCTGAGCTGATCGTCAAGCAATTTCGCGAAGCCCCCGTCGCCCCGGTAGTACGACACAAAGACATGTGCCATGGGCCGCTCCTTCCGGAATCGATTCTAGTCGAGCATTTCGGAGAAAGGAAGCCTGTACTCCGCTGGACCCCGCCTTGTCTGTGCTAGACTTGAACCCGCAAGAGTAATATCGGCGGCTCCGTCAGAACGGGTTGCGAAGGAGGAACATGAGCAACGCGGCCACGGACAGCAATTCCAATCCAATCGGGCTCGCTCCCAGAACCAATGTCATCGTGTCCAGTGTCACCTTGAGTTTCACGGGACGGTCATCACGCAAGGTCTTCTTAATCGGTCACTTCAGCGTGGATACGACCGGGGCCGCGGGCGGTATCGTTGCCTCCGGTATTCTCGTCGATGGCAACGAGATGATGGGCACGCAGGTCAACAATCTGGAGGGCGCGACAGGTACCCTCCTTTCACTCTCGGGAGTGCTCGCCGTGAAACCGGGCAAACACAGGTTTGACTTGCAGGCTTTCGCGACCAACGTGACGTTCGCGAACGCCCACCACCGATCGCTCACAGCCATCGATTTGGGGCCGTAGAACCTCGCGCGCACGGGCTCTTACCGGCTCTCCACAGCCTCCCGGTCAAGGGCCAGCATCGCCGCAGGGTTGTGCCACACACGCGCGATTGGTTTTGCGCCGGGCTTCGCCTCCGTGGTGTACTTGCCTTCGTAGAAGTAGAGCGGCGCCAGCGCGCGCGAATCGCGCCAGCCCTCGGTCGCGGATCGCGTGCAGGTAAACGTGCCGCCACCGCCCTCTTTCCAGCCACCCGTCAGGGTGTCACCGCGGTAGCGGCCCGTGATGTGGTAAGTGATGCCCTCGCTGGTAGCTTCCATGGTGAGCGTCCCGTCGCGATAAGCGTCCTTGGTGAACTGCTCTCCCAGGATATCCAGGCGCGGCAGCTACGCCCTCGCGCATGAGGTAGCGGCCGTCCCGCAGCCGATAGACTGGCGCGGGGAGGAACAGGCGCTGGTCGTCGAGCGCCATGCGGTACACGATCTGGTTGTAGTCGTAGCGCGGCGTGATCGCGGGCTTGCCGGAAAAACTGTCGGTCCAGCAGGATATCTTCTTCGTCGTGCGCAACTCCACCCGCATCATCCGTCGCTCCACTTCCGCCGGCGAATTCTGGGCATCTTCGGCGCCTACTTCAGCCCTTCCACAAGGTAGAGATCCGAGAGTTTCCGCCCCAAATCGTACGCGTAGGACCTACCGTCCGGATTCACCATCAGGCCCTCGATTCCGTAGCTGCCGGCCGGGTCCGCAGGAATGATCTCCTTCCAGAGCTTCCTTTGCCCGCTGGCCACGTCCACCAGGTAAGCCTTGACCGGCGCCACCGTGTCGGAGCGGTAGACATACAGGGAGCGCCCATCCGCGGTCCAGCCCGCCGGCAGTTCATCGGGCTTGGTTCCCGGCGCCGGCCTGGGCGAGCCTCCCTCCACCGGCACAATCCGGATCTTCCGGTCGTTTGTGCCGATGGCGGCCACGTACTTTTCGTCGGGCGAGAGTCCGCGCGCCCCCCTCATCGGGTCGAGGTCTTCGGAGCCGGAGATCGCGCGCGGTTCGCCGCCCTGGGTGTCCTGAATGAAGAGCAGCTCTCGGCGCCCCTGCTCCCTGCCGTTAAAGACGAATCGGCGGCTGTCGGAAAACCAGTCGGCCACCCATCCGTAATTGGCGATGTTGCCCCGCGGCAGCACGCGCGGCTCTCCCGGTCCTGTGGGGAGCAGAAACAGTTTCGGCGGCGGCGACGACACGACCGACAGCGCCCACTTGCCATCCGGCGAGAGCCCGAAACCGTAACCATCGCCGAGCCGCACCGCCGGCGAGCCATCCGTCTCGCGCAGGTAAGCACCCTCGGTCTGGGCGCCCTCGACGTAATCCGTAAAAAGCACCTTCGCGCCGTCCCGGGAAAAATCCCGGTAATTCGAGAAGTCCAGCCAGGCAAGGTCCCGCTCCCGGTCGCTATCGGGCGTCCGGACCATCATCGAGGAGCGCATCGTGTCGCGCGTCACCAGCACCCGGCCATCGCGCGAGATGTCCTGCAAAGTAAGACGCCCCGGCACGCGCAGCACGACCCGGCTCGCCCCGCCCCGCCGGCTTACAGCGCGCAGCTCGAGGTTGAGCCCGGTATCCGACGCCGTGTACCAGACTTCGTCGCCGGCCGGCGTCCAGGCGATTCCCTGTACGCCGCCGCGGTACTCGCCGGTCAGCTCGCGTTTCTTGCCGCGCAGATCGACCACGCTCACATGGCCGGCATCATCCGCCTTCACCGGGTGCTCCGCGAACGCGATGGCATCCCCCTTCGGCGAGAAACGCGGATGGCTCAGCCAGCCGTCGGTTTGGTAGAGCATCTTTCCGGTGGGATATTCCAGACGGGAGCCTCCACCTGGGAGTTCCGCCCGCACCACGGCGAGAGCGGAGCCATCCGGATTCCACACCGCCTCCTGGACCATTTCCAGGAGTTCGCGCGGCACTCCGCCCGCCAGCGGCGCCCGCGCCAGCGTCCCATATGGGGTCCACCCGATTGGCACACGGCCCAACGACAAGGCCATCTCGCCGGCGCTGGAAATGGAGAAGATGTCCGCCCCGGGCAGCGGCAACGCGCTCGACTCCGGACTCTCCGGCCGCACGGAGAACAACTGCGCCGGTCGGCCATCCCAGTATGCGCCGTACACGATGGTCTGGCCATCCGGGGCGAAGCGCGCCGATTGGATGAACCCGCGCCGGAACGTGAGCTGCCGGAACACTGGCGGCGCGCTTCGGCCGCGCTCCCAGCGTTGGCCGAGGAGGAAGAGCGCGGCACCCAACACCACTGCGGCGAGAGCCGCCAGAACCGCCCGGCGCCGCGGAGCGGGCCGCGGCAAGACGGTGCCGGAGGTCTGGCCCGTAAACGACTCCAGGGCAAATGCCAGATCCTGCGCCGAGTGGAATCTCTGGCCCGGGTTCTTCTCCAGGCAATGCCGCGCGATGCGGTCCAGCTCCCTTTCCGCGAGCGGCGGCGGGTCGTCGTTCAGGATCGCCGTCAGTGTTTCCGGAGTTGTATCGCGCTGAAAGGTCCGATGCCCGGAGAGCATCTCGTACAGGATGCAGCCGAAGCTGAAGATATCGGCACGATGGTCTGCCGCGCTGCCGCGCACTTGCTCCGGCGCCATGTAGCCCACCGTGCCCATCACCACCCCCGGCTCGGTCTTCGCAGTGACGGTCGGCGCCAGCGAGCCCCCCGGCGGCTCCGCGCGGGTGAGCTTGGCCAGGCCGAAATCGAGAATCTTCACCCGGCCGTCTTCTGTGATGAAGATGTTCTCGGGCTTCAGATCGCGGTGGGTGATGCCCTTTTCGTGCGCCGCCGCCAGCCCGTGGGCCATGGCGATCGCGTATTCGATCGCCTTGCGCCGGCCGATATGGCGGCCGGTGAGATGCTGCCGCAGGTTCTCGCCCTGGAGGAGCTCGGAGACGATGTAGGGCATACCACCTTGCGCGCCCACATCGTAAATGGCCAGTATGTTCGGATGATTCAGACTCCCGGCTGCCTCCACCTCCTGCTGAAAGCGGCGCAGCCGGTCCGGATTCCCGGCCACCTCGGCGTGCAGCACCTTGATGGCGACGTCCCGCCCGATGCGCGGGTCGCGCGCCCGGTACACCTCGCCCATGCCGCCCTCGCCAAGCTTCTCCAGAATTTGGAAGTGCGACAGCTCGCGGCCAACCAGGGTCATAGGTTCTCCGACAATCAGGCCCCGGACTCCGTTTCAGTGTAGCGAATCGTAATGCGTCGCGCCAGATCAATCGGCCGGACCGGCAACAGCCACTGACTTTCCGACAACTCCCGCGAAGACGCGATACCATCCAGCCTGCCGGCCCTCGAGTACGGGCGGCATCCACCAGCAGGAGGGGCGGGCAAGACCGGCTGTTGCAAGACGACTTCCCAGTACTCAGGAACGTCGTCGAACGCCATTTTGGGCCAACCTCAGCATAGACTGGGGATTCCGGCGAAGCTGAACGCTCGTTCCGGAGGGAAGCCGAACGGCATTCCGGGATGATCCCGAACACCATCGGAGCGTAGCGACGCTGGCAACTCGATTGTGCGGCAAAGTGTTCGGCTTCGTCAAGAGAGACCTGTCCGGAGCGAAGCGAAGGATCGCGATGCCGCTAGCGGAGAAAGGGGTGCGGGGAAAGGGGCGCAGCCCTTGTCCCCGCCTCAGCACACAGAAATCCGGAGCGCGAGCAGCGCTCCGATATTGAAGATGAGTTCCTTATTTTCCGATAACTCTGCAGGCCCGTTGGCGTTGTTCGGTAAGCAGCGACTACTCCGAACGAAATACGTCGTCAAAAACGACGGCCCCGCGATTGTCAATGTACGACCAGAAGGTTCCTGTATCCACCAGCGCTAAGCCGTCAACGAATGAAGTCGCATTGAAAAACCGAGGCTGAATAACCATGGTTCCAGTTGCGTTGATATACCCCCACCGATTTCCAACCTTCACAGCTGCCAAGCCCTCGGAGAACCCAAGTGTCCAGTTGAAGTGCATCGGTATTCGAATCCGGCCTGTCTTGTCAATGAATCCGGCTTTGGAATCGCCCTGGTTAATAGGTGCCAATCCCTCCGTGAAGACTCCAAAGCCCTGGAACTGTGTGCCGAAATCCCATCCCCCTGCCCTTATAGCGGAGTGCCCGTCAGGTGTGATGTATCCGGGGCCCTGGGGCCCGCGCACCGCCGCTAATCCTTCGTGAAAGGGTTCTATCGAACTGAACTCGTAGGGGAGAATCAGGTTTCCGGCCCGGTCGATCAGTCCGAGCTTCTTCACTTTTTCATCCCAGACAACAGCGAGACCCGAAGAGAATGGTTTCACCTCATCGAACTGGGGACGAATGACTAAGTTGCCCTGCTGATCGATGAACCCCCACTTTGCCCCGTCCATAGTTGTCACATTATTCTGTGCGTCGCGCTTGCCGCCAACGCCGATTGCGGCGAGCCCTTCTGAAAAATCCTGCGCCCAGTCAAACTGTGGCTCAATAACGATCTTGCCGGAACGGTCGATGAATCCCCGTCGGCCGCCGTATACCCACACGATGTGGCCATTCCTCTGCTCCTTCGCGTCCAGCCACACCGCAGCGAGCCCATCGGAGAATCGGCGAATTTCTTCAAAGCGCGGGCTCACGACAAACCTGCCGTCCCTGTCGATGAGTCCCACAAGCCCGTTCACTTTGACGGAGGCTCGCTCCGCGTCAAAGCTCATTGCGCTATCAAACTGCGGAGGGATAGTGAACTCGCCGGATTCCTTTATGTAGCCCCACTTGTCGCCGAGCTGGACAGCTGCGAGTCCGTCGAAAAAGTCCTCAGCATCCATAAACTGCGGCTTTATGACGACTCGCCCAGAACGGGTCATATAGCCCCATTTGCCTTGGCGTTGGACGCGAAATAAAGGGCCTGATCCCCTTGCCTTAACGGGAATTTTAACCGAGTAACTCGTGGCGCCTGCACTGAGTATGAAAACCGCCAGGAACAGTGGCGCGGATACCTTTAACATCTTGGCTGACACCATAACGCAGACGAATCCACTCTAACAAGAATCACCCGCGCAAACACCTCACGCCGACAACGCTCTACGCGTTCGGTTTTGTCTTGTTCTTTCGCATCGAATCTCCCCTCATCTCAATTCGATGAGCGTTGTGGACCAAGCGATCGAGGATGCCGTCGGCCAGCGTGGGATCGCCGATCTGTTCGTGCCAGCGGGACACGGGCAGTTGCGAAGTGAGGATCGTCGAACGAACTTGGTAGCGATCTTCGCAAATCTCCCAGAAGTCGCGACGCTCGGGTTCCGCGAGGGGGGCCATCGCCCAATCATCGATGACCAGGACATCGATGCGGCTGAGCCGCGCGAGCAAGCTGCGCAAACTGCCGTCGGCTCGCGCCATCTCAAGATCCCGGAACAACGATTGGGCGCGGGTGTAGAGCGCCGAATAGCCATCGCGACAAGCCTTCTGGGCCAGGGCGCACGCCACAAAACTCTTGCCCACACCGGTCGGGCCAAGGACGAAAATGTTCTCGTGCGTCCCGACCCAGGCAGACTGTTGCGTCAACGAGCGGATCACGTTTTTATCGAGACCGCGAGCGGTCCGATAGTCGATCTCTTCAACGCAAGCGTTTGGTGTGCGCAGCTTGGCATTCTTCAGGCGTCGGGCGAGTGCTTGGTTCTCCCGCCAGTTCCACTGCTGATCGACCAGGAGCCCAAAACGCTCCAGGAAGCTCAGCTCGCGGGCGGACGGATCTTGCTCCTGGGCCTTCAACGCCTCAGCCATCCCGAGAAGGCGCATAGCCGCCAGTTTTTCGATTATCGGTTGTTTCAGCATAGCCGTCTCCTCACTCGAAGTACTCTGCGCCACGGATGTTGTCATGCGGAGGTGACGGCGACGAAGCAGGTGGGGCTGTGGGCGGAAGTGCATCGAGCGAGTTCAATAGAATCGACTTGACGCTCTGGTAACGGCATGCTCCGGTCAAGAGTGCTCGCTCCGCCGCGGCTTCCATGCGAGCCGGTGTGTACTGATCGGCTAGCCGGATAATCCCCAGGCAAGACCGGTAGCCCATCTCCGGGTGGGGCTTGTCGGCGAGAATGCGTTCGAACAGCCGAGCAGTTTGCGGGCCGATGGTCTGCGCCCAATGGACCATCCGCGATGGCGTCCATTCCAGGTGGGCCTGATGGGAGCGTGGCCGGTGCTCGGCGATCGTGATGGCGTGCCCGTGTCCGTGTGCGCGAAGGTGCGACGCCACGCGCTGGCTCTTATGGAAGATCTCGATGGTCGTTGGCGTCGACCGCACCTCCACCAGCTCATGCACCAGGTTGTAAGGAACGCTGTAGTAGTTCGTGTCAAAGGCGATGTGATAGTCAATGTTCACTCGGGCGCGGGACCATTCGCTCAGGTCGAACCGCTCGGTTGGGAGCGGACTCAATGCGGGCTTGTCCACCGCCGCGAACTGGGTCGTTCGAGACCCCTCGCGCTTGCGGAATGGCCGCTGGTTGATCCGGTCGCGCAGTTCCCGTATAGCTTGGTTCAGCTCCTCAATGGAGAAGAACCTCCGATGCCGCAGCGCGGCGATGATCCAGCGCTCGGCCAACTGTACACCCGATTCGACCTTCGCCTTGTCGCGCGGCTTGTACGGACGCGCCGGTACTACGCCGATACCGTAATGCATCGCCATCTCCTGATAGGTCGGATTCAGGTCGGGATCGTAGCGGCAGGCTTTGGTCACGCCGGTCTTGGTGTTGTCCGGCACCACGAGTTTCGGCACCCCTTGATAGAACTCGAAGGCGCGCACGTGAGCGCCGATCCAACTCGCCAACTGCTCGTCTGGTGTTGCTTCCGCGTACGTGTAGGAACTGGCTCCCAAGACCGCAACGAATAGATGCGCCTGCTGTGCCGGATTACCGCGAGGATCATGGATCGGTATGGTTGTTCCGGCCCAATCCACGAATAGCTTCTCGCCGGCATTGTGGTCCTGGCGTAACACTACGTCCTGCTTGCGACGCCAGCGTTGATACAGCTCGCAGAAACGCGAGTAGCGATAGCCGTCTGGGTTCGCCTGCCGGTACTCTTCCCAAAGCAGCTGTTGGGTCACATGCGGGTGCTGCTGGCGCTCGCGGTGAAGCTCAGCAAAATCGGGCATGGGCAGCACCGTCGGGCGACTGCGGGCCGGTCCGCCGAACAACGCGGCCTCAAGCCGGTCGTCATCCCACTCCGCCCCCAGGGGCCATGTGATCTTGGCAGCTTCGGCCCGCTCCAAGTAATCGTGAGCGGTCCCGAGGCCAATCGAGCAACTGCGGGCGATCTGCCGCAACCCCAGGCCCACTTCAAACTTCAATCGAAGAACTTCTTTAATCTTGCGCACGGACAATCTCCTGGCTGGCAAGCTGATCCTCCCTTTCGAGGGGGAGGCTGCCTGCCATTGTGTTGTCCAGCGCCGTTCAGCTAGTGGAAATCATTCCGGTGAAGCCGAACGCGATTCCGGGGTCGGCCTGGAACTGTTCGGCTTCATCGCGGAATCGGTGTTCGCCTTCATCCCGGAATCCTGTTCGGGATCATCCCGGAATGCCGTTCGGCATCATCCCGGAATCGCGTTCATCTTGCCCCGGATTCCCCATAGACGACATACGGCCAAGTGGATCGCCTGATGCTGGGGGTTTCCCAAGATCTATTCGTTCTTACAGCAGCTTGCCCAGTTGGTCGGCGGTGAGTTGGCAGTCTCGCAGGATTCTGTGAAACAGACCGGGGCCGATGGTCTCGCCAGAGTGCACCGGCACAACCGTGCTCCGGCCATCCTCGTGTCGCAAGAAGTAATGGCTGCCTTTGATGCGAAGAACGCGAAAGCCTGCCTTTTCGAGGGCGGCAATGAGGTCGCCACCGGTGACACGAGGATCCCGGCTCATGCCGCGATCGTCACGCGCTGGATGCCAACGAACTCTAACTCCTGCCCCGGCACGCCCTCGACTTCGAGACATAGCTCTATGGCCTCGCGAACGCGCAGCATGACCTCGTCAAGAGACTGCGCCTGCGTATGGCACGCCGGAATTTGAGGAACCGAGGCTACGTAGTAGCCTTCTGAATCGCGCTCAATAACGACGTCGAACTGGCGTGTCATCGGATATTTCCCCGACTCCTATTGTAGACGGCTCGTCCAGCCATTTGAGGCCGCTGGTAGTGCGCTAAAAGGTGGTTGACTGCCGGAGGCTAGCCGCCATCTGGATCGCGCAGGACCGTCTTATGCTCGCGCTCATAGTCGGCGATTACCCTATTCAGAGCCTTAACGAGAGCCTTGGCGTGTTCCCATGCCATAGTGACGCTGACCAAGTCTTCTACATGTGGAGGGGTTTGCGGTAGATCGCCACCCGGTCTCGCGTGTTCTGGTGTTATCTGCCCAAAGACAATCTGGAGGTCAAAAAACGAGGCCGCCATCCCAGCGCTGTTCGAGTAGATAGAGACGAATTGGCTGGATTTGCGGTGGGGCAATTGAGCAATGTTAAATTTCTGCTCTTTCGGTTCAGATTCGGCCATAAGCGTCTCCTGTAGCTGTTTCGAAGTAATATTTCCTCTCGGACCCGGCTGGCTTACGCGTGATTAAACCTACGCTGGTAGCGCCCGGTATTACTCCTACATTCAACGGCCGAGCATAGACTTCTGAAAGGGAGATAAATCTATGTGCATCCGTTAAGATCGAGCCTCCGAGGACATTAGTTTCTATACCATGAAGCGGTTCAGTCATATTCACAAAACCGTGATCGTCATTAAAACTTGGCACCTCAAGTGCCTTTTCGTTTGACAGGTTAGCGTACCACCTTCCAAGCTCGCTGAATGGCACAAAGCGTCCTACATAGGCACAATCAAAGCCTGCACCGATCCGCACCAGCGTGTTTACAGTCAAATTGCCATAGTCGGGATCTTCAGCCCGAGATATTACTCCTTGGGTAAGTTTCGACTCTTTGGCCAGATCGACTTGGGACCAGCCACGCTGTTTTCGCAATACACGAATCTGAAGTGGAATCATCCGCTTGACAACGGAAGCCGCAAAGGATTCCCGATACCGCTTACTGCGGGCCAATTTCTCCCACAATCTAGACAAAACGTTCACGAAGTGACGCCTCCCTTTGCAAAACTTTTGCCCTGCGTTTAAGCGCAAGATCAAATGCGTCGGGCGGGGTATAGATCTTTCCCTTCTTCTTGCATCCAACGTAAATCGAAAAGCATTTTACGCCTGGGCCAAAGAACCCCGCTGGTCGATACTGAGTTTTTCCCGCCTTAAAGCGGATCTCGCACAGGCCATCACGTCCCAAGTTGTCGAATTCAGACAGGCCCCTCCAGTCTTCAGTAATCGACAGGGTTTTGAGAGTAACGTCGAATTCAGCTTGGGCCTCCTCTGGGAGATTCCAATACCACTCCTCGATGAGATTATTTCCTGCCGGGGAGCAGTAGTCCATGAATCTCCACAAGCCCATAGTAGCGCTCTCTAAACCAAAAATCAATGCAAAATTGCATACGGCCACTTGATTGCGCCAATGCAAAATTGCATAATATAACCAACACGCAATGAAAACAAAAGGCCAACAGCCCCGAGTCGATAACCTGGAACTGCTGGCCCCTTATGATTCCGCCGACGTAGGGAAGTGGCTAAACCCAGTCCCCTTGAAAGGGAACTCCTGCCTAGGATTCGTGGGTTCGAATCCCACCGTCGGCTCCAACATAAAGCCCCAGTTGAGGTTGCACCCTCTTCCGGGGCTTGTAATCACCACAGCCGAAGCCGCGATGACCTGCAAACCCATTATCGGCTTTCCGGCTGTGGATCTCAAGGAGATTCACAGTGACGTGCCACTCTTGCAGAGCCGAATGTCGGAAATTCGGAAAGCGCGGTAATCGCCAGCGCTATCAATGCACTCAATGCCGCAAGGTATTCACGGACGCCCGTGACAATACCCTAGACGGAATGTACCTGCCCATCGAGAAAGCCGAGCTTGTTCTCCGGCTGCTACTGGAAGGCAATAGCGTTTCCAGCGTCGAGCGGATCACCGAGGTTCACCACACCACGATTCTGAAGCTGCTGGTGCTCGCTGGTGAAAAGTGCGAACGCATCATGGCTCAGAAGATCCAGGGCGTTGAAGTGCGCGACGTTGAATGCGATGAACTCTGGAGTCTCATCGGCAGTAACGCGGCCGCCAATCTACCGGCGCCCAACTCCTGAACCACGCGCCAACCGGAACTTGACCTCTTCTAATTGCCAAGTTGACGCATCCACGCCCGACGATTCCTTCCGGGCCGGCGCCCACCGAACCATTGCCATTCGGTGCGTCGACAAACCGGCAACATGGACTCGCAATCGCTGCGCCCTTGTTTGTGGGCTAACCTCGGCGCGAAACAAGCAGCGTTGCGGTCACCATAGCCAGGTAGGCTGCGAATAGACAAGCAAGGATAGTCTTTTGAAGCCTGGATAGCCGCAGTTCCGGCCATGGTATCGGAACGCCGCGGGCATGTACGAACGCGAGGCAAAGGCCTCCGACTACCGACACCACAGTCCCACGAGTCAACCACGGCACGACAGGCCCGAACGACCACGCCAAACCACCCATTTCCAGCGCCTCAAAGTCCGACTTGAGGGCAACCGCGAGCAGCAGAGCCAGAAAGATACCAGAATAGGATGCCCGGCGCTTTGCGTCCTCGAAGTCCCCTGAGCGCGACAGCATAACAGCGGCCATGAGACCGTGGGTCAGATTCATAAGCGGAACACGGAACACTGTGAAGAGGGACTTTGGTGCGAGGAACACCGCTCCGGCGACCGGATTCCGCAGAACAGGCACTTCAACCGGCAGAGCGGCGTAGCAGGCAGCGAGGAGAAGAAATGGCATGCCAAACATCAGAACGGAAGCGGCAACAGTCGACCTAGTCATACCGAGTGTCCATGCCGGTGGTGTCAATCCTAGCACCACCGGCATGAACTGAATCACGGCCGACCTAAACAACGGTTGCTGACCGCGCGAGCCCGAAGGAACAGCCCAGCGGAGGTATACGCCCATTCCACTGATCTGCCTGCTATTCTGGCGCTCTCTGCGGATCAGTCCTGATAACCGCCCATCAGCCGATCCACCCAGCCGCATCATCCCCATTCCGCGCATGGAAAACGTCCCCTCCCCGAACAGACCAAAGGAGTACCGTAACCGGACTTTCACATTTATTTATCCTTACCCCCCAGTAACTTACCCCCATCCGCCCCCTCCCACCCCTTGACCCCCATGCTACTTTCACCTTGACAGGGCGAGCCCCGCCGCGGGCCCGCCCTTTTTTCTTTCCAGAAAGGATCTAATATGGCCACCACCGCGCAAATCAGCGCCGCCATCGCCAACGCGCAGCATTCCACCGGACCCCGCACCCCCGAAGGCAAAGCCGCCTCCTCCCGCAACTCCCTCAAGCTCGGCCTCTTCGCTCAGGCCGAAATCCTCCCCGGCGAAGACCCCGACGCCCTCGCTCAGCTCGCCCTCGACTTCCAGGAAACCTACCAGCCCGAAGGAGCCGACGAAACCATGCTCCTCAACGACCTCGTCCGCGCCCTCTGGCTCGAGCGCCGCTACGCCCGTATCGAAACCGAGGTCATCAATATCCGCTACGCCGCCCTCTCCCCCGAAGACCGCGCAAACGCGCTCGGCGCCATCTTCATCCAGGACGCCGAAGGCGCCAATGTCCTCCAGAAAATCGAGCGTCGCCGCGCCGCTGCCCGCCGCCAGGCCGAGCGCGC
>Ga0335083_10005025_pt1 | contig 16758 bp, 13 predicted proteins | sample Lox_Sample_42_FD_206716 | JGI IMG/M metagenome (GOLD analysis project Ga0335083, IMG submission 206716) | Soil microbial communities from Loxahatchee National Wildlife Refuge, Florida, United States - Lox_Sample_4.2 | ecosystem: Environmental > Terrestrial > Soil > Wetlands | place: USA... | reverse complement strand
GCGCGGCGCGTGGCGCCGGTACTCGGGCGCCGACTCGGACCACTCCGACGGCACCGCCATCGCCCGGATGCGGCCCTCGCTGGGATGCTCGACTTCGCGGAAATACCCGATCGCCGCGAGGTGCGGGTCGGCGAGGATGTCGGCGAGCGAGTTCATGCGCTGGACCGGAATGTCGGCGGCCTCCAGCGACGCGAGCCACTCGGCGGTGGTGCGCTTCCTCATCTCCGCCGCGATCAGCGCGTACGCGGATTCGAAGTCCCGGCTGCGCGCCTCCTGCGTCGCGAAGCGCGGGTCCGCGGCGAGCTCCGGCCGCCCGATGAGGGCGAAGAACTCGCGCCACTGCTTGTCGTTGTAGACCAGCACGCAGACATAGCCATCGCGGGTCTTGTACGGGTGGCGTCCCTTGGCGAGCATGCGGCCGTAGCCGAGGCCGCCCTCGGCGGGAAGGTAGGTCTCGCCGGCGAGGTGCTCGCCGAGCACCAGCTGCAGCAGGCTCTCGAACATCGGCACGTCGATCCTCTGGCCGCGCCCGCTCTTCTCGCGCCAGTACAGGCCCGCGCAGACCGCGTTGGCGAGGTGCAGCCCGGTCGAGCGGTCGGCGACGATCGCGGGCAGATAGCGCGGTGCCGCGCCCCCCGCCTCGCGGTAGAGCCAGGGCAGGCCGACCGCACCCTGGATCAGGTCGTCGTAGGCGGCCTTGGCCGCGTACGGCCCGCGCTGCGAGTACCCGTAGGCGCCGACGTAGAGCAGGCGCGGGTTGGCGGCCCGCAGCGCCTCATAGCCGAGCCCGAGCCGCTCCATCGCCTGCGGGCGGATGTTGTAGACCAGCGCGTCGGCGCCCTTCGCCAGCGCGAGGCAGGCCGCGCGCCCTTCCTCCGTCTTCAGGTCGAGCACGATCGAGCGCTTGTTGCGGTTCGCGTTCATGAAGATGTGCCCCATGCCGCGCGCGCGCATCGGCGCGTTGTGCCGCATGACGTCGCCCTCCGGCGGCTCCAGCTTCACTACGTCGGCGCCGAGGTCGGCGAGGATCTGCGTCGCATAGGGACCCATCACCACGGTGGTGAGGTCGAGGATGCGGATGCCGTCGAGTGGCCCTGCCATGGGAAAAATGGGGTCCGACCCTGTCTTCAGCTGTTGAGTTTCGCCAGCAGCTCGCGGGTCTTCGCCGGGTCGGTCTGGCGCAGCACGCGCTGCGCGAGGGGCTGCGCCTCGGCGAGGTTGGTACGCAGAACGCGCTCCTTGATCGCCAGCAGCTGCTGCGGGTGCATGGAGAAGTTGCGCAGGCCGAAGCCGAGCAGGAGCCGCGTCAGCAGCGGCTCGCCCGCCATCTCGCCGCACACCGCGACCGGCGTGCCGCCGCGGTTCGCGGCCTGGATCGTGTGCGCGATCAGGTGCAGCACCGCCGGATGCAGGGGATCGTAAAGGTGCGCCACCGCGTCGTCGGTACGGTCGATCGCCAGCGTGTACTGGATCAGGTCATTGGTGCCGAGCGAGAGGAAATCCAGCTTGCGCATGAACATCGGCAGCGCGAGCGCCGCGGCCGGCACCTCGATCATGCCGCCGACCTGGACGCCGCGGTCGAATGCGACGGCCTTGGCCTCGAGCTGCTGCCGCGCCTGCGCCAGCAGCGCGAGCGACTGCTCGATCTCGTGCGCGTGCGCGAGCATGGGCAGGAGGATCCTGACGCGGCCGTAGCTGGAGGCGCGCAGGATGGCGCGCAGCTGGACCAGGAACAGCTGCGGCTCGGCGAGGCAGTAGCGGATCGCGCGCAGGCCGAGCGCCGGGTTGGGCATCTCGGCGATGCCGTCGGAAAAGGCCTTGTCGGCGCCGATATCGAGGGTGCGAATGACGACTGGCCGCCCCTCCATGGCGCGCGCCACCTCGCGGTAGGCCTCGAACTGCTCGTCCTCCGACGGCAGCTCGCGGCGGTTCATGAACAGGAACTCGGTGCGGAACAGGCCGATGCCCTGCGCGCCCGACTCGTGCACGTCCGCCATGTCCTGCGGCAGCTCGATGTTGGCGAACAGCTCCACCGGCGTGCCGTCGAAGGTCGCCGAGGGCGTCGAGCGCAGGCGCTTGAGCTTCTGCCGCTCGAGCTCGTGCTGCGACTGCCGCAGCCGGTACTCGGCGAGCACCAGCGGGTCCGGATCGACCACCAGCACGCCCTGGATGCCGTCGACGATCAGGACGTCGTTCTCGCGGACCATGTCGCGCGCGTGGTGCAGCCCCACCAGCGCCGGGATGTTGAGGCTGCGCGCCACGATCGCGGTGTGCGAGGTCACGCCGCCGGCGTCGGTGACGAAGCCGCCGAAGCGGTGGCGCTTGAACAGGATCATGTCCGCCGGCGACAGGTCGTGCGCCACGACGATGAGATTGCGCTCCACCGAGCCGGGCGGCTCGGGGGACCCCCGGCCGCCGCCGAGCGCCTTCAGCACCCGCTCCACCACCTGCTCGATGTCCTGGCGCCGCTCGCGCAGGTAGGCGTCCTCCATCTTCTCGAACTGCTCGACCATTTTTTCCATCTGCTGCACCAGCGCCCACTCGGCGTTGCAGCGCCGCTCGCGGATCAGCTCCCTCGGCGCGTGCGACAGCGACGAGTCGGCGAGGATCATGCGGTGCAGGTTGATGAAGGCGCCGAACTCGCCCGGTGCGTCGGCGGGAATCTGGCTCTCGACGGCGGCGAGCTCCTGGCGCGCGCGCGCGATCGCAGCGTCGAGCCTGAAGATCTCCGCCTGGACCTTCGACTCGGGGATCTCGTAGTGCGCCGCCTCCAGCCGCGCGCTGGAGACCAGGTGCGCGTGGCCGATGGTAATGCCGGCCGAGACCGCGGCGCCGTGCAGCACGAAATTCACCGCCGGCCCCTATTCGCCTTCGTCGAAGCGGTCGGCGATCAGCTTGCGCAGCGCCTCGATCGCGGCGTCGGCGTCCTCCCCGGTCGCCTCGACGGTGATGGTCGCGCCCTTGCCGGCGGCGAGCATCATGACGCCCATGATGCTCTTCGCGTTCACCTTGCGGCCGTTGCGCGTGATCCAGATGTCGCACTTGAAGCCGCTCGCGACCTGCGTCAGCTTGGCCGAGGCGCGCGCGTGGAGCCCCAGCTTGTTGACGATCAGCAGCTCAGCGCTCGCCATTGCACTTGTCCGCGGTCATATGTACCACGCCCTCGGCGCCGCCGGAGAGCGACTTCTCCACCGCGACCGCGAGTCCCTTGTCCCGGTATGTCAGCGCCCGGATCAGCATCGGCAGGTTGACCCCGGAAACGCCTTCGACCCGTCCCGGCTCGAGCAGCTGCAGCGCAATGTTGCCCGGCGTGGCGCCGTAGATGTCGGTGAAGACGAGCACTCCGTCGCCGTCGTCGAGCTGGCGCACCAGCTCCTGCGCCAGCGGCAGTACGCCGTCGGGCTCGTCGTGCACCGTCACCCCGACCTGGCGCACCTTCGCCGGCCGCTTGCCGAGCACGTGGCTGGCGGAATGGATCAGCGCCTCGCCGAAGGCGCCGTGCGAGACGATGAGGATGCCGATCATCGGCGGCCGCCGGCGGGCGCGGCCCGCAGCGCCGCCTCCAGCGCTTCGACGAACAGGCCGGAGACGTCGCACCCGGCCTGGTCCTGGATCTCGCGGAAGCAGGTCGGGCTGGTGACGTTGATCTCGGTGAGCCAGTCGCCGATCACGTCCAGCCCGACTACCAGCAGCCCGCGCGCGGCGAGCACCGGCCCGAGCGCCTCGGCGATCTCGCGGTCGCGAGCCGACAGCGGCTGCGCGACGCCGCGGCCGCCGGTGGCGAGGTTGGCCCGCGTCTCGCCCTGCTTGGCGATGCGCGCCAGCGCGTAGGGAACCGGCTTGCCCCCGACCAGGATGACGCGCTTGTCGCCCGCCTTGACCTCGGGAATGTAGCGCTGCGCCATGATGCTGCGCGCGCCGCGCTCGGTCATCGTCTCGACGATCACGTTGCGGTTGGGGTCGGCCTGCGTGACGCGGAAGATGCTCTCGCCGCCCATGCCGTCGAGGCGCTTCAGGATCACGTCGCGATGCTCGTCGATGAAGGCGTGCACCCTCGCGGGATCGCGCGTCGCCAGCGTCGGCGCGATCAGCTTCGGGAACTCCAGGATGCCGAGCTTCTCGTTGTGGTCGCGCACCGCCGCCGGGCTGTTGAAGACACGGGCGCCTTCGCGCTCGGCCTGCGAAAGCAGCCAGACGCTGGTCAGGTATTCCATGTCGAAGGGCGGATCCTTGCGCATCACGATGGCGTCGAACGCTGTCGCCGGCGCCTCCTCCGGGGCGTGCGCGCGGTACCAGTCCTCGTCGTTGTCGGTGAGCGCGAGGCGGCCGGCGGCCACCAGGACCCGGCCCTGCCAGCGCAGGCCGTCCTGCGCCGCGTAGTACAGCTGGTGGCCGCGCGCCTGGGCGGCGCGCATCATGGCCACGCTGGTGTCCTTGTAGGCCTTGAGCTCCTCGAGCGGGTCGAGGATGAAAACGAGCTTCACGCGAGCGGGCGGCCGCGCCGGGGGCGCGTGCCGGCTACTTCTTGCCCTTGCCCTTGGCCCTGCCCTCGTCCGCGGCGGCGGCCTTGGGCGCTTCCGGCTCCTTGAAGCTGCCGCCGGACTTGTCCGCCATGTAGACGATGGCGCGCTCGAGCTCGAGGTCGGACAGGTTGGTGCCGCCGCGCGGCGGCATCGCGTTCTTGCCCTTGATGGCGAACTCGAGCATGTCCTTCAGGCCGACCTTCATGCGCGGCCCCCAGGCAGCGTTGTCGCCGATCTTCGGGGCGCCGGCGGCGCCGGTCAGGTGGCAGGCGCTGCACACGGCCTGCACGATCTCCTCGCCCGTCTTCGGCGCGGCCGAGGCCGCCGGCGCGGCAGCGCTTGCCACGGCGCCCTCCGCGGCGGCCTCCGGGCTGCCCGCGAAGACGACCCTGCCGAGGGGCTGCAGCCGCGCCGCCACCGCCTCGGGCGTCAGCGCCTCGGGCTCCGCGTGCGGGCCGCCGGTGACGAGGTGCACCAGCATGACGATGCCGAAGATCGGCACGACGAAGGCGAGCAGCACCACGGTCACCAGCTGCTGCGGAGTCTTGATGAAGGAGGAATGCTCGTCGTGCTCGGCCATGCGCCCGTCCCTGACTCGGTGGCTGGTAAAATGTTGATTCTAACGTCAAACCGCGGCTGGACGCAGTCCGCGGCCGAGCGCCCGTAGCTCAGCGGATCAGAGTATTGGCCTCCGAAGCCAAGGGTCGTGGGTTCGAATCCCGCCGGGCGCGCCACAACCGCATGCCGTAGAAGCGAAAAGGCCGCCCGCGGGCGGCCTTGTCTCGCCCGGAGCCGCGGGCGGCTACTTCACCGCGCCGCCGGTGATGCCCGCGATGAAGCGGTCGAGGAAGAAGTTGTAGGCGATCGCCACCGGAATGCTGGCGATCAGCGCGCCGGCCATGATCTCGCCCCAGTAGAAGATGTCGCCGCGAATGAGGTCGGTCGCGACGCCCAGGGTGATCGGCTTCTGGTTCGACGACGAGATGAAAGTCAGCGCGTAGACGAACTCCTGGAGCGTCAAGGTGAAGGTGAAGATCACCGCCGTCAGGATCCCGGGCAGCGACAGCGGCAGCGCCATCTTGATGAAGGCGCCGAACAGGCTGCAGCCGTCGACGACGGCCGCCTCCTCGATCTCGGGCGGCATGGCCTTGAAGAAGCCCATCAACAGCCAGGTGCAGAACGGGATGGTGAAGGTCGGATAGATCAGCACCAGGGACCACATCGAGTTCTGCAGGCCCAGCACCGCGATGACGCGCGACAACGGCAGGAACAGCAGCGTCGGCGGCACGAGATAGGTCAGGAATATGCCGATCCCCAGGGTCTCGCCGCTGCGGCCCGTCATCCGCGCCAGGCTGTACGCGGCCGGAAGCGCGGTGACCAGCGTGATGGCGACCACGCACAGGCCGATGATCAGGGAGTTCAGCAGCCAGGTGGCGAACAGGGTCTTCTCGAACAGGTAGCGGAAATGCTCGAGGGTCGGCGGGTCGTTGAACCAGAACGGGATATGGGAAACGTTATAGAGGTCGGAATTGGTCTTGAAGGAGGTGATCACCATCCAGTAGAACGGGAACGCGGCGAGGATGAAGAAGAACGCGACCGCCCCATAGAACGAGGTCTCCTGCACCGCCTTGGCGAGGGCGCCCTGCCGCACGCTCAGATCTCCCGCCGCCGGATAAAGCGCAGCATGAAGATCACCACCACGAGCAGCACCGGCAGCATGAACAGCGAAATGGCGGCGCCATGCGACACGTCGCCTGAAACGATGCCGACCTGGAAGCCCTTGAAGCCGAGCACCGAGGTCGCGTCCACGGGGCCGCCCATGGTCATCAGGAAGACGACGGAGAGATCGGTGAACGTGAACACTATGCCGAAAATCAGGCCGATGGCCACGATCGGCAGGATCATCGGCACGATGATCTGGTAGTTGCGCCGCCAGAAGCCGGCGCCGTCCACGGTCGCGGCGTCGAGCACGTCCTGCGGCACCGCGGTGATGCCGGCGAGGAAGATGACGATGGCGAACGGGAAGAAGCGCCAGGCGTTGACGACGATCACCGACAGCATCGCCAGGTCCGGCGTGCCCAGCCAGTTGGGCGCCTGAGAGCGCGTGATGAGGCCGAGCGCGATCAGCGTCCAGTTGATGACGCTGTAGAGCGAGTCGAACATCCACTGCCAGGCGACCGTGGCGAGCGCGATTGGCACGGCCCAGGGCAATATGATGATCGCCCTGACGAGCTTGCGCCCCGGGAACGGCCGCATCAGCAGCAGCGCTCCGAACTTGCCGAGGACGAGGCCGAGAATCTGCGATCCGAACGTCAGGATGAAGGTGTTCGTCAGCGTCTTCTGGAAGACTGGGTCCCGCACGAGCTCCGAGAAATTCGCCAGGCCGACGAACTGCCACGTGGGGTTGTAGATCGTATAGGCGCTGACCGAGTAATACACCGCAAGCAGCAGCGGCACGCCGACCAGCAGCAGGACATAGAGGACCGCCGGCGCGATGAATATCGTGCCGAGCACGTCGCGCCGGTCCAGGATGAAGCGGAAGCGGGAGGCCGGCTTGGGAACGGATTCGGCGATTGCGGCCATCGGAACGATCCGTCCTAGCTGCGGTGGGCCCGCTTGCCTTCTTTGTCGAAGTTTCGCAGTGCGCTGTTGCGCACTGCGAAGGCATGCCACTCGCCGGGCCGGATCCATTCGTCCGCGACGTGCGCGGGAGGCAGCTTCGCCGTGACCACCTGGCCGGGGTCCAACCCCTCCAGCGCGCCGTAAACGATGCGCTCGGAGCCGAGATATTCGGATCGGTCGACGCGGAACTTGAATTCGGTACAGGCCTCGCCGGCGATCATGTCCTTGGGCAGGAAGTTCTCCGGCCGGAAGCCCAGGTAGCCGCCGTTGCGCGCCACGATGTTCATCGGCGGCGTGCCGACGAAGGTGGCGACGAAGCGGTCGGCGGGGTCGTCGTAGATCTCGGTCGGCGTTCCGACCTGGCGCACCTGCCCATGGTCGATGACGGCGATGCGGTCGCCCATGCCCATCGCCTCGACCTGGTCGTGGGTGACGTAGATGGTGGTGACGCCGACGCGCTGCTGGAACTGCTTGATCTCCATGCGCGCGGAAGCGCGCAGCTTGGCGTCCAGATTCGAGAGCGGCTCGTCGAGCAGCAGCACGGTCGGCTCGCGCACCAGCGCGCGCGCCAGCGCGACGCGCTGGCGCTCCCCGCCCGAAAGCTGCCGCGGCCGCCGCTCGAGCAGATGCGCGATGCCCAGCAGCTGCGATGCCCACTCGACCTTCTTGTCGATTTCCGCCCGCGGGACGCTTTGCGTCCTCAGCGGGAAGGCGATGTTGTTGCGGACCGTGAAATGCGGATACAGGCCGTAGCTCTGGAACATCATGGCCACGCCGCGGGCGCGCGGCGGAATGTCGTTGACGATGTCGTCGCCGATCAGAAGATCGCCGCTGGTCTGCTTCTCCAGGCCGCAGATGATGCGCAGATAGGTGGTCTTGCCGCAGCCCGACGGCCCCAGCAACACCATGAACTCCCCGTCCGGCACCGTCAGGCTGATGCCGTTTACGGCGGGGACATCACTGAATTTCTTGATGATGTCCCTGGTCGATACCGAAGCCATTGAGCCTCCAGGATTTCAGCCGAAGCCCGCCGCACCGCCGATCCCTCGGCGGCGCGGCGTCCCGCACATTGCCTTTATTGGATCAGGCTTTGCCGGCCCATTTCTTGAAGATGGCTTCGCACTGGCCCGCCGCCCATTTCACGGACTCCGCCGGGCTCAGCGCACCCGTCGCCGCCTTGGCCATCATGTCGGGGATGATGAACGCGTAGTAGATCTCGTCCATCGCGGGCGTCGCCGGCCCCGGATAGCCCGGGATGGCGGACCACTTGTCCGAGTCCTGCAGGATGGCGAGCTTGTCGTGCGGCGTCGAGGTCGGATCGTTCGACAGGATCGGCATCGGCTTCGGCACCAGCCCGGCAAAGCACGGGTTGTTGTAGCCCTCGCTCGCCGTGAACGCCTCGCGCCAGTTCGCCGAATAGTGCCTGAGGAACTCCTTCGCCGCTTCCTGGTTCTTGGCGAATTTCCAGATGCCGTAGAACTCGGATGCGGCACCCATCATCTGCTTCACGGGGCCCTTGGGCGGCTCGATGACGAAGATGTCGTCGGCCAGCTTCTTGTTGAGCTTCTGCGCCGTGCGGTAGGCCGAGATCGGGTTGATGATGTAGCAGCCGACGCCCGAGTCGATGTACTGGTTGTTGCTGGAATCGTTCCACGACAGCACATCCGAGGTCATGGCTTCCTTGTAGAGCGCGGCGACATACTTCGTGGCCTCGACCGCTTCCTTGCTGTCGAGCACGATCTTTTTGCCGGCCTCGTCCTGTTCGGACGCGCCGAAGCACCACATCAGGCCGCGCCAGCACGTGCTCGGGTCGTTGCTGTGCCCGAGCGACATGCCGACGGGATGGCCTTTTGCCTTCAGCTTGGCGCCGCCGATGCGCAGATTGTCCCACGTGTCGGGCAGCATTCCAATTTCGTCCCACAGGCTCTTTTGATACATGCCCGGGAAGTTGATGTAGAAATCGGGGAAGGCGGACCAACTGCCGTCGTCGGCGTTGTAGCCGAGCTGCCTGCCGATGGTGGAAACCTTGCCGTACTTCTGTTCGGTTTCCTTCACGAGACCGGAAACGTCGATGAAGAACTTACGGTAGAGGTGTGCACCGCCCGAGCCGTTGAAGCCGAAAAGATCGTGTCCCGATCCGGCCGACGCCTCGGCAGCCGCACGTGCCGGAATGTTCTGCACCGGGATATGGTCAACCGTGACCGCAACCTTGTTCTTTTCGCCCCAGTCTTTGGCGAATTTGTCGAACCAGGTATCGTATGCGGGCACGAAGTGGGCCCATTGCACGATCGACAATGATTTGTCGGCGGCGAGCGCCTTCGAAACGAACGGCGCTGACAGCATCGGCGCTGTGCCGGCGGCGGCAATGGTGAGGCCCGTGCTCTTCAGAAACCGGCGCCTCGTGACACGTGAAAGTTTAGACGTGCTCATCTGCGTTCTCCCTCATCTGTTTGTCGGTTGAACGAGGCGCGTCCGGATGAAAGACTGTGCCCGTCCACCGTCTTTTATTTTTTTAGGACCGCCAGCATAACGCGCGACCGCCTCACTCCGCCAGCGGTTTGCTGGCGGACTTTTCGCGTCAGGACGTCACGGCGAACAAAAAGTGCGGAGAACCAGCGACGATACGGCGTCATTCGACTTTTGGATTGAATAGGTAAACAGTCCTGACCTATTTCCACTCAGCATTTGCAGCGGTCTGGTGCGCTGCCGCATTTGCCTCGCATCGAGTATTGGCGCGGCTTGGAAATGAAATTTCGCAGCCAGCCGCTCCCACTGTGGCCGAGTGGCGGGCCGGCAAGCCGCGTCTTGCGGTTCCCGGTTTATGATGCACCGCCGCACTTGCCCAGTGGCGGATTCTGATATGATTTCGCCGCAGCGTTCGCAGTCGTGGCGACGCGTCATCGTGGAGGCTCATTTGGCTCTTGCACGCTTATTTGCCGGCGCTATGACGGCGCTTTCGCTGCTCATCGGCGCGCTGTTCGCCACGCTTCTTCCGGCCAGCGCGCAAGCCCAGACCTGCGACGGCGCGCTTGGCGTCGCCGTACTGCCTTCGCCGCTTGCGCCGTGGAAGGGCGCCCCGCTGCGCGTACTCTTCACCACCGAAAAGCAGTTCGATGGCGAATTTTCGCTGGTCGCACCGGACGGCAGCATTGCCGCCACATCACGCGACCGGCTCGATGGGCCGCCTTACGTCTGGTTCGCTGAGGTGGCTTCACCAGCACCGGGAATCTGGCACGTGACGCTGACGAGCAAAGACGCCACGGGCGAATGCGCCAAGGTGACGCGCGATATCGCGGTAAGCGCGACCAAGCCGGCGCCGCCGGGACCGACCGCGAAGCTGCTCTGGCCGCTGCGCGCCTCATGGAATCGCGGTACGGAAAATCTGTTCTCCGCCTGGATCGAGAAGCTGTTCGACGCGCCGCTCGACAAGGAACCGTCGTGGCCGGCGCTCTATAACGTGCTGCGCGACAAATCGCGGAACATGCTGTTCAACTCGCTCGGCCTCGGCGAAGACGAAATCCCGATGGCGCTCAAGCCCGACTGCACCGACATGGTGTATTTCCTGCGCGCCTATTTCGCGTTCAAGGTGGGCCTGCCGTTCGGCTATTCTCTCTGTAACCGCAACAAGCCGCCGACCTGCTTGCAGTGGTTCAGTATCGCCAATGCGGCGGCGGCCAAAGGTGGTCTTGCGGTCTCGTTCGCGCATTATCTTCCGGTCGTCGCCGACGCGACGCAATCCAGCGCGGTGCGTACGTTAGCGACCGACAACAATACCGATTTCTACACCGTGCCGTTGACGCAGGACGCGTTGCGTCCAGGCACCATTTACGCCGATCCATATGGCCACGTCCTGATGCTGGTGCGGCGTGTGCCGCAGGTCGACGGCAAGGCCGGCGTTTTCCTCGCGGTCGATGCCGAGCCGGACGGCTCGGTCACTCGCAAACGCTTCTGGCGCGGCAATTTCCTGTTCGTCCAGGATCGGACGCTGGGCAGCCCGGGCTTCAAGCGCTTCCGGCCGATCATGCGCAGCGAGGCCGGCGACCTGCGGCGACTGACCAACGCCGAGATTGCCAAAAACCCGCAATACGCCGATTTCTCGCTCGAACAGTCCAAGCTCGGGGTCGAGGATTTCTACGACCGCATGGACGAGGTGATGTCGCCGGCGCCGCTCGATCCGTTCCGCGCAATGAAGGAAGCGATCACCTCGCTGCAAGAACAAGTCAATACCCGCGTCACCGCCGTCGAGAATGGGCGCAAGTTCCAGAACAGCGGCAAAGGCGACGCCAGCATGCCGGACGGGGCGGCGATCTTCGCGACCACCGGTCCATGGGAGGACTTCTCCACGCCGGCGCGCGACTTCCGCCTGCTGATCGCGATCGACGTCGTGCGCAACTATCCGGACCGCGTGGCGCGGCGGCACGATCGCTACGCCATGCCGAAGGACAAGAGCGTCGCCGAGGTAAAAGCGGAATTGCAGAGCATGCTGACTTCCGAGCTGGCGGCCCGCAAGTTCACCTATACGCGCAGCGACGGCTCGCAATGGACGCTGTCGCTCAAGGATGTCCTCGATCGCTCGGTGAACCTCGAAATGTCGTACAACCCCAACGACTGCGTTGAACTGCGCTGGGCGGCGCCGGACAAGAGCGAAGAGGCAGCGACGTGCAAACGGCATGCGCCGGCAGCGCAGCGCGCCAAGATGACCAAGTACCGGACCTGGTTCCGCGAGCGGCACTGGCCGGCGCACGCTTGAGCGCCTGGCGCCTTGTGAGAAGGCGCGGATTGGCGACCGCGCTCGCGCTGGTGGCGGGCACGAGCGCGGCTTTAGCTCAGAGCGACCGGGCAGCGCTCGACCGGCTGGTCGCCGCTTACCCGGACCTGCTCGCCGGGCATGACGGGAAGGCACTGCGCTGGCGCGATGGAACGGCGATGCCGGTGTCCGACGGCGCCGCCGGCGAGACCTTCGCTCAGAGGCTACGGCACGCGTCGATCATCGACCAGCTTCGCCTCGCCTACCCGCGCGGCCCGCTGGGCAAGCCTCCGGCTGTCGATTCCGATCCCGGCCGATTCCGCAACGCCGCCTTCTTCGCCAAGATGTACGGCGACTGCAAAAAGGGTGAAGTTGTTCCGCGCCTCGTCTCCGTCGTTTGGCTTCCCAAGACCTGGGGCAAGGCGATCCGCGTCACCTCGGTGAACCACGTCGACGAACGTCTGCGCGCGATATCGGCGGAAATCGACGCACTGCCGGATAAAATCAAACGCGCCGCCTACCCGATCGCCGGTGCCTATAATTGCCGCGCCGTCGCGGACACCGGCCAGCCGAGCCCGCATGGCTACGGCGTCGCCATCGATCTCAACACCGCGTTTTCCGATTATTGGTTCTGGAGCCCGCACCCGGGCCATATCCTGTACCGCAACCGCATGCCGCAGCAGATCATCACGATCTTCGAGAAACACGGCTTCATCTGGGGCGGCAAGTGGTATCACTTCGACACCATGCATTTCGAATACCGGCCCGAGCTGCTGGCGTCGCCGTAAATACCGTCAGGCCGCGCGCACGGTGTTCAGGAAGTTTGCGACTTCCGCCTCCAGCTTGCGGCTCTCGCCGGAGAGCGACTGCGCCGCCAGCAGCACCTGCGCCGAGGCGGTGCCGGTTTCGTCGGCGCCGTGATTGACGTCGACGATATTGGTGGCCACCTGCACGGCGCCCTCGGCGGCCTGCGCCACGTTGTGGGCGATCTCCTGCGTCGCCTCGCCCTGCGCCTCGACCGCGGCGGTGATCGAGCCGGCGATCTCGGAGATCCGCGCAATGGTGCCGCCGATCTCCTGAATCGCGGCAACCGATTCCTTGGTGGCGCCCTGGATCTCGGCGATCTGCGTCTTGATGTCCTCGGTCGCCTTGGCGGTCTGGCTCGCTAGCGTCTTCACCTCGGAAGCGACCACGGCAAAGCCCTTGCCGGACTCGCCGGCGCGCGCGGCCTCGATGGTGGCATTGAGCGCAAGCAGATTGGTCTGCGCGGCGATCGTGGTGATGAGCTTGACCACGTCGCCGATACGGGTCGCCGCCTGCGACAGATCCTTGATGCGGCCGTCGGTCTTTTCCGCCTGCTTCACCGCCTCGCCGGCGATCTTGGTCGAGACCTGCACTTGGCGGCGGATCTCTTCGATCGAAGTGCCCATCTCACCGGCCGCCGAGGCAACCGATTGCACGTTGGCGGACGCCTCTTCGGAGGCGGTGGCGACGATCGCGGAGAGTTGCTGGGTCGCTTTGGCGTTCTTGGTGAGGCTGGCGGCGGCCGTTTCCAGATTGGCCGCAGCGGACGACACTGCGCCGACAATATTGCCGACCGCGCGTTCGAAGTCGTTGGCGAGCTTGCGCACCATGTCCTTGCGCTCGGCGACGATGCGGTCGGACGCCTGTTTCTGTTCAGCCTCGAGCGCCTCAAGCCGCACCAGATTGTCGCGGAAGGTACGAGCCGCGCGCGCGGCGTCGCCGACTTCGTCGCCGCGGCCGGTATAGGGGATATCGACGTCGCGCTTGCCATCGGCCAATTGCAGCAGCACGCCGGCAATGGTGTGGACCGGCCGGCCGATTGAGACGATGCCGAAGGCCGCCCCTCCCATCAAAATGAACACAACGAAAAAGCCGAAAGCGAAATTGATCCGTCCGGCAGCCTCAGTTTGTGTCGTCGCTTCTTCCATGCGCTGTGCCGCAAGCACGCCGGCAACCGAGGTCGCTTTGTCGATCAAGGCGTTGATCTCGGCACCGATCTTGTTGGCCTGCGCCAGAGGCTCGGCGATCTCGGCATAGGCCTTCTTCGCCGCCGTCATTTTTTCGGCGGCCGCATCGAAGTCTCTAGTCACGGCGATGACCTTTTGCAGCCGCGTGCGATTCTCCTCGTTGATGCAGTTGTTGTACGCTGAAACGAGATAGCCGGCGGCATCGCTGGCGTCCGCACGCAAGGCGGCGAGCGCCTTATCCGCCTCGTGCTCGGAAATGGCGAGGCGGATTTCGCGCGTACCGGTCTGCATCCGCTGCAACGCGACGCCGGCGTGCAGGAGATCGTTCGCCACCGCCTGATCGAGACGGCTGCGTTCAGCCTGCTCGACGACAGAGGCATTGCCAAGCTGCTGGTTGAGGATCATGGCGACGACCAGGATGGCGCCGGCCCCGACGGTCAGCGCCAGTTTCGTGCCGATACGCATGTTCAGCCGAGCGCCGAGCCTGATCATCCAGGCGTCCTTTATCGTCAAGGCGTGCAAAGCCAGCCGCAGTGGGCGCTGTCCGTTACAGGCGGTGCATAGGTAACGTGATCCAGTGTGAATTTCGTTAACCGTAAGCCTCCGCCCGCCGGCCGGGCCGGGGTCCGGGCACCGAAATTTCAATATTCACGGGCTTTCCGCCTGGCCGCTTGAGCCGACCGGCCTTTTTGCTGCATTGCAAAAAATCCGGCCAAGCGGTATCGCTAGGGCAGGCAGCGAGGCCATGCGCGATTTAACTCAACGCGACAAGCCCTGGATCTTCCGGACCTACGCGGGCCATTCCACCGCCGCGGACTCCAATGCGCTCTACCGCAAGAACCTGGCCAAGGGGCAGACCGGCCTTTCCGTCGCCTTCGACCTGCCAACCCAGACCGGCTACGATTCGGACCACGTGCTGGCCAAAGGCGAAGTCGGCAAGGTCGGCGTGCCGATCTGCCACCTCGGCGACATGCGGGCGCTGTTCGACCAGATCCCGCTCGCGTCCATGAACACCTCGATGACCATCAACGCCACCGCGGCGTGGCTGATGGCGCTCTACATCGCGGTCGCCGACGAACAAGGCGCGCCGCGCGCATCGCTCACCGGCACCATCCAGAACGACATCATCAAGGAGTATTTGTCGCGCGGCACTTACGTGTTTCCGCCGAAGCCGTCGCTCCGGCTGATCAAGGACGTTGCGATCTTCACCACTTCCGAGCTGCCGAAGTGGAATCCGATGAATATCTGTAGCTATCACCTGCAGGAGGCGGGGGCGACGCCGGTGCAGGAATTGGCCTTCGCGCTGGCGACAGCGGTGGCGGTGCTCGACACGGTGAAAAACTCCGGCGAGGTCAGCCAGGAGAAATTCGGCGAGGTGGTCGGACGCATCTCGTTCTTCGTCAACGCCGGCCTGCGCTTCATCACCGAGATGTGCAAGATGCGCGCTTTCACCGAGCTGTGGGAGGAGATCACGCGCGAGCGCTACGGCGTGACCGATGCGAAACAGCGGCTGTTCCGCTACGGCGTGCAGGTCAATTCGCTGGGACTGACGGAGCCGCAGCCGGAGAACAACGTCACCCGCATTCTGCTCGAGATGCTGGCGGTGACGCTGTCGAAGAGCGCACGCGCCCGCGCCGTGCAGTTGCCGGCCTGGAACGAGGCGCTGGGCCTGCCGCGGCCGTGGGACCAGCAGTGGTCGCTGCGCATGCAGCAAATCCTCGCCTACGAGACGGATCTGCTCGACTACGGCGACATCTTCGACGGCTCGGCCGAAATCGCGCGCAAGGTCGACGACCTGAAAGAGCAGGCCAAAGAAGAACTCAAGCGCATCGACGCGATGGGCGGGGCGGTGGCCGCGGTCGAGTCGGGCTACATGAAGCAGCAGCTCGTCGAATCCAACACTGCGCGGCTCGAAGCCATCGAACGCGGCGAGCAGGTCGTCGTCGGCGTCAACAAGTACCTCGAGACCGAACCTTCGCCGCTCACCGGCGGCGTCGAGTCGATCATGGTCGTCTCCGAAGAAGCGGAACGCGATCAGCTCGAACGGCTCAAAGCATGGCGCGCCCAGCGCGACAAGAAGGCGGTGGCCGATGCGCTCGCGGACCTGAAGCGCGCGGCAACGACGGGAAGCAACATCATGCCGCCGTCGATTGCCTGCGCCAAAGCCGGCGTCACCACCGGTGAATGGGGCTGGACACTTCGGGAATCGTTCGGCGAGTACCGCGCACCGACCGGCGTCGGCCGCGCCATGCGCAACGATGTCGAAGGCCTCGACGACATCCGCGCCGACGTCGATCGCGTCTCGCGGAAGCTCGGCCGTAGGCTGACGTTTTTGGTCGGCAAACCCGGCCTCGACGGCCACTCCAACGGCGCCGAGCAGATCGCGGTGCGCGCCCGCGATGCCGGCATGCAGGTAGTCTACGAAGGTATCCGCCTGACGCCGGAAGAGATCGTCAATGCCGCCCGCAAAGAAAAAGCGCACGTCATCGGCCTTTCGGTGCTATCGGGCAGCCACATGCCGCTGGTCGAAGACGTGGTCGGCCGCATGAAGAAAGAAGGCCTCGACGTACCGGTCGTGGTCGGCGGCATTATTCCGCCCGAAGATGCCGAAGCGCTGGCCAAAGCCGGCGTCGCCGCGGTCTATACGCCGAAGGACTTCGAACTGAATCGCATCATGTCCGACGTCGTGCGCATCGTCGACCAAGCGAACGGCGGCAACGCCTAATCCTTCCGCAACGTTATGCGCGCGTCGCCTGGCTTCTTGCCCAAACGACGGCGAAAAATGCGATTGAAGTAGGCGATATCGCCAAACCCCGCCTCGAAGGCAATCGCGGTGACGCTGCGGCCTGCAAAGTGCGGATCGCGCAGCATGGTG
>Ga0335083_10005024_pt1 | contig 16758 bp, 18 predicted proteins | sample Lox_Sample_42_FD_206716 | JGI IMG/M metagenome (GOLD analysis project Ga0335083, IMG submission 206716) | Soil microbial communities from Loxahatchee National Wildlife Refuge, Florida, United States - Lox_Sample_4.2 | ecosystem: Environmental > Terrestrial > Soil > Wetlands | place: USA... | reverse complement strand
CGGCCCGCGTTGTAGGCGTCGGCGGTGTCGAAGAAGGTGATGCCGACATCGAGCGCGCGCTTGAAGTAGGCCGGCGCCTCGGTCTCGTCGAACTTGCCCCAGCCGCGGCGGCCCTTGGCGCCCCAGGAATTGCCGCCGAGGCAGATGCGGCTCACGATCAGGCCCGAGCGGCCAAGAGGTCCGTACTTCATCCCAAATTCCCCTTGCTGGTGGCCCGCTGCGGCACCACGTTATGACCATGAAGGTCATCATCGAATATTGCGGCGCTTGAGGCTACAAGCCGCAGGCCCTCCGGGTGAGGGATAGTCTCGCCAAAAAGGGCGCCGCCGACATCGAGCTGCGCCCCGGCAAATCCGGCCAGTTCGACGTCACCGTCGACGGCACCCTGAAATACACACGCAGCAAGACCGGCCGTTTTCCGACGGATGCGGAGATCGACGGCTTGACCTAGCCGAACACTTCCTTGTTCACGCAGAACTGCACGTTCGGCCGGCCGTCGAACACCGAGAGGATGCTCTCGACGGCGGTGACGGCCATGCGGTTGCTCGCCTCCTCGGTGACGCCCGCCATGTGCGGGCTGAAGATCACGTTCTCCAGCTCGAACAGCTTGTTCTTGGGGTCCGGCGGCTCGCGGTCGAGCACGTCGAGACCGGCGCCGCGCAGCTTGCCGCTCTTCAGGGCGTTGTAGAGCGCGTCCTCGTTCACGATGCCGCCGCGGGCGGTGTTCACGAGGAACGCCGTCGGCTTCATCAGCGCCAACGTCTTCGAATCGAACATGTCGATCGTCTCGGGCGACTTCGGGCAATGGATCGACACGTAATCGACCCGGGGCAGGATCGCCTTGAGGTCCGTGACCTTGGTGGCACCCGCCTTCTCGATCTCGGCCTGGGACATGTTCGGATCGAGCACGTAGGTCTCCATCTCGAAGGCCACAGTGCGCTTCACCGTGCGCGAGCCGATGCGGCCCATGCCGATCACCAGCACCTTCTTGCCCGCGACGTCGGATGGCAGGTCCGACAGACGTTCGCGCCAGTTGCCCGTGCGCACCCAGCGGTCGGACTTCTTGGTGAGCCGCGAAGCCGCCAGCATGAAGTACATGGCGTGCTCGGCAACCGACACGGAGTTCGCCGTGCCCGTGGTCATGAGCGGGATCTTGCGCTTGTTGAGCGCCGGCACCTCGACCGCGTCGAAGCCGACGCCCAGGCGAGCCACGACCATCATCCCGGGCGCGGCATCGAGCTCGGCCTGGCGGAAGGCCGTGCCCCCCAGGGTGACGGCGTTGGCATCCTTGAGCTTGGGATGCAGCGAGGGGACGGAATCGTCGGTCAGGATCTCCCAATCGACATCGTCGCGCTTCTTCAGCACCTCGAGGCCGGCCTGCGGCATGCGGCCGACGATCAACACCTTCTTGCGGTTCTTGTTTGCACCCGTGGACATACGATTCCCTCCCGATTCATCGAGCATACGACGATCCGGGCGTGGGTCCATTGATCATAATCGGCCGGGTCCGCAGGCCGGTCCCGGGCGCGGGCCAAGCTGCCTCACGATGAGCGTTTCCCCACAATCGACAGTTGATGGACTGGCCGGCGATACTTAGCTAGAACCGCCGCCCGGTGCGCCATGAACCTCCAGACCGCCCGATCGCAAACATATCACGCGGGAATTTGAGGCGACCCAAATGATCGAAGAGCTCGACGTGGTCGTCCTCAAGGCCACAACAGACAGAATTCCTTTGCCGGCAGGTACGCGCGGAACGGTGGTGCACATCTTCAATGCAACACCGCCAGCATATTTGGTGGAATTCTCCGAAGACGATGATCCGCGTGGACTGGGCGTATTCGACGCCAGCGACAATGATCTGCTGCTGTGCCTTCGCCGCTACTGGATCACGTTCAAGCCTACAGCCGAACCGTCGGTGCTCAATCTCGGGTGCGGCGTCACCACGCGCGATCGCGGAAAGGCCCGCGAACTGATCGAGCAGCAGGTGTTTCCGGTCCTGGGAGTGCGGTCTATCCAGGAGATCATCGAGGACATCGACATCTCGACGTTGGACGCAAATCATGTGCGGCCAAACATGGGAGACCCCACACAACGCGGCGTCTGGTTTCCTCTGCTCCCTTGACGAGCAGCTACGGCAGGTAGCTGAGCGGCAGCCGCGTGGTGGACTTGATCTCCTCCATGGCGAACATCGAGGTGACATCGGAGAGCTCGACCTTGGCGATCAGGCGCTTGTAGAAGGCGTCGTAGGCGTCGATGTCGGGCAGCACGAGGCGGATCAGGTAGTCGATCTCGCCCGACATGCGGTAGCAATCCATGACCTCGGGAAACGAGGCGATCGCCCGGGCGAAGCGGTTCAGCCACTGCGCGCTGTGCTGGGCGGTGCGCACAGCCACGAACACCGTGACGCCGGCATTGACGGCCCGCCGGTCGAGCAGCGCCACCTTCGCCCGGATCACGCCGGCCTCCTGCAGCCGGTTGATGCGCCGCCAGCAGGGCGTGGTCGAGAGTCCGACCCGGCGCGCTATTTCGGCCAGGGCCATGTCGGCCTGGTCCTGCAGGCAATCCAGAATCTTCCGGTCGAAGGAATCGAGCGATATTTTTGCGGGCATTCGGCCTTTCCTGGAATGGAATGCTCAAGATTGCCGCATTCCGGGCAAAGCGAGCAACCCGTTTCCTGCCAGAAGGCGTACGCTTGGCATCATGTTGCGTCGCTTCACCGATCATCCCGCCTCGGTCAACGAGACCTACTTCCAGCACATGGGCATGGCTTTCGGCTTCGGCGGCCGCATGCTGCTGGGCAGCCTCGCCTGCTTCGTGCATGGTCTCTTCCCATGGCTCTGCCTCACCCGGGGAAGCGACACGATCCGCGGCCTGCACCACCGCATGGTATCGCATCGCGTGGTTCGGCCGTCGCCCGACACCTCGCCCGTCATCGCCGCGGCGGACTAGCGCTTCTTCTCCTCGTCGCGGGCCTGCCGGCCGTGGCGCAGGAACGCTCGATGGTGCCGGTCACCGTCGACGGCGAAACCGTCAAGCTCGCGGTCATCACCCACAAGCCCGCCGGCAACGGGCCCTTCCCGACCCTGGTCTTCCATCACGGCTCGACCGGGCGCGGCACCGACACCAGCCTGTTCGCCCGCCCGTACGATCCCAAGCAACTCTCCGACTGGTTCGTCGCGCGCGGCTGGGCGGTGATCCTGCCCTCGCGGCGCGGCCGCGGCGGCTCGGAAGGCCGCTACGACGAGGGCTTCGCGATCGACCGCAGTCAGGGCTATAGCTGCGAGCCGACCCTGTCGCTGCCCGGCGCCGACCGGGCGCTGCGCGACATCGACGCCATCACGCCGCTCTTGCTCGCCCAGCCGTTCGTCGACCGCAGCCGCTTCGCGGTCGGGGGCCAGTCGCGCGGCGGCATCCTGACCGTGGCCTGGGCGGGGCGGCATCCCGGCGAGCCCAAGGCCGCGATCAATTTCGTCGGCGGCTGGATGAGCACGTCGTGCCCGTCGGCGACGGCGATCAACGGCCCGCTGTTCGCGCGGGGTACGGCCTATCCGCTGCCCATGCAGTGGCTCTACGGCGAGAACGACTCCTACTATCCGGTCAGCGCCACCCGCGCGAGCTTCCAGGCCTTCCAGGCGGCCGGCGGCAAGGGCTCCTACGACATCTTCACGCCGCCCGCCGGCATGAACGGCCATTTCATCAACACCGTTCCGTCACTGTGGACCGCGACGCTCGAGGCCTATCTCGCCGCGCGCGGGTTGCCCGCGAAACCGCTCTGACCCCTCCTTGCAACTCTCTCCTTCCGCCCCACGTTCAAGGAGACAGCGAACGAACAAGGAGGGCGCGATGGAGACCCCGCTCAAGATCAGCTTCACCGGAGGCGATACCAGCGCGGCGTTGAGCGCCCTGATCAATGAGCACGTGCTATCCCTGGAAAAGGTCTACGGCCGCATGACCGCCTGCCAGGTCACCGTGCAGGCGCCGGACAGGCTGAACGGGCCGTTCGCGGTCCACGTCCACCTGACCCTGCCCGGCGGCATGGACGTCACCGCCGATCACACGCCCACCGCCGACGACCGCTTCTTCGATCCGCAATTCGCCGTGAACGACGCCTTCCGCCGCGCCAAGCGCGTGCTGAAAGATCGGGCGCAGAAGCGGCGCGGCGACGTGAAGACCCTGCACGAGAGGCTCGACCGCACGCTCGACCGGCCCGAGAGCTAAGCGCACGGCGAGCGGCGAACGACGCCCTTCTCGTCGAGCCGTTCGCGCAACAGGCCGATCCGGTCGCCGCCCCAGAACAGCTCGCCGTCGAACACGAAGGTCGGCACGCCAAACACGCCGGCAGCCTCGGCCTCGCCGCGCAGCCGATCGTGCTCGGCCCCGCCCTCGCCTGCCAGGAAATCCGGGAAGCCGAGGAGCGCGCCCGCTTCACCGAGCAACGCCTCGACCGCAGCGACGTCGCTGGGATCGATCTCGCGGCGGAAGAACCGCTCGAAGGCGAGATCGCTGTAGCGCCGCAGCACACCGTGCCGTTTGGCCCACAGCATGCCGGTGTTGATCGGCCGCGCGTCGTAGATCTTCCTCGGGCTCATCAGGGTCAGCCCCTGCCTGGCCGCGAACCGCCGCGCATCCATGAAGGCATAGCGCACGCGCCGCTGGTGGTGTGCATCGCGCGACTCGACCGGCTGCTGCACATTGGCGATGTCGAGCGAATAGGGCCGCCAGTCGAGCGCAATGTCGTAGTCGCGCTCGAGCTCATAAGCCCACGCCTTCGCGACGAAGGCGTAGGGGCTCACATAGTCTGTCCAGAGGACGACCGTCGGCAACGCTACTGCTTCGCCAACTTCGTCTCCACCACGCGCGCCCACAGCGTGGCGCCGAGCGTGATGATCTCGTCGTTGAAGTCGTAGCCCGGATTGTGGACCTCGCAGCCGCCCTCGCCGCCACCATTGCCGATGTTGATGAAGGCGCCCGGCACCTTCTCCAGCATGTAGGAGAAATCCTCCGAGGCCATGACGTAGGGCCCGTTGCGGTTCATGTTCTCCGCGCCGACGATCTTCTCGGCCACGTCGGCAATGAAGTCGACGGAGTCCTTGTCGTTCACGAGAGGCGGGAAGGCGATGCGCACGTCGGGCTCGGCCGAGCCGCCCAACGTCTTGGCGATGCCGCGCGAGATCGTCTCGATGCGCTCCTTGATCAGCGCCATCGTCTCCTTGCGGAAGGCGCGGATCGTGCCGCGCAGCACGGCCTCCTGCGGGATCACGTTGTAGGCGTCGCCGGCATGCATCTGGGTCACCGAGATCACCGCCGAATCGAGCGGCGCCACGTTGCGCGACACCACGCTCTGCAGCGCCGAGATGATCTGCGTCGCGATGATCACCGGATCGATGCCGGTCTCCGGTCGCGCGCCGTGGGCGCCCTTGCCGGTGATCTTGATGTCGAACAGGCCGCCACCCGCCATCTGTGGGCCAGGCTTGATGGCGAACTTGCCAACATCGAGCTTGGGCCGGTTGTGCATGCCGAAGATCTGTTCGCAGGGGAACTTCTCGAACAGCCCGTCCTTCACCATCGCCTCGGCGCCGCCGCGGCCCTCCTCGGCCGGCTGGAAGATGAAGTGCACCGTACCGTCGAAGTTGCGCGTGGCCGAGAGGTACTTGGCCGCGCCCAGCAGCATGGTCGTGTGGCCGTCATGGCCGCAGGCGTGCATGCGGCCCTGATGGCGGCTGCGATGATCGAAAGTGTTGTGCTCGTCCATCGGCAGCGCGTCCATGTCGGCACGAAGGCCGATGGCGCGCGGATTGTTGCCGACGCGGATGGTGCCGACGACGCCCGTCTTGCCGATGCCGGTGGTGACGTCGACGCCCCATTCCTTGAGCTTGGAGGCGACGATCTTGGAGGTGCGCTCTTCCTCGAAGCCGAGCTCGGGATGCGCATGGATGTCGCGGCGGATGGCGGTCAGCTCGGCGGCGGCGGCGGCGATCTTGGGCTCGATGTTGGACATTCAGGACTCCAGCAGGAAAGAGGTCATTACACGCCGAAACTCGGCGCCGTGCACGTTCGGATAGAAGTGCCCGCCATCCGGCAGCACCCAGGCGCGGGCGTTCGGGATCAAGCGTACCAGCTCCTCGGTGAAATAGAGAGGCGTCACCATGTCGTCCCGCGCACAAATGGCGAGCGTCGGCGCCGTCACCTTCTGCAGCCGGTCCTTCTGGTCGTGCGCCTGGATGGCGGCGATGCGCGACAGCATGATCTCGGGGAACGGGATCGCCTCCTCCGCCTTGGCCTCCAGGGCGTCGAGATCGGCATCGTGGTCGCGCACCCAGGACGGCATGTTCAAGGCGAGCGCGCTCGAGCGCGTATAGGCTCTGGCGCCCAGTTCCCGCAGGACCTGCGCACGGGCATCGAACAGGCGGCGGAAGAAGACGTCGGACCTGGCCCAGGTCGCCGACAGCACCAGCCGGTCGATGCGCGCGGCCTTCTCGATCGCCAGGACCTGGCCCATCGCGCCGCCCGTGGAATGGCCGCACCAATGGACCTTTTCGAAACCCAGCGCGTCGATCAGCTGCAGTGCATCGTCGGCCATCTGCGGCACGCTGTAGGCGATCTTCGACATCTCGCTGCGGCCAGTGCCGCGATGATCGTGCACGATCAAGGTGAACCGCTTGGCAAGCTCGGCCACATGCGGCGTCCAGAAGCGGCCGTCGCCGCCCAGGCCCGACACCAGGAACAAAGGCGGCCCGCTGCCGTTGCGGTCGTAGTGGAGCTTGGCCCCGTCCTTGAGCGTGATATGTGGCATTGGCTAAGCTCGTCCCCAACGAATGATAAGAGGCGAAGGGAACCGCAGAATGCGTCGCTTGTCGATTGTCGCCGTGGCCCTCGCCGCGCCCGTTGTCGTGGCCGCGTGCGTGCCGCAGCAGCCGGTCGTGGCGTTCCAGACCATCCCGCGGCCCGCGCCCGACGATCCGGTGCCGATGGGCATCACCTATCTCTGCGAGAACCACAAGGAAGTCTCGGTCGTCTACGCCAAGAACCGCGCCAGCGTGACCTTCGACAACAAGACCTGGCGCATGGAATACCAAGCCATGGCCGAGGGCTTCCGCTATGCCGACACCAACAACCAGTGGACCGGCCGCGACGACCTGGCCGCTCTCCGGGACAATGCCGCCAACCGGCCGCTCGCCTACAACTGCCGCCCGATCAAGCGCAACACTTAGCCGAAGGCGTCGAACAGTTTCGCGATCGCTGCCTTGTTGAGACCGCTGCGCAGGCAGGTCTCGAGCAATACGCGCGCCTTGAGCGGATGCAGCCGTCCGCCCCAGATCAGGCCGGCCTCGCGCAGGCCGATCTCCGAGCTCGGCCCGCCATAGGTGTGGCGTAGCATCGGCCCGCCGCCGGCACGCGGCGCCATCACCGTGGGCACGGCCTTGGCGAGACGCTTGATCGCATCGACAGCACGCTCGGGCGTATGGCCGCCGCCCATGGCGCCGATCACCGCGCCCTCGAAGCCGAGCCGATCGGGCGATGCGAGCATGGCCTCGATCAGCGCACCGCCATCGTCCAGCGACGTCCAGAGAAGGGCCACGGGCGCCGCCTTGCCCCGGGCCTTGCCGAGCTCCGCGCGCGCCGCGACGATCGCCTCGCGCACCGGCAGCGACAGCGGCACGATGCGATCCTCGACCAGCGCCATCAGCGGACCGGTATAGGTCGAGGCGAAGGCATTGACGCGGGTCGGATGGATCTTCGCGACGTCGGCGGCGGCATAGACCTCGTCCAGCATCACCACGACGACGCCCAGCGCCCTCGCGTGCTTCCTCACCCAGGGATCGGCCGCCACCCTCACCGCCGCCAGGAGATTGCCCGGGCCGTCGGCCGAGGTGAGCGAGGGGTTGCGCATCGCCGCCGTCACCACGACCGGCACCTTGAGATCGAGCAGCAGGTCGAGCAGGAACGACGTCTCTTCCAAGGTGTCGGTGCCCTGCGTGATCACGAATCCGTCGGCCTTGAGCTTGGCGATCTTCGCCGCCAGCGCGTGGATCTGGTCGAAGCTCAGCGAATGGCTGCCGACGCGGCTCACCGTCTCGGCCGTGATCGAGGCGACCGAGGTCAGAAGCGGCACGGCCTTCACGAGGTCGTCGGCACCCAGGCCCATTTGCATGGCGCCCGTGGCGTCGGGCCGGGTGGCGATGGTGCCGCCCAGCGCCAGGATATGGATACGCGGCTTCGGCATCAGGCGAGCTTCAGCGAGCCGAAGAAGCGGTTGGCCTCGACGCCTGTCATCCCGCCCGCGCTGCCCATGAAGGCGAGCGACACGAAGCGATGCTCTTTCAAGAGCACGAGCTGGCGCAGACCGTTGTCACGCGGCAACAGCCCGATCGAGTCGACGGCCGACGCGCCTCCGATCTCGCGCCAGTCGGTCCTGGCCCATTTGCGGCCGACCAGCGGCTGGGCACGATCGTCCAGCGCGGTCTGCAGCAGACGCCGCGGCTGGGCGGTGTCGACGTCGGCAGGGTAAAGCGCGGTCTGGGCGACATAGGAATAGCCGCCGACATCGAGGCTGTAGGAATGCAGCGCGAACGGCGTGCCGCGCGCCGAGCGGTCGTTCAGGATGCGATGGTCCGGCACGCCGGGCATCTCGACGGTGAAGGCATTGTCCTCCACCTTCACGCCGTACCATTGAAGGGGAATGACGATCCGCTTCTGCTGCTGCGCCCGCACCGGATGCGTCAGCGCCAGCAGCGGCGCCACGCACAGTAAACGCCGGCCGATCATTCCGCGGCCTGCCGGCCGAACTTCCGCCGTGCCTCGGCCTCGGTGTAGTAGCCGCGCGCGATGTCTCGGGCGATCGCCTCGGGCCGGCGCCTGGCCGGATCGCCGAAGCCGCCGCCGCCCGGCGTCTGCACCCTCACCACGTCGCCGACGCCGATCTCGATATCCTGGTCCTTGCTGAGATGCGGCGGCTTGTAATTGCGATCGCCTCGCGTCACGACCACGGTGTTGACGCCGCCCGCCTCGCCGCCGCGCGCGCCCTGCGGACCGGTGCGGCCATGGTCCATCACCATCGACACGCGCGCCTCGCCGCGGCGCAGCTTGATCGCGTAGTTGATGCCGAAACCGCCGCGGAACTCGCCCGCGCCGCCCGAGCCCTCGCGCAGCGAGAACTCCTCGAACAGGATGGGATAGAACTGCTCCAGCACCTCGACCGGCTGCATCTTGGAGATGCCGATGGTCGAGCAGCCATTGGAGAGGCCGTCACCGCCTTCGAAGCCGCCATACCCGCCGCCAGTGAAGAGATACATGATGTAGCTCTTCTTGCGTTCGGGATCGTAGCCGCCGACGCCGAGATTGCCCGACGTGCCCGCGGGCGCCGCGAACAGCAGGTCCGGGATCGCATGCGTCATGGCCGCGAACACCGATTCGGCGATGCGCTGGCTGACCTCGGCCGCGCAGCCCGACACCGGCCGCGGATACCTGGCGTAGAGGAACGTGCCCTCGGGCTCGACGATGTGCAGCGGCTCGAAGGTACCGGCATTGATCGGCACCTCGGGGAAGATGTGCTTGATGGCGAGATAGATCGCCGACTTGGTGGTGGCGATCACCGAGTTCATCGGACCGCGGCAGGGCGGGCTGGAGCCCGTCATGTCGAAGGTGAGGTCTTCGCCCTTCTTGGTGATCCTCATCTTGATGGTCAGCGGCTCGTCGACCACGCCGTCGCTGTCGACCTGGCTGGTGCCTTCGTAGACGCCGTCGGGGATGGCCGCGATCTTGGCCCGCATCTGCCGCTCGGCGCGATGACGCATCTCGGCGATCGCCTGCTTCACGACGCCATCGCCGTAGCGGTCGATCAGCGCCGTCAGCCGCTGCTCGCCCGTCGTGAGGGCGGCGGCCTGGGCCTTGATGTCGCCGATGCGCTGGTCGGCGATGCGCATGTTGCTCATCAGGATGGACAGGATCTCCTGGTCCATCTCGCCCTTCTTGAAGAATTTCACAGGCGGCAGGCGCAACCCTTCCTGCTCGACCTCGGTCGCGCTGGCCGAAAAGCCGCCCGGCACCATGCCGCCAATGTCGGGCCAGTGGCCGGTATTGGCCAGCCAGGCGAAGAGTTCGCCCTTGTAGAAGAACGGCTTCACGAAGCGCACGTCCATCAAATGCGTGCCGCCGAGATAGGGATCGTTGACGATGAACACGTCGCCCGGATCGACCTTGCCGGCATAGTGGGATTTCACCCGATCGATCACGGCGCGGCTCGAGAATTGCATGGTGCCGACGAAGACCGGCAGCCCCAATTCTCCCTGAGCGATCAGCGAGCCGTCTATTGCGTCGTAGATGCCATCGGAGCGATCCATGCCCTCGGAGATCACCGGCGAGAAAGCCGAGCGAACGAAGGCCAAGTCCATTTCGTTACAGACTTGTATGAGGCCATTCTGAATGACCGTAAGCGTAACAGGGTCGAGATTGGACATAGCAGCAATGACTAGCACAGCCACAGGGTGGATGCGCTATAATCGCCCGCGAATTCCCCACCCCTTTGCAATGGATCGAGTATGAACGCGCCAGTTGTCGCGGAGAACGCCCATTTGCTCAAATTCGGCATCGGCCAGCCGGTGCCGCGCCAGGAGGACCCGACCCTGCTGCAAGGCCAGGGCTCCTACAGCGACGATATTCATCCCGCGAACGTCGCCCATGCCGTGATGGTGCGCAGCCAGGTGGCGCACGGGACGATCAAGGGCATCGACGTCGAGGAAGCGAAGAAGATGCCGGGCGTGCTGGGCGTGTGGACCGGCGCCGATCTGAACGCCGCAGGCTACGGGGCGCTCAAGACGCTGATCCCCGTGCCAAATCGCGACGGCACGCCGATGAAGACGCCGACGCGCATGAGCCTCGCCACCGACAAGGTGCGCTTCGTGGGCGATCCGGTGGCCTTCGTCGTCGCCGAGACCTACGCGCAGGCGAAGGACGCAGCCGAGGCGGTGATGGTCGACATCGACGCGCTCCCTGCCGTCACCGACGCCCGCGCGGCGGCCCAGCCCGGCGCGCCTCTCGTGTTCGACGATGCGCCCGGCAATATCTGCGTCGACTTCCACCACGGCGACACGGCCAAGATCGACGAGGCTTTCGCCCAGGCCGCGCACGTGACGCGCCTGCATCTTGTCAGCAACCGCATCGTGGTCTGTGCCATGGAGCCGCGCTCGGCGACGGCGACCTACGACAAGGAAACCGACCGCTACACGCTCCAGTGCGGCAACCAGGGCGCCTTCGGCCTCAAGCACCAGATGGCGGCGCTGCTCGCCATCAAGCCCGAGCAGATGCGCGTGCTGACCGGCAATGTCGGCGGCTCGTTCGGCATGAAGGGCTCGCCCTATCCGGAATATGCCGGCCTCTTCCACGCCTCCAAGCTGCTCGGCCGGCCCGTGAAGTGGACCGACGAGCGCTCGGGCTCCTTCCTCTCAGACCAGCACGGACGCGACCACGATTTCGACGCCGCGCTGGCGCTCGACAAGGACGGCCGCTTCCTCGCCGTGCGGCTGATCGGCTACGCCAATGTCGGCGGCTATCTCGCCAATGTCGGCCCGCTGATGGGCTCGATGGGCGTGACGCGCAACTTGGCCGCCATCTACCGCACGCCGATGATCCAGGTCTCGACCAAGGTCTGCTTCACGCACACCTCGCCGATCGGGGCCTATCGCGGCGCCGGCCGGCCCGAGGCCAACTACTTCATGGAGCGGCTGATCGATGCGGCATCGCGCGAGATGGGCATCGACCAGGTGGCGATGCGCAAGCTGAACCACATCAAGCCCGAGGAGATGCCCTACAAGACCGCCTCGGGCACGACCTACGATTCAGGCGAATTCACCGCGCTGCTGGAGAAGGCGCTCGAGCTCGCCGATGTGCGGGGCTTCGCGGCCCGCAAGGAGGAGAGCCGGAAGCGCGGCCTGCTGCGCGGCCTCGGCATCGGCGACTATCTCGAGGTCACCGCGCCGCCGATGAACGAGATGGGCGGCATCCGCTTCGAGCCCAACGGCGACGTCACGATCATCACCGGCACGCTCGACTACGGCCAGGGCCACTGGTCGGCCTTCGCGCAGGTGCTGACGACCAAGCTCGGCATCCCGTTCGACAAGATCAAGCTGAAGCAGGGCGACAGCGACCTGCTGATCGCGGGCGGCGGCACCGGCGGGTCGAAGTCGATCATGGCGTCGGGCGCGGCGATCGTCGAAGCCTCCGACAAGGTGATCGAGAAAGGCAAGGAGATCGCGGGCGTGGCGCTCGAGGCCTCCGCCGCCGACATCGAATTCAAGGTCGGACGGTTCAACATCGTGGGCACCGACCGTGGCATCGGCATCATGGAGCTGGCCGAGAAGCTGCGCGAGGGCATGACGCTGCCCGAGGGAGTGCCGACCACGCTGAACGTCAGCCACGTGCACAAGGAAGCGCCCTCGGCCTTCCCCAACGGCACGCATGTCTGCGAGGTCGAGATCGATCCCGACACCGGCACGATCGACATCGTGAAGTACACGATGGTCGGCGACTTCGGCACGGTCATCAATCCGATGCTGGTCGAGGGCCAGAGCCATGGCGGCGTGGTCCAGGGCATCGGCCAGGCGATGTTCGAGCACGTGGTCTACAGCGAAGAGGGCCAGCCGCTGACCGGCAGCTTCACCGACTACGCTCTGCCGCGCGCCGGCGACGTGCCGTTCTTCGCCATGGACTACCACTCGGTCCCGGCCAAGACCAACGTGCTCGGGGCCAAGGGCTGCGGCGAGGCCGGCTGCGCGGGCTCGCTGCCGTCGGTGATGAACGCCATCGTCGACGCCTTGGGCGGCAAGCACATCAACATGCCCGCCACGCCCGAGCGCGTGTGGGAGGTGCTCAACAGTTAAGTCTCCTCTCCGCCGCGAAGCGGGGGAGAGGAAGGGGCCCATCGCGTTAGCGATGGGAAGGTGAGGTGGTGCGCGCCTCCAAGATGGTGCATCACCCTAATCGCCCCATGACCCACCTCACCCTCCCCGCGCTGCGCGCGGGTCCCCTCCCTCTCCCCCCGCCATGACGCGGGCGGAGAGGGCTTCTGATATCGCCATCGTCGGCTATGGGCCGGTCGGTGCTCTGCTCGGCAACCTGCTGGGCGGCGCGGGCCTCTCCGTCGATATCTACGAGCGCGACACCGCGCTGTATGACCTGCCGCGTGCCGTGCATTTCGACGGCGAGGTCATGCGGATCTTCCAGTCCGTCGGACTGGCCGAACAAATCGCTGCCGTCACACGCACTTCGTCAAAGGGCATGCATTTCGTGAGCGGCGAAGGCCGCGACCTCCTTATCCGCCGCGGCATCGACGGGCCCGGCCCGCATGGCTGGGCCGGCAACTGGTATTTCCACCAGCCCACGCTCGAAACCATACTGCGCGCAGGCGTGACGCGCTTTTCGAACGTGCGCGTCCATCTCGGTCACGAAGTCACCGACCTCGACGCGCTGCCGCATCGTTACATCGTCGGCTGCGACGGCGCACGCTCGACCGTGCGGCGAGCGATCGGCAGCAAGGCGCACGATCTCGGGCTGCATCAGCCGTGGCTGGTGGTCGATCTCCTGTGCAAGCCCGACTCGCCCCGCGTGCGCGCCCTGCCCGACTACACGATCCAGCTCTGCGATCCGGTGCGGCCGATGACCGTCGTCCATGTCGGCGGCGCGCGGCGGCGCTGGGAGATCATGCTGATGCCGGGCGACGAGACGGCCCGCCTCACCGAGCCCGATGTCTTCTGGCCGATGATGGCGCGCTGGCTGGGCCCCGAGGATGCCGTGCTCGAACGCGCCGCCGTCTACACCTTCCATTCGGTGGTGCACGAAGGCTGGCGCAAGGGCCGCCTGTTGCTGGCGGGCGACGCCTGCCACCAGACGCCGCCCTTCCTCGGGCAAGGCATGTGCGCCGGCATGCGCGACGCCGCCAATCTCTCCTGGAAGCTCGTCGCCGGCGACGATGCCCTGCTCGATACCTACGAGAGCGAGCGGCGTCCGCACGTCCAGGCGTTCATCGAGCTCGCGGTGAAGCTGGGCGGCATCCTGCAGGAGACCGATCCCGCGAAGGCCGCGGCGCGCGACCAACGCTTCGCGGCGGGTGCGGAGATGTTCGACTTCCCGCAGCCCCATCTCGGCGGCGGCACGCCGCCGGTGGGCACGATCTTCCCGCAGCCGCGCCTCGCCGACGGCCGGCTGATGGACGAGGCGATCGGCCAGCGCTTCGCCATCGTCGGCGACACCTCGCTCTTTCCCGGCCGCGATGCCGTGCGACTGGACGGCGTCGGCCGGGACTGGCTCGCCGAACGCAACTTGCGCGCCGCGCTGCTGCGGCCGGACCGCTACATCGCCGAGGTCGCTTAGCGATCCTCCCCCTTCAAAGGGGGAGGTGCCGCCTCTTAGGCGGCGGAGGGGTCATGAGTCACGAATGAGATCTCGTTTGCGGCTCATGACCCCATCGCCCTATGCGTTTTCGAGCTCCGCTCGAAAATCGCCAGTCAGACGCGGGCACTTCCCCATTTGAATGGGGAAGAAAGAGCAGGCTCTGCCCCCTAGGTCAGCGGGATCGCCTTCACGTGCTGCTGGAAACCCGCCCGCGCGGCGATAGCGGCGTACCAGCGGTCGACATTCTTGAAGCTCTGCCGCTCGGGCGCGAGTTCGCGGAAGCGCCATGCCATGATGCCGATCGGGATGTCGCCGTAGGAGAAGGCATCGCCCGCAAGGAACTGCGTCTTGCCGAGCTGCTCGTCGAGCATGCGGGCCGCCTCGGCGGTCTTGGCCTTGCTGTCCTCAATCGCCTTCATGTTGCGCTCGGCCGGCGGCGTACGGACCATGCCCAGGAACAGGGGACCGATCGCCGGCGCCATCACCGTGAGCTGCCAGTCCATCCACTTCTGCGCCAGAGCGCGCTGCCGGAGATCGGCCGGTTCGAGGCTGCTCCTGTGCTTGGCCGCGAGATAGCGGACGATCGTGTTCGATTCCCAGAGCGTGTAGCCGTCCTCTTCCTCGATGGTCGGCACCAGGCCGTTGGGGTTCATCGCGAGATACGGCGCGTCGCGGTTCTTGCCGAACGGTCCGCCGATATCGATGCGCTCGGCCGGCAGGTTCATCTCGGTGATGGCCCACATCACCTTCTGCACGTTCGACGACGAAGCGCGACCCCAGACTTTCAGCATGCGTTGCTCCTTCGGATGTCAGGCCGGCGTCCACATCGGCAGCGGCGGGCCGCCGTCGGTCGGCTTGAAGACCAGCTTCACCGCCTGCTCGACCTTCAGCTTGTCGAAGTCGCAGTCGACGATGTTGGTCACCATGCGCGGGCCTTCGGCCAGCGTGACGTAGGCCATGGCGTAGGGCACCGGCGCGCGGCGCATCACGCTGTAGGAATAGATCGTGCCCTTGCCGGACGCCTCGATCCATTCGGTCTTGTCGGAGAAGCAGAAGGGACAGATCGTGCGTGGATAGTGATGTGCCTGGCCGCAGGCGGTGCACTTCCTGACCAGCAGCTTGCCCTTGGCCGCGGCATCCCAATAGGCCTGTGTCTCGGCGGAGACGGCGGGCGCCGGCAGCTTGCGTTCCTTTGCATCGGCCATCGGACTACTCCCTCTCCAGAATGACAGTGGCGCTGCCGTGGCGCAGGCCGAGCGAGCCACCCGTGCCATGCGCGACCGCGAGATTGCAGTTCTTCACCTGCACCTTGGGATGCGCCTCGCCGCGCAACTGGCGCACGGCCTCCAGCACCTTGGTGAGGCCGCCGCGATTGCCCGGATGGTTGCTGCAGAGGCCGCCGCCGTCGGTGTTGAACGGCAGCTTGCCCGTTCCCGCGATCAGGTTGCCGTCCGCCACGAAGGCGCCGCCTTTTCCTTTCTCGCAGAAGCCCAGATCCTCGAGCTGCATCAGCACGGTGATGGTGAAGCTGTCGTAGATCGAGGCGTACTTGATGTCCGCGGGCTTCACGCCCGCCTCGGCAAAGGCCGCGGCACCCGAGAAGCGCGCGCCGGAATAAGTCAGGTCGACCTTGCCGCCCATCTGCGTCTTCACGAACTCCGAGGCGCCCAGCAGCTTGACCTTGGGCCGCTTGAGCTGGGCTGCGATCTCCGGCGCCACGACCACGATGGCGCCGCCGCCGTCGGTGATGACGCAGCAATCGAGACGATGCAGCGGATCGGAGATCATCGGCGAGTTCACGACCTCCTCGACCGTGACCACGTCCTTCAGCAGCGCATGCGGGTTGTATTGCGCGTGATGCGAGGCCGCGACCTTGATCCAGGCAAGCTGCTCGGCCGTCGTCCCGAACTCGTACATGTGGCGCATGGCGCACATCGCGTACATGTTCACGACCGTCGGCCCGTACGGGAACTCGAACGGCTCGTCCGGCGTCGGCGTGCCGCCGCGCGAGCGCGGCACGGTGCCCGTCGCCATCCCCTCGGCGCGCGGACGTCCCGCGAGCGTGATCAGTGCCACCTTGCACTTGCCCGCCGCGATCGCCTCGGCCGCGTGGCCGACATGCAGCACGTAGGAGGAGCCGCCGGTGTCCGTGGAATCCACGTGGCGCGGCTTCAGCCCCATATACTCGACCATCGACATGGGACCCAGGCCGGGCGCATCGCCGGCGCAGAAATAGCCGTCGACATCGTCCTTGCTGAGACCGGCATCCTCGAGCGCACCCTTGGCGCATTGCGCGTGGATCTGCGCCAGCGAGATGTCCTTGGCGAGCCGCGTCGGATGCTCCCAGATTCCGGCAATATAGGCCTTGCCCTT
>Ga0335083_10005023_pt1 | contig 16761 bp, 12 predicted proteins | sample Lox_Sample_42_FD_206716 | JGI IMG/M metagenome (GOLD analysis project Ga0335083, IMG submission 206716) | Soil microbial communities from Loxahatchee National Wildlife Refuge, Florida, United States - Lox_Sample_4.2 | ecosystem: Environmental > Terrestrial > Soil > Wetlands | place: USA... | reverse complement strand
CGCCGCCTCGCCCAACAATTGCGCCTACGGCTATCTGGAATTCTATGGCGGCAACATCAATGCCGCGCCGCCCAACCGCAACGCCTTCATTCACCGCACCTCCGCCTACAACGCGACGATGGACACGCTCTGGTACACCGAGGAGCAGAAGGAAGCCTGCGCCGCCTTCATCAGCCAATGGAACGCCGCCCTGGAGCCGGTCTGGAACGGCGAGATCTACCAGAACTACTGCAGCCTCAACTCGGTGCCCGACTACCCCACGAACTACTGGGGCGCGGCATTGGCCACGCTGTGGGACATCAAGACCAAGTACGATCCGGAGAATTTCTTCACCTTCGCCCAGGCCATCTGCCCGCCGTCGGGAAGTACGCCCGCGATCGACTTGCCAACCAACGTCGCCGAGGCACTGAAACAGCCGATCAAATACCTCATCCCGCCGCCCCGCTGATCGATGAGCGGCTCCCCGCCCTTCGACGTGGTCGGCTGGCTCGGGGCATTGGGCCTTGGCGCCTATGCGCAGGCTTTCAAGGACAATGACGTCGATCAGTCGGTGCTTGCCTCCCTGACGGCGGACGACCTGCGCGACATCGGCGTCACGTCCGTCGGCCACCGCCGGCGGATTCTGGACGCCGCGGCCAAGCTCGGAACGGCCCCGCCCATGGCATCCGCGACGACGGCGGCGCCCGTGGCCGAACGGCGTCATCTCACGGTGATGTTCTGCGACCTCGCCGATTCGACGGCCTTCTCCGTCCAGGCCGACCCGGAGGACTATCGCGAGTTCATCGCACGCTATCGCCAGGCGCTGGAGAAGGCGATCCGCGCCCATGGCGGCTACATCGCGCACTTCATGGGCGACGGCGTCTACGTCTATTTCGGCTATCCGACCGCATCCGGCCACGATGCCGAGAATGCGGCGGAGACCGCCCTTGCCATCGTGCGCAATGTCGAGGCACTCGAACCCTTCTCCGGCCGCCAGCCCAAGGTGCGCATCGGCATCGCCACCGGCATCACGGTCGTGGGGACCGCGAGCCGGCTCCGCGAGATGGCGGGCGACAGCGCGATCGGCGAGACGCCGAACCTCGCGGCGCGGCTGCAGGCCCTGGCGACGCCCAACGCCATCGTCGTGGCGCCCGCGACCTACGGTCTGCTGGGTGCCCTTTTCGAATGCCAGGACCTCGGGCCCAAGGAGCTGAAGGGCTTCGCCCAGCCGGTGAGAGCGTGGCAGGTGCTGCGCCGCAACGACCGCACGGATCGGTTCGAGGCGCTGCGCACCGGCCGGCGCAAGGCGGGCTTCGTCGGCCGCGAGCCCGAACTCGCCGCCCTACGCCGGCGGCTCGCGGCGGCCCGTGCCGGCCACGGCCAGGTCGCGGTCATCGCGGGCGAGGCGGGCTTCGGCAAGTCGCGCCTCGCCCGCCACATCCTCGACGAGGCCGGCGCGCAATCGGCGCCCATCCTGCAATGCACGTCGCACAATGTCGGCACGCCCTTCCATCCGTTGCGCTACGAGATCGAACGCATCACCGGCCTCGACCGCGGCGACTCGCCCGAGGCGGCCATGGGCAAGCTCGGCGCCCTCCTCGATCGCGTCAGGCTGGCCTCGCCCGAGCGACTGGCCCTGCTCGCCGAGTTCACCCATGTGGCCGGCGCCGACCTCACGCCCTTGCAAGGATTGGGCTCGCCTGAACGGCGCAGCCGTACCATGCGCCTGCTGCTCGAATTGATGGACGCGGCATTCGGCGGCGCCGCCGTCGTGCTCATCGAGGATCTGCAATGGATCGATCCGTCGACGGCCGAGCTGATCGGCCGCCTGCTGCCGACGCTGAAGACGCGCCCGGTGCTGCTGCTCGGGACCATGCGCCCGGGCCCGCTGCCCGACTGGCTGTCGGACGCCGAGGCCGAGCTGGTCGAGCTCGACCGGCTGCCGCATGACGAGGTCGCCTCCCTGGTGCGCAAGATCGCCGGCACCGACCTGCCCGCGACGATCGTCGAGGCGATCGCCGCGCGGTCCGATGGCGTGCCCCTCTTCGCCGAGGAGCTGACCCGCGGCTACGTCGAGGCCGCCGCCGAAGGGCGCCAGAGCGAGCAGGAGCTGTCCGACATCCCGGCGACGCTCGCCGAATCTCTGCTCGCCCGTCTTGACCGCTTGAAGCATGGCCGCCGCATCGCCTCGATCGCCGCCGCCATTGCGCGCGAGTTCCCGATTTCCGTCCTGGTCGCGGTCAGCGATCTTGCCGAGGCCGATGTCCGGGCGGGCGTGACCGAGCTGCTCGAGGCCGACGTGCTCGTGGCCGGGCACAGCGCCTTCGGCGAGGCCGTCGCCTTCCGCCACATGCTGGTGCGGGACGCCGCCTACCAGCTCCTGTTGCGGCGCGAGCGCACGGTGCTGCATGCCCGCATCGCGCGGACCCTCCGCGCAAGTTTCCCCAACATCGCCGAGGCGCTGCCGCAGATCGTGGCGATCCACCTCGCCGATGGCGGCGATTTCGCCGGCGCCGCGGCGGAATGGAATCGCGCCGGCGATCAGGCATCACAGCGTTCGGCCTATGCCGAGGCGATCGGCCACTACACCAAGGCGATCGAGGCGAACGCGCGCTGTCCGGACGGCCGCGAGCGCGACGAGCGCGAGGTTGCCTACCGTCTCGACCTCGTGGGCGCGCTGGTCGCGGGCCGAGGCTACGCCGCGGAGGGCGTGGCCGAGGAGATGGAGCGCGCCACGGCTCTCAGCCAGCGGCTCGGCACCACGTCGAAGCTCGTGCCGGTTCTCATCGTCAGATGGTTCGTCATCTCGTCGAACCGGGACTACCACAAGGGGCTGGAGATCGCCCGCCAGATCCACGATGCAGCGCGGTCGGGCAGCACCATCGATCGCCTGCTGAGCCATCGCGCGTTCGGCACGTCGCTTTTGTTCGCCGGTCATTTCGCGCGCGCGCTCGAGGAGCTCGAGACGTTCCTGGCGATCTACCGGCCCGAGCGCGACGATACCGAGCTGCACAAGGTCGGGCCGACCAACCACGCCCTGATGACGATGCTGGGCCTGGCGGAGATCTACACGCTCTTCGACCAACCCGAGACGGCCGACCGCTGGCGACTCAAGGTCCTCGAGGGCGCGCGGGCCGCGGGCAGCGGGCACAATCTCTGCAACGCCATCATGTTCTGCGGCTGCTTCCTGCCGGCGCTGCGTCGCCAGCATGACGGGCTTGCGGATCACGCCGCCGAGATCAAGGCGCTCTGCACGCAGCACAAGCTACCCTACTGGCACGGCCACGCGGACCTGTTCGCCGGGCTGGCCAAGATCCATCGGGGCCGGGCCGAGGAAGGCTTCATCGAGGCGCGCCGCGGCATCGAGGCACTGATCGCAGCCAACGCCTTCATGAATGGAACCTTCCTGCTCTACGCCGAGGCTTGCCTCGACGCGAGCAGCCTCTCCGAGGCCGAGGTGGTCCTCGACCGCGCGCTGCCGTCGATCGAGCACGGCGAGACCTGGCTCTCGGCGGAATACCACCGGCTGCGGGGCCGGCTGGGGCTGCTGCGCGGTGAGCCTGCCGCCGCGCGGCTGGGCTTCGAAACGGCCCTTCTGATCGCCCGGGGACAAGGCGCCAAGCTGTTTGTCGACCGGGCGGAACGCGAACTGGCCGGTCTGGCGGCCGAGACTGCCCAGGCCGCGTCCTGAGCGGCGTCGGCCAGCGAAATCGCTCGAACACCCCAAAGTCGGCCGGCATCGACCCATCCGCCGCTTCATGTTAGCCCTGTTTCCTTCAGGAGGATCACATGGCCCGACTCGGCTTTGGCGCCTTTCTCGCGCCGCATCATCCCATCGGCGAAAACCCGCTGCTGCAGTTCCGTCGCGACATCAAGTTCGTCCAGCACCTGGACGAACTGGGTTACGACGAGTTCTGGTGCGGCGAGCATCATTCCTCCGGCTGGGAGATGATCGCCTCGCCCGAGATGTTCCTCGCGGCGGCGGCCGAGCACACCAAGCGCATCAAGCTCGCGACCGGCGTGATCTCGCTGCCCTACCACCATCCGTTCAACGTGGCGCAGCGCATGGTCCAGCTCGACTGGATGAGCGGCGGCCGCGCGATCTTCGGCTCGGGCCCGGGCGCGCTGCCTTCCGACGCCCATACGCTCGATATCGATCCGATCACCCAGCGCGACCGCCAGGACGAGGCGATCGGCGTCATCCGCCGCCTGATGCGCGGCGAGCGGGTCACCCACAAGAGCGACTGGTTCACCCTCAAGGACGCCGCTCTCCAGCTTCTGCCGCTGCAGGAGGACATGCCCTTCGCCACCGCCTCGCAGATCAGCCCGTCGGGCATGACGCTCGCCGGCAAGTACGGCATCGGCATCATCTCGCTGGGCTCGATGTCCAAGGAGGGCCTGACGGCGCTGCCGACCCAGTGGGCGTTCGCCGAGAAGGCCGCCAAGGAGAACGGCACCACGGTCGACCGCAAGAACTGGCGCGTGCTGCTCAACTGGCACATTGCCGAGACGCGCGAGAAGGCGATCGAGGAAGCGCGCCACGGCCTCTACCGCTGGCACAACGAATATGTGACCGGCACGCTGCGTCCCAGCCAGGCGGCGTTCAAGTCGACCGACCACGCCATCGAGGCGATGACCGGCCCCGGCTCGGCCGCGGTGATCGGCACGCCCGACGATCTCGTGAAGATGATCAAGTCGGTCTACGAGCAGAGCGGCGGCTTCGGCCACTGCGTGGGCTTCGTGCACGACTGGGCCAACATCGAGAACACTTTCCGCAGCTGGGACCTCGTCGCCCGCTATGTCGTCCCCGAGATCAACGGCTATGTCGCGAAGCTGCGCGAGTCGCAGAGGTTCCTGATCGACAATCGCAGCGTGTTCGACCGCGCCCAGCAGGCGATCATGTCCAACATCATGGCGAACAAGGATGCAGCCGAGGCCCTCAAGGTCACCAGCTCGCCCCGTCTCTCCGCGGCCTCGGCGCAGGTGCCGGACTTCGACAAGGTCAAGGGCAAGCAGCAGGCGGCGGAATAACGGCGTCGCCACTCTGCGTTCAAATCGCTCGGCCGGCTTGCTAAAGCGGCTTCCGTCCAGATGGACCCGCTGAAGCGGGTCTATCTGGACGGAAACGCATTGTTCGAAGCGCTTCGACCACAGCACATTCCATTCGGCTGATTCCAGCCGAATGAAATGTGCTCTAGAGTGCGGCCGAGACGATGAAAACGCTGCTGCTGAGCAACATCAACATGAAGCCATTGGTCGCCGCTTTGCGGCCGATGGAGGTCGTGTCCGGAGAGTACGGCAGCCTGCTGCTCGACCTCGTGAACCCGCAGTCGGTCGCCGCTGGCGCGGATATCGACCGGGTGCTGTGCCTCCACGATTCCGACGGCTTGCTGGGCGATGCCCTCTACGGCGAGGACACGCCGGACCAGTGTGAGGCGCTGATCGCCGCGTTGGACGGCTATTGCGCCCGCCAGCCGGGCAAGATCGTCGTCAGCCACACTTTCTGCTTCAGCTCCGCGCGCTGGCTCACCTATGCCGATCCGCTGCAGCCGCAGTCGCTGCGCACCAGGGAAACGGCTTTGAACGACAGGCTGCTGGCGCTGGCCAAGCGCACGCCGAACCTCGTCCTGATCGATCTCGAGGGGATCGTGCGCCGCCACGGCGAAGCGGCGCTCTATTCGCCCGCCTTCTGGTATGCCGGCCGCATCCGCTACACCTCGCTGGGCTTCCGCGAGCTGGCCACCGCCGTGCAGCAGGCGCTGGACGCCTACGGCAACAAGGCGAAGAAGGTGCTGGTCCTCGATCTCGACAACACGCTGTGGGGCGGCATCGCGGGCGAGACCGGCCCCATGGACATCGCCCTGTCCGAAGAAGGCGCGGGCCGCTGCTATCGCGACTTCCAGCGCGCGCTGAAGGCGCTGACGCGCACCGGCGTGCTGCTTGCGATCTGCAGCAAGAACAATCCGGGCGATGTCGACGAGGTGTTCGAGCGCAACCCGATGATGATCCTGCGCCGCGGGGATTTCGCGAGCCTCAGGGTCAACTGGGAGCCCAAGCCGCAGAACATTGCCGACATCGCCCAGGTGCTGGACCTCGGCCTCGACAGCTTCGTGTTCCTCGACGACAACCCGGTCGAGCGCTCGCTGATGGCAACGACCTGCCCCGAGGTGACCGTGCCGGACTTCCCGGCCAAGCCCGAGGAGCTGCCCGGCTGGTTCCGCAACGTCATCGTGCCGCGCTATTTCGGTAAGTACGTGATCAGCGCCGAGGACAGGAACAAGACCGAGCAGTACCGCGCCAACGAGGTGCGTCACGGCCTGGCGCAGAAGCTCGACCTCGACAGCTTCCTGGCCGAGCTCGGCATCGACTGCACCCTGCACGTGAACGAACCCGAGCTGATCGCGCGCGCCGCGCAAATGACGCAGAAGACCAACCAGTTCAACCTGACCACGCGGCGCTATCAGATTCCCGACGTCAAGCGCTTCGTGGAAAGCCCCGATCACGCGGTGATCCTGCTCGACTACAAGGACAAGTTCGGCTCGGAGGGCATCGTCGGCCTCGCCATCCTCGACCTCACCGAAGGCCGCTTCGACACTTTCCTGATGAGCTGCCGCGTCATCGGCCGCAAGGTCGAGGACCGCATCATCGCCAAGGCCGGCGAGCTCGTGCGTGCCCATGGCGGCACCAAGCTGATCGGCGAGCTGATCCCCACCCGCAAGAACGGGCTGGTCGCATCCTTCTTCGAGGATCACGGCTTTGCCGTCGTGAAAGCCGAGCCGGACGGCCACAAGATCTACGAAAAGGCTTTGGCATGAGTGAACAGTCGCTGCAGAAGGTCATCGCCCTTGTGGCAGAGGTGCTGAACGTGCCGGCCGTGAAGGTGAATGTCGGGTCGTCGATCGAGACGCTGCAGGAATGGGATTCCGAGGCCCATATGGAGATCTGCCTCGCCTTCGAAGCCCGCTTCGGCGCGCCCCTCGATATGGACACGATCGGTGAGGTGACCAGCGTGCGTGCCCTCGCCGACCTGCTCGACAAGGGCAAAGGCTAGAGCGGCGGCGACCAGCTCCAGACCATGGCCAGCGCGGATGCCGGCGGATGCGCGCTGCCGTCTGCGTCGACGCCGCGGATCACGAGCTGGGCGGTTTCCTTCCTGAGCGGCAGGGCGCCGAGACGGGAAAGCCCCTGTCGCAACGCCGCAATGTAGCTGTTGCCGCGATTGCCCCAGAAATAAAGCCCTGCGCGCCCGCGCCTGCCGTAGTGGCGCGCAAGATCGAGCAGCGCGCGGTCTGCGTTGGCCGAATGAAGCAGCAGGCAATCGGCCAGCACCGCCAGCCGGTTGCCGCGATCGTCAACTAGCGCGAGGCCTTCAAGGGCATCGCCCCGCCGCAAAGTCACGACCTCGCGCTTCTTGAAGGGATTGTCCGTCGCGAACCAGGCGAGCTTGGCCCTTGTGTAGTTCATGAAATAGCTGTCCGGATGGGCCGTGGACAAAGCGCACATGAAGGCCTCGAGCTCGGAGTCTGACGGCACCTCCTCGCGCACGATGTAGCGGCGGCGCTTGAACCACGGCAGGGAGAGCCAATGCTTCGCGAGCGACAGGCCATAGAGCGCGCCGTGATAGGCCCGCCACTTCCAGCTCTCCGGAGCCCGGATCACGGCCAGGATCGGCGAGAGGCCGCAGACCATGACCTCGTGCCCGAAGCAATCGGCCGCATCGAAGCCGAAACGGGCGAAGGCCTTCAGCGCCGCCGTGCCACCCCAGGCGAAGGTCGCCGAGGTGGCGGCCGCGGTCTCGGCAAGGCTGTCGAGATAGAATTGCCGGTAGTCGGCACGCGCCCAATAGGCCGGCGAAAGCAGCGTCCGCTCGGTCATCAGGCTCGGCACGGGCACGCCGTCGTGGATCAGGGTCTGCCCCACCCATCCCTGGCTCGCCGCCACTGTCCCCTTGTCGTCCGTGCCGTAATAGAGGCGGCTGGCATCGGGATTGGCGAGATACTCGTAACAAAGCGCATCCGGCGTGAGATAGGCGCGCTTGTGCAAGGCCGAGACGAGCGGCGCCGTCTCCTTCGTCATGCGCTCGGCATGCAGGGCGAAGAGCTTCACCGGCATCTCAGCGTCCCCTTAATGCCCGGGCGGCGTATCGAAGCGGTGCGGTTGCGCGGCGGCCGAGGTCGGTGCGCGCATAGAGCAATGCCGTCTCGCGCAGGGCGGCGGTGGCGGATTTCAGGGGCCGACCCTCGGCCGCTCGTCGCGGCGCCGAACGATCGAGATTGATCCGGGGCAGAGTGGCGCCGCGGTCGAGGGCGCTCACGGGGCGAGCAGCGCAGGTGAAGCCCGAGCGGCAGGAACGCCCAACGACCGAGGCGGCATGGGCGCTCACGAAGCCGTAGGGATAGGCGAAGGCCACGTCGGCCGGCTCTTTTCCAGTCATGCCGGCGATCGTTCGGGCGGACTCCTTGATCTCACTGTCCACCTCCTCCGCCGGCAGAGTCGTCAAGGGACGATGCGTCATCGAATGCGCGCCCAGCTCGATCAGCTCCGAACGCGCGGCACGCTCGAGCTGATCCCGGTTCATCGTCCGGCGCGGCATTCCGGCCGCTGCAAGATCGGCGGAAAGGGTGGCGAGCTCGTCGGCGCTGAGTGCCTGGGCGAACATGTCGTAGACCCGGACCGCATCGTGCTCGAACAGCTCGTCCAGCGACTTCCTGGACGTCGAGGCCAGGACCTTGGCAAGCGCCGGATGGCCGGCCAGCGGCTTCATGCGCGGCCAGGAGTCCTGCAGCTCGTAGAGGAAATGCGGAAAGGGATCTCCCGCGCCAAGACCGTTGCACACGACAAAGATCAGCGCCGGAACGCCCAGCCGCTGCAGCACGGGCAAGGCGACATAGACGACGTTCGCATAGGCATCGTCGAATGTGAGTAGGGCCACGCCGCCCGCCTGCCGATGCTTCATGAACTCATCCAAGGCGACGAACCGGTAGCCCTGGTCGCGCAGCTCGAGCAGTGCTGCTTCCAGCGCCTCGATACCGATCGCGGCATTGTACGCTGTTTCCGGCACCGTCCGGCCCACCGGCCATACGTCGTGGCCCATCAGAACGATGGCGGGACGAGTCCCAAGCCCCATGGATTCCCTTTCTCGCTTCGGATGATACACGAACGCCACGCCCGCGCGCCTCGGGCGTATCGAAGTGCAGTCCCACCCGTTTCCCGCGCCATTGCATTCAGCAAACGCCCAGCGCACCATGACTGCAGCCATTCTCACACACCGGACGCGCGACCGCATGATCTCTCTTCGCCTTGCCTCCGCTGCTCTCCTGAGCGGCCTGTTCGCTTCCTCTGCTTTCGCCCAGGCGCCGATCATGATCGGCGCCTCGACGCCCCTCACCGGCCCCGTCTCGCACTATGGCGAGCATGCGCGCTGGGGCTCCCAGCTCGCGATCGACGAGGCCAACGCCAAGGGGGGCATCAACGGCCGCAAGCTCGAGATCGACTACCAGGACAATCGCTGCAATCCCGCGGAAGCCGTGAAGAGCGTGACGCAGATGCTGGCGACCAAGAAGTACGCCGCGATCTTCGATGGCCTCTGCAGCTCGGCCGCCCTCGCCATCATGCCGCTGGTCGAGCGCGCCAAGGTGCCGTTCATCATCGCCAATGCCTCGGCCACCTCGATCGCCGAAAAGTCGGGCGAAGGCGGCAACAAGTGGACCTTCAAGGTCAATCCGACCGACGCCAGCATGCTCGACGCGCTGGTCGGCTGGCTCGACAAGGAAGGCAAGGCCGACAATATCGCGTTCCTGGGCGAAGACACCGACTACGGCCGCGCGGGCTCCTCGGGCTTCGAGGCGGCTCTCGCCAAGCGCGGCAAGAAGCTCGTGATGGCCGATTATTCGCAGAAGGGCGCCGTCGACTACACGGCGGCGCTGACCAAGGTGAAGGCGAAGAAGCCGGGCATGGTCGCGCTCTACCTGATCGATGCCGATTTCCAGAACGGCATCAAGCAGTGGTACCAGCTGGGCGGCGGCATTCCGCTGACCGGCCGCGTGCTGGTCGAGCAGGTGCCGAAGGAGATCCTGTCGAGCGGCTTCATCGACGGCACGATCTCCGTGCAGCCCTACGACGTCTCGGTCGACACGCCGGCGAACAAGGAATTCGTCGCGAAGTTCACCAAGAAGTTCAACGAAGCGCCGATGCTGATCAGCTTCGAATCGTACGAGACGATGAACATCCTGATCGACGCCATCCGCCGCTCGGGCGATGCCAGCCCCGGGAAGATTCGGGACGCTTTGCCCGCGACCAAGTACCAGTCGATGCTGGGAACGACGGTCGAATTCGACAGCCACAACCTCGTGCACAACAATGCCATCGTCTTTGGCATCAAGGGCGGCAAGGTCGTGATCCTGGGCATGAGCAAGACCTGATCCCGCCTCGCGGGACGGGAACGGAAGCGACGTCGTGGACTGGTCCTTCTACGGGCAGCTGCTGCTGAACGGCATCGTCATGGGCGTGATCTACGCGCTCGTGGCGATGGGCCTGTCGCTGATCTTCGGCGTGCTGGAGATCGTGAACTTCGCTCATGGCGAGTTCTACATGCTGGCCTCGATGCTGGCCTATTTCCTGACCGCGCAATGGGGTTTCGGCTATTGGGGCACCATCGTCGTGGTGACGGTCGTGGGCGTGGCCGTGGGCTACGTCCTGTTCGAGGGCCTGCTGCTCGGCCTGCGCGGCGAGGCGTTCGAGCGGAGCATCCTTCTCACCATGGGCCTCTCCATGGTGCTGCAGAACGGCGCGGTGTTCCTCTTCACCACGACGCCGCGCATGATCGAGACGCCGCTCAGCTACCGGAACCTGCAACTGGGCGAGCTCCGCCTGCCGGTGTCGCGCGTCTATGCGCTGGGCCTCGGCATCGCAGCCTTCATCGCCCTTTACCTGATCCTGCACCGCACGAAGCTGGGCAAGGCGATGCGCGGCGTGGCCCAGAACCGCGTTGCCGCCCAGATGGTTGGCATTGATACGAGAGTCGTCGCCCGTCTCGCGGTCGCCATCGGCATCGGCCTGTCGGGCCTCGCGGGCGCCGCCCTGGCGCCGATCTATGCGGTGCACCCGCTGATGGGCTTCGCGTTCGTCTTCAAAGCCTTCGCCATCATCATCATCGGCGGCCTGGGGAACGTCTCAGGCGCCGCCATCGCGGCCGTGATGCTGGGCATCCTCGAAAGCTTCTCCGGTGGCCTGCTGCCGCTGGCCATGACCGACGCCGTGGCCTTCGTCGCTATGATCGTCGTGCTGCTCCTGAAGCCGCAGGGCCTGTTCGGCCGCGGCGTACGCGTATGAGTGCTCGCCAGCTCCTGCTGGCGGTGATCGCGGGGCTGATCGCCCTCTTCGCCATTCCCCTCCTCACCGACAACGACTACGTCCTGGCGCTGGGCATCAGCTTCGCCGCCATGTCGGTGCTCGCGGGCGGCCTCAACCTGATCTGGGGCTATACGGGCCTGCTCTCCTTTGCCCAGGTCGGCTTCTTCGGCATCGGCGCCTACACGGCCGTCCTGCTGGTGGTCGATCTCGGCTGGTCGCTGTGGGCCGGCGTCGCCGCGGGCGGCGTGCTCTGCGTCGTGGTCGGCCTGCTGGTCGGCTATTCCTCGCTGCGCCTGTCCCGCCACGCCTTCGCGATCGTGAGTCTCAGCTTCGCGCTCCTCTGTGCCATCATCGCCCGCGACTGGCCCGAGCTGACACGCGGTTCGATGGGCATCCCGGGCCTGCCGACGCCCGAGCTGAAGCTGCCGGGCCTGCGCTGGCGCATCGTCGATCCCGCCGACTACTACTATCTGCTGATGGGCTTCGCCGCGATCGCGCACGGCCTGATCTACCTCGTCGTGACGTCCCGTCTCGGCCGCGCCATGCGGGCGATCAAGCTCAACGAGCCGCTGGCCCAGTCGCAGGGTGTCAATCCGCTCGCCTATCGCCTGCTGGCACTATCGCTGTCGGCGCTGCTGTCGGGGATCGTGGGCGGCTTCTTCGTGTTCTACCTCACGATCATCGATCCCTCGATCTTCGACTTCTACTACACCGAAACGATGCTGATCTCGGTGGTGATCGGCGGTCCCGGCAGCTTCTGGGGCGTGCTGTTGGCAAGTGCCGTAATGGCGGTCCTGCCCGACCTGCTGCGCTTCACCACCGACCTGCGCATGGTTCTCTACGGCGTCGCCCTGATCGCGGCGATGATCCTGTTCCCCGGCGGCATCGGCGGCTGGCTCTATCGCCGGCGCGTCGCCCGCTGGCGGCGGCCGCAGCCCCGAGATCCGGCCAAGAGCACGCCATGACCGCGCTCCTGCAGGTCCGCGGCCTCACCAAGAAATATCTCGGCCTGACCGCCGTCAACGACGTCTCCTATGAGGTCGAGACGGGCGCCATCGTCGGCCTGATCGGGCCCAACGGTTCGGGCAAGAGCACCAGCATCGACTGCATTTCAGGCTTCCAGCCGGCCGATGGCGGACAATGGCTGCTCGACGGCAACGACCTCACGGGTCTCGCCCCGCACCGCATCGCGCGCGCCGGGCTGACGCGCAGCTTCCAGACCGTGCGCGCCTATGACGAGCTGACCTTGCTCGAGAATCTGCTGGTCGCGGCGCAGGAGAATGACGGCATCGGCTGGCTGCCGGCCCTGCTGCACACGGCCAGGGTCCGCGCCGCCGAGGCCGCCGCCACGGCCCGCGCCCGCGATCTCCTTCAGACCGTCGGCCTCGCCGACTATGCCGACGCGCCAGCTGCGATCCTGTCCTACGGCCAACGCAAGCTGCTCGCGATCGCCGCCAGCATGATGTCTCGCCCGAAGCTCGTGGTGCTCGACGAACCGGTGGCCGGCGTCAATCCGACGATGGTCCGCCGTATCGAGGCGGTGATCCGCAAGCTCAACGAGGAAGGCGTCACACTGGTCATCGTCGAGCACAATGTCGACTTCATCATGAACCTCTGCCGCCGCGTCGTCGTGCTCGACCAGGGCATCAAGATCGCCGATGGGCCGCCCGGCCTGATCCGCAGCGACCCGCGCGTCTTGGCGGCTTATCTCGGCAAGCAAGGCGCCGAGGAGGCGACGCAGCGTGGCTGAGCCGATCCTCAAGCTGGACTGCCTCTCCGTCGGCTACACCGACGAGCCCATCGTGGTCGATTTCTCGATCGAGATCCCGGCCGGCAGCATCACGACGATCATCGGCCCCAACGGCGCGGGCAAGTCGACGCTCTTGAAGGCGATCTACGGCCTCAATCGCCACTTCGGTGGCACAGCCTCCTTCCGCGGCCAATCAATCGAGAAGCTGCCGCCCAAGGAGCGGCTGCGACTCGGCATCGGCTTCGTGCCGCAGGGCCGTTGCAACTTCCCGCTGATGAGCGTCCGCGAGAACCTCGAGCTCGGCGCCTTCACCTTGCGCGGCAAGGCGGCCGAGCAGGCGATCGACCGGGTGCTGGCGCAGTTCCCGCTGCTTCAGGCCAAGCTCAGCGTCATGGCGGGCAACCTGAGCGGCGGCGAGCAGCAGATCCTCGAGACGGCGATGGTGCTCGAGGCCAATCCACAGCTCCTGCTGCTCGACGAGCCGTCACTCGGCCTCTCGCCCGGCAACCAGGACCAGATCTTCGAGACCATCGCGCGCCTGCGCGACAGCGGCCTCACCGTGCTGGTCGTCGAGCAGAACGCGCACGGCGCGCTCCACGTCTCCGACACCGGCATCGTCATGGAGCTCGGCCGCCTGTTCATGGTCGGGCCGGCGGCCGAGGTGGCCTCCGACCCGCGTGTGAAGGTCGCCTACCTGGGCGGCACTTAGGTCACGCGGCCCGTCTTCGGCGGAATGGCAGCCTTCAGGGCAGCCTTCACCTTTGTTGCTTCCGGTTCGGCGACCTGCCTGATGCGGATCGTGCGCTCGACGAAGTTGTTCTCCTCGCCGTCGATCATGAGATCGAGGAACCGCGTCGTGCCGGGCGTAAAAGTCCGCCGCGTCTCCTGGACGGCCGCATTGGTCTTCTTGGCAAGCTTGGCCTGGATGGTCCGTACTGTGCGTACGGTGAAGTGCTTTATCGGCCCGTTGTCGATCTGCACCTCGTAAGCACCATCGGGATCGACGCCCTCGACCGCGAGCGGTTGCTTGCGGCAGACGCTGACCCGGATGCGGCTCTCGTTGGTGCGCGGATCGCGACGGGCGTCGAGGATCGTGAGGCCCTTATTGCTGGGATTGCGCAACAGCAGCTCGTCGTATTCCTGCGACTCGAAGCGCAAGGTCACCTTCTCGCCCGGCTCGAGTGGCGGCAAGGTGACGAACTTGCCCTGGGCAACGTGGATCAGCTCTTCGTCGCCCTGCCAGACGCTGCCGAACGGCAGGCGCTGCTCGATCACCATGCCGGTAAGGCGCCGTTGGCTCGGATTGCCCACCGTCACCTCGCGGCCGCCATTGGCCGTCTCGAAGGTCATGGCTTCGTAGTCGGCCATGCGTTGATAGAGCTCGGCTTGCGTGGCGATCCAGTAGTGCTTCTGTTCCGCGAGATTGATGCAGTAGCGCAGGTAGTCGAGCGTGCCGCGGCCGCTGTTTATCGAGGGATCGCGCGCCAGCTCGGGATGATACTGGAAGCTGTAGACACCGTTCTCCAGCCGGTCGTCGACGCCCGTGCGACGCGCGCCATGGCCGTTGAACACCGTCTCCACCAGTTCGTAGGCGGTGTCGTATTCATGCGTGCGGTCCCAACCACGCAACGGCCGCCATTCCTTGTCCGTGGTGACGACGGCGTGATACGGAAACCAGACGCCCGGCGTGGCGATGGTGCGGCGTACGTCCGTCACATAGGTGAGCTGCCGGTCGCCGTCGCCCGTCGAGGCCACGGCATCGGGGTTGCGCACGCCGTATTCGATCATGTGATAGAAGCAGAAGGTGCACATGCCGAGCACCTCGTTGTTGTGCGCATAGAGATAGTCCATCGCATCCAGGGTCTCGGGATGCATGTGACCGCCGGAGTGCCGGCCGCAGGTGCAGATGCTGATGCCCAGCGACTTCTTGGCTCCCTCCACCAGATTGAACAGCCCCTTGCCGTGAATGGCGGTCGGCGGATCGCCGATCGAGCTGTCGTTGTGGAGCGCCGGCTCGATGAAGCTGTGCTGCGTGGTGCGGCCGACCCAGTCCCTGGCCATCGAGAAATCGATGTTGGTCGAGAAGGTCGGATCCTCGATGTCGTAGCTCGCCGGGATCAGGTTCTCGATCTGATAGTCGAGGAAGTGGTAGTCCCGCATGCCGTGGACGTCGTGGCGGAACGACAGAACGCCGTCATAGGCGCCGAACGAGCGCAGGCGCGTGTTCCAGAGATCGCCCAGCCCTGCATCGCGCATCAGCCGGCGGATGAAGAACAGCAACGTGTCGCCCCAATGCACGGCGTTGGTGAAGTGCCGCACCGGCTCGACGTTGAGATGCGCCTGCATCATGCCGCCGATCATCTCGAAGACCTGGTTGGCGATGTAAATGGTCTTGTCGGTGACGACGATGCCCGGGCCGCGTTCGGTCACGGTGGCCGTCGAGGCGTTCTCCACGTCGCCCGTCAGCTCGACGAGGTTCGCCAGCACCTTGCTGCCTGCGGCCGGCTCGGCCTTGTTGATGCCGAAGCCGCGGAAGCTGCTGACGTAAAGCTTCTCCCAATCGTCGTTGGCGAAGGGCGAGCCGGGCAGCCATTGCCAGCCGGTAAAGCCCTCGACCGTCGCCGGCGTGTACGACTTCAGGCCCAGCAGCTTGGGCGGCAGGTTGGTCTTGCCTGTCACGATCAGCCGGCGATCGGCGCCGCCCCCCAGCCACTTTTCCAGACGCGCGATCGTCTCGGAGGCGAGATGGCCGGCATTGGGAATGAGCAGCGCGCGGAGGCCGGCGAGCGTCGCATCGGTGAGCTTCGTCTCTTCGATCATCTCGTGCTTGAGATTGCAGCGCGAGAGCAGCAAGCGTGCTGCGTTGGGCGCCAGGTACGCGTACTCGCCCTTGAGCCAGGTGCGCGGCATGCCCCAGGCATCGGTGAAGGTGTAGGTCTCCTTGCGGGCATGTGCTTCGGCCGCGTAAGCAGCTCGGCTCTTCTCACTGAACAGAACGGCAATCGTCATCGAACTCAACCCTCGCTTACGCCGAACGCCTGACGCATGGCCTGCACGCCCTGCTGATGCGGTGTCCACAGACGCCCGCCGACCACGCCGCCATCGACCACGAGATCGTGGCCGTTGATGAAGGTCGAATCGTCGGACGCCAGGAACACCGCCGCCTTGGCGATATCGTCGGTCCGGCCGGCACGCGGGATGGGCTGCAGGCTCGCCATGTTCTTGGCCGCGGCCTCGGCGAAGCTGTCGGCCTTGTTGGCCTCCACGCCCAGCGCCTTGGCGAAGATGCCGGTGGCGATGCCGCCCGGCGAGATCGCGTTGCAACGCACGTTCTTCTCGCCGAGCTGCATGGCGGCGCAGACCGTCAGATGGTTCACCGCGGCCTTGGCGGCGCCATAGATCATCGAGGTCGAGTAGCCGGCGCGCCGGCCGGCGATCGAGCCGTTGTTGATGATGCTGCCCGAACCCTGCTTCATCATGATCGGCGCGGCATGCTTCATGCCCAGCATCACCGAGCGCACCAGCGTCGCCATCGCGGCATCGAAGCCTTCGACAGGAACCGTCTCGATGCCGCCCACCGGCGCCGGGCCGCCGGCATTGTTGAACAGCGCGTCGACCCGGCCCCACTTCGCGAGGCAGGTCTCGAACATCGCCTTCACGTCGGCTTCCTTCGTGGCATC